>Ga0160429_1001017_pt1 | contig 16908 bp, 21 predicted proteins | sample SolpanmetagenomR_FD_108199 | JGI IMG/M metagenome (GOLD analysis project Ga0160429, IMG submission 108199) | Solar panel surface microbial communities from Lawrence Berkeley National Laboratory, California, USA - R | ecosystem: Engineered > Built environment > Solar panel > Unclassified ...
CGACTACAATCGTGCCAACTCTGCTGCACCTTCGCAGTCACAACAATCAGGTTATGGTGGAGGTTACCCTAGTGAGCCAAGCGACAACTATGGTCGTGGCGCTAGCGCTACCAACAATGCGCCTGCCGGTATGGGCCAATACGGTAATGCCACTGGTACTCCCAGCACCACTGCTGCTGGTCTGAAGCCCTTTGATGATGGCAAGGCAGGCTCCAGCCCGTCTATGCAGCAACCTGGTCGTGCTAGTTCTGCAATGAACAGCTCCGGCTTCGGCGCTGCTGGTGGTGCGGGCGGAGCTCAGTCCGCTTATCCTCCCTCCCAACATCAACAAGGGTTTGGAGGATATTCCTCTCACTCAGGTGGCTACGCTGCCCAATCTACTCAAGCAGGAGGGCATACTGGTGCAGGATATGGTAATCAATATGGGCAACATGGTCACGGTGGGCTAGGTGGTGGGTTCTATGGTCGCGGTGGTCATGGGAGCAGTGCGCAGCCCCAACAGCCTGGAAGTCAGTACTCAGGCTATGGTTCAGGGTGGTGATCACAAGTGACTCACAATGGGTCCACTCATAGGTATATAAGAAAGCCCTCCCTCGCTCCTTCTCCTCTTTCCTCAACTTCACTTCTCTCCAAAATCACTTTTTTCTCCCAGCAGTCGACATTGCCCAATTTTAGCTCTTTACGACCGTAAAAATCATCATAAATCTCAAAAGCAGCGTCAATTTTTCGCGCGAATTCAATTTTTCGACCTCCAGCAGTCGACACAGCGTATAGCGACCTCGCAAGTCGTAACTTCCTCCTCTACATCTTCATGTAAGTAAATCAGAGATCTCGTTGCTGAAATCTGGTCTGGAAAGAGCGAAAGGCGCCCAGCAGCCTTCACAAGGCGACTTTCAGACTTTTCGACGTCAGTCTGAGCGACAACTTCTCATCCGGCTCAATCTTGAGAATTGTCGCTTGATTTGAGCCTTGATGCGACTGGAAAGCGACCAGCAGTCTTCATAGCACTACTCCTGGTCATTTCCGGACTACTTTCGACTTCAAATCTCGACTACACTCGATTTGAGACGGATTGCGACGATTTCGACTTCGATCCACTTGGGAGTAGTTCGGTACTCTTCACGCCACTACGTCTATCGCTTCTGGGCTGCTCCTCGACTCTAGTTCTCGATCCCACTCGATTTGAGACGAATCGCATCGATTTCGACTTCGACCGATCTGAAAGCAGTTCAGCACTCTTCACACTACGACTTTGGATGCTACTACACCTCCTTCCGGCGCCAGATTTCAGCGACACTTGTTTGGGATTCATTCATTGAGAACATCAGCTAATTTGAAATTTCGTAGACCAGCAACACCCTCACCTCCTCCTCCACCACACCACCACCACAATGTCTCTCCTCGTCCGTCACGGCGGGTTTGTCTCCGTGCGCCGCACCGTCCGCCGCGCCCTCCGCCGCCTCACAAGCTGTTTCCGGAGCTACGACTCCGATGAGTACGAGAAGGGGTGCCGCACCGTGTTGTTTTTTTGTCCGTCCGCGGTTGCCGGCGAAGTCAGCCGGTGTTACGAGGTCTCGGAGGACCCAGATGGGAACCCAACTCTGCACAGGAGGGAGAAAGCGCAGTTTTGAGGAAGAGGAGGATGCGGTCTACGCCACGGCTTCGCAGCTGTGAGTGTTTCAGGGGTCTAGTTGGTTGGGATGGGTGATGCTCCCTCATCAAACCTGCCTTGAGCAGCGGTGCCAGCCCCTCCTCATCTCCTTCCACCTCCACCGCGATGACTGGGAGTGGGAGGGAGGAAGTCACAGGGGGTGACGACGATTTTTCTTTTGGTTTTTTGGGGTTGGGTCTCGGTTTTGGTTCTTTGGGATTTGGGATTGGTTTTGGGTTTCTTTTAGGTTGGGGGTTGGGAGGGCATCAGTCACACGAGGTCACGAGTTTCTTTTAGTTGGGTTTTGGGTTGGGTTCTCTTTGGGGGTGGGGTTGGGATTTGGGCGTTCTTTATGGTGATTGCTGGGTTTGGGGTTTGGCACGATACACGACACACGATTATGATGAATGAATGAAGCACTTTTGATTTTGCAGTATCTCCAATGATTCCTCTGTGAAATATCTGCTATTGTGATACCTCAGACCGTCAAAATATTCTCCAGTTCCAGTCACACCACCCAAATCTGTAGTTCGGAGATTGACTACATCTGAGACATCCTCAAAGCTCTTTTGTCAACTCCAGGTCCATCTTGGAAGAGGAGAGACATTCTGGTTTGGGCACGATGAAAGACACACGAAGATAAGTGATGAATGAAGCAATTTTGATCTCAAAGCATCTCCAAAGTTCCCTTGGTAGAAATATCTTTGATATTATGATTGCCCTGACACTATACTTATTCCTCAGCTCCAGTTATACCACGGATCTGATCACGAGAAGGGCCTACTCTTGAGATATCCTGAAGCTCCCTTGTCAAGTCCCCGTCCATCTCCACGCCGCAACGCTTCTAAAGCAGAATAAATCTTCCTTGCGGGAGCTCTTGATATTGTGATGCCCACGAACGAACGCGGGTACTATTCGCCAGTGGAGAACAATCATCAGTTCTTAGTCCTCTCAACAGCCCGTACGCAAACGCACATCATCGCCGATAGACACTATGTCGGAATAAACACTCCGAGTTGCTACTGATGCTACTATCATCAGCACTGGGAATCCGACCACTTCACGAATATCTGTAACTGAAACCTCCTCTTTCGCCTCGCCAACATGATGTTGCAAGGGTGTATGCAATCTGAAGATGTGAAAGAAATGTTCAAAGAACTAGAACGAAGAGTTGGAGGAATACAAATCAACGAAGTACGCAACGAGATCCGTCAGTTATACGAGAAAGGTGGCGGTACGTTCGAGTACTCACTACAGTCTAGAGGCAGGGACTACATCCTCTACCACTCTCACACGTCAAGGTCGGATCGTCTCAGCGCTGGACGCTACAAGCTCAGTACGATTACAACAGTCAGTTCAAAGAGGTGGAACATCAGGCGCAGACAGTTCGAGCGCCTTTGCTCATCAACAATCTACGGCAAGGTCTTCCGTCCGCCGCAATAGGGCCAGAAGTCTTGTTCTGAAAGCCTCAGTTCATTGGCTACGCGCCATTGCGCGATCTCAACAACAAGCTTGCTCCGAGATCCTGCAGCACGTCTTATACTACGCCACCGTCGACCTGTGAGCCTCTCGTCGGTGTCTTTCTGGTCCTAGGTATTCTTACAAGTCTTCTCGTCGCATTTGGCATCGCTGTCCTCATTGTCGTCGTGCCTCCGGTCGGCGCGGTGTGCGTCGTCTACCTCCTCAGCCGCAAGGCTTACCGAAAGTACAAGGGGGGGCTCGCGAGGCGCCACTACACCAAACCGTCGGAGGCATCTATACCAATTCTCGCCTCTCTCACCACTGCCCTCATACTCCGATCTCGCCCAGCCAGACCAGCCAGCGTACGCATGGTCGACAATATACCTGGGCCCATCGCCGCAATTCGAAGACGCCATGCCTCCTCCTCATTACTCGGAGGATATGCGCCGGAAGGACAGCCTTCTATGCCCGTCGTCTCCACGAGTGCGAGTTCATCTTGGTACTCTACAGACCAATACATGGCTCGGAACAAGCAAGTACAAAAAGCTCATTACTCACGTATGCTACGCGAGATTGAGGCCGAACAATTTGAAGAGGGTCGCACTTCCCAGAATTTCGAGCAGAGGTTAAGTTCCAAGCTCGGGAGCTGCAGACAAGAGCAGCTATTAGTGGCCTGGACGTGTTTCCGTTGCAGCCACATACTCTCGGATATACTAGGAATTACTTGAAAGCCACGGTGTTCGAAATCCCTGACACTCGTACAACTACAACCAGAATCGCCGTTCAGCCTATCATCGACTTCCACCACCGGCAGGCAGCATCGAGCAGGTCTAAGGCCGGAAAGACCGGGCGGGAGAAAAGGTAACTTAAAAGAAGACATTGTTGTTGCTCCACAGTCGAGAGTACAGCACAATGCTCATGCTTGACACTACCTTTTTTCTTCTTTCTTCTGCAGTCCGGCCGCATATCAGAGGAGAGGACTAGGTAATTACTTATGCGTGCTACCCATGCGATAAGTAAGGTTGTCAGGCGTGATAAGTGTTCCGGTTCCACTATGCTGGGGAAATTGTCGAGTAAGAGATTGAGTTAGAGACAAGTACCTAGTACCTACCTATAGCATCTCTCGAGCTTTTAGTGCTTGTGGAGCTGGCCTCGCATGCTAGTAAAAGATAGTAACGTCGGTAGAGGGTAATATCGCCTCTAGATCCTCTAGGGAGATACTATGCTCAACCTTCTAAATAATACCGTGAAGATAGTCGAGACCGTAATTTCCTTTAGCTCGTAGCCAGGCATCGAGTTGCCCGGTTTCAAGCCTCTACTGCGCAGACAGAGTGTTCGACTTTATTGGCAAAACAGGTCCATTTTGCTAAGGACCCAACCCAAGTAGACAAGACAAGAACACGATTTGTGTGACAACTGCTACCACTACCACTACCACAGACAACCAACCTAGGACATGATTGAGCTCATCGCCGGTATCACAACCATTGAAGCCCAACACTACCGCAGTCCTTCTCCCCAACCAGCACAAGACGATGCTGATGTGCGAGTGTCTTGCACAGATGTGAGCCGACAGTTACCGGCACAACACGCGGTTTGGCTCGTCGCTTGGTCATCCAGCCCTAGACGAGCACTACTCGGCAGATGCATCAAAAGTGTACTCGAGCTCGACCGCCGCGACCTCAAAGGTCGTATCTTGTCCGATCTGCACACCCACATCCACGATCACGGTCTGATGCGGCGAGGTTCATTTGATGCAATACTCCTCAAAGGCGTGTGCTCTGATGTTTCAGGTAAACTGGAAATTCTGCGCCAGTACGGGTTATGAATGCTGGTTCTCGGGCGACATTCATACATTATCCTCAACACAAAGACATCTCAGCCGTGCTACACAGGGACTCGTGCTACCTTACGACGACGACAGTGAGCCTGGGAGTGAACCTATTCCACTGCGCTGAGATGACAGAGAGTTAAGCGAAGAGGCTATGCCTGCCAGTGTGAGGGTCCATCTGCGGTTTCTTGATTGATCGGGCAGTGACACTTTGTACCAGCAATGTCTTCAGCCACGGCGTGAGTTCATCCTCGGTGTAAGATCCAGAATCAACACTCTGAGGGATCGGATTAGTCCTGGAAGGATGTCGCATGAAGTATTTGACGCCGTGGCCTGAGGCTGTTGAGGACAGTAACGTACTCTGTCAAACATCTTCTCCGAGAGGCTACAGCGACATCACACAACTATAGCCGTTCTCAAGGCATTTCAAAATCCTTCATCGTTCGTCCAATCATCGCATCTTGCACAGTAAGCAACGACCCACCAACCAACGCCCCTCTCACCACCCTCCCAAGCAACCGCCACCTCCAAGGCAGCAACAGCTCCGTATTCTTAACGTCAGGAAACAACGACCTCAACTGCATAGCCGCCACCTCACCAACAGCGCCAGCACCAGCATTGTACAGAAAAGCTATTTCGACAGGCGGCGGCCAACTTCTCTTCTCTTCCTCAACAAGACCCCCACTTCCACCTCCGTTGAGCCAGCTTCGACAATCCCATACTTGGAAGGCGGACATGATACTCCATTTCACGCCACCCTCTATTGTATTCATGCGAGCTTGAAGACGTTGGACGCTGCCGAAGTCGAGGAAGTCTTTGGTTATAGTTGAAGAAGGCGGTTGCTTTGGGGCGTAGGGGAGGATGTTGGATGATGATGCTTTTTGTCTTGGAGCCGGTGTGTATGTTGATCTTAAACTTGTAGGCTGGGGTGGTTTGGTTTGGTTCTTCCGCCATCCTGCTTTTTCGTCGGTGCTATTTGCCTTCTTTTTCTCTATCTGCTTTGCCGGCTGTGTCGATGTCGCTTTAGCCACAGAGGAGCCTGTTTTCCCAGCCGAGTCTGTCGCCGATTCTTTCGCCCTATACGTCGCCCGCATAACAACACCGATTGTCATCTGCTCCTCAACAATAGCATCCACAACCCCGCTTGCAAACCCCGCCATCGCCGCAATGACGATTGGATTCGTAGCCAACCCTTCCTCTCTTCCTTCTCCTCTAGTCCGCCAATCACCCGCGCCGGATCCGTAGGTCATCATGTGGCTCAACATGCTATATGTCCATACTCGTACTCCTTGACGTGCAATCCAGTTGAATGTGTAACTTCTGACAAACATGCGTAGGCCGGGAAACCGCAACGGGTTGCCTATTGAGATACTTATACGGTGGAAGCCATCCTTTTGCTGACCGAGAGGGATGGCGTGAACGGGAACGCTTTGGAGGTAGTGGAGGGGTAAGGTGACGATGGCGGTGGTGACGCCGGAGATGAAGAACTTGGCTTCAGCTCTGTCGGAGGGCCAGAATGTGTTGGGTGAACTGCTGAGAAGGAGATGTGGTGTTCCTGAGGAACGTGGTTGATTTGTGTAGGGTGGGATGTACGAGGGTGAGTCAGGATCTGTGGAGTGGTCCATTGCGTTGTTCTATCACGTACATCACGCTGGTCGCACAGCAGATCCAGGTCATTTTTGTTCTTTTTGAATCGCGGCATGCAAGGGGAGATAAGGCACATCAGCCACAGTGGCTCGGGCTCAGGTACGGGTATACCATGTGGAGACAGTAGTGAGGAGTACCCTACTAAGAAACAAAGAGACTGTTCACGACATTCATCTTGAGGACTCGCTTCTACAGTGGCAATCAGAACGGAAGAGTCCATGCGTTCATGAAACGACGTCTTATGTGTTTCAGATTTCGAGTCATTGCCCACCTGAAACAGCCCGAACGTCGCCTCACTCAGCAGGAGGAAATTGCTGCTAGTCACCTGTTGTTGCCACCCATGCTTTTGGCAGAGCAGATCACGATAGTTCATCCAAAGCATTGCGTCGACATCAGACGTCTCGTAAACTTTTGACAATTGACAAGATAGTTATCTTCTTCGATCCTCCTGCAAGTGCCGGAGCAGGCATCCGATACATGACGTTTGCCAATATACATTCACTTTTACCAAAAAAATAGTAATAACATGCCATTCCCTTAACACTTACCTCTCCTCCATCTGCCATCATAATGTCCAAAGAAACAATCAACTTCAAGCAATGGACGACCACACAAAACGGGTTAGACAAGCTCAAGCTGGAGTCTGCATCAATATCACCTGCTTCGCTAAAAGAAGATGAAGTGCTAGTCAAGATCCATACAGTTTCTCTGAATTATCGTGATACTGAAGGTATGTTATGAACTATTTGATTATCATTATAGTTTGAGGTGCGGCAGAAGCAGTTTTGGCGATGGTCAATTCTGGCACCATTTAAGCCACACTTCAATTTCGCTCTGCTCTCGTTCTAGATCCCATCTTTCTGCACTCGTTCCAAGTCTCATCGTCCTTTCCACACTCCTTCATACACTCATACTCATTCTCACTTCCAGTCATCAACGGCACCTACGGCCATCACGCCTCCATCACCCAAGCCAACGACCCTTTGGTCCCCTGCTCAGACATGTGCGGCACAATCCTCTACGCCGGTGGCTCCTCACACTGGGCAACCGGCACTCGCGTCCTCTCCACCTTCAACCAATCCCACCTGAACGGCCAAATCAAGCCTACCGATATGTCCTCTGGCCTTGGTCTACCTCTGCCTGGCGTCCTCGCCGAATACCGCATCTTCCCGTCCAGCGGCCTCGTCAAGTGTCCAGACTACCTCTCTGACGAGGAGGCGTGCACATTGCCCATCGCAGCCGTGACGGCGTGGACGAGTATAAACTGGCAAAATCCCATTGGGCAGCCGATTCGCGAGCCAGAGACGATTGTGTTGGTGCAGGGAACGGGCGGCGTTAGCATTGCTGGATTGTTGATTGCGAAGGCTGCGGGGCTGAAGTGTATTGTGACGAGTAGTTCAGATACTAAGCTTGCGAAGGCGAAGGAATTGAGCGCGGATTATACGATCAACTATCGTAGTTGTCCTGAATGGCAGGAGGAAGTGATGAAATTCTCTGACGGCCGTGGCGCGGATATCATTCTTGAGACTGGTGGGGCGCAGACGTTAAGGAAGAGTTTTGCTTGTGTGGCGTTTGGTGGGTGTATTGCGTGCATTGGCTACCTCTCTGGCAAAGACGAGCCGAGTGGTGGCATGAATGTCAATGTTTTGGCTTTGAGTCGGAATGTGACGTTGAAGGGTATTCTGAATGGGCCGAGGGAGCGGTTCGAGGAGATGGTGGAGTTTCTGGAGGAGAACAAGGTTAAGATGGTTGTGGATCGGGTGTTTGCGTTTGAGGAGGTCAAGGAGGCGGTGGGGTATTTGGCTGCTGGAGGTCATTTTGGTAAGGTTGTTATGAAGGTAGCCAAAGTGTGATAGACCATAGCACAGGTTATACTGGAGTCGAATACAGCCCTTCCTTGTTCTCATTACAGGCGCAAGGTCGACCTTGACTGGGGCAAGGTTTGGATGACATTGTTGTCTTCTTGCAATAGATCAAAGCACAATGGACAATAATAGCACAACGTTCGGTGCTTGGCAATATTCTTAGCCTGCAACAGCACCAGGCACATCAGCATTGGCCTTGTTCTTATTCTTCTTTTTCTTCTTCTTCTTCTTGCGTTGCGACAGTACTTCATCGAGATAGCTTGTTGGCTTCCTCGACGACTTTTCAGTCTTCTCCTCATCGCCGTGATCGTCATCATCTTCAGCGGCCTCCATCTCTGGGGATTCGACTTTTGCTGGTGGCACTTTAGCTGTAATTGTAGTGCTTGCTTCGCTCACTTCAGCGCCATCCGCACCATTTGTTCCTGTCATTGTCGGAACAACCGCAGTGGCCACACCACCACCACCACCACCACTACCGCTCACATTCCTCTTGACCCTTTTCTTCGACTTGAAAGCCACACTCCTCCCTCCCTCATCATCACTCTCCCTATCCCTCCTCTTCCCCAGCGGCGCGCCACTCACGGCGTTACCTCCCCGTGGAACTAATCCAATCATACCACCACCTCTCCCACCCCTCTCTGCTTGCGCTCTTGCCTGATTCTGTAATTGCACCTTCGCGCCCTTCTTCCCCAACATCTGCCTCCTCAGCCGATCCAACTCGCTCTCGCTTCCCCTTGCACCGTTCGTCCCAGCTCCTGCTGCATTAACGTTAACATATCCAAGCCCGGCTTTATCTGATCTTCCTACTTGTGCGAGAAGAGACTGTAGGTCGTTGTCATCTGTGCTAGCTAGTGCTGCTGACCGTGTCGAGTCTGCGTTCTCGCTAATATTGGATGTGGTGGGCGCTGTGGGGAGCCATGAGTCTACGAGGCGCTGAGAGCGTGCTAGGGCGACGGAGGTGCGGTTGAGGAGGGTGTTGATGTCGTGGGTTGTGGACGTGGAGGTGGAGGCGGTGGGTTCTGCTTTGGTTTTGGATATGGATTCCGTCGTCATCTTTGTACGCGGTGGACTATATTATCATTGATGTGGGCATCTGAGGATCCATGCTATCATTGGTGCTTGCGCGTCGGGTATAGTGATTGCTGGGTTCGCTTCATGAATTTGGCTTTGAGGTCGGAACGCGCTCCGGTAGAGAGGGTTTCGACCGACGGCGAGGTGAGTGGCGATGAGCATGATGATTGTGAATGTTTTCATTGACGAGACTGCGATATGAGGTCCCGAATCTGGATATGAAAACATTCGTCGTACTCACAGCCTCACTCGTAGGCGAGCTAAGCAGCTAGACCACATTGCGTCGAGAGTTAGAGTAACTAGCCCGAACTTATGCCCTGCTCTTATTAGCTAGCAGGACTTCAGGAAGTGCTCATTCATTGACGTGTCAATATCGAGAACGGGACAATATAGTAAGACGCATCCCAACCGATAAATCATGTATAAGGCTTTCGTTCAATCCAATGGGAAAAATCTCCAACAAACCCATCATTTCAAATCGTAACAAAAAAGCTCTTCTCCCCTTCCTTTGGCACTACCTTGACCCTCTCTCCAATAGGATCACCTACAGTATTCCTTATCCTCTCCACCGTTGCCGGACTCCACAACCTCAACACCTCCGCACCCTCTCCCTCCACAGGTTTTCCACCCCACTGCACTCTCGCGGCCTTCAACGCCTCTCTAATCGCAAAGAAAACCGCACTCCCCATGAACAGCGGCGGCTCACCCACACCTCTACTCCTTTGAATCGTTCTCAAATTCTCCCACTCGACATCCTTGAGCAGACTGACGTTGAACACTTGCGGAATGTCTCTAAAGCCAGGGATCTTGTACGTGCCCGGCCCGCGCGTGAAGACGGTCCCAGAAGCACGATGCCAGAGACTCTCTTCTGTTGTGAAGAGGCCCATGCCTTGCACGAATGCGCCTTCGATCTGGCCGTAGTCGATTGCGGGGTTGATGCTCCTGCCTACGTCCATTTTGATGTCGGCACGCAAGCATGTCCATTCTCCTGTTAATGTGTCGATTTCGACTTCGGCGGCTGCTACGCCTTGCGTCCAGTAGAAGAACATCTGGCCCCTGTTTTCACCCCAAATATAACCGATATCGGGTGTTTTGTAGAAGCCAGTGGCGGATAGTTGGACGCGGTCAAAGTAGGCTGCGTGTGCGACCTCTTTCAATGAGGCATTGGTGCCGAGTTTGGCGTAGTAGGGTGCCAAGCGCTCTTTGAGAATTGTGCAGGCGTTCCAGATGGCGTAACCATTAAGATCGGAACTGGCGCTGGCGGCGGTTGAAGACGTATTGGGGACGGTGGCGGTAGAGGTGTCGCTGATGTAGATGTCGGAAGCAGGAATACCGAGGGCTTCTGCGGCGACCATTATCATCTTGGTGTGTAGACCTTGGCCCATCTGTAAAGCGAGTTAGTTTGCGGTGGGTCGGTAATGGGGTTATAAGCTGTTGAAATACCTCAGTGCCACCATGGGCGAGAAGCACACTGCCATCGTGATAAATATGAACGAGAGCGCCAGCTTGATTGAGCCACAACGCGGTGAAGGAGATACCAAACTTGGTAGGGATGAGAGCGATACCTCTCTTGCGCCACTTGTGCTCTTTATTGTACACTTCGATAGCGGCCTTACGTTCCCAGTAGTTTGATTCTTCTTGTACTTGCTTGTACATCAACGGCACATACCAGTCAGTCAAAGGTTGAGTGTAATGTGTCGTTTCTTTCTCCTTGTACATGTTGATTTCCCGCAGCTTCTCGACTGGCATACCTAGGTGGTCTGCTACTTCGACCATATAAGATTCTGCAATGAACATGCCTTGTGGACCACCAAAGCCGCGGAACGCCGTATTGGAAACAGTGTTCGTCTTGGCGACACGTCCACGGACGTGGATGTTGGGGATCTTGTAACAGTTGTCAATGTGTGTCAGTGAACGCTCGACAACAGCACCACTGAGATCCTGACTGTGGCCTCCATTACAGTAGACATCAGCGTCGAGGGCCTGAATCTTGCCGTCCTTGTTTACTGCGACTTTCCAACTAGCAAGGAAGGGATGTCGTTGACCTGAGGTAATGATGTCCTCATCACGGTTTAGCATGCAGCGAACTGGGCGTTTCGACTTCTTTGCCGCGACGGCGACGATGCAAGCGAGCTGGATGGATCGAGTTTCTTTTCCACCGAAACCTTTAAAATATCAATTAGCACTGACGTAGAATTCAATTCCGGAATGCAAGACATACCTCCGCCCATACGCTTGACCCGAGATACAATCTTGTTAGCAGCCACTCCGGTAACTTGAGCGACATAACTCTGTGTCTCCGCAGGGTTTTGTGTACTACTCCAGACTTCCATTTCACCATTCTCTGGTTTTGGAATGGCTAAACATGCATTTGTCTCCAGATAAAAGTGCTCCTGTCCACCCATTCTCGCCACACCAGTAAAGACATGATCCGCCTCCTCGAAGGCTTTCTCAGGTTCACCGCCCTTGATGAAGCGGTAATGTTGGAAAAAGCTCTCCTGTTGAATTGCTTCTTCAATCGTAAAAATGGCTGGAAGCTCTTCATAATCAATCTTCACCACACGAGCAGCGTTCTCAGCGTGCTTCGCTGAGTCGGCGAGGATGATCCCGATAGGTTGACCAGCGGTGTGAACCTCGTCAATGGCGAAGAATTGCTCATCACACTAAAACATCAATTAGCTCTGACCTGAAGGATTTTCTCAAATGACAAACATACGCAAGGTGCACCCCACCAGTTCGCCTTCTCATCAGGTAAATCCTTGTAAGAGACGAAGTCAACCACACCAGGGAGTTCCATTGCTGGCGTTGGGTCGACACTCAGCAACTTGGCGTGTGCCTTGGTAGACAGCACTAAACAACCATACAGCTCATTCTTTTGCACAGGAATGTCGTCGGTATACTGGGCCTCTCCCGTGCACTGTAGCATAGCAGCGACATGTGGTTGCGACTTTCCGATGACTTTCTTCTCGTATTTTAGTGAAGCATCATGGTCACGCTTGCCCGTCGAAATAGCACGCTCCATCTCGCCGACAGCTTGCTCGTCAACCTCGACGGTCTTCACCTGTTCTCCTTCATCTTGCGCCAATTCAAGCATTGTTTCGTGATAGAACTTGTAGAAAAAGCTCAAACACAAAGACCTTCTATACGTTGCCATACCACCAGGAACACCGAAGCGTAGGTCGAAATCTTGCTCAAGTGTGCTCATAGCACCTTCAAGTGTTTCGGGGTTTGTCCACTGCTTGGATTTCAGGTACTCTGCAGTCTTCTTCGCAGCAATAGTAGTAGGTGCCATTCCACCGTAGATCAGGTTGACTGACTGTACATTTTGTTCATCGTCCAGCGACACTCGTAGAGCAGCGTTGACAATGGCAATGTCGTCATCCTTCCTTTTCGCCATCTTATATGCTCGTAGATACTCGTTCTTCTCCTTCATAAGCGGGACTCGCAACGCCGCAATTACCGAGTCTGTTGGTAGTGCCGTCTGCCTGTAAGCAACAAAGAATTCCGACATTGGTATTTCCGTGGTCTTCTTTACCGATTTCGCCACTAGTGTAGTGTTTGTTGCGACAAAGACGGGGTTCAAGTCAGAGATTGGAGATGCAGTTGCGAGATTGCCTGCTGGTGTGCCAACATTGCGGATCTGTCTTCCTGCAAAGTAACGGATTTGCTTCAAGATTGTTTTGAAAGGTTGTCCTCGTCGCTCGCCATACTTTTCAATTGCTTGCTTGCAGATCTCTTCGATGTCTGTAAGTACCACGTTTCCACCAATCTCGACATGATCGTCATGGAAGGAGTATTGCCTTAGTTCAGCAATGTCACCAACGTATGCGGATGCCGAATAACTCTTGCCTTGGAATTTGGTCTCGATCTGTGTTTCTGTACTGCCACCGATAATCTTCAAGGATGGATACACATCTTTGATCTCAAGTAGTTGTTGTAGTGTTGTTGGTCGATACCATCGCTTCCTCTTGTTGCCAAAAGCCAACGGTTTGAAGTCAAACTTGTGAAGTGAGGGAGGAAAGATGAGTTGCGTATCCGGCTTGTACTCAATGAAGCCCGGCGGTGTAAACCTTTTAATAGGCTGATCGTCGCCATCAGTGCCATTGCCATTGGTGGACTTACAGCAGCCTCCATTAGCAGCACCCTTCTCTTTGCAACAACCGCTTCCACCATTCGCGCTAGATTTGCCACAAGCTATCTCAGAGCTGAAGGATTGTGCAGCGTCCAGGATTGGTCTGTAACCTGTGCATCGACAAAGATTGCCGTCAAAAGCCTCCTCAATCTCCAGCTCAGATGGAGTCTCCTTCTCTCGTAATAATGCGTAAAGACTCTACAATATCGATTAGATCCCATCGTAATATGTTAAGGCAGTATACACACCATAACAATACCTGGCGTACAGAAACCACACTGACTTCCATTCCCCATCGCGATCCGCTCCTGTGCAGGATGCGGCGCCTTGGTGTTACCAATACCTTCTACTGTGATGACATGCTTACCGTCTACCATGACAAGTGGCGCCAAACAAGCATTCACGCTGGCATGGTAGATCTTCTTTGTCGTCGGATTTAGCTGACTAACAACTACTGTGCAAGCGCCACATCCTCCTTCTGCACACCCAAGCTTGGTTCCAGTAAGACCGATACCGCGGAGATATTCGAGTAGGGTTACTTCTGGGTCAGCAGTATCGATGGTGACTTTCGTGCCATTGAGATAGAAGCGTAGAGTGTCGTCCCAAGAGGAGGTGAGAGAGGCAAGATTTTGTGTGGCGGAAGGGTCGACAGCAGGTTCTACGAGACCGGGGGCCATTGTGATTGCCTGATAAAGATAATGCTAAAGATGTTCTCAAGTGGCGTCTGGTAACGAGCTGTTTCTGGTGGTCAAAACCCTTATCTCGCACACTTTGAATCACCACAAGACGCTTTCAAGGAGCCTCACGACGGCAAATAAAAATAGTAGAGAAATCACGAAATAGCAAGAAAGCAGATAAAGCAGATAAAGCACGGAGATGTAAGACCCAAACACTAACACAAGCAGAAGAAGGAGCTGAAGATAATGCAGGCAAAAGCTAGGTGGGGTCTGGTTGCTTATCGTGTCTCAAAATGCTCGTTTCTGATTCGTCCACGGTTTCAGGTGGCCTCGCTCTTCGGCGACGGCCGCCTATGGAGTGTGTAGTGTATAGCTTGAGATTATTACAACATAAGTTGCTGTAGATTGGTCTGGAGGATGAAGTGTGCGCAAAGATGCCCAAAATTGTTTCGAGCTGTACATTGACTGCGCCTTGAAGACGTGGAAGATTTGTAAGATTTGAATATATACAATATGGACAATAGGCTGGCTGTGTGTGAACAGTTTCGCGCCTGGCAATTAACACCTCTTGCATATATCTTGCTTACGAGGCACAACTACTCAACAATGTCCAAGGTGTAGTACACAAATCACCGTGAGGTAGGGAGCACAACGTCAAGCACGGAGCAACTAGAAAGAAACTATTCAAAGACGACTAAAAAGACTATGCACACTTGCAGACACCGCTCCCATCACGCATTCACAGCGCACATCGAAAATGCATGCATGTATAATCAGTAAGAAACCTTCCTTCAGCATCCTTTCCTTCCATATTTGCTCCATGATCGATTCACTTGCAGCAGCAGAACGACAAGTATCAGTTTGCATTGCACCATGTCTCAAAGTGATCAAACACACAGCAAGGCGCCTTCCAGTTGTAATCGCATCTTTCTTTTGATTGCAAAGAGTGCCCAGCATCAATCGCGATCGTCATTGCGTGTCACCGAGTTCAGAACCATGACGATTCAGCCATAACAGTAATAAGCATGGTGCATCCTCATCAAATTGGTTGTCAACTTGGAATCATGGTCCATGAAGCGAAAGACGGCACGCATAGCGCAAGTCACTCTCTTACTGTCCAGGGGGCGCACCGCCTTGGTAGCCAATACTCTGCTGCCACAAAGCAACATAAGCAGCATAGCCACCATAAGCGGCGTATGGGTCAGCCTCAGGCATGGGGGCCACAGCTTGGTGTGCAGGAGGGTTTGCGGCAGGATATCCATACGCAGGTTGTGGTCGATGTTGAGCATACGGGTCATGTGCATGTTGATGAGGCATAGTGTCAGCACGTAGAGTTCCTTGCTTTTCACGCTGTAGAAAAAAAGATTAGCGAAGACTAGATATCGCAAAATGGAGATGATACGTACCACAGTCTGTACTTTCTGATAGATTGCAGTCTTTGCTCCTTCAATCGCAGATCGAGAGCCAATCAGGTCGATTTGACGAGTGATATCAGGTCCAGCGGGTTGGGAGACGTTGATCTTACAGCTGTGCGTACTCTGCATCTCCTTGATCGTCTCGCCGCCCTTTCCGATGACCATTCCCACTGCTTCAGATGGAATGTGAATCTGTTCGCTGATCTTGGCGTGCGGATCTGGAGCTCCGTAACCGGAAGACGATGCATAGGGATCGTAGGCACCATACTGCTGGGGCGGGGCTGCGCCGTACGGACTTTGCATCTGAGGGTGAGCTGATGATGAGTTTGGAGCACGAGTGTCACTATCAACAACTTCGTTTATCAACTGTTGCGCCTTAGCAGCTGCTTCAGGAGTTCCGATCAGGTTGATTGGCCTGTAACCACCAGAGCTCTTGTTCTCGCCCAGGATGTTGATGTGGCAGCCACTACGTTCTTGCAAGTCCGTAATAGTCTCACCCCTACGACCAATGATGAGACCAACAGTCTTGTCAGGCACCAAGATCTGGGTGCTTCTTTCACCTTCCTTTAGAGGTGGCTGAATGTTAGCATCGCCCCTCTGATCTTGGGATCTCGATTGTACCCCGTAATTAGCATTAGCATTAGCATTGCGCTTCGGGTTCTCTTCGACTGTTTTGTAAATGTCTGCAATCGCATCGGCTCTTTGTCTCTGGTTGCCCGTAATCTTGCACTTGCGGAATAGGGAGGTCTTGTCGTCACTCATGAATTGCACACGCGCTCCACTAGCTTGTTCAACGCGCTTCAGATTCTCACCTTGACGACCAATGATCAAGCCAACAGAAGAGTTCTCGACCTGAATTACTTCGGTCTTCTCATCCATCATCTCACTGGCAGGAACGCCAAGGATGTAGCCATTACCTGCGCGAGGTGGAGATGCCGATCTTTCACGCCTAGGAGATCCTCCACGTCTTGCGTCGTCGCGCCGCTCGTCACGGAACGGATTGTAGCTGTGGTCGCCGTACTGGTCGCGACGAGGAGAACGTGAGCGAGAACGGCGTGAGCCGCGACGATCGCCACTGCCGGGGTTCGTTTGCGCCTTCGCGATCGCGTCTGCTAGACTGACGTTACCAGAACTGATGGGCTTGATGGAGCTCAAGTC
>Ga0160429_1001018_pt1 | contig 16903 bp, 11 predicted proteins | sample SolpanmetagenomR_FD_108199 | JGI IMG/M metagenome (GOLD analysis project Ga0160429, IMG submission 108199) | Solar panel surface microbial communities from Lawrence Berkeley National Laboratory, California, USA - R | ecosystem: Engineered > Built environment > Solar panel > Unclassified ...
ATTATCAACACCGCTTTTTACCGCACCAAAGGCGCGTTCAAAAAGGCTGTACTCGACTTTTTCACCCGGCTCGACGAGTTTGGGCCTGAACTCGCGTCCTTATTAACCCGCAACTTTCATATTTTCGACGCGCAACTCACTTCGTGACGAGTATAAATCGACCGAGCAGATTCAGCGCAGCCTGCGGACGGCCTTTGCGCTGCACCGCCGTTACCCCGGCGTGGTGGCGGCGTTCGACCTGGTGGCCCACGAAGACGCCGGCCACCCCACGCGCTACTTCCGGGAGGTGTGGCGCGTGCGCGACTCGCTGACGGCGGCCACCGGCGTGCAACTGCCGCTGTGCCTGCACGACGGCGAAAGCACCTGGCAGCACGTGCCCAACGTGTACGACGCGGCCGTGCTGGGCAGCAACCGCATTGGGCACGGCTTCAACCTGGCGTTTTTTCCGGCGGCGGAAGACTTGGTGCGCGAGCAGCATATCTGCATCGAGGTGAGCCCGCTCAGCAACCAGCTGCTCGACTACGTGGGCGACCTGCGCCTGCACCCGGCCCACACCTGGATTCGGCGCGGCGTGCAGATCTCCATCAGCCCCGACGACCCCGGCATTTTTGACTACGTAGGCGTGACGCCCGACTACTGGAGCATTTTCCTGGCCTGGGAGCTGGATCTGCGCGACCTCAAGCAGCTCGCCCTCAATGGCATAAATTATGGCTACCTCGATGCTGCCGAAAAGCAGCGCGCGCTGGCCGCCTGGCAGCAAGACTGGCAGCGGTTTGTGGCGCGGCTCAATCGGGAGGAGTAGCTGCTAGACTAGGGTAGAACTTACGCAAAAGTCATTTGTCATTGCGAGCAACGCGAAGAAATGACAACCAGGGTTTGTATAAGTCCTATCCTATATACCAACCATAGAACTGCTCCAGCCCCAACTTACGTCTACTTACCCTACCATTTGCATGAAACACCCTGGCACTTACTTCTTTCTGGCCCTGCTGTGGCCGCTGCTGGGGCTAGCCCAGCCCAAACCCGCTGCCCAGCCGGCCACGCCGATCCCCGTGCGGGTGGTGGTAGTGACCATGTTTGAGCGGGGCGACGATGTGGGCGACACGCCGGGCGAGTTTCAGTACTGGGTCGAGCGGCTGCCGCTGCCGCAAACCATCGCGTTTCCGCAGGGCTACCGCGCCCTGCGCTACAACCCCGAGAAGCAGGTGCTGGGCATTTGCACGGGCATGGGCACGGCCCGCGCCGCGGCCTCGGTGATGGCGCTGGGCATGGACCCGCGCTTCGACCTGCGTAAGGCGTACTGGCTGGTGGCGGGCATTGCGGGCATCGACCCGGCCGATGGCAGCACGGGCTCGGCGGTGTGGGCGGAGTGGCTGGTCGATGGCGACCTGGCCCACGAGATCGACCCGCGCGAAATGCCCGCGGAGTGGACCACCGGCTACCTGCCGCTCAGCAAAACCAAGCCCTACCAGCAGCCCGCCCGCGCCGGCGAATACAACAACGCCTTGCACCTCAACCCCGGCCTGGTGCATTGGGCCTACGACCAGACCAAGGACCTCAAGCTACCTGACAATGAGAAGATTCGGGAGCTGCGCCAGGCCTACACGCAGCACCCGGCGGCCCAGCGGCCGCCCCGCGTGCTGCTGGGCGACCACCTGGCGGCCATGACCTATTGGCACGGCGAAAAGCTCAACCAGTGGGCCAACGACTGGGTAAAATACTGGACCCAAGGCCAGGGCAACTTCGTGACGTCGGCCATGGAAGACACCGGCACCGGGCAGTCGCTGGAGTTTCTGGGTCGGGCGGGCCGCGTCGATTTTAGCCGCTTTCTGGTGCTGCGCACGGCGAGCAACTTCACCATGCAGCACCCCGGCATTACGGCCATTCAAAGCCTCGCCAACGAGGAGCACGGCCAGGACAAGGGCTACTCGGCCTACTTGCCCGCGCTCGAAGCCGCCTACCTCACGGGCTCCACGGTGGTGAATCGCCTGGTAAGCAACTGGCCCGCTTACCGCGACAAGCTGCCCGGCAACTAGCACATTTTCAGAGTCAATACAGATGTACCGTGAACGCTGCGAGGCCGTGCCGGTGAACGTTGTAGTTTCTCAACTCGCGGACTCGCCGAGTCCACGGTACAGCCAGCACGTGCTGCATCCTTCTTTCCCTTTGCTTTTGCCTTGATGCCTTCGCTCGCTACTTTCTTTCGCTTTCAAGAACGCCAAACCACCCTGCGCACCGAGCTGGTGGCCGGCCTCACCACTTACCTCACGATGGCCTACATCGTGTTTGTGGTGCCCACCACGCTGGGCGCGGCCGGCATGGACCGACCGGCGCTCATCGCGGCCACGTGCCTGGTGGCGGCCCTGTGCTCGGCCCTGATGGGGCTGGGCGCCAACGTGCCCATTGCCCTGGCGCCGGGCCTGGGCATGGGCGCTTTTTTCACGTACACCCTCGTGCTCACCAATGGCGTGGCGTGGCCCGTGGCGCTGGGCATCGGCTTTTGGGCGGGCGTGCTTTTTTTGGGTTTGAGCCTGGTGGGCGTGCGCGAAAAGCTGGTCGAAGCCATTCCGCCGGTCATCGTCACAGCCATTCCGGTGGGCATTGGGCTGTTTTTGCTCTTTATCGGCTTGCGCAACATGGGCCTGGTGGTGGCCAACCCCGCCACGCTGGTGGGCCTGGGCAAGTTTACGTCGCCGGTGGTGATTGCCGTGGCCGGGCTGTTCGTGACGCTCACGCTGCTCATTCGGCAGGTGCAGGGCGCCATTCTCATTGGTATTGTGGTGGCCACGGGGCTAGCGGCGGCGGCCGGACTGGTGGCCGCGCCCACGCAGGTGCTCACGGCGCACGTCAGCCTCGCGCCGGTGGCCGGCAAGCTCGATCCGCTCGGGGCCCTGCACTGGCGCTGGCTGGGGCCCATTTTTGCCTTGTTCTACCTTAATATGTTCGACTCGCTGGGTACGCTGGTGGCCTGCGCGGGCGAGGCCGGCCTGCGCCAGCCCGACGGTAAAATCCGGGGCCTCGGCCGCATGCTCAACCTCGACGCCGGGGCGGCCATCTTGAGCAGCCTGCTCGGCACCTCGCCCAGCACCGCCTACATCGAGTCGGCTACCGGCATTGCGGCCGGTGGGCGCACGGGCCTCACGGCGCTGGTGACGGCGGCGCTGTTTTTGGGGTCGCTCGCCATTATTCCGCTCATTGGGGTGGTGCCAGCTTATGCCACGGCGCCCTCGCTGGTCATCGTGGGCCTGCTGATGATCAGCCAGATCCGGCACCTCGACTTCAGCCGCTACGAAGACTACGTGCCGGCGCTGTTTACCATGCTCATGATGCCGTTTAGCTTTTCCATCGCCACGGGCATGGCGTGCGGCTTTCTCTCGTGGGGCCTCATCCGGATCCTGCTGCTGCGGGTGCGCGAGATTAGCTGGGTGATGTACCTTATTATGGCCTTGTCGGCGGTGAGCCTGCTGCTATGAAGTGCGGTACTGTTCCTTTTTTAAGGGGAGTAAGCTCGGCGTGAGTGAGCAACCCGACACCGCCTGCTAGCTGCCAGCGCACGTTAGCTACCGGCTGACCGAATACGTTTTCCGCTGCGGGCCCACGCCCGTTATTTTCAGCGACTGCCAGCCAGTGGGCAGGGTGGTTTTGCGCTGCACGATGCCGGTGGGCGTGATGTCGAGCCCCCCGAAACCCATGAGCACGGCCTGGAGCACGCCGCCCGCGCCGGTGGCAAAGTAGGGGTTAGTGCCGCCTTTCGTTTCGGCGATGACGCGGAAGGGCGGCAGCAAGTTGGGCGTGTACGCGTCCTGGAAGAAGTGCTGGGCCTTGGCGCCATCGCCGAGCCGGGCGTAGAGCAGCGCAAAAATGGCCTGGGTCATGGCCGGCGTGCCTTCGTTGGGCACGCGGGTTTCGTAGTAGGCCAGGTCGCGCCTGATTTGGGCGGGATCGGTGATGGTTTTGAGCGGGTAGGCCAGCAGGTTCACGTCGCCCTGCTTGATGCCCTCGCCGTGGTAAGCGGCGTGCTCCTGGGTGACGCCGCCAGCCATGTTGAGCAGGGGAATATTCTGGGCCACGAGCTGCCAATCGGGGTTGGCCGGGCGGCCGAGCAGCTGGGCGGCGGCCGTGGCCACCCGGAGGTTAGCCTGGGCAGCGGCATTGGTAAAGGCATCATTATCCACGTTTTCGGCCCACTCGTCGGCGGCCACTACGTTCTTAATATCGTAGTGGCCGGGGCCGTTGCGCTCGACGCGGCTCGCCCAGAAGTCGGCCGTGGCCGCGAGGATGGGCCAGCCCTTTTCGCGCAGCCAGTCGCGGTCCTGCGTCACGCAGTAGTACTGCCAGGCCGCCAGCCCCACGCAGGCCGAAATGTGGTGCTCAAACGGGCCGCTCAGGGCCCACACGGGCGTTTCCTCCACGCCGGTATCGGCGCTTTCCCAGGGGTACATGGCGCCCTTATAGCCGTGGGCAAAGGCGTTGCGCTTGGCTAGCTCCAGGCGGTTGAACCGGTACTCGACCAACGACTTGGCAAGGTCGGGGTGCAGCACCAGCAGCGCGGGGTACATCCACAGGTCGGCATCCCAGAACACGTGGCCGTTGTAGCCCAGGCCCGAGAGGCCCATCGGTGAGGGTGAGTAGTCGGTGCCGGCCCGCGAAAAGCTGTAGAGGTGATACAGCATGCTGTGCACATCTTGCTGGGCCTGGGCGTCGCCGGTTATCTGGATGTCGCTCTGCCACAGGTCTTGCCAGGCTTTGGCGTGGAAGGCTAGCAGGCGCTCGCGGCCTTCGAGGCGGGCGAAGATGGTGAGGCGCTCGGCCTCGTTGAGCGGGTCGGGGTGGTGGGCCGAGGTGATGCTGGAGCCCACCACGGCGTAGCCGTAGGTTTGGCCGGCCTTCAGCGCCCGGCTGAATTTCATGAGGTGCCTATTATTGTCCCACATCTCATGAATGATGCGCGGCTCCTGGCCGTGCGGCTCGCTGAACAAGAAGCTGTTGGCGGCGCACAGCAGCAGCTTGCCGGTGGGGCTGCGCGCCGTGGAAGTGAGCAGGCTGAGAGTAGCGTGTGGCCGGTCTATTTCGTTGTAGTAGTTCTGCACCTCGCGCAGGGCGTCGGGGGCTTCCATGACGCTGGCGGCGGTGAGGGCCAGGTCTTTTTTGGCCGTTATCGACACGTCGAGCAGCACCGTGTAGGGCAAGTGACGCAGGGCGTAGTAGGTGTAGCTAATGGTAGCCTGGTCGCCGTAGTCGAAGGTAGTGGTGAGGCTAGCCCGCTGCATATCAAGCTGCTGCCGAAAGTTGCGGGCGTCCTGGGCGGTGAGGCGGTGGCCGTCCACTTCCAGGTACATGTTCAGCAGGTTGAAGCTATTGAGGAAATTGCTGACCCGCCCCCGGCCGTACTGGTCGTAGGCCCCGGCCAGCACCACGTTCTTGACCTGAAACGGCACCGGCGACGAGACGATGCCCAGCATCCCGTTGGCAACCGTGACGCCGTAGTAGTTGCTGGGGTCGATTTTATCGGCCGCCAGGCGCCAGGGGTCGGGCGCCGGGGCCTGCGCGGCGAGCGGCAGCCGGGCGGCCAGCACGAGCAGCAGGGCCCAGAAATGCCGGTTGAGGGGGGTGGGAAGCAGCATGGGAGAGCACGATAGCCAGCACGGTGGGCGCCCAGGCACCCCGTACCAACCGGTAAGTTATTGACAAGCAATGCCTCAAAAGTAAGGCGACGGCCCGGCTGGTGCCTAGCGTTTGCGCAATTTATCTGGCCAACTCGCGGACTAAAAGTCCGCACTACTGTATCGTGGACGCTGCGAGTCCGCGCGTAGGGGCCAGCGGACGTTCACCCGCGCGGACTCGCAGCGTCCACGATACACGTGCCCAGAAACAACGGCAGCCTGGGCTAGCTACGGGTCGGTACTACGGGCGTGGCTGGGTTTTGGGCCAGCGCTTGGGCTACTCCAGCGTCCTTCTCCTTGTGCTGGGCCTGACCAGTCAGCGTGATGTGGGCAAACTGCCCTTCCGGGTAGCTCCTGCCGCATTCAAATTTTGAAAGTCCTGCTTCAAAATCAAACATGCTCTCTGGGATAAGCACACCTTTATTTTAATACAAATTACTAATAAATAATTTTTTAGACTACTGAAAACAATTTGCACTAATACTTAACAAGTTTGGAATACTTGAGCAAGGGAGTAAAGCATAATTAGGCCGACGTTTGTCTAAACAAAACTGGTCTATGCCGCAACGCACGATACTATTCTGGGCTTTGGTCACGGCGCTCGGAGGCTTTCTCTTTGGCTTCGATACGGCCGTGATTTCGGGGGCCGAGAAGGCCATTCAGCAGCTCTGGCACCTGAGCGCCGTGGCGCACGGCTTCACCATTTCGATTGCCCTCATCGGCACAGTGCTCGGGGCTATGCTGGGCGGCATTCCCAGCGACCGTCTGGGCCGCCGCCAAACGCTGCGCTGGATTGCGGTGCTCTACCTGGTGTCGGCGGTGGGCGCGGCGCTGGCGCCGGCCTGGGTCCCGTTCCTGATTTTCCGCTTCTTGGGCGGGCTGGGCGTCGGGGCGTCGTCGGTCACGGCCCCGCTCTACATCTCCGAGATTTCGCCGGCTAGCTCGCGCGGCAAGCTGGTGGGCTTGTTTCAGTTCAACATCGTATTCGGCATCCTGGTCGCGTACCTCTCCAACTACTTGCTGGCCAACGTGGGTGAGCACTCGTGGCGCCTGATGCTGGGCGTGCAGGCGGTGCCTTCGCTCGTCTTTTTGCTTTTCCTGTTTCGGGTGCCCGAAAGCCCGCGCTGGCTGCTGCTGCACGGCCACGTCGCCGCCGGCCGCGACGTGCTGCGCGTCATCAACCCCCTTACCGTGGACGACGATGTGGCGGCCATCCTCAGCAGCCAGGCGCACGCGGCCCAGCAAAGCGAGTCGCTGTGGGCGGCGCAGTACCGCACCCCGGTGCTGCTGGCCATCGCCTTCGCCTTCTTCAACCAGGTGTCGGGCATCAACGCCATCATTTACTACGCGCCGCGCATTTTCGAAATGGCGGGGCTGGGCCAGGGCGCGGCGCTGCTTTCGTCGGCCGGCATCGGGCTGGTCAATTTCATTTTCACCCTGCTGGGCGTCAACGTTATTGACCGCTTTGGGCGGCGTACGCTCATGCTGATTGGCTCGGTGGGGCTCATTATTACCCTGGGGCTGGTGGCGCAGGCCTTTTATACCCAGCAGTTTGGCGGCGTGCTCGTGCCGGTGCTGCTGTTTGTATACATCGCCTTCTTCGCCTTTTCGCAGGGCGCGGTTATCTGGGTATTTATCTCCGAGATTTTCCCCAATGCCGTGCGAGCCCAGGGCCAGGCGCTGGGCTCGAGCACGCACTGGGTGATGGCCACCGTCATCGCCTTCACCTTCCCCTATTTCGCCGAAAAGCTGGGCGGGGGCAACACGTTCGCCTTTTTCTGCACCATGATGGGGCTCCAGCTGCTGTTTGTGTGGCGCTTTATGCCCGAAACCAAAGGCACCAGCCTCGAAAGCGTCGAAAAAACGCTCGTTATGCACTAGTGCCGGGCGGCCCTACCCGACTGTTTTTCAGCTTATTCTCTCCCATCCTTCTGTTTCCCACCCCTACCCCGATGGCCATTGCCTGCTTTGGAGAAATGCTCTGGGACGTGCTGCCCAGCGGTAAGCAGCCCGGCGGCGCCCCGCTCAACGTGGCCGTGCACCTGCACCACCTGGGCCTGGAGGCCCAGCTTATCAGCCGCCTGGGCCACGACGACCTTGGCGCCGAGCTGCGCACTTTCGTCGAAGGTCAGGGGCTGGCTACCACCTACGTGCAGCAGGGCCAGCAGCACCTCACGGGCGTGGTAAAAGCCAACGTGGACGACCGCCACGAAGTGAGCTACAAAATCGTGCAGCCCGTGGCCTGGGACTATATCCAGTACGAGCCCGGCCTGAGCCAGCTCGTGCACCAGGCCCAGGCGTTGGTCTACGGCAGCCTGGCGGCGCGCAGCCCCACCTCGCGCGAGACGCTCTACCGCCTGCTGCCCCACGCCGCTTTTCGGGTGTTCGACGTGAACCTGCGCGCGCCGCACTACTCGCGCGATGTGGTTACCTACCTGCTCCAGCAGGCCGACCTGGTCAAGCTCAACCACCACGAGCTGGCCGAGCTGCTGGGGTGGTTCGGGGCCAGCGCGGCCGAAGACACGGCCCTGCGCTGGCTGGCCGAGCGCTTTCAGCTCCAAGCCGTGTGCGTGACCAAGGGCGCGGCGGGCGCGGTGCTCTGGAGCGGGCAGCAGCTGTATCAGTGCCCCGGCGTGGCCGTGGCCGTGCAGGATACCATTGGCAGCGGCGACGCTTTTCTGGCGGCCCTGCTCAAGGGCTGGCTCGCTGGCCAGCCGCCGGCCGAGTACCTGGCTTTTGCCTGCGCGGCCGGGGCGCTGGTGGCCACTTACCAGGGCGCTACCCCAGCCATTGCCGAAGCGCAGGTGCGCGCCCTGGCCAGGGCCATCGCCTAGGCTTCGCGGCAAAATCTTGGCTTTAAGCTCCTGAAAATTCAGGTAATTTATTTAAAATCAGTTCCTTCAATTACCACCTTCCCATCCAGCCGAGCACTAGCCGGCGTCCTGCTGGCGGGCATCTAGAATTCCCACCTTTTAATACTTTTTACTCATGCGTAATCCTTATTACCAAACGCACCAATCCTACGAGCAGCCGGCCGCCCGGTCGGCGCTGGGCACCAAGCTCCTGGTATTGTCGCTTTGCTTACCCCTCATCGGCCACGCGCAGGCTACGCGCGAAGTTGCGGGCAAGGTCGTAGATGCCACCGGCGCTGGGCTGCCAGGTGTAACGGTGCTCGTGACGGGCACCCAGATTGGGGCCAGCACCGGCGCCGACGGCGGCTTCCGGCTGCAAGTGCCGCCTACGGCTACCTCGCTCACCGTTTCGTTTGTGGGCTACGCCAAGCAGACAGTGGACATCACGGGTAAGTCGAACGTAACCGTTACGCTGCAAGACGACGCCCAGGCGCTGGGCGACGTGGTGGTAGTGGGCTACGGCACGGTGCAAAAGAGTGACCTGACCGGGGCTGTTTCGGCTCTCAGCCCCAAGGACTTCAACAAGGGCACCTTCACCTCGCCCGACCAGCTCATCCAGGGCCGGGCCTCGGGCGTGCAGGTGACGCAGAACAGCGGGCAGCCCGGCGGGGCGAGCACCATTAAGATTCGGGGAAACTCGGCCGTAACGGGTACCGGCCAGCCGCTGTACGTGGTGGACGGCGTACCGCTCGACGGCCGCTCGGCCCGCCCCGGCCTAACCACTTCTTTCGGCGATAGCCCCGATAGCAACCCGCTCAACTTCCTGAACCCGGCTGACATTGAGTCGATTGACGTGCTAAAGGACGCCTCGGCCACGGCTATTTACGGCTCGCGGGCAGCCTACGGCGTGGTTATCATCACCACCAAGCGCGGCAAGCTGGGCGAAGCCCGGCTGGATGTGGGTATTTCGGGCGGCTTCTCGAATATCATGCGCCGGATTAAGGTGCTCAACGCTAGCCAGTACCGCGATGCCCTGGCTTACTATGGGGCGCCAGCTACCAACGACAAGGGCCTCAGCAACGACCCGCTGGGGGCCATTCTGCAAACTGGTCCGCTCCAGAACTACAACGTGGCCATGAGCGGCGGCAACGAAAACGGCCGGTACCGCCTTTCGCTCGGCTACCTCGACCAGAAGGGCATTATCAGGAAAACCGGCTTTCAGAAGTACAGCGCCAAGCTCTCGACCAACGTAAAATTTCTGGAAAGCAAGAAGCTTGGGATTGACGTAAACATCACAGCTAGCCAATCGCGCGAGCAACTGGCCCCTATCGGCAATAACAGTGACTTCCGGGGCAGCCTGATTAGCCAGGCCTTGCAGTGGAACCCCACCGACTCGCTCTACGCCGCCAATGGCCTTCCCATAGCGCGAATAGGCAGCACGACTATCAACCCGGTAGCGCAGCAGCAGTACTACAACGACAACTCGCGGGTAACCACCGCGCTGGCGTCAATTTCGCCCTACTATAAGTTTGCTGATTGGCTGGAGTACCGGGCGCTGTTTGCCGCCAACTACAGCACGGGCATCCGGCGCACGTCCATCGACCAGCGCCTCAACATCAACGATTACTACGGGCGGGGCTTTGCCGCCATTGGCAACAATGAGCTGCTAACCCAGCAGATGACCCACACGCTGAACTTCAATAAGAAAGTCACGGCCGACTTCAACGTGAATGCGCTGCTGGGCTATGAGTACCAGAAGTTTGCCTACTCGGGCACGAATATCAGCGCGCTCGGGCCGACGGGCGGCTTCGGCACCTACGGGCTGGATTATACCAACTACATCCAGCTCTCCAACACCTCAGCCCGCACCATCTCTTCGTTTAGCGACCCGGTCACCGAGCTACAGTCGTTCTTCGGCCGCGCCATTCTCAACTACAAGGGGCGCTACTTGCTCACGGGCACTTTGCGGGCCGATGGCAGCACTAAGTTTGGCGCCAATAATCGGTACGGCTACTTCCCGTCGGTATCAGCGGCCTGGGATATCAGTCAGGAAAGCTTCTTTAAAGTAGAAGCTATCAACCAGTTGAAGGCACGGATCGGCTTCGGCCGCACCGGCAACCAAGAGTTTCCGGCCGGCGCGGCCGAAGGGCAATACGCTTTTCTGGCCAATGGCAGCGCCGGCGCGCTGGGCCAAACCACCAATGCGAACCCCAACCTCAAGTGGCAGTCGGATGCGCAGTACGATGGCGGCCTCGACTTTTCGTTGTTCAATAACCGGGTAACGCTCACTGCCGACTACTTCTACAAGAAGACTACTTCCCTGCTCTACCCGACCGTGCCGATACAGCCGTCGGCCCCCGGCGGCACTGCCGTCACCTGGAAAAACCTCGACGGCGCCATCGTAAACAAAGGCGTAGAACTGATCCTGGGCATTACGGCGGTCGATAACCAACGCTTCGGCCTGAGCTTCAACGCCAACGCTACCTTCATTCGCAACAACGTATCGGGGCTGCCCAATGCCTTCGCCATCCAAACGGGCACGCTCAACGGCCAAGGGCTATCGGGGGTTTATTCCGAAGTGATTCAGAATGGCCTGCCCATCAATGCCTTCTACCTCCAGACGTTTAACGGCATTAATGCGACCACCGGGCTGCCAGACTATGGCGACGGCCAGCCGCACTACGCGGGCAACCCTAATCCTACCACGCTAGCGGGTCTGAGCACCACTTTCCGCTTCCAGAAACTGTCGCTGACGGCCAACTTCAACGGGGTATTTGGCAACAAGATTTATAACAATACTTTCAACAGCGCACTCAACGTGAGCCAGCTCAATGGCGGCCGCAATATTGCCTTGGCGGTTTACGAATCAACGCCCAAAGAATCGCTGGCTAGCGCGGTGGCGCCTTCTACGCGCTACCTGGAAAGCGGCAATTACGTGAAGCTCTCCAACGTGACGCTGTCGTATGCGCTCGGCGATCTGGGCCGAGCATTCAAAGGGGCGAGCATCTACGCCATTGGCCAGAACCTGTTCGTTATCACCAACTACCAAGGCTTCGACCCCGAGGTAAATACCAACAAGGCGGTGAATGGCGTGCCCTCGGCAGGCATCGACTACGCGGGCTACCCCACTGCCCGCACGTTCACGTTTGGCGTCAACTTCTCTCTATAATCCCACCCCACAGCAATTATTCTTATGAAGAAGATACTCAGCGCGGCGGCGCTACTAGCGGTGTTTCAGCTAGCTGACAGCTGTAAAATCAACGAGGAGCTTCAAGGCAGCCTGCGGCCCGACCAAGTGAGCAGCAGCAATGCCGCCGCCCTGCTCGATGGGGTGTACGTGGCCATGCGCAGCCCCTTCCAGGGAGCAGGGCAGGTATTTGCCATGTCGGAGGTAACCACCGATGAGCGCCTCATGCCCACCCGCGCGGGCGACTGGGACGATAACGGCAAGTGGCGCCAGCTGCACCTGCACACCTGGAACGCTGACCACCCCGAAGTACGCGACGCCTTCAATAACCTGAACGGCGTAGTGTTTGCCGCCACCGATATGCTCCAGTACAGCCCCAGCACGCAGCAGGCGGCCGAAGCCCGCTTCCTGCGCGCCTGGGCCATGTACTGGGAGCTTGACCTCTTCGACCAGGTACCCTACCGCGACCCCGGCGAAAGCGTGGTGGAGCTAGCCCGCGTGCGCAAAGGCACCGAGGCGCTCGATTTCATCATCAGTGAGGTAAACGCCGTGCTGGCCAGCCTGCCCGATGCCCCCGCCTACCGGGCCAATAAGGATGCGGCCCGCGGCCTGCTCATGAAGTGCTACCTCAACCGGGGAGTATATACCAACCGCGCCGCGCCCACATTTGCCGCCGCCGATATGAACCAGGTTATCACCCTGGCCGACCAGATAATTAACACCGGGCGCTACAAGTTTGCCACCAACTACTTCGACAATTTTGCCCCCGACAATACCAATATTGGTACGGAAAACATCTTTACCGAGCAGAACATCGGCGGTGTGAGCAGTGGCGCGGAGTACGACATGTGGCGGTTCATCTCGCACTACAATATGGTGCCTACCGGCTACAATGGGCCGTGCGCGCTCGGCGACTTCTACGACAAGTACGGGGCCAACGACATTCGCCGGGGCACGGTATATAAGTACACCAACGGGCCCGCCAACCCTGGCAACCGCCAGAACGTGGGCTATCTGATAGGCCAGCAGTATAACCTGCTGACGGATGTCCCGCTAACCGACCGGGCGGGCCGGCCCCTGGCTTTTACGAAACAGGTAAAGATCATCGAGACGGATGTTACTACCTTGGAAGTCACCGGCATTCGCCCCATGAAATACCCGCCCGATTTTACTAATAACGGGGCTGGCACCATTGATAACGACATGGTACACCTGCGCCTACCCGATGTTCTAATGATGAAGGCCGAGGCAATCTTGCGCGGTGGCACTGCTACTAGCGCCGGCACCTTTGGCAGCACCCCGCTGGAGCTGGTCAACTCGATTCGCACCCACTCCTCGCGCAATGCCGGAGCCCTCGCCAGTGTAGACTTGACTGCGCTTTACGATGAGCGCGGCCGCGAATTATACCTGGAGCAGTGGCGCCGGCAGGATATGGTTCGCTTCGGCAAGTTCCTGGGGCCCATTCAGGAAGGCCCTACCAGCAGTGCTGCTACGTATCTCATTTTCCCCATCCCTAACCAGCAGCTAGCGGTGAACACAAACCTCACCCAAAACCCTGGCTATTAGCCCTAGCAAGTCTAGTCAGCACTAGTTGAGAGAGCCCCGCACGCGAAGGATTTCGGAACGTGCGGGGCTCTTTAGTGGCTCATAATTCGCAAGCATGCTATTCCTTAGTATTGGCTAGGAAGTGAGGTAAAAGCACGTGTGCTTTTCGAGCGCTGAAGTAAAATTATTACTACTACCCAGTGCGTTGCAACAGCCACCAACTGCCAGCCGCTACCAGCGCGCCAATCAGCGTATTCAAGCTATTGACTACGTTATTACCCACGTAGTGGCGGCGCTCCAGGGTGGCTCCCAACAGCGAATCGCTGAGGTTGCCTACTGTGCCCGCCAGCACCACTACCCAAAAAGCCGGGCTCCAGGCCGCGCCACCCACGCAGTACACCGCCGCCAGCAAGGCGCTGCCCATGCTGCCCAGCAGCGTGCCTTCGGTGCTGATTACACCGTCCAGGCCGCGCTGGTCGGGCCGCAGGGTCAGGATGTTGTAGTAGCGGCGGCCGTACACGTTGCCCAGCTCGGAAGACAGCGTGTCGGCGGCCGCGGCGGCTAGGCTGCCCGCTAGCATCAATTGGCAGAGCGCGGCGTGGGCGGGCTGGCCCCAGCCGAGTAAGCCCAACAGGCCGGCCACGCCGCCATTGGCAAGCACCTGCCCAGCCGTGCGGCGGCCTTTGTTGGCTTCGGCCAGGCCAAGGCGGCGCTTCTCGGCTACTTTCCAGGCCGAAGCCGCCGTACCGAGCCCGAAAAACAGCGCCAGCAGCGCGAGCCCCGTAAAGCCCGTGCCCAGGTAACTACTCAGCCCCACCAGGCCGCCCACCCAGGCGGCTGGGGCCGTGAGCTTGCCCGCCCGAATGCTATAGCCCATGCCCAGAGCGAGCACTAGAAAGACCAGAATAAGGCGCCAGAGTGAGGAATCAGAAAGCAAGACCATAATCGCTAGGTAGCCGCAAGCTACGCGCTACACCGCGAGCCCCAGGCTACGGGAAGGCTACGGCGGGCATAAGTTCGACGCCCTTCCGTGATTACAGCCAGGCTAGCGCACCTGCTGCCACCACCGCTGCTGGGGCAAGGGGCCGGCCCCGAGCACTACCGGCTGGCCCAGCTCGGGGGTAGTCAGTACCAAGTGTCGGCGAGCAGCGGCAACTGTGGCGCGCTGTACGGGGTCGTTCCAGGCGTGGTGCGCCTCGGTGAAAGCGCCCCAATGCACGGGCAGCATGGCCCGCGCCCGCACGTCGAGGGCGGCCTGCACGCTCTGCTCGGGCTGCATATGAATGAATGGCCACTGCCGGTCGTACTGCCCGCATTCCATCAGGGCCAGGTCGAAGGGGCCGTAGCGCTCCCCTATCTGCCGGAAGTGCGGGCCGTAGCCGCCATCGCCGCTATAAAAGAGGCGCGTGGCAGGCGTTTTCAGCACCCAGGAAGTCCAGAAAGTAGCGTTGCGATTGGTGAGGCCCCGGCCCGAAAAGTGGCGCGTGGGCGTGCTGATGAGCGTGAGGCCCGGCAGCTGCACCGAGTCGCCCCAGCTCACTTCGGTAATGCGCGCCGGCGCCACGCCCCAGGCCAGCAGGTGCGCCCCAATGCCCAGCGGCACGTAAAAATGCGCCACCTTGTCCTTTATCTTCTTGATGGTCTGGTAGTCGAGGTGGTCGTAGTGATCGTGCGAAAGCAGCACGGCATCGAGGGGCGGCAGCTTCTCAGCCGCGATGGGCACCCGCGGGTTGTAGCGCACCGGGGCTACGCCCGGCACCGGCCCCATCCTGATGCTGAGCATGGGGTCGAGCAGAATATTTTTGCCCGCCAGCTCTATCAGGCTGGCCGAGTGGCCAAACCAGGTGATGCGCACCAGGCTAGCCGGCTTCTGCGTGATGGTGAGCGAATCGAGGTAGCGCATGGGCAGCGGGCCCGCCGGGTGGGCGTGCGGGTCGTTTTCAAACAACATGCGCCGCAAAGCCGACACCTGCCCGCCGCTGGTCAGGGTCGGGGTCGGCAACGGGTTGTGAAACTTGCCATCCTGGTAATGGCCCGTGCGGGCGTAGGCCTGCCGCCGGGCCTCGGTGGGCGTACCCCCAAACTCTGGGCTGAACTGGAGGAAAGCCAGGGCGGCCACCACCAGCCCGGCGAGTAGGCCTAGAAGGACCAGACCCGTTTTTTTAAGAAAATTGCGCATAACTTACTTGCCTAAGCGGCCAACTATGGGCCGTACGTACGGCGACCTGCCTACAGTTGGCCACGGTTGGATAGTTAGCGCGGTTCAGGGGTCAGGATACGTGTACTGTGGACGCTGCGAGTCCGCACGTGAGCTGGCCGGCGCGCGGACTCGCAGCGTCCACGGTACAACCCTACGTACATCTACTCCGCAGTCGTCCTAGGGTATGGGCAGCCCGCTAGCCGTAGTTACTTTCGGGCTCTCGCTGGCTCTTTTCTTGCCTCATGCTGCTCACCATCACGACCACCCACCAGCCGGCTACCGACCTCGGCTACCTGCTGCATAAAAACCCCGCCCGCCTGCAAAGCGTGGAAATCACCGGTGGCCAGGCCTACATCTTCTACCCCGAAGCCACTACCGAGCGCTGCACCGCCGCTTTGCTGCTCGACCTCGACCCCGTGGGCCTGGTGCGCGGCCGCGGCAATGGCGAAGGCTTCGCCCTGGAGCAGTACGTGAACGACCGGCCTTACGTGGCCTCGTCGTTCCTGAGCGTGGCGTTAAGCAAAGCCTTTGGCACCGCCATGAATGGTACCTGCAAAGACCGCCCCGCCCTACCCGCCGAGGCGCTGCCGCTGGCCGTAACGGTGGCCGTAGTATCGGCGCCTGGCCCCGACTGGCCGCACCGCCTGTTCGAGCCGCTGGGCTACATCGTCGATACCGAGGCTTACCCGCTCGACCCCACCCAGCCCGAGTGGGGCGATAGCCCCTACTACACTTTGCGCCTGCGCCACGATGGCCTGCGCCTGCAAGACGTGCTCACGCACCTCTACGTGCTGCTGCCGGTGCTCGACAACGACAAGCATTACTACGTGGACCAGCAGGAGGCCGAAAAGCTCCTGCACCGCGGCGGCACCTGGCTGCCGCAGCACCCCGAGCGCGGCTTCATCACGCGGCGCTACCTACGCTACCTGGCCGGCATTGTGAACCCCACGCTGGCCCGACTGCTGGAAGGCACGGAGGAAGAATTGCCGGAGCCGGAAGCCAGTGCTGTGGATGCGGCGAGTCCGCGAGTGATGGAAAGTGAAAGCAGCCCCGTAGAAACCGGGCTGCCACTAGCGGCAGCGCCAGACGCTACGCGCGAACTAGCCGAGTCCACGGTACGCCTTTCGCTGCACGACCAGCGCCTCCAGCAGGTGGCCCATGAAATCTACCAACTTGCTCCCAGGCGCGTGCTCGACCTGGGCTGCGGCGAGGGCAAGCTCCTGCGCCTGCTGCTGCGCCAGGCCAAGATTGAGTTTATCCTCGGCATGGATGTGTCGCACCAGGCGCTGAGCCGGGCCAGCGTCCGCCTGCACCTCGACGAGCTGTCGCCGCGCCAACGCGCCCGCATCGAGCTGATTCAGGGGTCGTTGCTGTACCGCGACGAGCGGCTGGCCGGCTTCGACGCGGCGGCGCTGGTGGAGGTAATCGAGCACCTCGACGAAAACCGCCTGGCCGC
>Ga0160429_1001019_pt1 | contig 16896 bp, 16 predicted proteins | sample SolpanmetagenomR_FD_108199 | JGI IMG/M metagenome (GOLD analysis project Ga0160429, IMG submission 108199) | Solar panel surface microbial communities from Lawrence Berkeley National Laboratory, California, USA - R | ecosystem: Engineered > Built environment > Solar panel > Unclassified ...
CGAAGTGCTGAGCCTGCACTTTCCCTACTCCGAAGCCAACCATCAGTTTGTGAATGAGGGCTTTCTGGCTGGCTTCGCGCACCGCGTTTACTTCGTGAATACGGCTAGGGGCGAGGTCGTGGATCAGGCCGCCCTGGTGGCTAGGCTGCAAAGCGGCGCCATACGCGGCGCGGTGCTCGATGTGCTCGACAACGAGAAGCTCGCTACCCTCACGCCCGCTCAGCAGGCCACCTACGACTACCTGCGCGCCGCCCCCCACGTGCTGCTCTCGCCCCACATTGGCGGCTGGACGCACCAGAGCTACCAGCGCATCAACGAGGTGCTGGTGGCCAAGATTGAGGCGTTGGGGCTGGAGGCCTGAGGCCAACTGGTTTGGCTGGCCTCAGCAGGCTGGCCGCACGGTTGCCAGCCGCCAAAGCTTGGCGCCGGCCGGTTTTAGTGTATCTTTGCCTTACCAATGGGGGAGAACGGCTGGCCGATGTGCCAGCCGTTCTCTTTCTTTTTTACCTGACCCACCCGCTACGCGAACAGTTCTGCATTTTCTTATGGCTACTATTAATTATTACACCCCCGAGGGCCTGCAAAAGCTGAAAGACGAACTCCAGGACCTCAAAGTCCGGGGCCGGGCCAAAGCGGCCGAAGACCTGCGCGAAGCCCGCGATAAAGGCGACCTGAGCGAGAACGCCGAGTACGACGCTGCCAAGGACGCCCAGGGCCTACTCGAACTCAAGATATCGAAGCTCGAAGAAGTGCTGGGCAATGCCCGCGTTATCGACGAAACCAACATGGATTTCAGCAAGGTACTCATTATGAGTAAGGTGAAGCTGAAAAACCTGAAAAATAACATGGTTCTCAACTACGTGCTCGTGGCGGAGGAGGAAGCTAACCTGGCCGCCGGCAAAATCTCGGTAAAGTCGCCCATCGGCAAAGGCCTGCTGGGTAAATCAGCCGGCGACATGGCCGAAATCACAGTGCCCGCCGGCAAGCTCCAGTTCGAAATTCTCGAAGTAGGCCGCTAGGGCAGCGTGGTAGGCGTTAGGTCTGCCATAAAACACGGCACCGGCACAAGAGGCAAGCCCCGAAAGGGCTTGCCTTATTTTTTGCGTTCTTTGCCCGGCGCCGGCCCATTGTCCGGCCAGCTAAAGCTTACTGCCCCTTCCTATGCCCTCTATTTTCTCGCGCATCATCGCGGGCGAGCTGCCCGCCTACAAAGTAGCCGAAGATGCTGACCACCTGGCTTTTCTCGATATAACGCCCCTGGTAGAAGGCCACACGCTGGTGATTCCGAAGAAGGAGGTTGATTACATTTTTGACCTTACGCCGCAGGCCCTGGCCGCCCTGCACGTGTTTGCCCAGCGCGTGGCCAAGGCCGTGCAAGCCGCCGTGCCCTGCAAGCGCATCGGCGTGGCCGTGATTGGGCTGGAAGTGCCGCACGCCCACATTCACCTCATCCCAATGAATAAGGTGGCGGATATGAATTTCGCCAACCCCAAAATCAAGGTGCCCGAGGCGCGGATGCAGGAGCTGGCCGCTGCCATTGCGGCCCAGGTGCCGGGCGGCAGTGGCCTGCCCGCCCCCGAAAACGCGGCCGCTAGCCCCGCCCCGGCCGCCGACCCCAACGACGCTACCCTGGCCCAGCTGCAAAAGCTGACGCAAGGCCTCCACTTCATCAGCGAGAGCGACGCGCCGCTGGCGGCCGTGAGCTACGCCGCCCCCACCGGCGACCTCAGAGACCAGCAGCTGCTGCAAGTGCTGGGCGAGCCCGCCGGTGCCAAAGTAGAGAAAGTCGAGCTGATTCCCTTCCTCAGTAACCACACCAATGATGAGGGCATGACGGGCAGCCTAGCCCTGGCTAACCGCTTCAAAGCCTTGCAGATGTATCTCAAGCAAGAGCTTGATGGCGTGCAGGTATACCGCGTTGGCACCGGCCCCAAAGTGCACGCCTACGCGCTGGGCCGCGACGTGGCCGGCCGCCTAGCTGGCTTCAGAACCGAGCTTACCGAAAGCTAGCCAGTAGCGCGAAGCGGAGGCTTCGCGCTACTTTATGCCGGCAGTTTGAGGTTTGATTCTTATTTTTTGTAGATGAAGTTATTGCATAAGGCGAGCTGCTTGGCTAGTCTTCTCCTGGCGCAAGGCGCCCTGGCCCAAACCATCGACCGGGCTGCCCAGGCGGCGCTGCCCACCGTGCAGCCCGCTGCCCTCGAAGCCCACGTGCGCTACCTGGCCGACGACCACCTGCGGGGCCGCTTGCCTGGCACGCCCGGCTACCAGCTGGCCGTGGACTACGTAACCAGCCAGCTCAAGCAAAACGGCGTGCAGCCGGCCGGCGATAAGGGTAGCTACACCCAGGCCGTGCGCCTGCGCCGCGCCTTCGTGGAGCCGGGGGCCACCGCGAGCCTCCAGGGGGCTAGCGGCGCGGCGCAGGCGCTGGCTGTGGGCCCGGCCATCACGTTTTACCCCAACCCCGGCCAAGCCGAAACGAGCGTGGCCAATGCGCCGCTCGTGTTTGCGGGCTACGGCATCTCGGCCCCCGAGCTGAAGTACGACGACTACGCCGGGCTCGACGTGAAGGGCAAGGTGGTCGTTATTACGCGGCAGCCCGCCAGGCAATTTGCTGATAATGAGCGCCAGTACTTTGCCGACTTGCGCACGGTACTCGAAACTGCGGCTCGCCACGGCGCAGTAGGCGTGCTGCTAGCCGCGGCCCACGCCGATACCAAGCTGCCCGAGTACCCGAAGGGACAGGTGAGCGCGCTGGCGCCCGATGGCCAGGTGGGCGTGTCGCGCAGCTACGCGCCGGGCTCGGCGCAGCTGGTGGGCAGCATCAGTCCGGCTACGTTGCAGCAGCTATTTGCCGGGGCTGGTCGCGATACAGGCCAAGTATTCAGCGACTTGCGCGGGGGTAAGGTGGCGCCGCTAGCCCTGGCGGCCCGCCTGAGTGCCCGCTATCGCAGCCGCTACCAGGATGTAGACAGCTACAATGTGGTGGGCAAAATTACTGGTTCCGATGCCAAGCTTAAGGGCGAGTACGTGGTGCACAGCGCCCACCTCGACCACCTGGGCGTGGGGCCAGCTATTAATGGCGATTCCATTTTCAACGGTGCGCACGACAATGCCACGGGCGTGGCTAGCGTGCTCGAAATCAGCAAGCTCTATTCGAAGCTGAAAACCAAGCCCCGGCGCTCGGTGCTGTTTGTGCTGATGACGGGCGAGGAAATGGGCCTGATTGGCTCGTCCTACTTCGCCAAATACCCGACCGTGCCCCAGCGCGCCCTGGTGGCCGACATCAATACTGATATGCCGACCATCATCGCGCCGCTGCTGGCCGTGGTGCCGCTCGGGGCCGACCACTCGTCCTTGATGCAGCCGGTGCAGGCGGCGGCCGATTACCTGAAACTCAGCATCGAGCCCGACCCCGAACCGACGCAAAATCGGTTTATTCGCAGCGACCAGTACAGCTTTGTGGTGCAGGGCGTGCCGGCGCTGCACATTAAGTACGGCAACAAAACGGCCGATGGCAAAAACAACCTCAGCGAAGCCGTGCAGAAATGGCGCGCCGTGACCTACCATAAGCAGCAGGACAACTTTGAAGGTGGCACCTTCGACTGGCAGGCGGGCGCGCAGTACGCGCGCCTCAACTTCCTCATCGGCTACCAGGTGGCGCAGGCCAGCCAGCGCCCGAGTTGGAACAAAGGCGACTTTTTCGGGGTGCGGTTTGGCAAATAGCGTGCAACGGTTGTGGCGATAGGGGGCTCTATTACTGAACTTTTACTGCTCATCTGCTCATGAAAAAATGCGTATTTCTGCTAGGCCTGTTCGCCGCCGGCTGCCGAAAGGATGACGACCTCGCGCCCGAGCCCAGGGCCGCCGATGAGTTTGAAATCGAAACCCAGGGCCGTAACCGCGACTGCGGCATCGCGCAAGTGTACGTGAAGGACGCGGCCCGGATGGAGCAACTGCTGGGCCGCGCCGCCTACGCGCCCATCTACCTGGCCGCGCAGCTCGACACGGCCCTGTGGGTGCGCACGCCGCGTACGCTGTACGTGCGGGTTCGCAAGCCCGAGCCGCGCGAGGCCGTGTTTTGCACCGCCATGGGGCCCGGCTACGCAATGTTTGTGGTCACGAGTGCCCGGCTCAAACCCTAAGGCAGCCAGAAAAAGCACCCCTAGTGCAACGCCCATAGCCAGGAGCAGTCTATGGAAAAGCCAGGGCGCGGTGCTCTGGCTTTTCGCTTTTCAACGCGCTTCCCGTGGTTCGTATCCTCCTGTTTTGCCTGGCACTGCTGGTCGCCGGGCCCGCCTTTGCCATTAAGCCACTGGCGCAATACTGGGCCCGGCCCGATACGCTGGGTTTAAAATACCAGAGCCTCACGCTCACTACCTCCGACCGCGTGCACCTGGCGGCCTGGCTGGTGGAGCCCTCGGCCGGCGCGCCCGACCAGCACACCACGATAGTAGTAGCCGGCGGCGACTCGGGCAACATGGCCTCGAACATCTTCACGGCGGCTACGCTGGCGGGGGCGGGCTACCGGGTGCTGCTGTTCGACTACCGGGGCTTCGGGCACAGCGACGCGTTTGCCATCAACCAGAACTACCTCTACTACCCCGAGTTTGCCACCGATGCGCGTGCGGCCCTGGCCGAGGCCCGGCGGCGCAGCCCCAGCCAGCGCGTGGGGCTCATGGGCTTCTCGATGGGCTCGCTGGTGGGCTCGGAGGCGGCGGCCACCACCCGCTGCGATTTTCTGGTGACGGTAGCTTACCCGGCTAGCCCGCAACACGTGGTGGCGCATTACCAGCGCATCCGCCCCGAGCGCCCCATCATCCTGCCCGCCGAGGCGGCCACCTATAGCCAGGTAGCCCCCAAGGTAAACTGCCCCTGGCTGTTCATTGCCGGTACCGATGACCAGGCTACGACCCTGGCCGATACCTTAGCCGTGGCCCACGCTGCTAGCCGCCGCCAGCGCCGCGAGGTGCTGCCCGTGCCCGGCGACCACCCGCAGTCGATGGGCGCGTTTTCGGAAGACAACCTCGCCCCGCGCTGCCTGGCGGCGCTGCGCCGCCTGCTGGCTAGCCCCGCCGCCGCGGGCAAGGGCTAGCGGGCCTGGCCGCTGTCCACTACCCGTTGCAGCTGCACCTGCGTGGCCGCGGGCAGCGCGCTGAGAATATCGAGGCCCGTAGCCGCCTCAATCTTATCCACGGAAGTCAGGTACTGATTCCACTCGGGGCTGATGCTGTTGTCGTTGGGCGTGTCGATGGCCAGTACGCGGCCCTGGCCGGCCACGATGCGCTGGAGGTCGTTGCTGCCCTCGGGCAGGAACACCACTACTTTCCAGATGCGGGCGGGCACGCTCACGCGGCCCTGGTCGAGGGTACTGGCCAGGCCATTTTTGCCGGTGCCGCCGCGGCCGTAGCTGCCCATCAGCACGTAGGCCTCCTGGCCGTTTTCGACCTGGCTGCGGGTGTATTCTTCAAGGTGGGCCCAGGTTTGTTGGTTGTTTTGGGAGGCCTGGGGCACCATGTTGCTCATCAAGAAGGTAGCCGAGTTGTCGTCGAGGCTAGCGGTGCGGTCGCCGCTGGGGCAATTGTGGCCCTTATCGAAGCCCGAGCCGGCGTAGCTTCTGGGCGTTACCTGGTAAAATTGCCGAGGCAGGGCCGGGTCGGCGCGAAAATCATCCTGGCGCGGCGCAGCTTTGGTAAGGTCGGTACGCCCCACGTGCCAGCTCGTCCACACCGGGATGCCGCGCTGGGCGTTGTAGCCAGTGGCAAACTGCGGGTGCGTGAGCAGGTAGTTCGTAGTGTTGGTGGGGTCCGACGTCGCGCCACTCGGGTTGCCGAGCAGCAGGTTGTCGTTGTCGGTAGCCGTGCCGGGCACCGGGCGGCCGGGCATAGTGGCGGTGGGGCTAGCCGGGGTGGTGGCCGGTTTGTTCCGGTTCTTGAAATAGTCGTCGGTAGCTGGGGCGGGGCTAGCGGCGGGGTAGGCGGGCGTGGCCGTTACGGCGCCGCTGGTCGTTTCGATGCTGATGTCATCGAGGTTGAGGCGGTTTTTGCTAGCGTCGGTTTTGCGGATTTCCAATCGCAGCGGCTCATTGGCTAGGCCCGCGAAAAGTGACGGGCGCAGCCGGGGGCCGCTGGCCGTTTGGGGCAGGCCATTGCGCTGCCAAGTGCGGCCGCGGTCGCGGCTCACCCACAGCTCCCAAGTGCTAGGGCCATCATTGCCGTAGGCCGCCGAGAGCACCGTGATTTTGCGTACCCCGGCCGGCGCGTCGAACTGCATGGTGAGGCGGCCGCCCGTGCGCAGGCGGGCGGCATGCTCGCCATCCTTGTGGTCTTGCTCGGTGCTGCCGATGAGGGCCTCGGTAAACAGCCAGGGCCCGGTGGTGAGCGCCGCGTCGGCGGTTTCGTAGGCGCCCTTGCTGCCGGCTTCGAAGGTTTCGGGAAAGGCGCCGGCCGGCACTTGGTGGCTGGCGGCGGGGGCAACGGTGGTGGCAGTGGAGTCGGCCGCGGGCTGCGAGCAGGCCAGTAGCGCCGGCAGCAGCAGTAAAGTGTAAAAACGCATGGGCGAAAGTAGCAGCCGCTAGGGTAAGAAAATGAAAAAGGGCCCGCAGCATTGCTGCGGGCCCTTTTCGGTAGCCAAATTCCAGGCCAATCGACCAGCTTACGCTTGGCGGTCGCCTTTTGTGAAGTCGAGCATCCAGCCGGGGTACTCGGGCGCGAGCTTGCTCACCTCATCCAACTGCAGCAACTCTTCGGGGGTGAATTGCACATCGACGGCCGTGAGGTTATCCTCCAACTGCTCCATTTTCTTAGCCCCGATGATGACGGTGCTCACCACCGGCTGGTGCAGCAGCCAGGCCAGGGCTAGCGACGCCACCGTGCGGCCCTTGGCCTCGGCCATCGGCTTCAGCTTGTCAATGATGTCGATCGCCAGCTCCTTATTGACGGGCGGGAAGTCGAAATTGCTGCGGCGGCCGTCGCCTTTCTCATTCTCGCGGGTGTACTTGCCCGAGAGGAAGCCGCCCGCTAGGGGGCTCCACACCATGAGGCCTACTTTTTCGGCTAGCAGCAGCGGCACGAGCTCGCGCTCTAGCTCGCGGCCGGCTAGGGTATAGTAGGCTTGCAGCGAGGCGTACTTTTCGAGGTGCTGGTAGTGCGACACATCGAGGGCCTTCTGCAACTGCCAGGCGGCCACGTTGCTGGCCCCGATGTAGCGCACCTTGCCCTGGCGCACGAGGTCGTCGAGGGCACGCAGGGTTTCGTCCCAGGGCGTGAGGGGGTCGAAGCTGTGCGTCTGGTAGAGGTCGATGTAGTCGGTGTTCAAGCGCTTGAGGCTCGCCTCGACCTGGGCCATAATGTGCTTGCGGGTGAGGCCGGCGTCGTTGGGGCCGTCGCCCATTTTGCCGCGCACCTTGGTGGCTAGCACCAGGTCGTCGCGCTTCAGGCCGAGGTTGCGGATGGCCTGGCCGGTAATTTCTTCCGACTGTCCCTCGGTGTACACGTTGGCCGTGTCGATGAAGTTAATACCCGCCTCAACCGAGCGTTTGAATAGCTCATCGGCCCCCGCCTGGTCGACGCCGCTGATGGCGCCGAAGCGCCCGCCCTTGGTGCCAAACGTCATGGTGCCCAGGCACAGCTCGGATACTTTGAGGCCAGTATTGCCTAGCAGATTGTATTTCATGGAAAAGGAAAAAGGAGTGCAGGGCAATAAGCCGGGGCGGTGGCCGATTGTTTGGCCGGCTGAATGGTGACCCAGCAAGTAGCGCGGACTAAAAGTCCGCGCTACTTGCTGGGTCACCCCCTAATACAGCTTGAACAGTGGCTTTACATTGACCAGCGTTTCGCCAAACCGCTCCGAGGCCCGCGCCTGCTGGTAGGTTTCGGCGGCGGCTTTGGCGCGGGCGGTTTCGTCGGCAATAACCCTGGTGGCCCGGTCAGCCTTAATCAACCCATCCTGCTGGCCCTGGGCGATGGCCGCCCGGATAGCCGCGCTGTACTGCGCCGTAATGACGGGCAGGCGGTCGGTAAGGCTCTGCAGCTGGGCGGCGAGCTGCACGGCGGCCTCGGCCGAGTTGTTGGCGGGCGTGAGGTAGCCGTCGGGGTCCAGAATGTCGCCCTGGTTTTGGGCCCTGGTAAAAGCCTGGTCGAGCGAGGCGAAGCGGGTTGTGAGATTGGTAGCTACGTAGTTGCTCATGCGGCCAGTGTTGCTCACGTCGAGCGAGGGCGTGGCGGGCTGGCCGGCGGGCGGCGCGGTGTAGTAGGCCGCAATATCTTCCTGGTAGGCCACCAGTTGGGTATAGGGCCGGTAAAGCTGGCTGAGCTGGTGCTGCAACACAATCAGCTCATTGTCAAGCGTCAGTAGCGAGGTCTGGTTGTCGGCCCGGGCCGCATCGAGCGCCGAGAAGAAATGGAGCGTCGGCCGCAGGCCATTCTCAATAATCCGAACCTGCTCAGGCGTGAAGCCGTCGCTGCTGAGGCTGCTGGCGCGCACGCTGCTCAGCAGCTCGCCCACGGCATTGAGCATGGGGCCCACCGTGGGCAGGGCCGACACGTAGGTGCTTTGGCTAAGGTGGGCGGCCAGGTCCACGAGGCGACGGCCCTTGCTCTTATCCACCGCCTTGTTGGTGACCAGCGTTTTGGTGTACTCCACCAGCGAAATGCCCAGCGGGTTGCTCTCGGTAGGCGAGCTCAGGGCCGCTTGCTCGTTGGCATTGCGCAGCGCCTGGGTGAGGGCGCGCAGTTGCGTGAGGCGGCTGTGGCACACCAGTAGCAGGTTGGCGGTGGCCTGTACGTTGTTCTTGGCTAGGGTAAAGCGCGTGCTCTGGCTCAGCTTCTGGCCGGCCAAAAAGTTAGTAAACTTGCCTCCCAGGTCGCTGTACATGCGCTGCTGCTGGCGGTAGGCTAGCCGCAGGCTATCCACGCGCCGCGTAAGCAGCAGCACCGTGGCTTGAGCCTGGGCGGTGGGGTCGTCGGGGGCAGCGACGGAAGTGCTAGGGGCGGCTAGGCTGGTAGCCTGGGCGTGCGAAACGCTAGGTAGCAGGGCTAGGGCTAAGCCCAGGCTTGCTAGCAGCGGCCGGCACGCGGTAGTGGTAAGCATGTCGCGGAAGGTTGCAGGTAGGCGAAAGTAGCACGGTAGCGTGGCAAGCGGGTGAAGGATGACCCTAGCGCTCGCCGCTGCTGAGCCGGCTCGCTAACAAAAAAGAGGCCACGGCTACTACCGAAGAGAAAGGGAGCTACTACAACTTTTCAGTGGCTAGGCTTTCCTTTGGGGTATTCTTCGCTCTTTCGCCCACTGCATGAAACTCCGCTACCTTCCCTTGCTGGCGCTGGCCCTGCCGGCCTGCACCGGCAATGCCGATAAAACCACCGCCGGCCAAACGGCTGCTACGCCCGCCGATGCGCGCTTCGACCGCTTCAAAGACCAGTTTATTCTCGATTTGTGGAAGCAGAATCCCGAGTACGCGTCGTCGCAGGGCTTTCATAAATACGACTCGCTGCTCGTGATTCCCGATGCGGCGCAGCGCCAGCGCGAGGCTGCCTTCGTCGCCCAAAACCTGGGCGCTCTAGGGGGCTTCGCGCTCGATAGCCTCTCGCCCAATAATCAAATCGATTACCGCCTGCTCACCAACGAGCTGCGCTCGCAGCGCTGGTACGCCGACACGCTCAAAAGCTGGCAGTGGAACCCCGCTAGCTACAACTTGGGCGCCAGCGTGGGCGATTTGCTCAACGGCCGCCACTACAAGCTGGAGCGCCGCCTGCGCAACATCTCCGATAAGATTGCTGGGGCCGGCGCCTACTACGCCGCGGCCAAGGTCAATATCAGCAACCCAACGCAGGAGCACCTTGAGCTGGGGATGCAGCAGAACAAAGGCGGCCTGGCCGTGTTCGGCCCCGCACTGGCCGACTCGGTGCGGAAGTCGGGCCTGAGCGCCGCCGAAAAGCAGCTGCTGACGCAGCGGCTGGCGGGCGCGCAACAGGCAGTGCGGGGCTACCTCGATTTTTTGGATAAGCAGCTAACGGGCACCAAGGAGTTTCGCTCGTTCCGCATTGGCAAGGCGCTGTTCGACCGCAAGTTTGCCCTCGATATTCAGTCGCGCTACCCGGCCGATGAGGTATTTCGGCTAGCCCAGCAGCACAAAACCGACCTGCTGCGCGACATGGGCCGGCGGGCGGCGCGGCTCTTTCCCAAGTACTGCGCCGGCCAGCCCATGCCCAAAGACACGCTAGCCCTCATCCGCCAGGTTATCGACAAGCTGACCCTGAAGCATGCCCCGCGTGAGGGCTTCGTGGCCGCCGTGAAGCAGCAGATTCCGACCCTCACCAAGTTCGTGAACGACCACGACTTGCTGACGCAGGACCCCACCCGGCCGCTGGTGGTGCGCGAAACGCCGCTCTACATGCGCGGCAGCGGGGCGGGGGCCAGCGTGAGCGCGCCCGGCCCCTACGATAAAAAAGCCAACACCTACTACAACGTGGAGCCCCTGCCGCCCACCTGGACTGCCGCCCAGGCCGAGAGCTACCTGCGCGAGTACAACGACTATACGTTGCAGATTCTCAATATCCACGAGGCCATTCCGGGGCACTACACGCAGCTGGTGCACGCCAATATGTGGCCCTCGCTGGTGAAGAGTATTTTCGGCAACGGCGCCATGATTGAGGGCTGGGCCGTGTACTCGGAGCGCCTGATGCTGGAGGCTGGCTACGGCAACAACAGCGACGAACTGTGGCTGCTGTGGGATAAATGGAACATGCGCTCGACGCTCAACGCGGTGGTCGATAACCTTATTCAGACCCAGCACGCCGGTGAGGCCGACGTGGTGCAGCTCCTCACCCGCGAGGGGTTTCAGGAGGAAGCCGAGGCCCGCAATAAGTGGCACCGCGCCACCCTGAGCCAGGTGCAACTCAGCTCGTACTTCACGGGCTACACCGAGATAATAGCCCTGCGCGACGAGTTGAAAAAACGTGACGGCAGCAGCTTCAACCTCAAGAACTTCAATGAACAGTTTCTGAGCTACGGCTCGGCCCCGGTTAAGTACATCCGCGAGCTGATGCTGCGCCGCTGAGTGGTAACTTTGCGCTCCGAACCTTTGGGCAACGGTCCAAGTTTACCCCCTAGCCGTTTCCACCCGCTCCCACCTTTAGTATGACCGAAAAAGCCCGCCAGCACGTTGTAAATACCGACGACGACCACCTGCGCCACCTCACCCACGACCACCTCAAGGTTTTTGCCAAGTTCACTTCCGAAGACTGCGCCGTGTGCCAGGCACTGGCCCCGCCCTTCGAAAAATTTGTTGACAAAGCCGAAAACGTGGGTATTCTTTTCGTGCGCCTCAACTCGGACGAGAACCCGGTAGCCAAAAAGATGATGCAGGAAAAAGTGGCGCCCTTTTTCGTGAGCTACTGCCAGGGCCGCCTGCTCGAGTGCGACGCGCTCACCGAGGAAGCCCAGGTAGATGCCCAGCTGCAACGCTTGCGCGATTTTATGCCCGTCAAGTAAAACCCTGGCCTTTGGGGCAAGCGGCGGCGCCTTATTATTGCCAATAGAAAGCTCGTTGAGCCGTGCCTGACGCGGCCCAACGAGCTTTTTTGCGCCCGCTTTTCTCACCTCACCCTGCTCGGTTTGTTCTTTTTTCTGTCGAAGATTCTGCTCGTGGCCTTCGAGCCCGGCGCCTGGCTGCTGGCCCTGGTGGGCGCCGCCCTGCTGGCCCGCCGCACTGGTCGCTGGCGCACCCGCTGGCTAGGGGCCGCCGCCCTGGTGCTGCTGGTAGGCGGCAACGATGCCCTGCTCGATGCGGCCCTGCGGGCCTGGGAACTGCCGGCCGTGCCGCTCAGCGCCGTGGCCCCGGCCGACGCGGCGGTGCTGCTCACGGGCATCACCGAAGCCGACCGGCACCCCCACGACCGGGTGTACCTCGATAAGGGCGCCGACCGCTTCACCAATGCCCTGTGGCTATATCGCGCTGGCAAGGTGCGGCGCATCATCATCTCGGGCGGGCTGGCCTCGCTGCGCGAGCAGCCCGGCGTGGCGCCCGAAGCCGGGCAGCTGGCCACGCTGCTGAAGCTGTCGGGCGTGCCGGCCAGCGCTATTTTGGTAGAGCCGCGCAGCCAGAACACCCGCGAGAATGCGCTGAATACCAAGGCGCTGTTGCGGCAGCATCCCGAGGTGCAGTCGCTGGTGCTGGTCACGTCGGCTTTTCATGAGCGGCGGGCGCTGGCCTGCTTTGCCAAAGTGGGGCTGCATCCGGTGCCATTTCCGGCCGATTTTCGCAGCCACGACTTCATCCCGACGCTCAGCTACGTGCTGGTGCCCAGCACCGACGTGCTCACGCGCTGGGGCTCGCTGCTGCACGAAATAGTCGGCTTTGTCACCTACCGGATGCTGGGCTATTGCTAGGGTAGGGCAGAAGTTGCTTGCGGGGTAATGCCAAAGCGGCCGCAAAGAGTTTGTTATTAATTAATTACGTATTTTACTCTACCTCCGTAGGGTCGGGCGCGGCGGGCTTGGCAATCCACACCGATTTTATATTGACAAACTCGCGGATGCCCACGTAAGATAACTCGCGCCCGTGCCCTGATTTCTTGACGCCGCCAAACGGCAGCTCGGGCAGCGATTTTACCATGCCGTTGATGAACACCGCGCCGCTTTCGAGCTGGTGGGCCAGGCGCTCGGCCCGGGCCAGGTCGCGCGTCCACAAGGCCGCGCCCAAGCCAAACTCCGAGTCATTAGCCAATGCTAGGGCGTGGTCGGCGTCGCGGGCGGTGAGCACCAGGGCCACGGGCCCAAAAAACTCCTCCGCGTAGGCGCGCTGCCCTTTCTTCACGTTGGTGAGAATCATGGGGCGGAACTCGGCCGCGCCGGGCTTCGGCTGGCCGCCGGCCAGGGCCACCCTGGCACCCTGGGCCACCGAGTCGGCCACCTGGCGGCTTAGCTCGTCGGCCAGGTCGGGGCGGGCTAGCGGGCCATAGTCGGTGGCCTCGTCGAGCGGGTCGCCGTAGCGCAAGTGCGCCAGGTGGCTTTTTAGCAGGCGCACAAATTCGGCCTGCACTGGCTTCTCCACAATAAAGCGCTTAGCCGCGATGCAGCTTTGGCCGGCATTAATCAGGCGGGCCTGGGCGGCGGTTTTGGCGGCCAGGGCCACGTCGGCATCAGCCAGCACGAGGAAAGGGTCGGAGCCCCCCAGCTCCAGCACCGCCTTTTTCAAGTGCTGGCCCGCGGCAGCGCCCACGGCCACGCCCGCCCGCTCGGAGCCCGTGAGCGTGACGGCCGCCACCCGCGTATCGGCCAGCAGCCGGGCCACCGGCTCGTTGCCAATGAGCAGGGCGCGAAACGCCGCCGGGGGCAGGCCCGCATCGTGAAAAATCTGCTCCAGCGCCAGGGCGCACTGCGGCACGTTGGGCGCGTGCTTGAGCAAGCCTACGTTGCCGGCCATGAGGGCGGGTGCCGCAAAGCGCACCACCTGCCACAAGGGGAAGTTCCAGGGCATCACGGCCAGCACTACCCCTAGCGGCGCGTAGCTGATAAAGCTGCGCCCAGCGTCGGTTTTTACTTCCTCATCGGCCAGAAAGCCAGCGGCGTGGTCGGCATAATAATCGCAGCAGGCGGCGCACTTTTGGGCCTCGGCGCGGCCGTCGCGCAGGGGCTTGCCCATCTCCAGGGCCATGAGGTGAGCTAGCGCATCCTGGCGCTCGCGCAGCAGTGCCCCGGCCCGGCGCAGCACGGCGGCACGCTCGGCAAAGCTGGTGGTGCGCCACGCGCCGGCGGCGCGGTGCGCCTGGGCCAGAATGCGCTCGGTTTTCACCCACGAAAACTCGGCGAAGCGCCGCAGCGTGCGGCCAGTATAGGGGTTTATGGAAGCGATAGCCATGCTATTAACTAGGGAAAGCAAGTAAAAAAACGCCGGGCGGCGGCAGCCCGCTAGTGCTTACAAACCGAACAGTGGGCTAGTGGGTTGTGCCGGGCAGCTGTTCATCTTGTCTTCACTTACCGGTCAAAACCCAAACCTACCCTACATTCGCTGTCAGTTGCCGAACGTTTCGGCTGGCTTCGTCGGTTTTGTTTTTCTCATTCCCCTGTGTCCGACCTACCCCTTATATCTACTCCCCCGGCCGCCGAGGCGGCGCTGGTCGACCGCCTCAGGGCCCGCGACCAGTCGGCCATGACCGAGTTTTACGACCGCTACTCGGCTGCGCTCTACGGCGTTATCAACCGCATCGTGAAAGATGAGGACGAAGCCGCCGACGTTTTGCAGGAAGCCCTGGTTAAAATCTGGCATTCGATGGCGGGCTACGACCATGCCAAAGGCCGTTTATTTACCTGGGTGGTCAACATCAGTCGAAATTTAGCGATTGATAAAATCCGCTCGCTCCAGCATCGCGTAGGTTCTCGCACCCAGGGCCTCGACGATAGCCCGGCCGCTCAGCGCCAGGCCGCCCCGGATACTTTTCGCCCCGAGCACGTGGGCCTGCAGGAAATTACCAGCAAGCTCGTGCCCGAACAGCGCCAGGTTATCGACCTGCTCTATTTCGGCGGCTTCACCCAAAGTGAGGCGGCCGAAGAACTCAACCTGCCGCTGGGCACCGTGAAAACCCGGGCCCGCACTGCTTTGAAAATACTAGCCAAACTTATTCGCTAATAGCAGTTACGTCCGTGGAAGACTACCAAGAATATATCGAATCAGGCCGCCTCGAGCAATACGCGCTGGGCGAGCTAGACCCCGCCGCCCGGGCCGAGGTCGAAGCTTGGGCTGCCCGCCACCCGCAGGTGCGCCAGGAACTCGACGAACTCCTCACCGGCCTTGGCGTGTATGCCGAGGCGCATACCCTGGCGGTGCCGGCTGGCCTGCGCGACCGCGTGCTAAGCCGCGTGCTGGCCGAAATTGGGGCAGAGGCCTCGGCCGGGGCCGCTAGCCCCGGGGCTGCCTCAATCCCCGCGCCGGCCGCGCCCACCATGCGCGTATCGGCTTCCAACCCGCGCCCCGCCGAAACCTATACGCCCGAGCCGGTGGCTGGCTCGCGCAGTGGCTGGGCCATCGCGGCCTCGGTTGCCCTGCTGCTGAGCCTGGCGGTTAATGCGCTGCTTTACAGCCGCTGGCAGCAGGCGAGCACCGACCTGGTGGCCGCCCAAAACAGCCAGGCCCGTTTTGCCCAAACCTCGCAGGTAATGGAGCGCCGCCTCACCTCCACCCAGGAGCAGCTGCACGTGCTGCGCTCGCCCCAGGAGTATAAGATGGTGGCCCTGGCCGGCACGCCGGCCCACACCAGTGCCCGCGCCCGCGTGCTTTACAATGGGGCTAGCCACCGGGTGTATCTAGATGTGCAGCAGCTGCCGCCGCTACCCGCCGGCAAGCAATACCAGCTCTGGGCCCTCGACAAGGGTAAGCCCGTAGATGCCGGTGTGCTCGCCGCCAACACCGCCGCTGGCGACAGCCTGCAGCAGATGAAGGACATTGCCAGTGCCCAGGCCTTCGCCATGACCGTAGAGCCTACCGGCGGCAGCGTCGGCCCCACGCTCGATACTATGACAGTTATCGGTAATATCTAACTAGTGAGCACTGCTTTCGCGCCCGCTTGCCTACCCGGCAGGCGGGCGTTTTTATGAGCTGGCAGGCCGGGGCTTAACTTTTCGGAGAAGCCCGCGTTGTACCAGCTACAAGCGTTAGCTCCTCCTTATGCACGGCACTATTTTTACGCTTCTCAAGCGTTACGTTCAAACTCAGTACGACCACAGCACCTGGGTAAAACTGGTAGAGCTAGCCGGGCTGCAATCGGGCGATTTCAGCCACAAGGAAGTATACCCCGACGAGCACATGTACGCCCTGATAGGGCAGGCGGCCGAGGCTACTGGCATCCCGGCCGGCGAGCTGCACGAGAAATTCGGCGAGTACCTCGTGCCCGATTTAATGTATATGTACCAGAAATATGTAAACCCCGATTGGCGCACGCTCGAAATGCTGGAAAATACCGAGCACAAAATGCACAACCAGGTGCGCCGCGAACACCCCGAAAACTCGCCACCGGTGCTGAAAGTCGAGCGCCTGAACGAAAATGAGGTAATGATTAATTACGTGTCGCCGCGCCGCATGGGCGGGCTAGCGGTGGGCATTGTGCGGGGGCTAGCCGTTTATTTCGACGAGGCCGACCGCATCGACGTGATGCCCACCACGACCGAAGATGGCGAGCGCGTGCAAATTCATGTGCGACGTAATTAAAAAGCCAATAAAAGCAGTGCGGGCAATAAATTACTGCGGTAATTTATTGCCCGCACTGCTTTTAAAATAGCCGGGGCTGCGTGGGGCGGCCAGGGCCACCGCGCCGGTAGTCATCGGGCTCGTCGTCGGTATCTTCTTCGGCTGGTTCCTCCGAATTATTTTCCTCGGGTTCTTCCTCTTCGTCAAGTATTTCCTCCTCGTCGAGCGAGTCGAACACGCGGTCGAGCGAGGCTTCGGCGTGGCGCAGCTTGTGGCGGCAGAGCCGAATTAATTCGGCCGAGCGCTCGGCGCGGGCCGTGAGGTCGTCCACATCTACCTGGTCGGTTTCGAGGCTGCGGAGGATAGTTTCCAACTCCTGAATGGCTTCGTTGTAAGTCACCGATTTTATTAATTAAAAATTAAAAATGATACATTAAAAATTACTCCAAGCCTGTGGCTGGGAGTAATGGAAATAATTAAAGTAGGCGCCGTAAATATTGATTTTCGCGGCGGAGCACCGCTGTTTCCGCCGCCGCAATTTTTAATTCTACACGTTTTATTTTTAATTCGAACACCCGCTGGGCGTTGAATTGCTGCTTCAATAATTGCTCGCGCTTGCGCTGGTGGTGGCGCACAAAGCGGCGCAGCACCCTGCGCAAGCGTTGGCGCAGGCGCTGCTCCTCGTGGCCGAGGGCGCGCCGCGCCGCTTGTGGCAG
>Ga0160429_1001021_pt1 | contig 16867 bp, 15 predicted proteins | sample SolpanmetagenomR_FD_108199 | JGI IMG/M metagenome (GOLD analysis project Ga0160429, IMG submission 108199) | Solar panel surface microbial communities from Lawrence Berkeley National Laboratory, California, USA - R | ecosystem: Engineered > Built environment > Solar panel > Unclassified ...
CTACCGGATGAGGTTGGTCTTGGCGAGGTCGAGGACCGCGTCACCGCGTCCATCCATCACCGCCCGCAGCACGTAGAGGCTGAACCCCTTCATCTGCTGCCCGTCGATCTTGGGCGGCATCGACAGCTCGTTGCGGGCCGTGCGGACGTCGAGGAGCGAGGGGCCGTCGAAGTCCAGGAACTCGCGCATGGCGCCCGGCAGGTCGGCCGGATCCTCGACCCGCAGGGCGAAGATCCCGGCGGCGCGCGACAGGGCGGCGAAGTCCGGGTTGTCGAGGGCGACCCCGGTCTCAAGGTACCCGGCCGCCTTCATCTCCAGCTCGACGAAGCCGAGCGTGCCGTTGTTGAACACCACCACCTTGAGGGGCAGGCGGTGCTGGCGCAGGGTCAGGAAGTCGCCCATGAGCATGGCGAAGCCGCCATCGCCGCAAAGCGCGATCACCTGCCGGTCGCGCTGGGACGCCTGCGCGCCGATGCCCTGCGAGAGGGCATTGGCCATCGATCCGTGCACCCACGAGCCGAGGAGTCGCCGCCGGCCGTTCATCGCGAGGTAGCGCGCCGCCCAGATCGTCGGCGTGCCGACATCCGCGGTGAACACGGCATCGTCCGCCGCCGCCTCGCTGATGGTGCGGGCGAGGTATTGCGGGTGCAGCGGACCACCCGGCTTGCCGGTCGCCAGCTCGTCCAGGCCGGCGCGGGCCTTGGCGTAGTGCTTCAGGCTGGCATCCAGGAAGGCGCGTTCGGCCTTCGGCTTGAGCCGCGGCAGCAGCGCCCGGAGCGTGGCGCCGACATCGCCCACGAGGCCGAGATCGATCCGACAGCGCCGGCCCAGCTCGGACGGGCGCAGATCGACCTGTGCGACCGTGGCGTCCTGCGGATAGAACTGCTTGTAGGGGAAGCCGGTGCCGAGCATCAGCAGGGTGTCGCAGGCCATCATGGCCGCGTAGCCCGACGAGAAACCGATCAGGCCGGTCATGCCGACGTCGTAGGGGTTGTCGAACTCGACGAACTCCTTGCCGCCCAGCGCGTGCACGATCGGGCTCTTCAGCGCCTCGGCGACCTGAAGCAGCTCGGAATGGGCGCCCGCGCAGCCGCGGCCGCAGAGCAGGGTGATCCGCTTCCCGGCGTTGAGCATGGCAGCCAGGGCGTCGAGTTCCGGATCCGCGGGCCGGACCACCGGCTTGGCCGGGATCAACCCGGCGCGGGGCGCCAGGGAGCGCTTGGGCGCCTCGCGGAGCGCGACGTCGCCCGGGATGACGATGACCGCGACGCCCCCTTCCCCCACGGCGGCGCGGATCGCATTCTCCAGCACGAAGGGCATCTGCGCCGGGTCCGAGACCATCTCGCAGTAATGGCTGCAATCGCGGAACAGCTCGGTGGGCTTCGTCTCCTGGAAGTAGCCGGAGCCGATCTCCGCCGACGGGATATGGGCGGCGATCGCCAGGACCGGGCTGCGGCTGCGATGCGCGTCGTAGAGGCCGTTGATCAGGTGCAGGTTGCCCGGACCACAGGAACCGGCGCAGACGGCGAGCTGCCCGGTGACCTGCGCCTCGCCGGCCGCCGCGAAGGCCGCGGCTTCCTCGTGACGCGTATGGACCCAGCTGATCCGTCCGCGGGCCCGCAGCGCCTCGGTGATGCCGTTCAGGCTGTCCCCGACGACGCCGTAGACGCGGGAGACACCGGCCTCCTGAAGGGTTTCGGCGACGACGTCGGCGACGTTGCTGATGCGCATGGTCCGGCTCCGCGTTCGGGCATGATGCAGGGATGTGGCACCGGGATCACGGATGTCACCCCGTGCCGCCGGAGACCGGACCGCGATGGCGATGCCGGACCGCCGCTCCCGGGGCCGAACTGAAGACGCGGGGGGATGTTCCGCCGGGTCGGCGCGCGGGCAGCGGCGCCGGTTCGGCAAGCTGCGCGGCGCGACCCGGCTTCGGACGCACTGAGGCGATGGCCGGCGGGCGGCGCCACGCAGGGCGGATCACTCTTCCGGCCCGCTCCGCGGGCCGTCGCAGGTCGTTCAAGGAGCGGATCGGTTTCCGCCTCCGAGCGAGACCCCGACCCGGGGCCAAGCCGTCCCTCTGACGGCCGCGGCGCCGGCGCCCCGCCGAGACCGTGCGGCCGAGGCGCGTCCTAGCGCTTGGTCAGGCCGCCGAGCACGTTGCGCAGGATGGCGTTGCCGACCTCCCGCCCGACGCTGCGGGCCATGGACCGGGCCGCGTTGCCGACCACCTGCTCGGCGAGGCTCTGCGGCGGACGCCGGCCGCCCTTGGCCTTCGCGGGCGTCCCGAACACGCTTCCGAACAGACCGCCGAGCATCCCACCGAGCCCGCCCACGGAGGCGTCGCCGTCCGGCGACGCGTCGAGGTTCTTGCGTCTGGCGAGCATCTCGTAGGCGCTCTCGTTGTCGACGCTGGTGTCGTACTTGCCCCGCACGGGGCTCTGCGCGATCAGCACCGCCCGTTCCTGCGGTGTCAGCGGGCCGACACGTCCCTGCGGCGGCGCGATCAGCGCCCGCTCGACCAGGGATGGCGTGCCCTTCGGCTCCAGGAAGCTCACCAGCGCCTCTCCGACCCCCAGCTCGGTGATGGCCGTGGCCACGTCGAAGGCCGGGTTCTTCCGGAACGTCTCGGCCGCGGCACGGACGGCGCGCTGATCCCGCGGCGTGAACGCCCGCAGCGCGTGCTGGACGCGGTTACCGAGCTGCCCGAGCACGGTCTCGGGCACGTCGAGGGGATTCTGCGTCACGAAGTAGACGCCGACGCCCTTCGAGCGGATCAGGCGGACCACCTGTTCCACCGCCGCGAGGAGGGACTTCGGCGCGTCGTTGAACAGCAGGTGCGCCTCGTCGAAGAAGAAGACGAGCTTCGGCTTGTCGAGGTCCCCGACCTCCGGCAGCTGCTCGAACAGTTCCGAGAGCATCCAGAGCAGGAAAGAGGCGTAGAGCTTCGGCCGCTGCATCAGCTTGTCGGCGGCCAGGATGTTCACGAAGCCCCGACCGTCGCGGTCAGTGCGCATGAAATCGGCGAGGTCCAGCGCCGGTTCGCCGAAGAACGCGTCGGCACCCTGGTTCTCCAGGACCAGCAACTGGCGCTGGATCGCCCCCACCGAGGCCGACGACACGTTGCCGTAGCGGCCGGAAATGTCCTTCAGGTTCTCCGCGCAGAAGGTCAGCAGCGCGCGCAGATCCTTCAGGTCGATGACCGGCCACTGGTTCTCGTCCGCAACCCGGAAGGCGATGTTGAGCACGCCCTCCTGCGTGTCGTTGAGTTCGAGGAGGCGGCCGAGCAGCAACGGCCCCATCTCGGTCACCGTGCAGCGGATGGGATGGCCCTGCTCGCCGAACAGATCCCAGAACACCGTGGGGAAGCGGTCCGGCTCGTAGGTGAGGCCGAGTTCCTCGGCACGCTTGACGAAGGCGGGCTTGGCTTCCCCCGCAGCCGCGATGCCCGACAGATCGCCCTTGATGTCGGCCGCGAAGACCGGGACGCCGGCATTGGAGAAGCCCTCCGCCAGAACCTGGAGGGTAACGGTCTTTCCGGTCCCGGTGGCACCGGCAACCAGCCCGTGCCGGTTGGCGAGGCGCAGGGCCAGCACCTCCGGCTTGCCCGGGCCCGCGGGCTGGACGCTCTTGCCGACCAGGATCGTACCGTCGCCCATCGCCGTTGCCCCCGAGGCGCCAGGGTTCCGTTATGGACAAGGCGTCCCGACTTTTCCAGGGACGCGCCCGGCCGCTTGATTTCCGGCGCCTCAGAGTCGAAGGACGTCCCGAAGCGTTCCGAAGAGATCATCACCATGGAAGAATTGCTTGCCCGCGTCACCGCCCGCACCGGGCTCGATGCCGCGACGGCACAGACCGCAGTCGGACACATCCTGGCCTTCCTGCAGAAGGAGGGGCCGGCGACGGAAGTCGGTCAGCTGCTCGCCGCGCTGCCGGGTTCCGAGACGCTGATCGCCGACGCGAATGCCGGCGACGGCGGCGGTGGCGGCCTGATGGGCATGCTCGGCGGCATGATGGGCGGCGGCGGCGTCATGGCGCTCGGCCAGAAGCTGATGTCGGCCGGCGTGCCGATGGGCCAGATGCAGCCCCTCGGTCATGAGCTGTTCGCCTACGGTCGCGAGAAGGTCGGAGAGGACGCGATGGGCCCGATCATCGGCTCGATCCCGGGGCTCAACCAGTTCGTCTGATCCACCGCTGCGGTGTGCGCCGGCGCACCGCATTCGGGCAGCGCCTGGACAATCGTAAAAAAGTGGTTTCGCGGCGAAAGCTTGGCGGAACCTGTCCACGCGATGCCCGTTATTCGGGATGTGGTACGGAACGCTGCCTTCGGCGGTATCCGGGACCGCACTCAAGCAGGCCGGCCATGCCCGTCTTCGACTCCAAGAATCTGGACTGCGCGTTCGAGGGGCAGGCGCTCCTGGCGTCGATACTCCACCCGACCCGGGCGGCCCAGACCCGCGCCCTGCGGCACGGGCGGCGTCGCGCCGAGCGCGCAGCCGCGATGGCCGATCCCATGACGATCGAGTCGCGCTTCCCGCTCACCCCCGACGTGCTCGCGCAGACGGCCTGCTCGACCCGCTGACGGCGTCGTCCGCCGCTGGAGAGCCCGGCTACCAGGGTTGCGGCGTGACGAGGCCCTGACGGGTCACCACCACCCACTCACGTCCGCGCCGCTCGACGGACTCGACGCGGCCGACGCCCGGCACGACGTCGCCTGGACCGACCTCGACGAGACGATGCCGCCGGTTCTCCAGGATCGCCGCGCCCTCGAAGATGTCGCGCAGCGCCCAACCGTCGATCACCGGCGCCTTCTCCGCTGCGGCGGATTTCGGTCGCACGTCGGCCGGCTTGGCGTCGGCCATCTTCACGTCGCTCGCCCGGAATTCGCTGGACTTGGTCTCGGGGCCCTTGATCTCGGGGCCCTTGGCCTCGGAGATTCTGGCTTCCTGCAGCTTGGCGTCCGGAACCCTGGCTTCAGAGACCTTGGCGTCGATGCTCTTCGCTTCGGCATTCCGGGTCGCGTCGGCGAGGCTCCCCGTCTGCGTGGGCTCCCCGCGGGCGGCTTGCGTGGCGGCCGCCGGGGCGCGGCGGTCGAGCTGGGCGGCGAGGGTGGCGATCCGCGCATTCTGTTCGCGCTCGACCTGCTCGAAGCGCTCGCCGAGGGCGGCGGTCTTGGCGTTCAGAGTCTTGTCGAGCTGGGCGAGGCGCTCACCGAGGGCGCTGCTGCGGGTGCCGGCCTCCTTGCGCGCCGTGTCGGTGGACGCCCTCAGGTCGGCGAGGACCTGATGAAGCTGCGCGATGTCGCTGCCGAGGCGGGCGGTCTCGGTCCGGCCGGCATCGAGCGTGGTGGTGAGGGCCATGACAGCGTCGTTGGACGGCGCCGATCTGGTGAGCGCCATGACGCCGCCGCCCAGCAGGGCGCCGACTGCCAGGGCCGCGCCCGGGATGGCGAGACGGTGCCGGTCGAGACGCGGAAGCGGCGGGAGCGCGAAGCGCCTCGCGGCCGGCGAGGCCGTCGCCGCGGTGTCGGTCGCGGGCTTCGGATCCGTCGTACCGGTCACCGCAGCCTTCAGCAGGTCAACCGGGGATACGACCTGCTTGGCTTCGATCTTCGTCATCGCCCCGAACTCCGCACGCAGGATGTCGCTGCAAGCGTTCGTTAAGGACGTTTGTTTACGAAACCCTTACCGCGGGTTCGCCGCTCAAGCCGCCAGGCCCCGCTTCTTGAGCAGCGGCGCGAGGCTCGGCATCCGCCCGCGGAAGGCCGTGTAGGCCTCCCGGGCGTCGCGCAGGTTCCCGGCGCCGTACACGAAGGTGCGCAGGCGCTTGGCCGTCTCCGGATCGAAGATGTCGCCGGCCTCGCGGAAGGCGTCGAACGCGTCGGCGTCGAGCACCTCGGACCAGAGATAGCTGTAATAGCCGGCCGCGTAGCCATCGCCCGAGAAGATGTGGGCGAAGTGCGGGGTCCGGTGCCGCATGCTGATCTCGGCCGGCATGCTGATCCGCCGCAGCGCTTCGGCCTCGAAGGCCGGCACGTCGAGGCCGGCCTCACCCTCGGCGGACAGATGCAGCGTCATGTCGACAATCGCCGAGGCGGTGTACTCCACGGTCGCGAAGCCCTGGTTGAAGGTGCGCGCCGCCAGGAGCTTGTGCAGGAGCGCGTCGGGCATCGCCGCGCCGGTCTGGTGGTGCCGCGCGTGCGTGCGCAGGACCTCCGGCTGCTCGAGCCAGTGCTCGTAGAGCTGCGACGGCAATTCCACGAAGTCGCGCGAGACGGCCGTGCCCGACAGGATCGGGTAGGTCACGTCCGACAGGAGGCCGTGCAGGGCGTGGCCGAACTCGTGGAAGAGGGTCCGGGCGTCGTCGAACGACAGCAGCGTGCTCTCGCCGGCGGGCGCCTTGGCGAAGTTCATCACGTTGACGATGATCGGGGTGATCGGCCCGTTCAGGCGTTCCTGCGAGCGGAACGCGCTCATCCAGGCGCCCGACCGCTTCGAGGCGCGGGCGAAGTAGTCGCCGAGGAACAGCCCGACCTCGGACCCGTCCGGATTGGCGACACGCCAGACCCGCACGTCGGGGTGGTAGCGGGGGACGTCGGACAGCTCCTCGAAGGTCAGCCCGAACAGCCGCGTGGCCGTGTCGAAGGCCGCCTGGATCATCCGCTCCAAGGGCAGGTACGCCTTGATCTCGCTCTCGTCGAGGTCGTGCTCGGCGCGCCGGACCTTCTCGGCGTAGTGCCGCCAGTCATGGGCCTGGAGGTCGAAGTCGTGGCCCTCCGCCCGGATCGTCGCCTGGAGGCGGTCGCGCTCGTCGGCCGCGCGCGCGCGGGCCGGCGTCCAGACGTCGCGCAGCAATCCGGTGGCGGCCTCGGGGCTCGCCGCCATCGTGTCGTCCAGGGCGAAATGCGCGAAGCTCTCGTAGCCGAGGAGCCGCGCCCGCTCGGCGCGGAGGCTGACGATCTCGGCGCTGACGGCGCGGTTGTCGGTCTCGCCCCCGGTCTCGCCGCGGCGCGTCCAGGCCGCGTAGGCGCGCGCACGCAGGTCGCGGCGGGTGGAGAAGACCAGGAACGGCTCGATCAGGGAGCGCGACAGGGTGATCACGTGGCCGTCGAGCCCGCGCTCCCGCGCGGCGCTGGCCGCGGCGGCGCGCAGGAACGGCGGCAGGCCGGCGAGGTCGTCCTCGGATTCGAGCGGCAGCGTGAAGCTGCTCTCATCGGCCAGCAGGTTCTGGCTGAAGCGGGTGCCGAGTTCCGACATCCGCGCGGCGATCTCGGCGATGCGGGCCTTGTCGTCCGCGCCCAGATCGGCCCCGGAGCGACGGAAGCGGATGCGGTAGCGGTCGAGGACCCGCCGCTGCTCCGGGTCCAGTCCCTCGGCCTCGACGGCCGAGATGCGCGCCCAGAGTTGCGGGTTGAGATAGATGGCGCTGCCGTGCCGGGCGAGCTTCGGGCCGATCTCCCGCTCGATCGCCTGCAGGTCAGGGTTCGTGTGGCTGCCGGTCAGGTTGTAGAAGACGCCGGCCACCCGATCGAGGGCGATGCCGGCCCGCTCCATCGCGGCCACCGTGTTGTCGAAGGTCGCGGGGGCCGGATCGGCCGCGATGGCCCGGATCTCCGCAGCGTGTGCCGCGAGCGCCGCGTCGAAGGCCGGCCCGTAATGCGCGGGCCTGATCCGCTCGAACGGCGGCAGGCCGAACGGCGTCGTCCACTGTGCCTCGTGGAAGGGATTGTCCTGCGGCAGGCTCTGGAGCCCTGCATCCGCTGAATCCGGCATGCGATCCTCGACATTCGTTCGTACGACGGCCATTGCCGTCCGCAGAGGGCCCGACGCCCAGGCGTCGATGGCCGCGATCCGAGAGACAGTGGTTGGTTCGGCGCGTCCGTCAACCGCTCGGCGTCGATCCGAACGGCGTCTCGGCCGTTAGCTAGGGCCAACGCCCACGCTTCGAGGCTCCATGCCGGGATGTCGCCTGCCCTACCTTCGTCCGTTGACGGCGCTCGCCTGCGGTGCGCTGGCCCTCGGCTGCACGGTGCCGTCGCGCACGTCGAGCGCGGCGGAAGCGCCGGTCGCCACCGTGCCGGTTCCGCCGCCGGTGCCGCCCGTGCGGCCGGACGCGCTGAAGCCCCCGGCCGTCGCGGAACCCGCGCCCGCGGCACCGGCCGCGTCCGGCAAGGGATCGGGGGCGGACGGCGTCGTGGAACAGGGCAAGCCGGAGATGCCGACGCCGCCCCCGGTTCCACCCGGCCGGCCCGCCGAATTGTCCGGTCCAGGCGCGCTGGCGCTCAAGGTCGTGCCCCCCGACGACACCGCCTGCCGGATCCGGCTCAAGCGCCTCGGTGCGGAGTTCGAAGAGCTGCCTCCGATCGCCGAGGGCCAGTGCACCGCGCCCCTCCCCCTGAAGGTCACGAAGCTCGCGGACGGCATCGCGCTGCCCCAGGGGGCGACGCTCACCTGCCGGGCGGCCGAGGCCCTGGCGCGCTGGGTCACCGAGGCTCAGGTCGAGGCCGAGCGGGTGCTCAAGCACCCCCTGACCGGGCTGGAACTCGGCGGCACCTACGTGTGCCGGGGCCAGAACCACGATATCGATGCCAAGCTCAGCGAGCACGCCTTCGCGAACGCCATCGACGTCATGGGCTTCGCGTTCGGCGGCCGGGCGAGCATGCCGGTCAAGGTGTTCCCGGAGCAGTCCGACGAGGCGCAGTTCCTCGGTTCGGTGCGATCGAAGGCCTGCGGTTTCTTCCGCACGGTGCTGGGTCCGGGCACGAACGCCGCGCACGCCAATCACCTCCACCTCGACGAGCGCGAGCGTACGGCGGGGCACCGCCTCTGCGAATGAGCCGACGTGGAACGTTCCGGGCGGCTCGATGCTTTTGCGACCGGAGTGCGACCGCTCCCGGAGGCGACGACGTCGATGAACCCGACACCCTGGCGGCTGGCAAGCGTGGCGCTCCTGGCGGGCGGCATCTCGGCGCAGGCCCTGGCGGCACCCGACAGATCCGCGCCCCGGGACACGGCCAAGTCCGAGGCCTTGACGGCGGACGCCGTCAACGCCGCGACCTTCACGCCCCCGCAATCGGGCAAGGCCGATGCGAAGACGCGCAGGTCCAAGTCGCGGGACGCTAAGAACCGGGCCGCGAAGACCGATCCGCTGATCCTGAAGGCGCAGGTGCTGCTCGACCGGGCCCGCTTCTATCCCGGTGCCATCGACGGCCGGAAAGGCGAGAACTACCAGCACGCCCTGTCGGCCTTCGCGGTGGCGCAGGGCCTTCCGGCGACGACGGACCTCACCCAGGAGGTCTGGGACAAGCTCCAGGCCACGAGCGACAAGCCGGTCATGACGGACTACACGCTCACGGACGCGGACGCCTCGGGCCCCTACGTCGACCGGATCCCGCCCAAGATGGAGGAGCAGGCCGAGCTCAAGGCGCTCAGCTACACCAATCCCCGGGAGATGCTGGCCGAGCGGTTCCACATGAGCCGCGACCTCGTCAGCGCGCTCAATCCCGGCAAGCCGCTCGACAAGGCCGGAACCACGATTGCCGTGGCCGCGGTCGATCCGATGACCCTGGACAAGCCCAAGGGCAAGGAGCTTCCGCAGGATCCCAAGGTGGAGCGGATCGAGGTCGACAAGGGCAGCCGCGACGTGCGTGCCTACGGCGCCGATGACAAGCTGATCAGCTACTACCCCGCCTCGATCGGGAGTTCCGAGAAACCCGCGCCGAGCGGCGACACCAAGGTCAAGGGCATCGCCTTCGACCCGGACTACACCTACAATCCCAAATACGCATTCAAGGGCGTGAAAGCGCAGCACAAATTCTCGATTCAGGCGGGGCCGAACAATCCCGTCGGTCTCGTCTGGATCGATCTCGCCATCCCGAGCTACGGCATCCACGGCACCCCGGAGCCCGAGAAGGTGGGGAAGACCGAGTCCCACGGCTGCATCCGCCTGACCAATTGGAACGTGCGCGACCTTGCGATGCACGTGGCCCGCGGGGCCAAGGTCAGCTTCAAGGACGACTGACCGGCCGCGTCGGGATGCGACACGGTCAAAAATGTATCATCGGTTAACATCCCGGGCTCGAAAGGCCGCGGAACGACCCGAGAACGCTTGACACGTTGCGCATTACGGGCGACGCCAAAGGTCATCTCGCGGGCCACCCGTCGAGGCTGAACCGGTATTTCCGGGCGCGGCTCATGCGGCCCGCGCGGCGCGACCAACTGCACGGCAAGATCCCCGGCGACGGGGGCGTTCGAAGGGAAGACGGCCCGGCGTGACTGCTGACCCCAACGATGACGTCCTCAACGGCATCCGCGTACTCGTCGTGGAGGATGAGGCAGCGATCTCGATGCTCCTCGAGGACATGCTCCTCGATTTCGGCTGCGCCGTCGTGGGACCGGCCGCGCGCCTGTCGTCGGCTCTCGAGATGGCGTCGCAGGAGGCTTTCGAGGTCGCGATCCTGGACGTGAACGTCGCGGGCGAACCGATCTACCCGGTGGCCGAGGCGATCGCCAAGCGCGACCTGCCCTTGGTCTTCTCGACGGGCTACGGCGGCGCGGGCATCCGTGAGCCGTTCCGCGACAGGCCGGTCGTCCAGAAGCCCTTCAGTCAGGCCGACCTGAAGCGGACGCTGATCGGTGCCATCCGAGCCGTGCGCACCTGACGGACGCCGGGGCCGCGCGGAACGCCCGGCACCGTCACAGCCCTTCGATCACGAAGGCGTCGGCGACGTGGGCCGGCCATTCCCGCAGGCCGACGAACACGGCATCCGCCCGAAACGTCATGCCCGCGCACCAGGCGTTGCGACCGATCCAGGCCCGGACGGCACGGGAGAAGCGGCGCCGCTTGGCGGCGTCGATGGCCTCCCGGGCATCCTCCCGCCGGGGCCGCGCCTTCACCTCCACGAACGCGATCGTGCTCCAGCGCCGGACGATCAGGTCGATCTCGCCACCGGCGATGCTGACGCGACGGCCGATCGGCCAGTAACCCTTGAGCATCAGCGCCGCCAGCGCCAGCCACTCGGCGCGATGACCGCGCCGGTAGGCCGCCCTGCGCCGCGCAACCCGGTCGGGCAGCGTGCCGGTCAAGCGTCGCCCCGCGCCAGCACCAGCGCCCGCGCATAGACGAGGCGGCGCGGCTGCCCGGTCTCGTCGGCCACGAGGCTGGCGGCATCCTTGATGGAGTGGCGTTCGAGGGCGGTCCGGACCAGGGCGTCCAGGGTGGCGTCGCTGTCGGCGGTGCGCTCCGGCGTCGTGGCCGCACCGATGATGACGACGATCTCGCCCTTCGGCGGGCCCTCCTCGGCGAAGCGCGCGCTCAGCGACCCCAGCGTGTCCCGGCGGACGGTCTCGTAGAACTTCGTCAGTTCGCGGGTCACGGCAGCGGGACGGTCGGCGCCGAGGACGGCGGCGGCGTCCGCCAGCATCTCCGGGAGACGATGCGGCGACTCGAACAGGACCAGCGTGCCCGGGACCGGCACCAGCGCCTCCAGCCGGTTGCGCCGCGCCCCCGCCTTCTGGGGCAGGAACCCTTCGAAGAAGAAGCGGTCCGTCGGCAGACCCGCGGCGACCAGGGCGGTCATGACGGCGGACGGACCGGGGACCGGCGTGATCGCGATGCCGGCTTCGATGGCGGCCTGAACGAGCTTGTAGCCGGGATCGGAGACCAGCGGCGTGCCGGCATCCGAAACCAGGGCCAGGGCCTCGCCGGCGCGCAGGCGGCCGACCATGCGCTCGCGCACCGCGTCGTTGGAATGCTCATGGTAGGCCAGCAGCGGCGTCGTGATGCCGTAATGCGCCAGAAGCGTGCGGGTCACGCGCGTGTCCTCGGCGAGCACCGCGTCCGCCGCCGCGAGGGTCGCCAGCGCGCGGATGGTGATGTCGCGCAGGTTGCCGATCGGCGTCGCCACGATGTGCAGGCCGGGCGGGAGCGGCTCGGCCTCGCTCGCCAGCCCGAAGGCCGTGAACGTCTGGGTCCTGGGCCGGTCGCCGCTCGGCCTGTGGGATGGGGCTTTCGTCGGGGAAGCGGCCCCCGGGGCATCGAATCGTCGGGTCATCGTCGACCATGTTGCCACACTGGCCGCCCTTCGTCGCGGCGAGACGTACCCGAACGTGGGCAAGTCCCGGTCGGCGCGTTTACATTTCCGAGGGCCGCGGTCAGGCTCGCCCCGCCTGCACGAGGGAGTCCGCGCGATGGCGCGTCCGATCGGCGCGCGGGATGGTCGCCCGCGCGTCACTGCCCTGACCGTCGCGCTCTGCGTCGCGCTGCCGCTCCTCGGCGGCTGCCTCGGCACCGATATCGGCCGACGCCGTACGGCACCGCAGGCCGCGCTCACGCCGCCCGCCGAGGTGCCGCAGGCGCCCCAGGCGGCGTCGCCCGCCGAGGCCCCGACGCCGGCCGCCTCCGGTGCGCAGCGGCGCATCGGTGCCGGCGCGGTGAAGGTCGCCCTGGTGCTGCCGCTGAGCGGACAGGGAGCCGCGGTCGGCGCCGCCATGCGCAACGCGGCCGAACTCGCATTCGAGGAGGCGCAGCAGCCGGACCTGACCATCCTGGTGGAGGATGACCGGAGCAGCCCGGACGGCGCCCGGGATGCCGCGCAGGAGGCCGTGCGGCAGGGAGCCGAGATCATTCTCGGCCCCGTCTTCGCCGGCAACGTGCAGGCTGCCTCCACGGTGGCGAGGACGGCGGGCAAGCCGGTCATCGGCTTCTCCACGGATGCGACCGTGGCGGCTCGCAACGTCTACCTCCTGAGCTTCCTGCCGCAGGCGGAGGTCAACCGGGTGGTCGAGGAATCCGTGGCCGCAGGCAAGCGCTCCTTCGCGGCACTGATCCCGGACACGGCCTACGGCAACGCGGTCGAGGCGGAGTTCCGCGAGGTCGTGGCGCGGCGGGGCGCCCGGGTCGCGGCCGTCGAGCGGTATCCGGCCGGTGCGCCGGGTCCCGCCGTGGAGCGGCTGTCGCGGGTCATCACCGGTCCCGGGGCGACCGCCGACGCGCTGTTCATCCCGGAGACCGCGGATGGCCTGCCGGCCGTCGCCACGGCCCTGACCCGGGCCGGCTTCTCGCCGGACCGGGTCCGCCCGATCGGGACGGCGCTGTGGAACGAGCCCGCCCTGTTCGCGCTGCCGGTCCTCCAGGGGGGCCGGTTCGCGGCACCGGACCGGAGCGGGTTCTCGAATTTCAGCGGGCGCTACCAAGCCCGCTTCGGCAGCGTCCCGCCGCGCGTGGCCTCCCTCGCCTACGACGCCGTGATGCTCACCGCCGCGCTGGCGCGGCAATACGGCTCACAGCGCTTCGTCGAGGCAACCCTGACGAACGGATCGGGATTCGCCGGTATCGACGGCACCTTCCGGTTCCGGTCGGACGGGCAGAGCGAGCGGAATCTGGCCGTCTACGAGATCCGCAACAACGCCGCGACCGTGGCGAGCGCGGCTCCGCGGCTCCTGTCGAAACCCGCGATCTGAGGACGCGATCCGAGCCCGCGCTCCGAGCCCGCGATCCGATCAGGCGGCCAGCTCGGCCACGAGGGCATTGAGGACCGGCGCCCCCCGTGGCGTCGCGGCGATGCGGCCGCCGGGCCGCCGCTCCAGCAGGCCGTCGGCCACCAGCACGCCGATGCGGTTGCCGTTCAGCGGACGTCCCTTCAGGGCCGCGTACCGTGCCGGATCGATGCCCTCCATGAGGCGCAGGCCCATCACGAGGAATTCGTCGGCCTGATCGGGCGCCGACAGCGCTTCGGTCTCGACGATGCCGTGACCGTCGCGCTCGACCCGGGCGAGCCATGCCTCCGGCGACCGCTCGACGACGGTGCCGATCCGGCCGGCCGCGGTGACGAGCCGCCCATGCGCGCCGGGACCGATCCCGGCATACTCGCCGTAGCGCCAGTACAGGAGGTTGTGGCGCGACTCCGCCCCGGGCCGCGCGTGGTTCGATATCTCGTAGGCCGGCAGGCCGGCGCGCCCGCACAGCTCCTGCGTCACGTCGTAGAGGGCGCGACCGGTATCGTCGTCGGGGATCACCAGCTTGCCGGCGGCCGCCAGCCCGTGGAACGGCGTGCCGGGCTCGATCGTGAGCTGGTACAGGGAGAGGTGTTCCGCGGCATGCGTCAGCGCCGCGCCGAGTTCCGCCCGCCACATCTCGGGGGTCTGCCCCGACCGCGCGTAGATCAGGTCGAAGGACGTTCGCGCGAAGACGGCCTGCGCGACGCGGATGGCATCGAGTGCCTGGGCGACGTCGTGCAGCCGGCCCAACGCCCTCAGCGACGCGTCGTCGAGGGCCTGCACGCCGAGGGAGACCCGGTTGACCCCGGCGGCGCGGTAACCGTGGAAACGACCGGCCTCGACGCTGGACGGGTTGGCCTCCAGCGTGATCTCCGCATCCGGCGCCACGCTCCACCGGTCCGCCACCGCGTCGAGCAGGCCCGCGACCGTCGCCGGCCGCATCAGCGACGGGGTGCCGCCCCCGAGGAAGATGCTGGTGACGGTCCGCCCGGGGGTCCGGCCGGCGAAATGCGCGATCTCGGACCGGAAGGCGTCGAGGAAGCGCGGCTCGTCGATGCCTCCGTGCCGGACGTGGCTGTTGAAGTCGCAGTACGGGCACTTCGCGGCGCAGAAGGGCCAGTGCAGGTAGACCCCGAAGCCCGCGTCGCGGGTGGGATGGTCGGGGCCGGGCAAGCTCATGATGGGTCGGATGTGAGGCCGCGCGGCCGGTTTGGCAATCAGGCGCCGGGCGGGAGGCAGGCCCGGCTCAGATCCACGAAGGCGCGCGCCCGGTGCGACAGCCCCTCGCCCTTCTGCCAGTCGACGCCGTGCTTCTCGTCCGCGCTCATCTCGCCGAAGGTCCGCTCGTGTCCCTCGGGGCGGAAGATCGGGTCGTAGCCGAAGCCGGCCGAGCCCCTCGCCGCCACGAGGTCGCCGAACACCCGGCCCTCGAACAGCTCCGTGTGGCCGTCCGGCCAGGCGAGCACCAGCGCCGAGACGAAGTGCGCCCGGCGGCTGTGGGCCCCGCGCCGCTCCAGCTCGTGGAAGATGCGCGCCATGGCGCCGTCGAAATCCTTGGCCGGACCGGCCCAGCGGGCCGAGAAGATGCCGGGCGCGCCGTCCAGCGCGTCCACGCACAGGCCGGAATCGTCCGCGAAGGCCGGCAGGCCGGTGGCGTCGGCGGCGGCCCGCGCCTTGATGGCGGCGTTCTCGGCGAACATCGTGCCGGTCTCCTCCGGCTCCGGCAGGCCGAGTTCCCCGGCGGAGACCGCCTCGATCCCGAAGGGTGCCAGCAATTCGCGCATCTCGGTGAGCTTGCCGGCGTTGTGGGTGGCGATCACCACCTTGCCGGTGAGGCGGCGGCTCACGCGATCGCCTCCTTCTGCAGGGCGACCAGCCGGTCGGTACCGGCGCGGGCGAGCCGCAGCAGCTCCAGGAGCTGCCCCTCCGAGAACGGCTCCATCTCGGCGGTGCCCTGGACCTCGACGATGCCGCCCCGGCCGGTGAGCACGAAGTTGGCGTCGGTCTCGGCGGCCGAGTCCTCGGCGTAGTCGAGGTCGAGGACGGCCGTGCCCTTGTAGAGCCCGCACGAGACCGCCGCGACGTGGTCGCGCAGCGGGTCGACCGAGATGATCGAGCGCGTGCGCATCCAGGCGAAGCAGTCGTGCAGCGCCACCCAGGCGCCGGTGATGGCGGCGGTCCGGGTGCCGCCGTCGGCCTGGATCACGTCGCAGTCGACCGTGATCTGCCGCTCGCCGATCGCCGGCAGGTTGGTGACGGCGCGGAGCGAGCGGCCGATCAGCCGCTGGATCTCCTGCGTCCGCCCCGAGGGCTTGCCGGAACCGACCTCGCGCCGGGTGCGTTCGTGCGTCGCACGCGGCAGCATGGCGTACTCGGCCGTGACCCAGCCCTTGCCCGAACCGCGCAGCCAGGGGGGCCCGCGCTCTTCCAGGGATGTGGTACAGAGCACCCGGGTGTTGCCGAAGCTCACGAGGCACGAGCCCTCCGCGTAGCGCGAGACCGCGCGCTCCAGGCTCACGGGCCGCAACTCGTCGGCGGCACGCTTGGAAGGCCGCATCGCGGGCCCTTTCTGTCGAGGAAGTCGAGGGCCGGGCTCTTAGGCCGCCGCGCCACGGCGAGCAAGCATCTCCGTGCGGATTGATCCGCGCGGGTCGGTTAGCCATGATCGGACCACAGGATGACCGCGTGACAGACCCGAACCTTCGAGTGACCAACGGCCAGTCCATGCAGGCCCTCGCCGCGCTCAACGAGCGGGCGCGCGAGATCTTCCGGCAGATCGTCGAGAGCTACCTCACGACGGGGGAGCCCGTCGGCTCGCGAAACCTCGCCCGCATTCTGCCGATGGCGCTGTCGCCGGCCTCGATCCGCAACGTGATGGCGGATCTCGAGCATTCCGGCCTGATCTTCGCGCCCCACACCTCGGCGGGGCGGCTGCCCACCGAGCTGGGCCTGCGGTTCTTCGTGGACGCGATGCTCGAGCTCGGAGACGTCAGCCAGGACGAGCAGGGTCGCATCGAGGCGCAGATGCGCGCCGCCGCGTCCGGCCACACCTTCGAGTCGGCGCTCGCCGAGGCGTCGACGATGCTGTCGGGCGTCTCCCGCGGCGCCGGCGTCGTGCTGACCACCAAGGCGAACGTCAACCTGAAGCACATCGAGTTCGTCCGCCTCGATGCGGCCCGCGCCCTGGTGATCCTGGTCTCGGACGACGGCTCCGTGGAGAACCGGCTGGTGGACCTGCCGCCGGGCCTGCCGGCCGGAGCGCTCCAGGAGGCCACGAACTTCCTCAACTCCCGGCTTCATGGCCGCACCCTCGGCTCGCTTCGCGCGGAGATCGAAGCCGGCCGCAAGGCGATGAAGCGCGAGCTCGACGC
>Ga0160429_1001022_pt1 | contig 16866 bp, 15 predicted proteins | sample SolpanmetagenomR_FD_108199 | JGI IMG/M metagenome (GOLD analysis project Ga0160429, IMG submission 108199) | Solar panel surface microbial communities from Lawrence Berkeley National Laboratory, California, USA - R | ecosystem: Engineered > Built environment > Solar panel > Unclassified ...
AGATTTTCAGCCACAAGCCACGAAGCAACAGACCGTGCTGCGCCACTAATTTACGACACATGTTTATCGCATCGTCATCATTCATTTTCCAGAACGTTTCGCCATCGTTCTATCAGCAGATCGGCGTGGTATAGAACGACGACATATATCTTCAGCTTCTGCTTGGACTTGGAAAATATCATCACTATTACAATATGACGCCTCCATTGTCGCGTAGAGTGACATGTACCCAAGACATCTATGGTTATTCAACTTGCGACGACGGCTATAGCCGGGTAAGTGCTTCTAAGTAGATCGCCTTTCTTCATTCGGATAGCTAAGACTGTTTTAGACTAGACTCGGAATTGGTATTGCATTCGTCGGCATTTTCGGACTTATTTTAATTTGGGCAATATTCATACGCATAACGAATCGAAGGCGAATGAGTGCAGGGCTTGCACCCCGAGGATACTTATGTTGTGGAGGATCGCGATTTCGGAATCAAACATATGCTATGCCTACGTACAACGTACCACCCTTCCAGCCGCAACCTCCTCAAGGCTGGAACGGGTCTCAGATGTATGGCGGTTATAACATGGCTCCTCCACCACCATATTCCGCATCAAAGGCCGCACCAGATCAGTCCTTTCCTGAAAATCAAACATTCATGCCTCCTCCGGGACCGCCTCCCGCAGCGACACTGAATCCCGGTGGTATCACGCAAGATAATCAAGATCAAGCCCAATCGACGTATGGGAACGCGTGGTTGCCAAATAATACAACAAATAGACAAACAAGTACATCAGCGGCTTTACCACCACGATATGGACAACATGAGGTCACACAATAAAACCATATGTTTGACCGCTTATAATGATCATTTTAGCGTCTTGTCCTGTAATTTTATATTTCAGCATAATTTATCAAGGAAATAATAATGTATTGGTCTATATATCGTATAAACTCCCTCTCTCGGAAGTTGCCACTGCTATAGTTTACTCTGGCTTTATGTCAAACACTGATGACTTAATATGCTCCAAGTTTGGTTTCCGTCGTTTGTGACTCAAGATACTTGATTCCGTGCGGACAAATGCCCTTGAATGGTTCATGTAGTGTACACAAGAAAAGGGGTGGGGTAACATTTTTTTTATATTGCACGAACCACTTTTTATAATCTGGTTTAACGAGGCTGTGCTATTTAAAAATTGACCAGACAATATGGCATTTCGGCGGCGCAGTATGGAATCTACATTCCTGAAAAACTACTTCTTTGACGACCAACCCTTCCTTTCATTCATCTTGCATATACAGTAGCGTTTTGACATATCGTTTATCTTCATATTCACACATCACAATGGCGCCTGTGAGACTTTTTCAAAGACAAGATCAGCCAACGCCAGGAAATACATATTACAGATCTGTAATGCTTCCTCCCCTTCCATCACTTCGTCCGATTGTCAAAGGTCAAATCACTAACTATTATCCGTAGTATCACTATGGCCCGTCAGCACTTCTATGGCTGATAGTAGCCGCGGCCTTTGTCGTTATCTTCCTCATTGCTTTTTGCACATATTTCCACGCCCAACGACGAGTGAGATCGGGAAAGAAACCATTCTGGTATCAGCGGTGTTGCGTTAGTAGAAGCACGACTGCTGGAACAGTGCTAGTTCCCGTTTCGGTACCGTATTATATAACGCAAGAACAATTTCAGAATATGGCGAGGCAAAATGCTGGTGTACCTCTACAACAACAGCAACAACAGCAGCAGCAGCAACAACAACAAGCACAACAAGTACAACAACCACAACAGACTGTGAGGTTTGCGCCAGTAGTTCAGGCTCCCATGCAAGTTTGGAATGCAAATGCGTATGAAGCGGTACCGCAGGGTGATATTGTAGATTTGCCAAATGGAGCGAGTAAAGCTGCGCCATCACAACGGTTGTAGCGACAGTCGTGAGACAGGCGTATTACAAACGGAAATAATGAACGATATATGATAATGTTTATGATAGTTTGTTGCAAGCATGGTCAGGGCATATATAACATAATATAATAATATAATTGTTCTCAATAAACGCAAATATCTGAAAAGTAACAAGTAATCGTCTAGTCATACACTCGGCATTATATACATCGTAATCATCATCGTTGTCATGTGATATCATACACAAGTCGTCAACATCTTTCTCACCACGCCAGCCAAAGTTCCATTCTCCATCGCTGCGGCGACTCGTTCCTTGTCTCCTAATTGCTTATTCACCGCTTCGGCTGTGCTGTGCGTTCCTGTCTTGATTCTAACGTCGATTCTAAACCTCGATGGGAGACTTTGTTCTAATCTAACTCTCACTCCTAGTCCAATGACTGTCGCTAAACTACAATGAGTAATTGTGGGAGTAATCAACACTGTAACTGTTGAGATTCGAGACATTTTAGATGTGGGAGGTGTGATGGTGATGTCGGCTAGATTGACTACCGCAAGCGAACCGAGAGAAAGGGGATGTTCGGGATCAGAAATGGTGCTGATCAAATCGTAAATCTCTTGCGTGTCGATTTCTTCTATGCTTGTTTTGGAAAATTCGCATGTTGTAGGAGAAGAAGACATGTAGCCTTCATCTTCGAGCGAGTCATCGTTGGGGAGAAGATTGGAGAACAGAGCGGGTAATGCGCCTGGCTTTCGGGTTTTAATGTCTATATTATGATGACGAGTCGGGAGATCGGAAGGATTTAGAATTTGTGGTAGAGGATTATCTTTATTTTCGTCCATGATTGTAAATTTAGACAGGTATTATTTACATTTATATACTATAAGATCTGCTCTGCGAATGATTGGTTAGTAAACATAATTGCAAGGTATCAGTGTTGTGGAAAATAATGTATAAAAAATTATATCAGACTCCCAGTTATAAGCAGCGACAGTTTTGTATGATATTTGTCGATATCGGACTGTACCTTTTCCGGCTCTTCCTAAAGAATTATGGGTAGATTAAAGGTCATCATGTAATTTGAGTAAGGAAACGCTTTGCTTACATACAATGTCACTTTTATAAAGCACTTGCAGATTTTATTCAACAACCTCTACGATGTAACAATTCTTCGTGAAGATTTGTGATGGTAAATTATGGATGCTTAGTCATCATTCTTGTCGAACTTAAGTTAACGTTAACGTTAAGCTTGAACGTAAGTTATCTATTGAAGTAGTACTAACACGTTTTTATATAATGGATCCTCTTCAGGAAGATTGCTAATCGTGTAATACCCAAAATTTGGTTTCAAGTCCTGATACAGGTAAGTCGTATTGAGATTCCTAAAATGCACATACGTTACAAAAAGCTGCACGGCTAGTAGAGTATGTATTGAAATACTGTAGTACTTTTCGGAACACGCCCTAAGTTCAAAGTCTATTAGCTTCCTGATTTTTCGAAGTGTACAGGAATTTCTGGGAAAATCAGGATAACTATTTTGTTACTCAATAAATAATGAATTAATTAAGATACTTTCTATTTTCACTTGTTATAATCACAGGTCCTCTTCGAACCCATCAATTTCGAGGCCCAATCATCGCTTCGAGAATAATGAAAGGATCCCTGCAAAATGAACCATGCTACCAAGAATTATCAGATGGCTCAAAGGACCGTCAATATCTTTTCTTCACCGTGGAGGGGCATGTTTTCGAACACATAATCAAACTACATCCCGTGAAGGACGGCGCCGAGCTATGGTATTGTGAATGGGAGCTTAAGAACAGAACCCGTTACCTGCCTCTCATTTGCCGTATCGATACAAAAAATGTAGCAAGAGACTCGAAACGCAGGTTCATTTTAGATGTTCAACAGCGGGTGCGTGATCTACTCAAAAAATGGCGCGAACGCGGTGGACCCGTGATAATGTGGGGTGTTAAGGCATTCGAAGAAAGCACACCCGAAGAAACTGGAAATCCCGAGAGTATTTATTAGTATGCTACAGGCATGAAGTAACGTAGCAAGCAAACATGCTAAATGTGTAAACGGCTTTGCGTGTAACAATCCTCAGTATGAGAAGGATGCCATGGTCCTACCCGAGGAAGAGTGCTGGTTCCGTGCTGCATGTATGGCCACGATACGATTTCGTCGACATTGTGTTTCAGAGCTCGAACTAGCAAAGCTTGCTAGGGTGCGTATGGTGATTTGTGAAGTACTAAATGTAGTCACTAACTCAGACATAAAATTAGTTCCAAGTTAGCTGAATCGGATTTTAAACTTGCGAAAGAATACAAACAGGATGCTATTGGCCATGATGCTGCCAATATCAACCGCCGAGGCATCACTAAATCTCAAATAAGTGAACTCCGCAATATATATAACAATATGACAAGCTACAAGAATTTACAAGTCCGTCGACCGAGTGATCATTTCATTCCGTATAAGGGGATGAAGGTCCACGATTTACTAACAGAAGCCGCATGTCACGCCTTGTCTAGGTCCGCAAATCTGGTAGATAGTTTGGAACCATGGATAACCCACGTCTCTGGTCCACAGAACAATAAGTCGGTTTTGCATGACGCCGTGGATTGGTTGGAATCTTTCATCTCTTTCTTCGACGATGATTGCTATCAGTTATTGATAGACGTGGTTCCGCGCCGGTTAGCTTTTCCTTTTCCTCACGTGGTCGAGTGTGTTTTGTCGATCTTGGAAGTCATGGAAATTCTTGACGGCAAAAAGAGGAGAGTTATCGAGAATAAAATTAAGCACCATCCGGCAACGATGTCTATATCTCGTAGCGAAGTAGGTTTCTGGAAAGAGATTCTCGCCAATTTCGGGGTCGCTATACTGTCACACCAATCAAATAAATCGAACCCGAGAGACACGATAGTGAGTATCTGGGGATACATGGCTGAAAATGCCGAGACACGAGGACAAAAGACAAAATCCGAGCCAATGCGTCGGTATTTTAAGACTGTCGCAAAGACGGCCCAAGATATTATATCATCAATGGTGGAGGATATGAATGAAGAGAAAGTTCGAAAAAATAAATCTATAAACAGAACTCCCGGCCGATGGGTGCGGCGTGTCATTGGAGGTTTTTTAAATTCTAGCACGGCTTGAAGTTGTGCGGTATAACTAAATATCGCCACATGGCAAAAAGCATTACAGTAATTCAGTGAGCGATAATAATAATATCTGTAGCATCAATATCATCGGTATAATACCGACTTAAACCTTAGTTACATAACGTTTCACTAATTTGTAGCACACAATAATAACTGATCTATAGTACTAAACACAGATTGATCATTAACTATGCTGACCTATATAGAACCTACAGTAATATTAATCAGTAGACTGATAAATTAGTCAGGTAAACTAGTTTATATACACTAGATTATAGATATCTACGCTTACGTAGTGTTACTATCTCTCACAAATGATGTCTTGGAACTTGTATAGTCCATAGATAGACAAAACTTGGCGATTTGCAAAAGTGATCCAACCCAACTCCTGGCAAACATCGTTACGCGTGTGGAGCTCATAGGTCTAAGTATAGTGAGTGTCTAGTGCACGCTTTGTAATCCTTTGCTAATAGAAATAAACACTTGAAAGTCTACAACAGCTTCAGTCTGACGATGTAGCTAACTATTCTTTAGTAAAAATTGGTGATGGTAAATTATGGATGCTTGGTCATCATTCTTGTCACTGTCACGCAAAACAGAGTCATGACGTTATCTTAAAAACCGACACTATTTTTAAGGATAACTTACTGTAGGCAGTACGTTTATGATTGTCCAAATCAACACAGACAGGCCTGGTGCTAGACAATATTGCTTTCTTCTATTCTCAATGTTGTTACTGAATCAAAATCACATATCGCTGGCCGCTAGTCGCTGAGAGAGCTTAATACAAGATCAAGATGTATTTACAAAGGATATATATAGAAGTCACGGCGATGAATTACAGGCATGATCGTTTAGACTCGCTTGTTACTTCGTCTATTCTAATTTGATTAATGCTCTACAGCATCCTTTTACTTCTTACCTTCCTCCATCTCCTTTATCTCCTTCTGGGTCTTTAGAACCAAATTAAAGCATTTTTCACGAGAAGACTTAAAATATGCTATGATTCGCTTGCATCCTGTAATTTCGATTCGTAGACTGTTTACTCGTAATTTTTTTTGCGTAGTTCGTCTTCTAGTAATTTTTCTATTCGTAATTCGTCTTTTCGTAATTCGTCTATTCGTTTTCTGGCATGGTGAATCACCCTATTAAGACATTTCTGCCATACGATTCGCTTGTTTAGCTGAAATTCATTTACTAGGAACGGTTGATTGTCGACCACGAGATTGTAAACGATCCGCCAGAAAACTACTTCGCCAAAGATATAGCTATGAATTGATTCTGGATCGTCCTGAATTTTACCCTCAACGACCTTCCTCTTTCTGCCATCTAGCAGTTCTAAACATTGCAAGACAGACCATACTTGTTCAGTATTAGATGCATGAATAGACGTGATTCTGGGAAAACGCAAAAGTCCCGGATCCTTGTCGATTAATAACTGACAGCAATCGTTGCTGAAATAAGCAATAAAAGATGAAAAGAATTCCAAGTCCTCCTTCGGATTGTTCAGGTTGTCAAGCCAAGGCCCGGAATATATCCAGTTCTGGTGCCTTATAGAGAGGGACTGTGTTCCAGAAAAGACATGGGTCAGAGCGTTGAGCAGAAATATATCTACATCCAAACCCGTGTTTGGAATGGCTGTGTCAACAACCGGTGTTGTGGTACATCAGAGTGGATTTTCATACACTTGTGAATATTGCGTACTGCTTCTATCTGTGATCCAGTAAACCCTGTATGAGGGACGCCGGCATTGCCTTTGAGAGCATCTTGATCGCTAGACTTGGCAGCCTCAAAATCGACTTTAGCTAAGTCGTTACCTATTTTCGGTTTAGCTAGGTCGTCGCTGATTTCACGCTCGAGTCAGCAAAAGTATCTAGTAGTCCATATCGCTATACGTACTCTGCTGCTTTAGGCTCTGGGTTACCTCGACGAAATCGTATCGTAGCCATACATGCAGCATAGAACCAATAACGCTCTTCCAGCTCTGCCTCCGACTTACGCATGGCGGGATTCGTATGCGGGAGTTTCGGTTCCCATGAGTGGAAGCTAAAGCTGTGTGTAACATTTAGTATATGTTCACTGGTCAAATTGCAGGATGCGTGTAGCATACTGTATATTCTTTGTATTTTCCGTTTTCACCTGGGTTCCCCGAAGTCGGTCTGACAGCCATTGCATGTATCTCCTTTTGTCATTAGCCTCTTCGTCGCTTGTGAGTATATCATACACCTTCGCTTGAACACGTGCCATGATTTTCTCTTCAGGTTCTCTATGTGATTTTGCTGCACCACGTGTATTGACAAGGCAAATGAGGGGCATGCATTCAATCTTACCAATCTGTTGCTCCCATGTGGGCATGTGTTGCCTCTGGTTCGCAGGATGCTCATCCTTGTATTCACAATACCATAGCTTGGCCACATTCTTGATGGAATACATTCTGATTCTGGGTGCGAAAATACGGCGATTCTCGGTAAAGACCACGTATTGACGGCCTTCTGAACTGTTGTTACTCAAACAATCTGGGTCTCCCTCTGGTTTTGGTGGAAAGGTCAACACTTGGTAAACTGGTCCCTTCGGGTGGTAAACTGGTTCCTCCGGGGGGTATGCTTCCAGTACTTTCGATGCCATGACTAGTCCTCCAGATTGAGGAATTTAAAGAGGGACTGTGATTGAAAAAAAACGGTGATAAGAGTAATTGAAGGATGCGGAGTTGTGGATTGATGTGGGACGTGCCATAACTTATATACTTGCAGACCTGACTCTCAGCCTCACTCAGAGACATCAACGGACAATTAGATCCCGCTAAGGTTCAAGGCATGCATGAAAGATTAGAATTGGCTGGGTTTTCAAATGGAGGAGGAACTCCTCCGGCGGACATCAAACATAGACCGGACCCTCGTTGTTGTTTCCATAGCCTCGTTTCACAGAATCGTTCTTCCAGTTTACTGCGTCTCTTTGTCATCCTTGCATCTCATCATGTTAATCCGATACGCCTGTCGCAGTATCTAGTTTAGAGCACCTCCGACATAAGCACGCTGACCGGCCTGGAAAGGAGTTCGTCGTGTCAACGGGTCAAGATGCGCCATCGCGCAGTCTGACTTCGTGCTCACCAGCCTTGCTTATGGTGGGGTATGTTCATTGGCACAGATTGAGCGACGACGCTGTGTTTCAAATGCTGCAGCCTTGAACTTTGGACGACAGACTTTCACTTCAAAATTGGTACATAGACTACAATCTATAAATAAATACCAAAGTCTAAATTTTATCCGTTGCTAAAACGGTCAAGCCAATTCCTTGGCAGCATAATTATCGTGAATTGCATGCTTTATGACTTTTGCCGATATAAATCAGAGATGACACAGCGAAGTGGTATGATCGAAGATCGTTAGCGACTTTGACCGGCAGATATCATGACATCTAATTGAGACGAACAGTGGAAACACGACAACATGACTATACACAAGAAAACATATATATATGTCTTGCCTTTCTTAACAGACATACCTTTGCGCCAGACTGGAAAGTCTAGCCCTGCTTTAAAGAGCTGACTGTTGTCTATCAATCGGTGTGTGTATGCTTAGCATTTCGATGTTGTGGAGTAGACTTCAGGGTGGTTACACCTCATTAACAACTTTAGTTTCAATAGGATTCAAAAGCCCTTAGCATAGCGACTTGAGGAGAGCTCGTTCAAGCGAGCCTTTCTTGGCAACGCCTTTGATTATTCCCGATTTGGGAACTGCGGAACAAGGCTAGAGTGTAATTAATACGTCGAATTGCCAACATCGCAGCTTGACGCATTAACTTGCGGAGTTCGCCGTCCATGAGCCGGCATCGATTAAGTTATTTCGAAATTAGCTGATTTGGAAATTCAGCAATTGAAAGCCTTGTTGATCGAGTTATAAAGAAGAAATGATCATGAATCATTTTCAATCGATAAGGATATAAATCATTAATTTTTTACTAGGTTAAAACGTAATAATGACGTATGCCTCAGGACACGTAGTTTTTGCAAGCAGTAAACTTTGAATGTGAGAGGGGATGCAAACAGTTATAACGTTGACTTGTATATTACCATAGGATAAAAACATTCTTTATGATGCTCTCGAGTAATACCGAGAATTTCTTTCTTCTACATTGATGAAGTTTATTGGCTTATTCTTCCTGCCAATTGCAGTGAAAGCTATACTTAATTCAGATGCTGAGATACTGTTAGAAAGTCGAGCTGAAATATGTGCCTATGATCCGACCGCCAAAGTTTCCGATGCTTGTGCATCCTATGCATATCTAGATTCACTCAACGCGCAAGTCAATGATGAAGTACACGAACTCGTGACGAATACCGATTTTTTCTCATTCTATCGGTTAAATTTATACAATAAAAAATGTCCATTCTGGTCAGACGAAAATGGAATGTGTGGAAACATTGCTTGTGCTGTTACGACGGTAGATAATGAAGAGGACGTGCCTGAAATATGGCGATCAGAGGAGTTGGGTAAATTGGAAGGACCAAAAGCACATCATCCGGACAAAAAGAAGCAAAAGGAGCACAAGCCCTTACATGGAGAGCTAGGGACAGATGTAGGAGAGAGTTGTGTGGTTGAATATGACGATGAATGCGACGAAAGAGACTACTGCGTGCCCGAAGATGAAAGTGCGACTGGAATGGGCGATTATGTTAGTTTGGAGGCAAATCCGGAAAGATTTACTGGTTACGCCGGTGAAGGTGCACATCAAGTGTGGGATGCGATATATCGAGAGAACTGTTTCTCTCGAACTCGAAAGACTCGTACAGGTCTTACATCCGGGCTTGAAGGAATCTCGCCACATGGCGTATTGTCTGGTGAACCAGCTCAAGCATCGCGAGATTTGAGATCAATCATAGCTGATCATGGAAGACAGCAGGCTATGCAAGCTGGATCGATGGAGGATAACATGGAGTTTGATGATGAGTGTATCGAGAAAAGGGTATTCTATCGAGTAATATCTGGTATGCATGCATCTATTTCAACACATCTATGTCACGATTACTTAAATCAGACGACCGGTGAATGGTTACCAAATCTGCAATGCTACAAAGAAAGATTACACAAACACCCCGAAAGAATAGCAAATCTGTATTTCAACTATGCTTTAATTTTAAGAGCTGTAGGGAAACTGAAAAATCATATTCAGGGTTACACGTTTTGTTCTGGAGATCCAATCGAAGACAAAAGGACCAAACAAATTGTATACTCCTTGGCCAGTAGTTTGCCAGGCGGACCAGAATTGTTCGATGAGAGCATACTATTTCAAGATACCGCCACAACTTCTGGTGGCGTAACATTAAAAGAAGATTTCAAGAGTCGATTCCGGAACATTAGTCGAATCATGGACTGTGTAGGATGTGATAAATGCCGACTCTGGGGGAAATTACAGACAAATGGATATGGAACTGCCCTTAAGATCTTATTCGAGTTTGAAAATGGAGAAACTAATCTTAGTAAACCACTTCTACGAAGAACCGAACTTGTAGCTCTATTGAATACTCTGGACAAGGTCAGTGTCGCCTTGAAATTTATAAAGCATTTCCAAAAATTACTGAATGCAGAGGCGGCACGAGTCGATGACGATTCGAGTGATGAATCGTTCAATGCTACGAGGCCACGAAAGAGAGATAATGGTAAATTTCAAAAAGGAAATTTGAGTGTCACGGAAAGCTTTTGGGTAGAATGGAATCAAATCTGTAAAGCTTTTGGGATGGTAATGAGAAGTTGGATCGCGTTACCAAACAACCTGTAAGTTGTCCCGAATCTTTATATTTTCTCCGTTTATTGTACCATAGTCTATTCTTATAAGCATTGAGACACATGTCTAATTTGATAACAGTCTAAACATTTTTGTCAGCGAAATGGATCGACTCTGGAGGTTTTGGTTTGGACTACCAGCACAAGAACGTAGCTGGCAATTACACTGGCCGTCTTTGGACGAATTATGACTTAAGCAATGCATACTTGATTGTTCTTTGTGATTTGCTAGTACAGTACTGTATATAAATACCTGGAGTTGAAATTAGCGCACCGTTTGGAGTTCCGTTGTGATTTTATCGATTGTCTTGGGCATAAAACGGAAAGGCGTTCATCAATCAAATGAACCACGTCTGGACCAATGTTAATCGCGCCGTAGAAATTCATTTGTATAATAGTAATAATATATGTATGACCATAGATCTTTCCACATGTGTTAAAAACAGTGTTAGCCGAACTGCGCATCATTTTACAAGTCTAGAGATAAAGACAATCAAAAATGGAAAGGGCTGAAACATTATGTATCAGAGGTGTTATTACGTATCATGGATTTGTACACTGTTATTATTACATATTATGATATGATTACTGGTCGATTAATTCTGCCTGGAGGGAAAACCCAAACCTAATTATCCAACATGATGGACAAGGAAACTTGTGCCGAAATGACAAGCTGTGGTTCAGCTGGGTTACAGTATTAAAGTTTCTTGCGCCCATTTCTACATCTCATCCACGAGAGACACTTGTAACATTACGGAACAGCGCTCATATAGAAACGCGGAATTGTAGAAATATGTAAAACGACACGAGAATTTACGACTTCATGTTACAAAGGCAATACTTTGGTGAAGCGTCAGTGAAACGGTGTTTAAGACGGGAACTTCCGTGCAAATGTTGGATTCGTTACAATCGATAGGAAGCAAACAAATGGTTCGTCTTGTAGGGTACCAAGAAATGAGAAGAAAATCCTTTCTATGGCAAGTGGGACGTTCCCCACTCCTCCTCCAAAAAGTCCCATGGATAGGTAGGGAAGCTATATCGCCCGAAACATGAGCCATCGATTTTACCTTTTTGTGCCCTGTAAAACCCCCCTAAAAGCTGCATTTTTAAAGTGTTAAAAAGAGCCGTTTCATGCCCCGACTTTTTCCGTTCAACGACATTTTGTCGCACCTTGTGACTTTTCCTTCCTTTGATCGGGGAGAGTGAATTCAATATCTCAGACATTTACAATTCTCGAATCATTACACTCATTTGGTAATTACTAAGAACAACTTTACGATCATTCATTTACACTAGACAATTTTCGAAATTCAAGACATTTGGCGATTTATCTTCTTTACACCTGTTAAAGTGACGTGATTAGGAGACGAAAGTTCACAAACGACCCGTCCATTTAATAACGTGCAAAGAGATTCTTCACATTCCGTTTTTTCACACTCAACTTTTCTCGACGCGACCTGGTTGTCAGCTGCTTGAAAGATTCTGAACCTCAACAATCATTAGACATTAACATCCAAAATCTTGTTGGTAAGATATGATTGCAATGTATCACAACTTGAACAATACACTAACGCGTGGCCTTGCTTAGATGATTTAACTGGTGACTCTGGCTAGTCATTGATAAATCTTCTACAAAATATAGGGAGATACCTTTATTTTAAACAGAAGGACTTTCTTGCTACATATATTCTCCCGAAATGACTTCGACAACATCGCTCGCAAGAGCCTTGACTACAAGACGTAAAGAGGAGGCAACACCGACACAACCAGTGTACCTGGGTCGCGCGGCAAGTCAAAGAGCGCCAAATGCAAAGCCGATACAGCGATCACAGATTTCTCTCCCGGTCGCACTAATATCGACAACTAATATGCTCTCTTATGATGCTCCCAACATCGAAAAGGCACCACATGTACAAATGGGAGGTCGTTATATATCGCCAACGAGTACAATGAGTAGTTTAACTGCAAGTTCTCCTTCGGACGACGAGAATTCATCTACTAGGAGTTTCAGTTCACACGATACTGATAACACTTCTGTCGATATGAACTCACCGGAACTAAGTCAAGCTCCAAATCATTTAGATCAATATTTCAAATCATCAACATTATCATCCGCAAGAATGACACAATCAACCGTTTCGAGTCGAAGTTCTAGATCAGCATCGGTAGTCTCCAAATTATCCAATGAGATGTCATCATCTCCACAAATCCCTTCAAGATCGCCATCACATAGCAAGAGCGCTCATGTTTTGTCACATAAATTATCGGTTCACAGGTCGAATAGTGTGACTATGAGTCCAGAAATGAGAGATTCGTTAGCTATGTTACAATCCGTCGAAGAACCTGTATTACAGACCAGACTTTCGTCAATAAAACATCCATTCGGACGAGAATTGGCACAATTAAACGAGGTCGCAGAAGAGTACGGCTTGTCGATGCGAGATCCTGCCACAGATGCTGATCACTTTGCAATGAATTCTAGAGATTTGGCTTATTTCTCAATCAACGATTATATCGATGAGATATCAAATGCTTATTCGGTTCCATTTTATGGCGAAGAGTCAATGTATCAATCTGCTGGCTGGATTTGACCTTTTTTCTTTGTCCAAGAGATGGAAATATTATAACGACTTTGAGTTGATAATCTAATTCACAAGAGTTGATGGGGACGCTTCTTTGACGACTTTTTTCATAATTGATTGATATATGTACAATTTCTTTCAAAAATCAGATGGGAATATTTTAGATATTACAATCCGACATTTTATGTTGATATGGCCTTTTACGAATTAAACCCAATACAATCTTTTTTTCACCACAATTATTATTTCACTCTGAGTGACACGTTTCCTGATCTTGCTTATTGTGATGTAAAAGATCTATGATTAGATGATATATCGCAAGACATGCCCCTTTTGTAATGTGAAATTGTTATCTGTGACTAGTGGATGAATTCACGTGATCCGTCACTGATGGAAAGCTGCACTTGTTTATTATTATTTTTATGCATGATATTAATATGATGCAAATCAGAAGCCTTCCTTTGCAAGCCGACCAATACAAGGAACGTTGAATCTTGACAATCAACCCATTATCACGACTCTTTATAATACAATCCTAAGATTACTCGACAATAATAAAAAAGTGTCGCGAAAGAGCCAATATTGCCCCAACATCTATTCCTCTCAAATCACAACCGTACAGCCATGGGCGACATCGACATGTCACGACGAAACAAACGACCTCGCTTACTTTCAGAACAAGAGCGCGAAAAGATAGAAGAATTCATCGACTCGATCCACTATTCCGCACGGTATTTCCCATCCCAATCCCTTTTCTTTTTTCTTTCTTCTTCATTTCTCTTTCCTTTCGAATACTAACATAGGGTTCGAATTGATAGGTACAGCGATACGGAGAATGAATATCGACACGTACAGTTACCGAAAAACATGCTCAAAGCGATACCGAAAGACTACTTCGACGTGACGCGGAATACTCTGAAATTATTGTGGGAAGAGGAGTGGAGAGGGCTTGGAATTACACAGGTATATAACCATCCATCTATCCGCATGACAAAAAAAGAAAGAAAGATAAATGAATAAAAGCTGATGATGATTGTTCGATAGAGTCTGGGTTGGGAACATTATGAAGTTCACGAGCCGGAACCGCATATATTATTATTCAAAAGGCCGAAAAACTTCCAACCGCCGTCTGCCCAATGAAAACATCGACTGAGGGGTTGTTATTCAAAGGTGTCCTCAACTGAAAATATCACGGCCAATTTGCTTTTTGCGGTGATATTTTCACACTCTATGGTATACAACATTATATATTATTGATATGATATATAATCATTTTGAAACATGTATTTAATCTTACGTATTCTACGCAGCGTTAACATTTTTCAAACAAATGGTAGAGAGAAATATAATTATATTTTAGCTATCTACTTTTATCGAAGGATACTTTGACTGGTTTTTCGAGATTGAATAAAAGGTAGAGAAAGTACTTCTTTGCCTATTTTGAACTTTACATCTGAGAAATCAATCTCCATTTCTGTGATTTGGTCAAGTATAGTATTGACCTCATTCGTTTGTCCATCTTGTGATAGATCCTCGATCATGAGATTGATATTCAAACTCCATGCAATACTGATATGAAACTGCCAATGCACGACTTTATCCTTTTCCGACTCTTGCATACCTTTTATGACTGTCTTTTCTCCTTTCAGGCTCTTGGCAACATCTCCTTCTTCTTCGATTGAATGACATGACGTATAAAGCTCTTTACAGCCATATTTCCTCGCTACACTATTACACACTCCCAACATCTTTCCCAAAAACTCCTCATCTATCTCTTCTACACCTTTTACTTTTAAGACTAGAAACGAACAAGTCTTTTCCGCATTTACAAATACTCCAAGACCTGCAATCCTCACTCTGACCCTCTGACTTTCCCCATCTTTTGGATTTACACCACATTTCCTAACGGTATTCTGTAAAGCAAGCCGTACATCTTTTAAAAACTCATCTTTATTCTCCGTTTTCAGCATCAAAGTCGACGAAAGAGAAACATGCAACGGCAGCGGACTCGACGTCAGCGTCTTGAGGAGAGATTGTAACTTCTCATCTTCCTTCAATTGCTGAATGTGTAGAAGTAAAAGGTCAAGAAGTGTATGTTGCGATTGTGTAGGAATCCCTTTCTATAATCAGCCATTCGTTTAGAAGAAGATAAAAGGGGAGGGAAAGAATACATTCCAAATAAACATGGCTGGACCAATTCCCTTCAACATGCGGGATTAGACGCTTTCGACCGCTGTGAAGAACAGAGCTATCATTGGAGCTGAGTCGGGCTGTGACGGTGTATAGACTTGAGAATGCATCGGGAAGGTCAGGGGCAGAGGGAGAGTAGTCAAGACGAGGTTTTTTTGCAGGCGGATCGGATTGGTCTGACTCGGAGTCGGAGTAGGAAACTAATGTCATGCATGTACTGTAGTCAAAATAACATTGCCGAAGCTATGGGTGGGAATTATTTGCTGATGGAGGGGGAGGGTGATACGTCATCAGATCCACGTTTTGAGATGACGTAGATAGTTTTACCTTTTTTATTTCCCGTATTCATCTATGAAAATCACAACTACTACAGTACTCGACTCTTATCAACTGATTTAGGGAATAAGGCATCGTAGTTAATCACATTAACGCATCTTCATCATGTCGTCCAAAGAGGTAAGTTCAAGTCCATCGTTTGCTGAAAGACAGTATATTAATGGCTATATTAGGCTACAGCATATCTAATCGATCCACTCACTGCACCAGAACCATCTGCAGAAACAGGTCCTGGGACCCATTTCGTGCCACCACAAGAGTCTCCCGTCAATACCGGCAACACCAACCCTGTTCTACCCAATACTGGCAACACCAACCCTTTCCTATCCAACCAATCGGAATCACAACCCCCACCAGTTCCAGCACATCGAACACTTGAACATTCAACCACTGATTCCAGCAAATCCGCCCTTCCTGAACGTTTCCCCGGTGACAAATCCAACCAACCCCTCGAACTCCTCCGTCACGCGTCTGTAAAAGCCCAGCATGCGCCTCATTTACGCAAAGGACACATGCCTGGGACAGACATGATCGACAGACTCGATCCGACTACTAGTAACATTCCATATCACCACGAGGGACCGTTTGACGCCGCTCTTCTAGCGCGCAACACAGATCCGAAATCCAGTCCTGTCGCTGCGCTTCAAACGTCCAACGCAGAGACTCTGCGTGCGACTCCTGCGGAAAAAGTCGCCGATAGTGTGAATCGTCATGTTCCTCTCGATGGAGTCGCTGCGGTTGGAGCGGGAGAAGTCGATGGATTGGGGGAGAGATTGAGTATCGGACAAGAAAAAGCAATGAGAGGTGCAGAGATTCGAGAGATGATGGCTCCAAATCCAGATGGAAAGGGAGTTGATTTGATGGAAGGTGGACGGGGAAAGGTAGAAGTGGTAGAGAATAGATTTGGAGAAGA
>Ga0160429_1001025_pt1 | contig 16811 bp, 19 predicted proteins | sample SolpanmetagenomR_FD_108199 | JGI IMG/M metagenome (GOLD analysis project Ga0160429, IMG submission 108199) | Solar panel surface microbial communities from Lawrence Berkeley National Laboratory, California, USA - R | ecosystem: Engineered > Built environment > Solar panel > Unclassified ...
CGCTCCTGGAAGAGGCGGGCGAGGAACAGCAGGAAGGCGGACTTACCGGCTCCGTAGGGGCCGGTGATCCGAAACGCGCGATGGGTCGAGCCGTCCGCCAATCCGCGCAGGAGGCGATGCAACGTATCGTCGACGGTGGGCGTCGGTACGTAGCCATCCAATGCCGCCGGATCGTCGAGGTCACGCCGAACGTCGATGGACCGCACGTACCTCCGCGCGACCCCAACGCGCTCCGCGATGCAGGGCCGGGCGCTCATGCCGCGACCTCGCGAAGGCGCGGAAGGGCGTCGTCGCGCAAGGCGACCAGGTGAAGCCCCCCGACGCCGTCCTCCCGTACCTCCCACCCGCCCACGGCGCGGCATGTCGCCTCCAGACGTTCCAGCAGCGCCGCCTCGTCGAGCTTCAGCACCTTTCCCGGCGCATGGCGCTCGTGGAGGAGGGAACGCAACGATACGGTACGGCTGCCCGCCAGCCGGCCATCCCAGTGATCCGCCAGGACATGTGCGAACGCGCCGACGGTGAGGCCCGGCTTCGGCCCCCGTGGCATCTTGACGACTTGGTCGCCGGCGGCGTCGACGACCCTGCAGAGACGCAACTCCTGCATCGGGCAGCCCAGGGTGTCCTCCAGGACGACATCCTCCTGGTCGGCACCGGAGTAGCATTGCAGGAACACGGATATGTGGAGCGCAAGGGTGGCTTGGCTGATCTCCCCCCGGGTCCTGATGGCCCTCTGGCGCACGAGGGTCATCAGATGCCTGCGCGTGACCTCCGGGTCTGAGATCTCGTCGAAGACGACGTTCCAGGCACCCAGGCGACCCCGCGTCGTCAGCGTCCAGTGCAGCTTCCAGAGGGTCTCCGTCCGTTCGACGTAGCGGTCGCGGCCCTCCCTGGGGTCGAGGAGCGAGACCGCGAAAGGCGTCGGCCGGACGGTACGCCCCTCCGATCCGAGAAGCCCGAACGCCTCGCCCCAGAACCTGAGGGCCCGGACCATGTTCTTCCCGAGGCCGAGGCGAGCGATGGCGCCGTCCTCGTCGGCGAACAGGCCGGGGTCCTCCACGACCGCGTCGTAGAGCTTCGGCAGCCAACCGTACCGGGGCGCGAAGCTCTCGTGGCCCGAATAGGCCTCCCGCAAGGTCATTTACGCACGCCTACTCAAGCCCGGCCGCGATGCCGGGCGGCGGGATGATGGTTGCGCGGCCGACGCAGGGCAAGGACAAATCGGTTCGGCCCACTGCTTTCGGCGGCCGGGGCAGGCGCCTCAAACGAGGGCGCGCGCCACGTCGGCGATCCGTACGGCGGCACGCTCGATCTCGGCTTCCGTCGTGAAGCGGCCGACCCCGATCCGGATCGCCGCCGTCGTCCGGGACGGCTCCAGGCCCAAGGCGACGAGCACGTGAGAGGGCTCCAAGGCCCCGGACGCGCACGCTGAGCCGGTGGAGACCGCGACATCCCCGAGCGCCAGGACAAGGGCATCGGCATCGACACCAGGCAGGCTGATGTTGAGGTTACCCGGTAGCCGACGATCCAGGCAGCCGTTCACTTCGAGGTCCGGCATGTCTACCCGCAATCGAGCCAGCAGACGGTCGCGCAGGCGAGCCATGCGCACCGCCTCCGCCTCCAGTTCCATCGCGGCGATCCGACAGGCCTCGCCAAGTCCCACGCAGAGGGCGAGGGGGAGCGTCCCTGGTCTCAGGCCCCCTTCCTGGCCGCCGCCGTACGCAGTCGACCGCAGCCGCCGGCGCAGGTCCGGGCGACAGTAGAGGGCCCCGATGCCCTGGGGGCCGTATAGCTTGTGGCCGGAGAGGCTCAGCAGGTCGACACCCAAGGCCTTGACGTCGACGGGCAACTTACCCACGGCCTGGGCGGCATCGGTATGGAAAGGGACGCCGTTAAGCCTGCACAGGGAGGCGATCTCCTCAACCGGCTGGATGGTGCCGATCTCGTTGTTCGCCATCATCACAGAAACCAGCCCCGCGCCGCGTCGCATGGCGCCTTCCGCTGCTTCGAGGTCGACGATGCCGTCCTCCCCGACGGGCACCTCGACGACCTCCACGCCGTTGTCTGCGAGTGCCCTCGCAGGTCCGAGCACGCAGGCGTGCTCGATGACGCTATGGATCAAGCGGCCGGCGTGATGTTTGCCGGGCTGCGGGAACAGCCCTCGGATGGCGATGTTGCAGGACTCGGTCGCCCCTGACGTGAAGAACACGTCTCCGGGCGGCGATCCGATCAAAGCGGCGACGCTGGCGCGTGCATCCTCGACAGCCATCCGAGCCGCCTCCGCCCTGGCGTATCCGATGGAATGGGGATTGCCGAAGCGTCCGCCGAAATAGGGCAGCATCGCGGCGAGCACGCGGGGATCCAGGGGCGTCGTCGCCTGATGATCAAGGAAGATGTCGTCCTCACGGAGAAACGAGACCTGCTTCTCGACGCCCGGTCGCTCCACGTCCACCGCTCTATGCTCCACGTTCGACAGACGCATCGAGGCAATCCGCCCTTGGTCGGCGCCCACGATCAACCGCCGCCGGCTTAGCTTGTGACGGTTGATCCTGTCTTGTCCGGTGCCGAACGACCACTCCCTCCATGAGGCGTTCCGGACCGGTGCGCAACAATCCCGCTGCGCACAGACGTATGGTCGAACCGAGACGAGGTGGGATCGTGCCCTCGCCTGACGATTGATCGCGCGAACTTTGCTCGTGCGCCTTGGCTTGGCTAACGGTTGCGCCGCTCGACCTGAGCCTGCGGACGAACCCACGAAAGTGCAGGTCCCGCCAGTCGCTGGCGAACATTGGCGACAGGCCGAGGTCGAGGGACAGCATCACCGTCCGCGCTACCTTGCATGAAGCCGGGCCCCGATTCTGGCCTCACCGAGAGATGGGGCGAACGCCAGGCAGGCCTGTCGGCTCCCAGGTAAACTCTGCGCCCGCTTCCTCAAGTGCCCGCCGCAGGGCAGCGACGCTGTCCCGCCGCGGCCGGACCGTCACGACTTCTTCCTCCAGGCGCCGCACCGTCGAGACTGAAAGGGACGCCCTCGTGGCCAACTCGGCGCAGGACCAGCCGACGATGCCGCGCGCACCGCGGATCTGCGCCGGGGTCAGGTCGAGTGAGGCGGACGGAACGGGAGGGGGGCTCGGATCCGGCGGATCGTCCTCGAAGCGTCTCCGCCCGGGAATGGCGAGGCACACCCCGGTCCATTCGCGGATGGAGCCGTCCCGATTGAGGATCGGGACCCCTCGCGAATTGAACCAGCGATAGATCCCGTCCGCGCACAGGATGCGGTAATCCGTGTTGTAGGGGGAAGCATGCGACACAGCCGTGCGCCACGCCGCCTCGGTCCGCGGACGATCCTCGGGGTGCACCGCCCCCAGCCATCCGGTTCGCTGCACCTCTTCCTGGGATTGGCCGGTCAGTTCCAACCACTGCGGCATCTCCAACACCGCTCCGTCTGGGCTCGCGTACCAAACAACCGCCGCGGTCGCCTCGATCAACGCACGGCATCTGTCCTGCTCCTGCTCGACCGAGCGTCGCGCCTCGTGACGCTCCGTGACGTCTTGGACCACGCCGATGGCGCGGCTCGGTCGGTCGTCCGCCCCGAGGAGGACCTCGGCCCGGCTTGAGATCCAGCGTTGCGTCCGATCCGGTCGGATGATCCGGAATTCCCGCTTTACCGCATGCCCCGCCCGCAGGAGCGTCAGGAGATCGGCTTGCGCGGCGCGATCCCCGGGATGCACCATTTCCCTGATGAGCGAGAAGGTCACTTCGACGGATGGATCCAGGCCAATGATTCTGTAGAAGCCGACCGACGCCCGGATGTGGTCGCGGGCCATGTCGCTGGACCAGAAACCGATCTCGCCGCCGTCCTCGATGAGCTTCAGAAAATGCCGCGAGGAAAGCCCGCGTCGGCCGGAATCCTCCGAATGCGAGGGCCCCATCGGCCACATAAGGGATCGCGTAGGCATTGATTTCGCTCTTCCGCCACGCCTACGGCCGCGCATGCCCATGTGGAACGTTCATTCAAAGGTGGAATACTCGTTTCCATGAATGAATTCGATGCCTATGCGCGGCCAGATGAGATGCGCAATCGTCGCGCGCCAGTGGCCCGTGCGAACCTGCTATGGGGGATCGGAGCGTCTCCCCGCCACCTGACCCATGGCTCGGACAGCGCCGATGTCTGGGATGGGACGCCCCTCGCACCCGGCCATGACACAAGCCGGCCTTCGGCCAATCGCACCCGTGGACGCCGAGCCTGTGACGGTCGACGTCTGGCCGCAGCGCGAATCTTATCCGGCGGCAGGGCAACGGGCGGTACGTTGAGCCGTGTATGTGACCGGAATGCGCTTACGTGACCGGCTGGGGACGATGACCAGGTGCGCCCGAGCTGCCAAGTACAGGTCGCTTGGGGCCGAGCCAAGCTTACGCGGGTGGAGGTCTTCCGTACGGCCGGCCCCGGGCAGCGTAGACTCGACGAGGCAGCCCTGCTCCGCGTCGCGCAAAGCCGGAAGCGTCCGCTTACGGAGCAGGACCTGGGCTTCTTCGACGAGGCTCGACGCCACTTCGAAGCCCGATGCTTTTGGCATCAGGCACCCACGCTGACGGTCGAGGGCAACCGGGCAGTGCCGGCGAGACCGCAGCCGCATGGCGACAGGACGGTTTGGCGCCTTGGATCGATGCCTCCAGCACGGATGCTATCTGATGGGTTTCAGAAGAGGGGCGCTCGGGTCCCGGGTCCGCAGAGGTGGTACCTGGATGACGTATCCGGGCAGCGCCGTCTGACGGCACCTTGACGCCTCACTGGTGTCGGCCTGGGCTCACGGGTTGCGGTCCCGTCCGCTCACCTGTCCGAGGCAGCAAGGCCTTAAGAGACTTCGGCAGGGGGGAAGCACCCTCCGTATCAGTGGCAATACGGAATTGGCGGCAGCTGCACGTGGACGATGCCGGCTTACCTACAGGGCGCGCTCCACTATACTTCGGGTTATGCTGAACCCGAGCGCTGGATTCGAGAACGGAACATCGGAGGCGAATTCAGGAGCGCCGCGTCTAATGGATCGTTCCGGCGCATCCGCGTGGTGGTGGCTATCAAGGCGGCCGCCGCAATGCGCGGATCTTGCTCTTTCCCACCCCGGACATCGACCTTCGAGGCAAGCGGCATTCATCCGGGCGAAATCGAAGGCAAGCATACTCGTGCAGGAACTCGCACGGCTTGCCATGAAGAAGCGCTTGAACGCGTCAGGGCGAGCTTGCCGATGATGGACAGAAGAGCGGCATGAGACAGTCACAGGCCGAAGGACATGCGGTGGATGGTACCGTCGTGCCCGACGGCGTGACGCCACGCGGGCCGGATTCGCGCCTGCACAGGCATGCGGATGAAGCATGGAAGATCCTGCATCGGCATAACATCGCGCCGACTGCCCGCAACTACGAACTCTTCCTGCAGTTCCAAGAAGGAGCGGCTCCGACGCTCGCTCGCCAGCTTCGCGAACTCCTTGAACGCGGCACGCCGTCCGAGGCGGAACTCGACGAACTGCATCGGCGCCACCTCACACCCGAGTTCGACCTCGACGCGATGGGGGACAGCACGCAGGCCATCGAACGGGAGGCGCAGGCCCTAGTCGAACGGATGACCGGAGGATGCGACGGGCTTACGGAGTACGGGCAGGTCCTTGACATGTGGAACAAGCGCCTCGGGCATACGTCGACGGTCCAGGCACTCGTGCAGGCGGTCGCGGCGCTGGCGTCTGAGACGGCCAAGGCGAGCCAGCGCAACCGGGAGCTGGAACGCGAACTCACGGCATCGACACGGCGGATCGCGAAGCTACGGACCAGCCTGTCCGACGTCCGCCAGCGGGCTGCGGTCGACGATCTGACGGGCGTCGCGAACCGCAGGGCCTTCGAGGCCCGGTTGCGTCGGTTGATCGCTCGGGCCAAGGAGGCGGGCGGCCCAACCTTCTGCGTGGTTCTACTGGACGTGGACCACTTCAAGCGGTTCAACGACACGTACGGTCACCAGACCGGCGACGCGGTGCTTCGGCTGATCGCACGGTTGCTCGCGGACCACGTCCAGCCGGCGGACATGGTGGCACGGTATGGTGGCGAGGAGTTCGCGCTCCTTCTATCCGGCGCCGACAGCGGAACTGCCGCAAGGCTGGCGCAGCGTATCCGAAACGCGCTCCGAGGCCGACGTCTCATCAAGCGGGAGACGGCCGAGGAGATCGGCCACGTCACCGTCTCGGCGGGCGTCGCGCAACACACGGCGGATGAGGGCATGGGGGCTCTCGTCGCCCGCGCCGACAGGGCCTTGTACGAGGCCAAGCGAAACGGCAGGGATCAGGTCGCCGTCGACGGGCGCGCCGAAGCGGGCCTTACCGGTCCATTGCCGCGCTAGGCGCACGCTCCTCTCAGCCGGAGCTCACCGGTGGAAGGGCGATGCGGTGCGTCATGCCGGCTGAAGGGTAACGCCGCCTTGCAGGAGCGGCGCGATGTTCACCGCCTTCGACCTGTCCATCGCCCGCCTCGACCAGCATAAGAGCCTTACCTCGATCCGCCGCAACGATCCAGAGGGCTGCGGCGCCGACCCCGTCACCATGGGCGGCTCGACGCTCCAGCTGCTTGATAACGCATTTAGCGGCTTCTTCGGACGGGTGAAGCGCGGTCGGAAGGTTGGCTTCCCACGCTTCAAGCCGCGTGTGGTTATCCGCTGCTCGATGCTACCCTTCAGTGGGCATCCGTGATGGCGAGGTCCGGATGAATGTGGGAGCAGATTCTATCAGGGCACGCGGGCCAACGCTGGTCCGACGATCTTCTTGCGCCCCTCTCGTCCAAAGCTCCCGAGTAGAAGCAATCCAGCCCCGATCCGGGCGGTACTCACCACTCGATTGAACAACGGAAAGGCGCTGCCCCCGACCGAATGTCCAGTATGCTCGCAGCGCCAGACACTTGCCGGCCTTCGGCTTGAGCAAGCGCGAAACGCCAACCGGCGGCATGTCGTTCGGCCAACGCTTCGAGGCAGAGACATCCGTTACCCAGAGACTTGCCGCCCTGGCTCACGCCCGTCTCCTCATGGAGGAGGTGTTCCGCCGAGTCCGCGAGCCGGTAGCCCCAGTCGCGTCCGAGCTCCGGGGCAAGGCGCGTGCAGACGAGGGCGTTGTAGAGCTCGTCCCGGGTCGCCGCGTGCAGCAAATTAACAGGGAGTTTACGTCGTCTTCGACCAAACCAGCTTCGTGTTGATGGGCAAAAGCCAGCGGAATGCATTTCTGAGTATCGGCTCCCCAAACTCGCTTCGGGTGTTCGCATCGCACGTACCTTAATCGATGCAGTTCGATGCATCCGGCGACCAAGCGCGAGCATGCTTTCGCTACCGCGACATACAAACCGCGGCTTACCTTGAACGATGGAGAGTTCCTGAGATGGTGGGTTCTGCAATTGCCTCCGGCGACGGGAGGGGCGTCTCGACCGTCCAGCCGGCAAGCGGACGTCTCGACCCTTCGCCACCGACGGACCTCAAGCTCCTCTTCCTTCTGTCGTGGCTCCTTTGCGCGGTCTTCTACTTCTTCCAGTACGCTGTGCGGTCGGCGCCCGGCGTGATGCAGGCCGAGCTCACCGCCGCCTGGGGCGCCAACCACATCGGAACGATGATCTCGGCCTATTACGTCGCCTATGCGCTGATGGCCTTGGTCGCCGGAGTGTTGCTGGACCGGTACGGAGCTCACCGCACCATTCCCTACGGCATCGCCGTCGTCGGCCTCGGCTGCCTCGTCTTCGCGCAAGGGAGCGAGGCCGCCGGCATGGTCGGTTTCGTCCTCCAGGCGACCGGCGCGATCTTCGCCTTCGTCGGGTCGTCGTACGTGGCGGCCCGATACCTGCCGACACGCATGCTCGCGCTGTTCATCGGTCTCACGCAATGCCTCGGCATGGCCGGGGCGGCATTCGGCTCGAAACCTGTCCACATGGCCATCGACCCGGCCGGCACCTTCAACATTCCCTGGCAGCATGTCTGGATCGCCTTCGCCGCGATGGGCTTTGCCCTGGCCCTGGCGACCTGGTTCGTGATGCCGCGCGAGACAGGTGACAGCCCAAGCCACCATGCAGAGCTCTCGCTGTCCGGCTTGCTCCACCCGTTCAAGGTCATCTTCGGCAATCCCCAGAGCTGGCTCGCCGGCATCGTAGGAGGCCTGCTGTTCCTGCCTACAACCATCGGCGCCCTGGTCTGGGCCACGTCATTCCTTCATGCAGGCGAGAACATGTCGATGGCGGACGCTGCATCGGACGCCGCCATGGTGCCCATCGGCTGGGTCATCGGATGCCCGCTCCTCGGGTACGTCTCGGACAAGCTCGGTCAGCGTAAGCCGGTGCTCCTTGGCGGCGCCCTGCTGATGCTGGTGGCGGGCCTGACCGCCATCTACGTTCCGGTCGGGACGCTGCCGCGCTACTCCGTGGCCCTGGTGCTCGGCATCGCCTCCGGCGCGGCCATGATCCCCTTCTCGATGATGAAGGAGCTCAATCCTTCCCAGGTGAAGGGGACGGCGGCTGGGGTGATGAACTTCCTCGTCTTTGTGACGACGGGGATCATGTCGCCCTTCATCTCGCACCTGATGCTGCCGAGGCAGGGCGTCCCGCTGACGTTGTCCGACTTCCAGACCGCCTTCCTGCCCTTGGTGGGCGGCGTCGTCCTGGCCTTGATCCTCGCACTGTTCCTCCGGGAGACCGGTACGGCCGGGCAAATGCCACTTGCGCAGACCGGGAGCACGCCGCCCGACCGGACCCTCGCCCCAGCCTGAGCGGTGGCGACGCCGATGTTCCCGAGCCGATATCCTCACGCCCAAGGATGATGACATGAACGTCGCGGTCTTCAGTACCAAGCCGTATGACCGGCGCTTCCTCGATGCGGCGGTCTCGGGTCGACACGCCCTGAACTACATCGAAGCCCGGCTCGACCCGAAGACCGCGGTCCTGGCCGGGAATGCGAGGATCGTCTGCGTCTTCGTCAACGACGTCGTCAACGAAGCCGTGCTCGACGAGTTCGAGCGTCTCGGCGTCCGCCTGATCGTCCTGCGTTCTGCCGGGTTCAACAATGTCGACCTTGCAGCGGCGGGACGCAGCGGCATCCAGGTGGCCCGGGTGCCGGCCTACTCGCCCGAGGCCGTCTCCGAACACGCCGTGGCGCTGATGCTGTCACTGGACCGGCACATCCACCGCGCCTACGCCCGGGTCCGGGACGGCAACTTCGCCCTCGACGGTCTCCTCGGGTTCAATATGCATGGCAGGACGGTGGGAATCGTTGGGACCGGGCGGATCGGCCAGGGCGTCGCCAGGATCATGCTGGGCTTCGGGTGCAAGGTCCTGGGTTACGATCCCGAGCCGAGTTCCGCCTGCGAGGAGATGGGCGTCGTCTACCGCCCGCTCCAGGACTTGCTCGCCACCTCGGACATCATCTCCCTGCACTGCCCACTGACGCCGGCCACGCGCCACCTCATCGATGCGGCCGCCATCGGCGTGATGAAGCGCGGTGTGATGCTCATCAACACCAGCCGCGGTGCCATCATCGACACCAAGGCAGCCGTCGCCGGATTGAACGAGGGTCGGATCGGCCATCTCGGCCTCGATGTCTACGAGGAGGAGGAGGAGCTCTTCTTCGAGGACAAGTCCGACGAGGTGATCCGGGATGACGTCTTCGAGCGCCTGCTCATGTTCTCGAACGTGCTCGTCACCGGACACCAGGGGTTCTTCACCGTCGAGGCGATGACGGCCATCGCGGAGACCACCGTGGCCAACATCGACGCGTTCGTACGGACGGGTCGCCCGGTTCACATGGTGGTCTGACCTCAGGTCGCGAAAAGCTCATGCGCTGAAAATGCCCATGTTGCCCAACATCGCCGTCCCTGGCCCGCCGGGGCTGGAACTCTCCCGGAGAGAAGCACCAGCCACGGATATGAGATCGACGTGGTCCTCGCGGCGGACGGACACCTCGATCCGGCGCTCTGGCGCGAGGAATGGGACCATTGGCGCATCCACCTGTTCTGGCTCGGCGAGCTCGATTGCGACGGGCGCCTCATTCACCGGCAGGGCGGTTTCGGCCGGGGAGTCTGGCTGATCGACTACGATGACAGGACAACTGACGATGACGAGCCGGGCTATCGGCTGGGCAGCCCGGCCTCGGCGAGGGTGAGTACGTCTCGATCCGAGACGATGATGACATGATGCGGCCCCCCAAAGACGGACGCCATCCTTCGGACGTGACCTCGCGTTTGGAGCGAGCTTAGACGCTCGCTGCTCTGTCCTCGGCTGGGACCCGTGGCGCCGTCAGCGCTCCTGCCAGTTGGCGCAACACGGAGGCGCCGGCGGTTGCCGCAGGCCACGTCCTGGTCAGGCGTGGCGTCACCGAAGACGCCGATGGCACCGATCAGCGTGCCGTCGCGCATCAGGGCGAGCCCTCCCGGAGCATGGAAGGCAGCCATGCCCTCGGCCTCGACGGTCGCTGAACCGGGCGTATTGTCGGCTCCTGGCAAGACCTCGCTGTTCTGCCCGGAGATCGACGAGGCAACGGCCTTGCCGATGGCGGGGCGCGCCGACATGCAACCCGCTCCGTTCATTTTCGAGAACGCGACGAGGCGTCCGTTCAAGCCGCAAACCGCGACGCTGATGTGAAGGTTTAGGGCGTTAGCCCGACCGATGGCAGACGCGATGATGGCATCGGCCTCCAAAAGCGTCAGTTCCATTCCTGCCCCCGCCAACATCCGTACCGTTCCTGTTCATGTCGCCTCAGTCTCGGATCGAGCCTCGCGGGACACAATCTCACGCCCGAGCGCCAGCACCTGACCGTTGATGGAAGTCGAAAGGTCGACGGTCGCTATTAGGATGGCGCGGATCTCGGTTCCCGAATGTCGCTTGTGCAGTCTCTCATCAAGCAGCCGTTGGCGCGCCCGCTCGGCCTTCATCGGCATTGTTCCCCAGTGCGGGAACGCGAGCCCGCTTACGACCTTGGGACGCGTGCGGCGGCTTCAGCGATCTGACAAACCGTCGAGGCGCGTCAGGTCGATCAGGCGGACGCCGCCCGGCACGATCAGGATGCAGCCGTCCCGATTGCCCGCCCCGCGCCGGGCTGCGCGGAAGGGTAACGTGCGTGCGGCGCCTAGGACCGGAACCGGCAGCGAGGACCGGAGATGCGAATTTGATCGGAGGGCGCGACCATGGATCCGGCTCTCCGGCCCATCCATCCGCCTGATCCTGGAAGGAGCGCTGGGGCTGTGGAAATAAAAGGGTGCTGGAAGGACGGTGGTCGATCTCGGCCCGACCCCGATCCCGACCGCACGGCGATGGGTGGGGCGATGTCATGCTCATTCCTGGCATGCCCTCAGGCGACCTTGCTGACGGCAGGTGCGAGCGCGACGTCGAGATGGACCGGATTGTGGAGGGTGTTGGCTACCGGCGACCACAGCAGCGTATGCCTGACGAGAGCCGACAGCGCCTTTCGCGACGCGTCCGCGTCCATCGTCACGGACACCCGGATCGCCTCGAATCCGAGGGGCTTCGGTTGGAGGTCGCCGCTTCCCCAGATGGACGTCGTGTTGATGTCTGCCTCGACGTTCAGCTCCAGCGAACGGATCGGGATGCCCCGGACCAGGGCGTTGGCGTGGATGCCGATGGAGAGGCACGAGCCCAAAGCAGCGAGTAGGGCCTCGGAGGCGTTGGGCGCCGTGGCCTCGCCGTGCAGGCTCTCGGGCTCGTCCTCCGCCACTTGTTGCGGCGGCAGATCCCGGATGTAATTGAGCTGGCTGAGCCGTCCCTGGGCGACCGTACGGCAGCGCAGGGTGCGGACGGATGTAGGGTCCGCCTTGCCCTTGGCAACCACGATGTCGAGCTTGCGCTGGCCCATCTGGGACCACGGCGGAATGCCAGGGGTCAGAGGTGGCTTGGGCATGTGGAATTCCGGTCCCTGGTTCACCGCTCCCGCTGGCGGCTTCTTTAGGCATAAACATACGCCCCATAGGCACTGCGCGATCTGTAGTTTATTCCTTTGCGCAACGAAGTCCGCAACCAAATATGACGATGAGGACCGCGAAAATGGCGAGGTCACCTGAATGCTAGACTGGGATGATCTAAGGTTTTTCCTGGCCCTGGTCCGGCATGGCAGCCTTTCGGCGGCTGCCAAGGTGCTTCATGTCTCGCAATCGACCGTCGGGCGGCGCCTCAACACGCTGGAGGCAACCCTTGCCGTACGCCTGCTCAACCGCACACCCGAAGGCTACGTGCCGACCCTTGCCGGCGAGGTGGTGCGCAAGAGGGCCGAGCTCCTGGAGGCGGAGGCCATGGCCTTGGAACGGGACGTCAACGGGCGCGACACTCGCCTGCGCGGGCTGGTGCGGGTGACCTGCGCCGAGACCATGGCCGCGCACCTGCTGGCACCGAGCTTCGCCAAGCTCCACGCGCAGCATCCCGACATCATGATCGAGCTCATTCCCAACCCGCGGGAACTCAGCCTGGCCATGCGCGAGGCCGACATCTCAGTCCGCATGCGTCAGCCTGAGCAGCATGACCTCGTGGTGCGGCGCATCGGCGGTATCGCCTTCGGCATCTACGCGACGTCGGAATACCTCAAGCAATACGGCGAACCGGATTTCGATGAAGGATGCCCCGGCCACCACCTGATCACGCAGATGGAGGACAGCCAGGAGATGACCCAGTCGGCTTGGCTGACCGAGATGGCTTCCCGGTCTCTTGTGGTCCTGCAGACCAGCAGCCACGAGGCCGCGATGCTGGCGGCCGCCAGTGGCGGTGGCCTGGCGTGCCTCGCACGGTTCCGCGGCGACGAGGAGCCTCGCCTGATCCGACTCGTGGTGCCGAGCGAACCGCCCAGCGCCGACATCCTGTTGCTGGTCCACAAGGACAACCGTGATACCCCCAGGATCCGGGTGGTCCTGGACCACATCATGGAATGCATCCAGGCGCTCGGCCCGCTTCTTCAGCCTCAGGGAGCCAACCCAGTTGCGCTTCACGCCGTCGGGGTGTGATGCAGGCGGTGAGGCCATCCATGCCTCAGAGTGCCCCAGAGGTGAGCACCCGTGTCACCTGCTGCCGAAAGTGTACCGCCCCGAAGCCGATGCCCTGCATCTCTGTGAACGCCGTGGCGCCAGGCCCATCCTGGACGATCCTGGAGCCACGGCGTCGACCGGACGCGAAGAAGCCCGCGATGTCCTGCTCTTCTGGCCGGGCGGGCGTGACCTCATGTTCCGGACGCGGCTTGATGGCGAAGCCCTGCATGATCCAAACTGGGATATAACTGCCTGATAGTCAGGCAATCTTCTTTGTTTGCAGGCTTGCAGTGATTTGGATGCCTCCGACTTTGCATAGCTAAATCTCAAATTTGCTTGGCGCGTGTAGCAAATCAAGTCGCTATCCTGCCTTCGAGCAGATCCCGCGGTTCGCCCGCCGTCGCGATCCCAGCGTCTAAGGCAAGTCACCATGACAACCGACGAGAGACTGACGCAGGACGTGCTCGCGGAGCTGTCCTGGGATCCGAGCCTGGTGGCCACGGACCTCGGGGTGACCGCCAAGGACGGCATCGTCGCCCTGAAGGGGCACGTGACGAGCTTCGCGCAGAAGCACGCCGCCGAGGCCGCAGCCCGTCGCGTGAAGGGGATCAAGGCCCTTGCCGAGCAGATCTCGGTCGAGCTCCCGTTCGAGCATCGCCGCACCGACGAGGACATCGCGGTGGCCGTCGTCAACCGCCTGGCTTGGGATGCCGCGATCCCTCCCGACACCATCACCGCCCAGGTCCAGGATGGCTGGGTCAGCCTGAACGGCGTCGTCGACTGGAACTTCCAGAAGGATGCCGCGGGGCTCGACGTCCGGTCCCTGCTCGGCGTCGTGGGACTTTCGAACCAGATCACGGTCAAGCCGCGCGTCAGCGCCCATGACATCGCCGTGGGCATCATGGGAGCCCTCGAACGTTCCTGGTTCTTCGATGCCGGGCATGTCGGCGTCGACGCGCAAGGCGACCATGTCCGGCTCACGGGCAGCGTCCATACCGAGCACGAGCGCCGGCTCGCCTCCGTGACGGCCTGGAGCTCACCGGGGGTCGCCATGGTCGACAACGCTCTCGTCATCGCCTGAGCGACGTCCGCATCCACCCTCCCTTTCGAGGATAGTCCCATGCGCCGTTCCATTCGCCCCCTGACGCTCGGGGCCGTCGCTGCCCTCGTCCTCGCAAGTCCTCTCCGCGCAGCCGAGGAGCCGCAGGCCAAACCTGAGTCGTGGTCGGACTCGAAGCCCGCCCAGGTCTGCCTCGACCACCTCAAGGCTTTCGACACGCAGATGGAGAGCGACGGCTACTGGCTTGGCGGGTCGGGCTTCGGCTTAGGCTACCCGATTGGCGGCTACTGGTTCGGCGCCGGCGCAGGCCCGGCCTTGGGCTTGGCCCCCATGTCGATGCCCTATGCCTATGCCCGCCCGGGATACGAGGTCCGGACGCTCCTGTCCGCCGCCGGCATCCTGGCGCGCCACGGGCGCCAGCAACCCTGCGAGGACGTGCTCGCGCAGGCCCGGCAGAGCTATGACCAATACCAGGCCGACATGAAGGGCCGCGACCTACGGGTGGCGAATGCGCTGGGGTTCCGGAAGCAGGAGCTCTCGCTCGCGCAGCCGGTGGCCGCACGAACCACCGCGTATCGCTCCGACGACCTGCTCGGGAGCGAGGTTCGCACCCCCGGCAACGTGGCGCTTGGCAGCGTCGACGATATCGTCATGGGGCCGGAGGGCGGCAAGATCGCCTACCTCGTGGTTGCCCGCGGTGGCGTCTTTGGCCTCGGCGAGAGGCACGTCGCGATTCCGTGGGACCACTTCAAGGTGACCCCGAACCTCAACATCCTCGTGCTCGATGCGAGCAGGGACGCCATGGACAAGGCGCCTCGGCTCATCGAGGGCCGCTTCACCAAGGCGGAGCCGTTCGCCGAGCAGACGGCCAAGGCAGACGCCTACTGGAACGCCGCCAAGGCGCCGCACACCGACTGAGCTCCCATCCTTCGGTAGGCTCGTCCTGCCGTCCACGCCCGAACCCATGAATGGATTTGCCGATGAGAACCCTAACCACACTGACGGCGACGTTCCTCGCCTTGTCGATGATGACTTCGGTCCAGGCGCAGGCACCTGCGCCCCCTCCCGGTGATGCGGCGGCGACGATGCGTGAGGCGGGGCGCGAGGCGAGCCAGGCAGCCGATGCGGCGGGTGAGGCGGCCCAGCTCGCGCTGCGGGCGTCGAAGGCTTCGGTGAAGGGGGCCTCGCAGCAATCTTCCGACCTGATCGGGAAGCTCACCGCCGACGCGGAGGCGGCGGCGACACGGGCAGAGATCAAGATTGCCGACGCCAATCGGGCGATGGGCGTCAAGGCGAACGCCTCGATGCAAAGGGCGGCTGATTCCGCACGGAAGTCGGTCGATGCGGCACGCGCGGCGATGCAGAAGTCCAAGGATGCCGCCGAAGCCTCGCTCAGCTCGAACGTGGCGTCCGTCCGCCACGCGGCATCGGGCGCGAGGGCTGCCATCGTCAGGGCCGCCGCGGCAGCCTCGAACGCCGCCAAGGCCGCTCGCGAGGCCGCCCGGACCACTTGGGAACGGGATATGGTGCAAACGCAGCTTCGCGGCTGATTGCGTCGGAACGGGACCGCCCCGACGCGCACCTCTGGGAGAGCCTGCCATGGCACGCACCTGCGAAGAAGCTGCGAATCAGCACGACCGGGCTGCGGCCCGCTGCCAGCACTCCGCCGAGCATCCCGCGATGGTAGAGCACGCCACCGAGAAGAAGTGGGACATCGCCGTCGACCACTCCGACAGGGCATGGATCGACGAGCTCACCCTTCGGCCCGACGGCATGGCGTCGAGAGCCAGCCCCAATCGGAGGCGCTCTGGCACCACGTGGGCTAAGCCCTGCGCGGCGCCGTAACCCGCCCCCCAGCAAGAGGAACCCTTCATGGCAGTTCCAATGTCTCCTCAGCGCCTCGACGGAACGTTTCCCGGCCCGTCCCCCGCGCTTCAGCTTCAGCCCGACCGGAGCCTGATTCAGGAATCGCGTGGCGCGCCGGGCCACGGTCCCGAGGAGGTGCCCAACTCTAATGAGCCCCTCGGACTCCCTGACGGCACACCGCGGGAGATCCCATGACCCCCGGCACGCATGTCCACCCGCCCTCCGGTGTTCCACTCGCAAGGGGACCGCCTGAGACGTGCACTCACGAAGCACCCTGTGCTCACGTCATCGGGACGGCGCTCAGCATCCAGGGTCTCCACATCCATCGTGAGCACGAACGGATCGTCGCGGAGCTGGCAAGCAAGGGCGACGGCGCAGATCCATTCGCAGCGGCGGTCCGCGCCTCCCAGATGGCGATGGTGATCACCGACCCCCTGCAGGACGACAACCCCATCGTCTTCGCCAATGACGCCTTCTGCGCCCTGACGGGCTACGCGCGCGACGAGATCCTCGGGCGGAACTGCCGGTTCCTACAGGAGCCGGACACGGATCCTTCCGAAGTCATCCGTCTGCGCCAAGCCATTGAGAAGCGCGTTCCCGTCGAGGCTCAGCTCCTCAACCGCCGCAAGGACGGAAGCCTGTTCTGCAACCGGCTATTCGTCTCCCCGGTGTTTCAGGGCAAGACCCTGGCATTCTGGGTCGCTTCCCAATTCGACGCGACCTCGGAGAAGGCACGCCTGGACCGACTGGAGACCGACCGCGAGGCGCTGGAGCGCGAGGTCGAGCGGCGCACCCGGGACCTGACCCAGAGCGAGGAGCGCCTGCGTTTCGTGCTTCAGGCCGGGCGGCTTGGCTCCTGGAGC
>Ga0160429_1001027_pt1 | contig 16807 bp, 10 predicted proteins | sample SolpanmetagenomR_FD_108199 | JGI IMG/M metagenome (GOLD analysis project Ga0160429, IMG submission 108199) | Solar panel surface microbial communities from Lawrence Berkeley National Laboratory, California, USA - R | ecosystem: Engineered > Built environment > Solar panel > Unclassified ...
ACCGGCCTGACCGCCAGCCCGTGCACACCGTGTATGGCGGCGCCAACCTCTTCAAGGCCGACACCTGCGTGCGCATGGGCGAGATTGCCCTGCGCAACCTCCAGACCTACGCGCCCAACTTCGCGGAGCTGGCTCGCGTGCTCCAGCTAGCGGGCCACGAGCACCTGCCGACTCTCGAAAAAGACATCCACAACCTCACCGACTACCTCGACAAGCTGCCCGCCGCCGAGCGCCGCCAGGAGCCCGCTTGGCTAGCCTACACGGTGTACAACAAGATTGTGCAAAAGCTCAAAACCGAGGCAGTCGAAGACTTCCGCGTCGATTTTGAGGATGGCTTCGGCAACCGCCCCGACGCCGAGGAAGATGCCACCGCCGTGCAGGCCGCCCACGAGGTAGCCAAGGGCATGGCGCAGGGCACGCTGTCACCCTTCATCGGCATTCGCATCAAGCCCTTCACCGAAGACCTGAAGGCGCGCGGTGTGCGCACGCTCGACATCTTCCTGACCACCTTGCTCGAAGCTACTGGCGGGGCCCTACCCCCCAATTTTGTGGTGATGCTGCCCAAGGTCACCATCCCGGAGCAAATGACCACGATGGTGCGCCTGCTGGAGCTGCTGGAAAAGGCCAACAACCTGGCGCCCGGCACCTTGAAGATGGAAACGATGGTGGAAGCCACCCAAATCGTGATGGACGACGAGGGCCGCAACCCGCTCATGCGCATCATCCGGGCCAGCGAGGGGCGCTGCATTGCGGCGCATTTTGGCACCTACGACTACACAGCCTCGGCCGGCATCACGGCCAAGTACCAGACCATGGCGCACCCCGTCTGCGACTTTGCGCACCACATGACCAAGGTAGCGCTCGGCGGCACCGGCATCTTCCTCTCCGATGGCGCGACCAACGTGATGCCCATCGGCCCGCACCGCGGCGACAACCTGACGTTTGCGCAGCTGCGTGAAAACCAGGAGGCCGTGCACAGCGGCTGGCGCCAGGCCTACCACCACACCATGCACTCGCTCATCGGCGGCCTCTACCAGGGCTGGGACCTCAACCCCGCGCAGCTACCCATGCGCTACGCGGCCACTTACAACTTCTTCCTTAGCAGCTACGAAGGCGCCGTGCATCGCCTCAAAACCTTCGTGGAGCGCGCCGCTATCTCTACCCTCACCGGCGATATTTTCGACGACGCTGCCACTGGCCAGGGCTTACTCAATTTCTTCCTTAAAGCGCTGAACTGCGGCGCACTTACGGAAGAAGACATTGTGCCTACCGGCCTCACGATTGAAGAAATCGAGACGCGCTCGTTCTACCGCATCTTGGCGGGGCGGCGGCGTAAGGCGTAGTTTATGGTAACCATAAAGCAAAAGCGGCTGCGACTCTCAGAGTCGCAGCCGCTTTTGCTTTATACTGCTTTTTCAGCGTGGCTAGCCCACCGCAACGCTTGTTTTCTCTACTACAAATTCTGGGTAAAGCCCGCCAAGCACCCGCTCGGGCGTCATAGGCGCTACGAGCGGCAGCGCCACACCGGGCCGGAAGGCGCGTACCGCGGCGCGCAGGGCGAAGTAGGCGCCGATGCCGTACATCAGCGGCGGCTCACCCACGGCTTTGGCGCGCAGGATGGCGTTGGGGTGGCCGGGCGTGTCGAGAAAGTGCACGTCGAGCACTGCGGGCACCGCGTAGAGGTCAGGTATCTTGTAGCTGTTCAGCGAGTTGCTGAGCAGCCTACCCTCCTCGTTGTAGCTCACTTCTTCCAGGGTCATCCAGCCGATGCCCTGCACCACGCCGCCTTCAATCTGGCCGCGGTCGATGGCGGGGCTGAAGCTCTGGCCGAAGTCGTGGGCAATGCGCACGCTGTCGATGGTGTAGGTGCCACGCAGGCAATCGACGGTGGCCGTGGTGAGCGCCGTGCCATACACGTGGTAGGCAAAGGGGTGACCCTGCTCGACGCTAGCGTCAAAATGCACGCCGGGGGTAGCGTAATGGGCGTTTTCGGTGAGGGCCACGCGCCGCACGAAGGCGCTGCTCACCAGCTTTTCCCAGGTAGTTTCGGTCGGAATGCCGGCAGCGAGTACCTGCTCGTTTTCAATCTGGATGCCTTCGTACTCCACCGCAAACTCGGTGCTGGCGTGGCGCAGCAGGCGCTCGCGCAGGGCCAGGCAGGCCAGCTCGGTGGCTTTGCCGTTGAGGTCGGCGGTGGCGCTGGCGGCACTGGGCGAGGTATTGGCGACGCGGGTGGTGTTGGTGGTTTCGATTTTGATGCGATTAATCGAAATGCCCAGCGTGCGGGCCGCTACCTGCGCAATTTTGGTATTCACGCCCTGGCCCATTTCCACCGCGCCGGTGCTGATGCCCACCGAGCCGTCGGTGTAGATGTGCACTAGCGCCCGCGTCTGGTTCATGAACGTCTTGGTGAATGAAATACCGAAGCAGATGGGCATCATCGCTACCCCCTTCTTGAAGAGCTGATTTTTCTGGTTGAATTTGGCAATCGCCGCCCGCTCGCCGGCTAGGTCAAACAGCTCGGCGGCCGTGTCCCAGGCCTGCTCGGCGTGGCACAGCTCGGCCGGCTGGCGATACGGAAACCGGTCGCCCTCGCGCAGCAGGTTGCGCCGCTGAATCTCGCTCGGCAGTACGCCCAGCTCTTCGGCCGCCTTGGTAATGGCCGACTCGATGACGAACATGCCCTGCGGCCCGCCGAAGCCCCGGAAGGCCGTATTTGGTGGCAGATTAGTCCGGCACGAATTGGCCGTGGCCGTCACGTTGGGAATGTAGTAGGCGTTGGTGGTGTGGAAGAGCGTGCGTTCCAACACGGCCGGCGATAGGTCAGCCGAAGCGCCCGCATTTTGATAATAGGTCACCTCATAGGCCAGGATTTTGAGGTCAGGACCTAGACCGATTTTAAAGTCGGAAGAGTACGGATGGCGCTTGCCAGTCATGCGCATGTCGGCCATGCGGTCGAGCACCAGCTTCACGGGCTTTTTAACCACGAACGCGCCCAGCGCGGCCAAGCAGCCCCAAGGCGTGGCCTGGTCTTCCTTGCCGCCGAAGCCGCCGCCAAGGCGCGTCACATCTACCTCAATCTGGTGCATGCCGATGCCCAGCACTACGGCACAGTGCCGCTGCACGGCCGTCGGCCCCTGCGTCGAAGAGATGATTTTGACTCCACCCAGCTCGGTTGGGAAAGCGTAGGCCGCCTGGGTTTCGATGTACAAATGCTCCTGCCCGCCGCTCTCCGCTACACCCTCCAACACGTGCGCGCACTCGGCAAACGCGCCGGCCGAATCGCCGATGCGGAAGGTGCGCGGCGGCACAATCAGCTCGCCCTGCGCGGCCGCCTGGCGCGGGTCGGTGATAATGGGCAGCGGCTCAATATCCACCGTGATGAGCTTGAGCGCGGCGTGCGCCTGTGCCTCGGTGCGGGCCAGCACCAGCGCCACCGGCTGGCCCCGGAAGTGCACGTGGCCTTCGGCCAGCAACGGCTCGTCGGGCACGATGCCACCGATTTGGTTTTGGCCGGGAATGTCGGCGGCGGTGAGGATGCGCACCACGCCGGGCGCTTTTTGCGCGGCGCTTAGGTCCAGGCTTTTTAAGACACCGTGCGCCAACGGCGACTCGTACACGGCCGCGTAGAGCGTGCCCTGCTGCACGGGCACATCGTCGAGGTACTGCGATTCGCCACGCACGTGGCGCTGGGGGTCGAGGTGGTTCATAGCGGGCGTTTTTGTTTTTCTACCGTTCGTCCTGCTGAGCGCCGCCAAAGCAGCTCGCTCGCGTCGCTGGACGAGTTGATTGGTACTGTGCGCGAGCTGCTTCGGCGGCGTTCAGCAGGACGTTCTTTCTTGACGCTTACTTAAATTAATTCCGCCAGCGTCAGCTCTGGCGCGAAGCGCAGGAAGTGCGCAACTAGCAGCTGCCGCAGCAGCAGACGCTTGTAAGCCGCCGTGCCGCGCACATCGCCAATTGGGCTGATTTCTGACTGCATCACCTCATTGGCTCCGGCCACTGTTTCGGCGCTCAGCTCGCGGCCCAACAGGTATTCGCCCGTGCGGCGCAGCAGCAGCGGCACCGGCCCTACCCCCCCGGCCGAGAGCCGAGCCGCCGTAATGACGCCGTTTTCGAGGCGGAGCCAGGCGGCGGTATTTACGCTGGCAATGTCGAGGTGCGTGCGCTTCGAGACTTTTTCGAAATTGAAGAAATCGCCGGGCTGCGGGGCCGGAAAGCTAATTTCGATTACCTGTTCGTCGGGCGATTTGGCTAGCTTTTTATAGCCCAAGTACAGCTCGGCTAGCGGCAGTGTGCGCCCTACCCCCCTCGCATCGGCCAACATTACGTCGGCGCCCAGCGCCAGAAACAGAATAGTTAAGTCGCCAATCGGCGAGGCATTTACGAAGTTGCCGGCCACCGTACCCATGTTGCGGATGGGCGTGCTCGACACCAGCTTGAGGTAATCGGGCAGGCGCGGCAGTAGGGCGCCTAGCAGTTCCGATTCGAGAAGCTGGCTGGCGGTGGTGGCCGCGCCGAGCACCACGCGCCCTACCCCCTCTCCTTCGTGGCGAATGCTGCGGCGGCCACTTTGGTCGAAAAGTAGGCGCACGGGCTGCTGGCGCAGCTCGTCGAGGCGCTGCACCAGCAAGTCGGTGCCGCCGCTTAGCAGCGGGTGGGTAGCGTGCGGGAACGAGCTGGCAGCGTGGCCGTTCTGGCTTTGCGCGTGGCCATTGGGCGAGGTCGAAACCGTGGTGGCGCCGCTAGCAGCAAGATGCGTTGGTGCGGCTGAGGCTTCGGTAGCGGCTGTTTCGGCGCGTAGGGCCGCCAGCTGGCTAGGCATTTGCTCAAAATAGGCGGGCACAAACTGCTTCTCGCTCAGCCACTTCACACTGTCGGTGCTGGGGCGCTCGGCTAGCTCGGTGGTGAGTGCGGCGGCGGCGCGCTCCAAGGACTTGTAGCCCGTGCAGCGGCAGATATTGCCGTCGATGGCGGCGCGGGTGCTCTGCTCGGTAGCGGGTTTCTCGGCGAGGCTGTGGCCGGTGAGTGACATCACGAAGCCCACCGTGCAGAAGCCGCACTGCGCGCCATTATGGTCCACGATGGCCTGCTGCACGGGCGTGAGCTGCCCACTCGCCTGGTTGATGCCCTCGACCGTGACTACGTGCTTGCCGTGCACGTTGCCGAGCGGCGTGAGGCAGCCTGTCATACTCTGGTAAGCAATACGTTGGCCATCGGCCGCCAGCTCGCCCACCAGCACGGTGCAGGCGCCGCAGTCGCCCTCGCGGCAGCCGATTTTGGTGCCCATCAGGTGCTCGTGGTAGCGCACAAAGTCGAGCAGAGCGCTGGCGGGCGGCTCGGTGGTGTGCACGGGCTGGTCGTTGAGAAAGAAGCTAATCATGGCCGCAGTCGCTTATCTGAAGTAGACGAACGAACGGGTAAGATAGTGCCGGCGAAGGCATTGGCCAAGGGGCGGCCGCTAGCGGGGGTGGGGCCCTGGCTCAGCCAGGAGCAGGCTCAGGGTTTGTGCAGCTCCTGCTTAGCCAGGAAATCGCTCAGCAGCAAGGCCGTATCGAGGCGGCGATACACTCGGGTAGACCGGCCGGGTTGGGCTCAGCACGTAGTCGCTCGACGGCGGGTCGGGCTCGAAGGAAGATTGCAGCACCGTGAGCAGCACCAACGGGCTGTCGCCCAGCACGTACGTCTCGCCGATGTTGAGGTGGCACTGCGGTAGCCGGCCCATGAAGCGCTCGAGGTTAGCGGCAAGGTAGCGGCCGGTTTTGCCTTGTGGTTTCACTTGGGTGAGTAGCACCGAGTAGGATAGCAGTACCTGCCGGTAGGCATCGCGCGGCACCTGCCACAGCGGCAGCCGCGTGCGGTTGAATACCGCCCGGCCGGCCGCCACATCAATGCCCAGGTTGTATTCGAGGGGCGCGGCGCCGGGCGGGGGTAAGGATAGCTACTAGGCTTGCTGCTGAGCAGAAAAACTGCTGGTTAAACGACTGCCATGAATTCTAAAACAGCACCGCCACCTGCATGCGGCCGGTGTGCACAATCGTCGAGCCGCTGGCCTTGCGGCCGTCGTAGGCTACGTTGATATTCAATCCGTTGGTGAGGCGCTGCTCCAGGTTGAGGTTCCAGGTGTAGTTGGTGCCGGGGCGCAGGGCCTGCAGTATTTCAAGGGCTACCACAGAGGCTTGCTCGCCCGCAAAGCTCACGCGCGTGACGTGGGTAGCGGCCGTGACGGTACGCTTGCTCACTTGGCTCACGCGGGCTTCGAGGCCCAGGTCGTCGAAGCTGCCGTTGGTATCGCTCACGCGCTCGGCCCAGGTGTTGTTTTTGCTGGTGTGCAGCAGCGAGCCGGTAAGGCGCAGCGCCGGGCTGGGTTGGTAGCTGATTTCGGGCTGCACGGTGTAGATGAGCAGGCTAAAATTGCGGTAGCTAGAGCTGGCTGGGTTGATGGAGTACGTGGCCTGGGCCTCCCGAATGTCGCGGGCCACGGTGAGGCGGCCCGTAAATGACTGCGCCAGCGTGCGGCGCAGCAGCAGGCTTTGGGTCTTGAGGTTGCGCAGGTCGAAGCCCTCGGTGAGCAAGGTTTTCTGCTGGGTTTGCTGCAAGGTGAACTCGGCGCCGAAGATGGGATTGGCGCGATTGAAATAGAACGTATTTCGCAGCAATTGATTAAAAGCCAATAGCTTGTCATCTTCCTTGCCGTAGCTGAACGGGCTGAGGCGATTGAGGAGGGTAGGGCTAGTGGTGCGCCGATCGACCGTGACGCTGCTCACGCTGCTGAGCCGGGCCAGGCCCGCGCGCCAACTGCCGGCTTCGCGCCAGCCGCGGGGCGCGTTCACGGTGAGGCGGTAGCTGAGGCGGTTTTGGTAGGCCGTGATGTAGTCATTGGTAGGCAGGTAGACCTTGATGTAGCTGCGGTACTGGGCGTCGGGGGTTTGGGCTTCCAAGAACTCATCCTTGTCCTGCACGCCGTTTTTGTTGAGGTCGCCAGCGTAGTAGTGCGTGCCCTGGCCGGCGGGCACGGCCACAAACGAAAAGTCGCGCCGCAGCTCGCGGCCGGTTTGCACGCTGTAGGTCAGCTCGGAGCGAATCTGGTTTTGAAGCAGGCTGAGCGAGTGGTCGATTTTGCCCAGGATATTGCGCTGGCGGGCGCTGTCAGGCTGGCTCACCAGGTTTACGTCGCGGTAAGTGGCCACGATGCGCAGGTCCTGGTTGCGGCTCAGGCGGGTACTCAGGTTGCCCTGCACGGTCTGCGACTGGTTGTGCACCTGCAGGTTGTTTTGCTCGGCAGTAGGCGTGCGGTCCTGCCGGAAGCCGTAGCTGAGGCCGTAGCGCGTGCGGCCGGTGTCGGGGCTTTGCAGGGCAAACGTGTGCTCGTCGAAGTAGTTGGCCGAGCGAATGGTATCGCCTAGGGGTGAGATAACCCGGTTCTTATCAAACCGATAGGTGTAGCTCGGAATGACCCTACCCCCCCCGTAGCGCACAGTGGCCTCGCCCCGCGCCCAGGTAGAGCGGTAGCGCCCAGCCTGCGAATTGAGCACAAACAGCGAGCCGCGCGCTTCTAGCCGGCCCACTTGCTGCGCCACATCGAGCCACTGCTGCACGCCGCTCACCTCGCCGGGCCGGTAGCGCCGGCTCACGCGGTAGTTGATGGCGTGGTTGGCGTCGCGGCTCAGGCCCAGGGCAAAGTTGAAGATATTGTCTTCGCGCGGCGCGGCTGTGGTGGCATTGGCGGTGCTGGCGGCGCTCCAGTTGCGGTCAAACTCGATGTCGCGGTAGCGGTCGATGGGCGAAAAGCCGGGCTTGGTGTACTCGTAGTCGAGGGCCGAGCGCAGGCGGTATTTCTGCAAAGCTGCCGGCGCCCAGGTGGGTAGGCCACGGTCTTGCACGGTGTAGCCCAGGCGCATGGCCCCGCCGCTCTGGCTGCGGGTGCCGGTGCTGTCGAAGCGGTTGCGCTGTAGCTGCGAGGTAGCCAGGTCCACAAACACCGCCGTGCTGGGGTCGAGCTGGTAGGTGGCGCCGGCCGTGGCCATCTGCTTGAGCAGGGGGGTAGGGAGCAGGCGCACCGGCCGGTAGTCGCCCTGGTTTTTACCCTTATACTCGTATACCCGGCCGTTGGCATTCACCTTGGCAGTGCTCAAAATGTAGTCTCCCTGCCCCACCCCTACCTGCGTAAAGCGCACGGTATACACCCCGCTCAGCGAGTCTCCGTTGGCATACTTGTACACGTACTCGCGCTGGCCGGTGGTGGTATTGAGCTGAGCCACGCGGTGATACTGCACCATGGTGCGGTTAAAGGCCACCGAGTCGGCCCCCGGCGCCGACACTACCGACACGTTGCCGGCGCCACGCAGCAGCTTGCGGTCTTGGTACGAGAGCGTAAGGTTGGCCGCCGCGTCGGGGTTGTCCGACTCTTGGTAGTAGTTGCCACGCAGATTCAGCTTGCCGATTTGCTGGTAGTGGCTGAGGGTGTAGAGCGAGCGCGAGTAGTTGAGGTCCGAATACTCAAAATCAACTTTCAGGCGCGAATTGGCCGTGATGAGGTGGCGGGGCGAAAACGTGATTTCGGCCAGGTTATAGTCGATAACGTAGTCAAAATCGAAGCCCCGCATTTGCAGGCGGCCATCGAGGTACACGCGTTCCGAGCCGGCCAGCACAATGATAAACTGCTCGCCATTGGGGCCCGTGAGGCGGTACGGACCCTGCACGTTGTCAATCGGCGCCAGGTCGAGGCTGGCAAACTTGCCCTTCGCTACCCCCCCCGCCACCAGCGTCGAAGACCGAATTTGGCCCAGCTTATCCCGAATCGTGACGCTGCCCGAGCCCGCCGGGCCCACGGGCGGCGCACCAGGAAGCAACTGGCCCGATGGCACAGCCGCGGTGGGCGGCAGCAGCGGCGCGGTAGCCGAGCCGGCGGGCACGGCGCTGTTGGTAGTCACGCCGTTGGTGTAGGTCGTAAACGACGAAGGCGGCGCGTTGCTCACGCTGTTGTTGGTGGCGCCGGCTTGCAGCGGCTGTGGGCCAGGCGCGCCCAGGTTGGCCTCGATGGCCGCACCCTGGATGTTCTTGTAGTAGCGCAAAAAGTAGTCGGGCTTGTTGCGCAGCACCACGTCGCCGGCCGTCAGGTTCCACTGCGGGCCGGTAAGGGTGATGTAGATTTTGTCGAACTGCTGCAGCGTCTGGGTATTGCCCTCGGGCTGAAACGGCACGTTCTGGTCCGAAATGGCCGCCGTGAGCCGGATGTTCTCGGTCAATTGCCCCTCCAGCTGCAAGTTCAGCGCCGAGTTCACAAACACGTTCTGCGTGTTGCCAAACGAAACGCCGCGGCTCAAGTTACCCGTCTTGCTGATGCCCGGCGTACTCAGTATCTGCTCTTTCTGCGAAAAATCTTCGAGCCGCAGCATGGGCCGGTCCCGAAAGTCGAGCGTATCCATGAGGCCGCGCGGGCGGCGGTAGCGGGCACGTAGCAGCGGTAGCGGCAGCACGCGGTAGCACAGCAGCACCGAGTCGGGCCGCGGCGCGCCCAGGCTATCCAGCGGGGCCGGCCGCACCAGCTGGTAGCGGTCGCGGCGCACGTCGTAGGCCACCGACTGCCCATTGGCCGTCACCGAAGCCGGCACAACGGTGAGCGTATCACTGAGGGCAAAGCTGGTAGTGTCGCGGCCCGGGGCCAGGCGCAGGTAGCGGCAGCGCCGTGTGCTGGGCGGGCCCGGCTCGGGCGCGGCAGGCAAGGCAACTTTGGCAGCGGATGGGGGGGTAGGGGCCGCTGCGGTAGGGGCGGCAGGCGGCGGGCTGGCAATCGGCTGATTCGGCGCGGCACCTTGCTGTGCCCACGCGCGCGCGCTCACCAGCAGCCCCAAGGCCACCAGCAGCCACCCTCGCAGTAGTGCCCAGCGTACGCGTCGAATCATACCTTAAAGTTCGGGGTGCGCCGGGGTAACGTCGGGCTCGCGCACTTTCGTGCGGTGGGACCGGCGGCACCTATTTGCCAAGTAGCGCGGGGCAACCCCGGCTCCGCGCCTTACCCCGCCAGCGGCAATTCAATGAAAAATGTGGTCCCTACCCCCACTTCCGTCTCAAACCAGATGCGGCCACCAGCGCTCTCGATGCCGCGCTTCGCCACCGCCAGCCCAATACCCGAGCCGGTGGCCTTGGTCGTAAAGTTGGGCCGAAAGATATTCTCGCGCACTTCTTCCGAAATACCCGACCCGTTGTCGGTAATGGTGATGAGCACATGGCCTAGCTCAACGGTGGTTATCGACACGCGCTGGCGGGGCGAGCGGCCGGGCGGCACGGCCTGCTTGGCATTGAGCAGCAAGTTATTGAACGTCCGCACCAGCAGGCTCTCATCAGCAAAGACGATGTAGCTGCCATCGGGGGGTAGGGAAAGGTCGAGCTCGCCACACTCGTCGCCATCCTGCTCCCGAAACAGCTCGGCGCACTGCCGCAGCACGGCCGCCACATCGAGGCGGGCGGGGCGCATGGTGGGCAGGTTGGTGAAAGTGCTAAACGAAGTGGCGATGTCCGAAAGCACATCAATCTGGGTGATGAGCGTCTGCGAAATGCGGCCAATCAATTCCTGCGCGTTGGGCCGGCGCTCGGTAATGGCTTTTTGTAAGTACTGCAAGCTCAGCTTCATGGGCGTGAGCGGATTCTTGATTTCGTGGGCTACCTGGCGGGCCATCTCGCGCCAGGCGGCTTCTTTTTCTTGAGCGGCCAGCTCGCGCTTGCTGGCTTCGAGCTTGCCAAGCATGGCATTGTACTCGCTCACGAGCAGGCCGATTTCGTCGTCACTGCTGCGGTAGTCCAGCATCTCGTTGCGGCCGGTAAGGGTAGTGCGCGTCAGGCGCTGCGTCAGCAGCTTGAGTGGTGCCGTGAGCTGGCGCGTAGCCAAAAAGGCCAGCCCCAAAAACACCAAAAACATGAGCGTAAAGATGTTGAGGATTGTCGTAAATAGCTCCGTCAGCTTGCCGTCCAGCTCTTTTTGCGAGTCAAAAAACGGTATCCCTACGTAGCCCAGCACCGGCCCGGCCGGGCCATCGACGCTGGCCGCGCGCACCGACAGGTAGAGCGAGCTAAACGAGAGCGTGCCCGCCCGCTCGGTGAGCAGCGTACGGCTAAGGCCACGCTCGCGTAGGTCCACTATCGCCTGCGGGTTGAGCAGTGGCCCCAGCAGGCCGGCCTCAAAAATGAGCGGCTGCGAGCTCACCAGTAGTTCGCCGCGCGCGTCGTAGAGGTTAAGGTCGGTTTCGGTGAGGGCAGCCACGTTGCGAGCCAGCGCCGTGAGCACCGGCCGGGCCGTGGTGTCGGAAAGTTGGTCGCGGCGGCGCAGCAGGCTTTCAAGGGCAATGTGGCCGCGGCGCTCGTAGGTGCGGCGCAGGTCGCGGCGGTAGCCCGAAATAACCTGGCTAGCCGTGGCAATGCTCACCACCAGCAGCGGAATCAGAATGCCCAGGTTGAGCAGCAGCTGAATGCGAGCGCTGAAATTGAAGCGCACGCCCCAGCCGCCGCGCCGCCGCAGCACGTAGGCACCGCCCGCTAGCAGCCACACCAGCACATTGAGCATCAACTGAAAGGAAAAGTTAGAAAACCAATCGGCCAGCGAGTAGGTAGACGTCGTGACTACCACAATGCGCCGGCCACTGGCATCGCGCATCGCTAGGTGGTGAAAATCGCTGATTACCAGACCCTCTTCGTAAATCTGCTGATTATATAGCAGTGGGGTCGGGAGGAGATTAGCGTAGTCAAAATCGCCTTCGCTGTACACCAGCCGGCCCTTGGCGTAGCCCGCGTAGCTGAGGTCAGTGGCCAGGCCCGGCTGGAAGAACTTTTGGTCCACCAGCAACTCGGGTAGCACACTGTAGCTCGCCAACTGCTTGAGGCTGAGCGTAAGCAAGATAGTGCCCGCTGGCGTGGGTGGCCCAGTGCCGCCGGGCGCCGGCAGCGTCACGGGCACCACTGCCACATAGCGCCGCGAGCTAAATGAGTTGTCCGACTTCAGCAAGTACACGCCCGGTTGGTCGGTGGGGGTAGCCGTGTGCCCCAGTTGCGCCCGCGTCTGGTTGAAGGTCAGCGAGTCGTCGACCTCGCCACCTACCGGCTGGCCTTGAGGGTCGAAGAGGTCTACCGATTCTTCGTACTTGTCGAAGTACTGGCGCAAGTACTGGCGCTCGATGCGCCGCCGCACCGACTCGATACGCACTGGCTTGCCCGTGAGCAGGCGGGCAATAACTGGGTCGGACCCCAGCTGCCGCAAACGCTGCCCCAACAAAAACTCTCCCTGCAAGTCGTTATCAACTAGCAAGTTGCTCGCTAGCCGTTGCTTATCAAGCAATAGCTGGCGCTCAAACTGGCCGTATAGCGCCGTGGCCCCCACGGCCGAGGCTAAGCCCAGCAGCAAGAGCAGCAGTAGGTAGCGGGGCGGCCCTTGGGTAGGCCGATAATGCAGCTCGCCCAGGCGTACCAGCACTAAATACAAGCAAGCCAGACCGGGTAGCAGCAGCAGCACCTGGTGCAGCACGGCGCCCGACATCAGCAGCGCTATGGCTAGCACCATTCCGAGCAAGAGCAGCAGCCGGCGGGGTAGGCGGCGCAAGTCGGGGGCTAGCAGCCCCGTCCATAAGTAAAAGCTCGTTACGAAAGCTGCTGTGTGCAGTAGCACCGCCAGCACCAGCACCAGCCGAAAACCGCTCACCTGCATGCTTTGGGTGATATCCAGGCTTAGCTGATTATTGCTGAAAGCGCTGGTGTAGTAGCTGTACAGACCAACAACTGAAGCTAGCAACCCCAACGCCGCCGGTATACCCCAGTGGCCTATGGGTGCCTGCTGTGCCCGGGTAGGGAGCCGGTAGTGTCGATTGATAACCACGGAAGCACCCGCCAATAGCAGCGCCAGCACCCCATTGAGAAGCAAGTCGCCCAGTGATGGGGCCCAACCCGACACGGCATACACCCGCGGGTCAAACAGCGGCAGTTCGAGCCACGCGTAGGGTAAGCTCAGGTATAGTAAGGCCACCCGCAGTACTAGCGGCGCGCCCGCCAGGGCCAGCATTCCCCGCCCTACCCGCCCCTCCTGCCACCACCGGTAAGCCAGACTTAGCCACCCCGCCGTGTAGAACGTGATACCCAATAGTAGCAGCAACAGCGGCAATAGTCGCCCTGCTACTACACTGCCGGGCAGCTGCACTACCGAAAATAAATAGTGCCCTTGCGTATCAACCAGCGCAGCTACCAGGCCCGTAGTTTCGCCAGGTAGGATGCGCGCAGCCTGCACCTGCACCTCTAGTCCCTGCAGCAGTGCGGGCTCGGCACCATCGCGCAAGTAGCGGTTGCTGATACCATAGTGCCGCGCCAACGGAATGTAGGTAAGCACCACCACCGGCCCGCGCGCACGCCGCACTACCAAAAACTCGCCCAGCGCCGTTTGTGAAAGCCGTTCGGGCGTCGGGTCGGCTAGCTCGGTGGGCGTCGGCTCGGGGCCCGAGGCCGACCAGCCCGTTACCCGGCCATTTATAGCCACAAAGGTGGGGTAGGCGCACTGGGTTAGTAAGCGGCTAAACTGCGGGCGAGCGGGTGGCTGGCACTCAAGAGCCACTTGCTCGCCCTCGCGGCTAGCCGTGGCCGTAGCCTGGCTAACCAAGCTCTGCAAGCGGGCTGCATTTGGGTAAATGGGGCTTGCCCCGCTTAGCTGCCCATAGGTGTAGGTTAGCCAGCAGGCACCAAAGCTTACTAATGCCAGCAGCAGCAATGCTAGCGGCCAGGAGCGGGCAGGTAAAAGTTGGGTAGGACTACGCAAAGCAAACCAAATAACAGAGGCTAGCAACAGCCGGACAAAAACCAAGCCGCTCCCCTACCCCCTCCTTCTACAAAAAAACCGTCAGCTCCACCCTACTAGGCAGAACCGACGGCACATAGCAAGTGAGGCGTACGCCTACATTTTGGTTGGGCGCTTGGGGTGCGTGCGCCGATACCAGAAGAAACCAACGGCTCCCATCAGGATGTAGGGCACCGTCATCATATACACGATGCCACGGTTGAGGCCTGCCGGGTCAAAGTCATCACGCTCTTGCCGGGCGGCTTCTACCTGGCTTTTGCACATCACGCACTGCGCTTGCGCAGGCAATAGCGTAGCCAATGCAAAAAAGCTCAGCAATAATCCGAAAATCAGCTTTTTCATAAGTTTAATATACTTTATTAATTGAAGATACGTGCGTTAGCCGGCTGGGTAGTACGGGGCAATCAAAAAATAAACAATAACCCCCGTTATCGAAACATACAGCCAAATTGGAAAGGTCCAGCGGGCAATGCGTTTATGCTTAGTGTACTGCCCAGTAAGCGCAAAATACAGCGTGAAGAGCACTAGCGCTACCGTAACCGCCGCCAGGCTAATATGGGTCAGCAGCAACACAAAATAAAGCGCACGAACTAGCCCTACCCCCCCAAAATGGGTGCTCTCGACCTGAGAATGGTAGGCAACGTAGGATATCAAAAATAAGCCACCAAGCGCAAAAGCAGTACCCATGGCCGCCCGGTGGGCTAGCACATTTTTCTGCCTGATAAAGTAGTAGCCTACCAGCAGCGCCAATGCCGTCAGTGAGTTCAAGGCAGCATTCACAGCTGGTAGCGCGTGCAGGTAAGGGCCCGCGCCATCAATGCGAAAGATATTTTTGTAGTAAAAAATAACGGCTACCAGCAGTGGCACTACTGCCCCTAGCATGCCCAGAATAATCTTGTACTTAGTATAATCGCCCGGCTCCAGCACGGGCGGGTGCAGCTGCTCAGTGGCGGTCGTCATAGGTATAGAGCAAAACGTTGATTTCAGTGATAAGCCGCTCCACCTCGTACTTGTCGGTGGCTTCGTAGTAGCCGCGCACGTGCTGTGCTTGGTCTACTAACAACAGCCGGGCGGGCAGCAGGTTCGTCGGCTCAGTAGCTGGCCTGAAAGGCAGGCGCGCTGGCCGCAAAGCCGCTTGCCCAAACTCATACTGCGCAAGCTGTCGAACTGAGTCCCTTGGGGTAGCCCCAAAAAACCACTTACCGCTGATAGTACCGTATTGCTCACTTAATTTCTCTAGTTGGGCTTCGGTGGCTGCTTGCGTAGCGGCATCAGGCACTACCGTTACCAGCTTTACCCGAGACTCAGGCCGAAAGCGCTCTTGTATACGGGTCATTGCGCGGGTAGCGGCTTCCCCTACCCCCCCTGGCACGTAAAACTGCACCAAGTATAAGCCCTTCCCTAAGTCGCTGCTTACTAGCCACCGGCCGGCCGCAGTGCGTAACTTAAAGGGTCTGACTTGGTGGAAAACAGTATCGCGCTGCCATCCTCCCGCCGCAGTGCGAACGGAATCCGTTCGCTCAGGCAAATAGGTTGGCAGCGCGTAATGATTGCGGCCGAAGCCATAGAGAAACAAGAACGCCAGTACCGGCACCAGCAGTAGCAGGCCCAGCAAAATAGTCTGGCGTGGTCGCATCCTAAATACTAGCTACTGAACATGTGCGAGAGCACCTCACCCACGTACGAGCCTTCTGTAACCAAGGCTACTACTAGCCAAATCAGCAAGGAAGTAGGGATAAGGATAGTCCAGATGAGGCTCTTAGCCTCGTGCTTTAAGTGCATGAACTCGCCTACGATAAAGAATGCCTTCAATATCGTCATTACGATAAAAATGCTGTTGCGCATAGTACGCATACCAGGCGAAGTCATGCTGAAAGCGATAGCAAACTCGGCTGCCGTAATGCCAACCAAAATCCAGAATGTTTTCCAAATCCAAGCGGTGTTTGGCTTGGCGATTTCGCCGGGGTGAAGGGCAACTTCTTCTGCGTGATTTGCCATGATATACTAGATTATTCTAAACGCAGCGCATGCCGAAGCACACGCGCATTAGTAGAGATATAAGGAGAGAAATCGCTAGTGCGACAAGCTGGTTACTGTTTGACAAAAAATCAAACCAAGTAAAAGAAGGTAAACACGAATACCCACACCAAATCTACAAAGTGCCAGTAGAGACCAATCTTCTCAATCATCTCGTAATGGCCACGCTTCTCAAATGTGCCATTAGTAGTAGCAATAAAGCACCACACTAGCAAGGCTACCCCCGAAAAAACGTGCGTACCGTGGAAACCAGTGATAAAGAAGAATAGGTCGGCAAAGAGCGGCGGGCCATACTGGTTGGCAGCTAGATTAGCGCCATACATCATAGTGCCGTCTGCCATGCGGGTGCCTTCTTCGTGACCGCCAATGAAGTGGCTCCACTCCCAAGCTTGGCTGCTGAGGAACATAGTGCCGAACAAGATGGTCCAAAGCAACCACTTTTGCACGTCAGCCTTGTCCATGCGGTGGCCCGCTTCCACGGCTAGCACCATCGTTACAGAGCTGAAGATGAGAATCATGGTCATCAATGCCACGAAAGCCAGCGGCAGGTCCATACCGTGCAAGCCAGGGAAAGCGTTAAATACCTTCTCAGGAGTTGGCCAGTAGGCCGAGCTGAAATGGAATGCTTTCGCCGTACCCTCATACACACCGTGCTTGTGGCGAATGAGGCCATAAGCAGTCAGGAAAGCCCCGAAAGTGAAGGTGTCGGAAAGCAAGAAGAACCACATCATCAGCTTGCCGTAGCTCGCTTTAAAGGGTTCGTTGCCACCGTCCCAGGTGCCGGTGCGCGGGGCATCGGCGTAGGCGGTAGAGGCAGCAGCGGGCTGCAAAGTAGTGGAGTGGGCCATAACGGACAACAGATGGACAGGCGGGCTTTACGCCAAATTCCCGTTTAGTGGTTCAAAAGTAGGAACAAATACAGGTACAGCCAAAGCCCACCCA
>Ga0160429_1001029_pt1 | contig 16758 bp, 12 predicted proteins | sample SolpanmetagenomR_FD_108199 | JGI IMG/M metagenome (GOLD analysis project Ga0160429, IMG submission 108199) | Solar panel surface microbial communities from Lawrence Berkeley National Laboratory, California, USA - R | ecosystem: Engineered > Built environment > Solar panel > Unclassified ...
AAGCTATGCATAGAAATACAATAAGATAATCAAAGAAATATAAAACTGAAATTATATGGCCAGAATGTAACAACCCCTCACATTTGACATTGCCATTGTTCACTGACCACTACTTTTCAAGATCTTTTGGCTCAGCATCACCAATACCATCATCTTTGATAGCAAACATACAATCGGCCTCGGGAAGACAAGGACTGTCGTATATTTTTGCAATTCGAGTCTCGCCTCTTCCTTTCTTAAGACTGACTCGAGTAGTGCTTGCATGGGCGATTATATTTCCACCAATAGGTTTCTTTGGGTCTGGATTGAACATAGCACTTGGTCCACCATCAACTTGAGCAACGACTTGATTCGTAATGACAACAGCGATACCAAACTCGTCAGCCAGACGTTGTAAAGTTCGCATAAATTTGGCCAAATGACCTTGTCTGGATGATAGTTCTCCTCTTCCAGAAAAATCAGTTCGGTACAGCGATGTAGCAGAGTCGACTACCAGTAGTGCAAATCGTGTTTCAGTCATCATTTGTGCGGCTTGGTTGAGTAATTGAAGTTGATGATCAGAATTGTAAGCTCTAGCATAAGCAACATTGTCCAGAACTTCCTCCCCATTCAAACCATACCGATTGGCAACAGCTAAAAGTCGGACAGGACGAAATGTACCTTCTGTGTCAATGTATAAACATTTGCCTTCACCACCTTTCATATCAAAGGGTAATTGGCATGTGACGGCCAATGTGTGACAAAGTTGTGATTTTCCCGTTCTAAACTCGCCAAAGAGTTCAGTGATTGAACCCGTTTCAATTCCACCACCCAGTAAATTGTCCAATTCCCTTGATCCGGTGCCGATCGAAATTAATTCACTTCGACGTAAATGCATTTCAGTTGCTGTAGTGAAGCCCATTGGAACAAGTTTCGAAGCTGTTCACACGTATTAATATGTAAAAACAAATTGAACTAAAGCAAGTAAACACTTGCCTTCTATCAATAATTTTGTAGCTTTTTGCTCCGAAATACCCTTGACCTGCTCGAGTTGTTTCTTTGGTCTAGATATTGTCAATATTATGATGACTAGATAGTGCGAGATTATAGACCATACGTATAAGCGATGTGTTCAATGGTATGATATCCTGCATCTAGAAGCAATTGTACGTCTCTTTTGGTAATTCCAGCAAGACCCTCGAGAGATGCAACTGGTGTAGGTGCTCCAGGTCCACCAGCAACTCCATCTTCGTAGCCAGACTGTGTCTGTTCTTCGGTTTCTTCGACGCTCATGGCAATTGATTTCTGTACTTGACTGTTCTATACGATATTTAATAAGTGTAATAAGGACTTGTATATGAAACGAGAACAAGTCTTGGTGGCGAAACTTGGGACAATGATTAATCGGTGTTTTAATCCGAGAAACACGCGCCGTACATATGAAGCGAAAACACGAAAGCACGTGTATCATGACATCATTGCCATTTTTATAACCGTCAACATTATTGGTAATGAATTGGAGGATGATGGGAGGTATAGTTGGATGATGGAAACATAAACATGACTACGATATCATCAACAAATTGTCCCTTTTGTCGTATTGCTACAACATATCCACCACCGTTGGACTCATCAATCTCTCCGATACCATCAATTGACCATGACCCAAACTTAATCTCTCCACAATGTCATCTAATTATATCTACACCTCTCGTGATTGCTTTTCTAGACATAATGCCTATATCAGCAGGTCACCTCCTTCTTGTTCCACGTGAACATGCTGAGAAGCTTTCAGATCTTTCGGGTTCAACTCATATCGAGGATTTTGCCCCAAAACTGTGGCAAAGTCCAATCGAGTCATTCAAGTCAGCTGAAAAAATGTATGATGAAGGACCTATTGCAGCCCATGCTCTAGGTTACTGGCTTCCAATTTTGTCGCATGCACTTCGATCCGCACTAGATTTTGATGATTGGAACGTCGTTCAAAACAACGGAGCGCTTGCTGCTCAAGTTGTTGAACACGTTCATTTCCATCTTATTCCTCGATATAAGCCAGGCAGGCAAGAGGCCGGGCGGAACGGAGCGGTTGACGTTGGAATGCTGAAGAGTTGGAGAATGTTTGGAAAGGGAAGTCGTGAGGATCTGGACGATGACGATGGTCAGAAAATAGCAGAGTCCATCCGTCAACATCTACGTCTCGAACTAACAAACACAGCTTCGAGCCAAAGTAGATCAAAACTGTAAAGACAGTACAAATTCGTACTGCCTATGACAGCGAGCATTCACATTCTGTAGTGGAAGTTTATTTAGTCCGTTTTTTCCGGTTCTGGTGCTGTAGCTGGTTCATTTTCATCTTGCAACTGTAATCTTCTACTTTCAACAGTCAACCATAGATTCTTCGAGACTCCCTCCAAGACTCCGGCCAGGCCCGCTCCGGCTGATGACAATAGTCCTATCAATTGTGCTCTTAGACCGTCAAGACCACCTTCTATACCGCCTACCCATTTAACTCCATCTCGATCCAAAGCGCGTCCTTCGACCCGCGCTCCAAGCAGCATTAATTTTTGTAATCCAGCCTGGCAATCCGGCTCGTAATATCCCGGATTTGCCTTTCTCTTGGGAGCAGTGAATTTGTCGCCGGGTGATAGGATTTTCAGCGCGGTAGCGACATGAGCTGGACTTGCGGATGGAAATGATAACATCATCAAAGGACCTGACATGAGCGGTTCAAGACCATGTTGTTGCTTTCGAGCCACTTTTCTAGATTCTCGCCATGCTCTCTTACTTAGTCCATGATTGATTTGTGCAGCAATTGTGTCTGGGGATGATTTTGATTGAGATGGTTGTTGAGTTGCGATTGAGGACGATTTTGACGATTTCAAGGGGTTGTAGAATTCGACAACCTTTAAAGCAGACTTGAAGATAGCAGTTTGTACGATATGTATTTTGATATTCGCAGCGAGCTCTCTTGCATCTTCCGAGTCCGAAGCCTTTTCTGATTGTGATAAACTTTCTGACAATTGATTCCGAATTGCTGCCCATTCGCTCGCTTTTAGATTATTGTGCTGAAATATGAGTATTATTGGTGATGAGTGTAGTAGCGATTGATACTGTCGATGGAGTTGTGACTTTCTCAAGGCAGGGTGTTTGTGAGATGGCAATTGAGTCGATGGGAATTTCGAAGATGACTTTGTCGGGAAAGTTGCTAGTACTGATGCAAATCGCACATGACTTTGAGCAGTTACTCGGAGTGAGTTCAATTGCGTTCTTTGACAAGGACATCGAAGTGACAATACAGTCGCCATTTTGAGTATGTGAGTCGATTACTTGAAAGCAATTATCAATCAAGTATGTCGGCGTTGTTTGGTACTATAATTTTCATATCCATATTATTTTTTCTGTTTCACGCCTTTTTGACTTTCCACCAAGAAAAGCTTCACGGCATACAGATAAGCGGCGAGGCTGGGCGACATGGGTTTCTATTACATTCCAATTTTTCATTCATAATTTCTTCCATATAGCGATTCTATTTCATCAACAATAACTTTGACCATTTGATAACATTCATCCTGCACGTATCGAACAGATAGAAACTCTCATCATGTCGAATCATTCTCAAACGTCGATATCTCCATTACTTCTTCAATTAGCAGATCCAATCTCTGCCACAAAGACAGTGACTGCACAAGAAATCTCGGCAGCTATTTCTTTGATTTTTGAAAATGCAATATCTCCAGTTCAAATCGCATGTTTACTTTATGCTTTACATTCTACACAATTGGATAAAAGACCTGATGTAATTGCCGCATGTGCTGCTTCGATGAGAGATGCAGCTCTTCAGCCTGATCAGAAAGAATTGGCAGAGGTAATCTCTAAAAAGGCCATGTCATCTGGTGATTATCATGGTGGTCTTGTAAGGTTAGTTTGTTTAATCGTAGATTATGTCATAAGTTAGATGACTGACTGAGCGAATTATAGTCTTGAATGGTTCACCCCTCATCTGATGTTTAGAATCTAATGATACTATAGTGTGATATCGTAGGAACAGGTGGGGATTCTCACAATACTTACAACGTCTCGACTACAAGTTCTATAATTGCATCTGCACTACTGTTGATAGCCAAACACGGTAACAACGCATCAACTTCTCGTTCTGGTTCTGCCGATCTGCTATTAAGTTCTAGTCCCGCACCCGTGCTTGACTCTACAAACGAAAAGACAATCTCTCGCATTTACGCAGCATCTAATTATGCGTTTCTATACGCTCTTGAATGGCACCCCGGAATGAAACACGCAGCGACTATTCGTAAAGAACTACCCTTTCAAACAATCTTTAACACACTAGGCCCTCTCGCGAACCCACTTCACAATTCCAACCTGATCGAAGCGCGAATAATCGGCGTAGCTAAGCGAGAAATGGGTCCTGTATTCGTAGATGCTTTGCGACTGAGTGGAGCGAAGAAGGCTCTCGTAGTGTGTGGAGACGAAGATTTGGACGAGATATCCTGCGCTGGACCTACTCACTGCTGGCTCCTCCGACCCAACACCAGCCATTCCCGTCGACTTTCTCAATCCTCTTCGTCTTCATCTGAAGCATCATCGTCTCCGAATGAACCATCCTCTCAATCAACATCAACCCACGATCCAACATGGGAGGCCACACTGTCCAGTCTTGCTGCATCTGACCGCTCTTCGAAGGAATATGTGTCGTTTACAATCTCGCCATCAGACTTTGGCCTCCCCACTCACGCTTTATCTAGCGTCAAGGGCGGCTCGTCACCTTCCGACAACGCCAAGATCTTCGCTTCTATCCTCGCGGGAGAAATGCCTGACGACGATCCAATCATGACTTTCGTACTCCTCAACACCGCAGCTTTACTCGCGGTTTCTGGCATCTGCGACAGTGATGAATCGTCCATGGGAGACGGGGATGATGGAAAAGTCATTACAGAACGAGGACCGGGGGGTTTGAGGTGGAAAGAAGGCGTCAGACGAGCGAGGTGGTGTGTCAAGAGTGCAAAGGCGAAGCAGGAATGGGATAGCTACGTCGGTGTAACGCGGGGTTTGGCTGGGTTGAGTGCTTCTGTAGCACATTCCGGGAATACAAGTGGTAACAACAATAACAATGCTAGCGATGATCATGTAGTAGGTAAATAGAACATGTCATGACATAATCAATTCCATACGTTCGTATAGTTTAACTATGAGACATGTTATAAAATGTGATGATTAATATAAATGAATTGACATGATAATTGACCAGATGGGCTTGATTTAAACTAAGTTACTAAAAATAAAAAATAAAACACAACATTATACCGATACATTAATAAAGAATTAGACATGAAAGAATATAACAATAGAAATAAATGAAAAGATAGGGGGTATAATCCTTTCTTTTCTTTTCAAGACGCCCAAACATTACAAGCATTATTCTATAACATTGGTATACAAAAGACATTAATCGACTGAATTCAGGACCTATTTCAGGCCGAGATTCAACCAACTCATTCTATCCTTTCTTGTTCCTGCCGTCGTTGATTGTTTTGCTGCTTGTTGCTGTACTGCTTGATTGTCTTGGTAATATTCACTTGGAACGCCGCCTCCGGTAATTGTACTGTCGCGTTCAAAATTCGAATCAGACTTTCCGCTTTGTTGCTGTTGTTGAGGTGGAAGAGGGAATATACCAGAATCACCGGTGGAACTGGCGTTACCGTGTGAGATGGGTCTCGAAGGTGATGCGCTATTAGCACCTAGAGTACTTTTCAGCACTCTGGACGTGTGATCTCCTCCATAATACGAAGCCGTATAAGCCGATGAAGGAGCACGTGGCGCGTCAAACCTTCCACTTGGACTGCTACCCAATGCAGGAGAAGTTTGTGTTTCGATAAAAGACGAGTCATTGGCAAGTGGAGTCCAATTGTTAGTCGTTATGGAAGGATTATTTGGGTTGGAAGTATCGTAAAGTTCGGAAGAATGTCGATCACTTGATTCGTCATTTATTGACTCCAAGCCTTCAGAGTCAAACCTTCGATGACCTTTTTGAGTTGTTGATTGGAATTGTGCACGTTGACCTCGAGCTGCTTCGAGACTACTGCCGCGACGAGCCAAATCTTCCGAAGAATGATTGAAACTTGGACTAGCAGTCATGACACGTGATACTCTTGTTCCGTCATAGGTATTGTTGTGCATGCTTAAATCTGGAGGAGGTACTAGAACATTGCCAGGGATTTGTGTAGTCGTCATTTCTCGAAGGGCAGGGTTATAGAAATTCTGTTGCTGCTGATGTTGTTGTTGATGCTGTTGTTGTTGTTGTAATTCTTGTTGTATACGTGGATCAGCATCAGCAGGTGCAAAATACCTTGACCAACCAGATCCACGCTTTTTATCTGCAACGAGAGATTCTTTAGCACCAATGGCCGATGCGGGAATCTGTGGAGCGCCACTAGCGCTGACGGAATTTGTAAAGACTTCTTTATCTTTACCCCACATATCTAATTCTACTGGACCTCTCACATCTCCACGCTTTTTTGGTAATAAATGGGGGTTAGAATCCGTGCTTCCTTGTCTATTGTGTCGTATTTGAGGAGCAAGCAATCCTCTGCTCGCTCTTCTACCAAATTTACCTGCTAAAATGGCAAATGTATTATGAGACGTGTTGTGTTGTGTAAATCGATGATTGGGCGGTATTTTAGTCAAGTCAACTTGCGAACCAGTAGCAGAGTCGTGTAACTTCATGAATGGAGAGCCTCTATCTTGGAAAGACATGCGTCCGTTTTTCTCGTCAACAAAACCAGATTGCCTTTGTCGCCGTCTTCTCCAGCGTAAAAGAAGAAGCATGAATATGAAAAGGACAGCTATACCGCCAAGAACACCCAAGGTAATTCCAAGAACTTTTAACATTTTGTGACGTGAAGCATCATCAGATCCAGGATTTGGTGCAGAAGCCGCAGCAGCAGCAGAGTTTGTGGCACTGGGTGTTGTAGACGTAGATCGACTGCTAGAACTTGTCGTTAGAGAACTAGACGATGATGTTACCGAAGTGGAGGAAAAGGAGCTGGTAGAAGATGTGCTTGATATAATCGACGAAGACGACGTGCTAGAGGAACCAAGAACATTTTGATTCGGGACTCCGTCAAACAAAAGACCATTATCAGACCAGCCATTTGAATTTGCATTGTAAACATTTACTGGTGATTGGGCATTTCCACCAACAAAAACTGCCAAACCCGTCATGTCTTGAGCTATAGAATAGTCGGACCTTACAATATTAGGACTATCGCTTGTATTGTAAGATGGCCAATCTGAAAGAGTCAATGCTCTTTTCGTGTTTTGTGTTAATGTCCTTTTCGTGTTTTGTGTTAATGTCCTTTTCGTGTTTTGAGCTCCAGAAGGTATAAGTCGACCATTCTCGGCAGCACCGCCCCCAGCTGCCGATACTACAATTTGTTGGACTATGTTTGGACTCACCGAGAGATCGAATAAGGATAGAACCTGACTCTGATCCTGTCCAGTCAACAATATGCCTTGCGCTCCAGCTGATATCGGAACTGTGATGGATGTTGCGTATTGTGAAAAAGTCCCAGCCGCAGCATTAAACAGCCAGATTTCATTGCTCCGTACCTGCTTGCTTACAAGCATAGCCGTCGTTCCACTGTAAACTACAACTATAGGTCGATTTGCTGGTGGCGCAGGTGATGAATATGAAACGATATTGTATGGTGGAGACAGAGAAATTGTAAAAGTTGAAGTTGCCAAGCCAGTAAAGTCTGGCGTTTGCTCACCAGCATATACAAATAAGCTGTTTGAATCCCAAAGTTGGACTACTCCGTGACCAGTTCTACCTGCCATGTCATTCGTTGGTGGACTCAAAGTTTCCCACTGACCTGTCGAGAATATATATTTTTGTAAACCTGTAGAAGCAGTGCCATTGAGTGGCGTACCACCCACTACATACATGGCGGCTGTGGAAGCATCTTGACCAGTCTGTACGTGCGTACAGGAGGATCCAATCACTGGTACGCCCATCGGCAAAGTCGACCATGTTGCATTTTTTGTGAGTGGCAATGATTGAAATGAACCTGAAGAAAGTACGTAGAGCGTCTGTCCATTTACGACTGAGCAATGCCCATCAATGGGAGAAGGTGGAATTGGTGACGCCATCGAAAAGGAAGATATATTCTGCTATGCTTTGATAATATTCTTGCCTAGCAGATCGCGAAGATCATGGCCAAGCTTCGATGGATATGATTCTACGCTTGCTTTCGTTTGTAAATGAAGGCGAAAACCCTTTTTCTTTTTTCTTGTTTTCTTCTTCTTCAGATCTCTCCCCAAGCTCACTTTGTCAAGTGATTACCGAATCGACCACCGTGTTGTGTTGTGTATAGAATATTATTATTTTTCGTAAAGGAGACCTTTCAGTCACGGTCGCGTGTAACGATTTCTTGTGTGTTATCAGAAAAAAAAAGGGATCGCTGAGCGGCACGTTACAATCGATTCGATCGCGACTAGGAAGTTCGAGCGAGAGAAACTGGTGTCGTAAAAGTTAATAAAAAACGGCCAGCGTGTTTGGTAATGATATGATAGATGTGCTGTTGATTCTTGAAAGTCCCTCTACGTAGCGATGAGGAAAGCGAAGAAAGGAAGCGAATGAATTATATCTAGAAGTAATGATCGTGACGAGATTATTGACAATAATAATGTCGGAAAGGAGTATGCAGATACTAGATTTTGCTGCAGTGTGACGGTTTCGTTTCTGTGTTTGGACGATACAAAAAATAATCGCAAAAGACGTGTATCAAAATGCTTTGTATGATGTCCGAGCCATGCACGGCCGTTTCAAACGTCAAGAATTTACAGAAACTGATGGGGAAAATGAGAAGATGCTGTCCTCCGGGAATGTCGGAAATGATTGGTTGGGTTTCATAGGACCGACCATGAATAATGGATCCAGTAGCCATCACTCACGTTTTTAGGTTTTCAAACTTACCAGAACCAGGAGTGCGACATTATTAAAATTAACTCGTTCAGTCAATCATCAGTAGCGTTGGCCTGCATGTTTGGGCCATAAGGTAACAAAAGTGTGTGGTTGGTCAGATGATGGACTATTTCAGATGGGGTTAGTCTACCCGAGTATCCATGGGCAAAAAGTGATCCGTGCTGCTGTTTAGCTTTGGCCGACCCTATGATTATGAGGATTTTACCCTTGTTTGCATTTGTCTCACCTTTTTTATTTAGAATTTGTTTATTTTTAGCATGCTCTGGCGGTACGGTTCAGACTTGTTCACGCTTTTTCTATGTACTCTTTATCATTAATGTACATAGGTATCATTGTCAAGTTATTATATATGTTACAGTATTCGTCCTACGACATCAATTCATATTTGGATCGAATCGTCTCAAAGTATATACCTAAAACTTGCGTCAATTAATGCTGTCAGCTCTGAGTCTGTTGCTGCTTCTTCCATGCCTGTGCCATCATCAATAATTTATTCGTACTAGCTGCTGCGCTATCATCAGCTGGAAATACATAATCCATGTATTCTTCAAACTCATTTTCGCCAAGTTTTCGTCTTTTCTTAACACGTCGAGGCATTTGTTGTTCGATTTTATGCTTCTCCTCAGTAGTGCCGTGTTCATTCTCAAATGCTTTCCAGGCGTTAAGCAATGCCACTCTCTCATCTCGTAAATCATTGTCTTTAAAGTTCTTATGAGCACGCGTAAAAACTTTCCGGGCTCTTTCCTTTGCTTCTTCGCTGATCGGCCTTTCCTTTTCAACGGCGTCTTCCTCCTCTTCATTTGTGTAATCAGGCATATTTATCTCAAAATGTGCATAACTGATCCATACTTTGACGTGATTTGTTTTGTCTAACAACCTCTCGTACAAAGCACGTGTGCGATCAAATTCACCTTCGGACTCTTCAAATTCGATATATGCTTTCCACAATAATTCTGGCATGTCTAATTGAGATTGACTGGCAGCCAGTTCGAAGATAGCTCGAGCACGATCGACGTCATCTAGACCGCGTTCCAGCTCGGCAAACTTGATCCACGCTGCACAGTTTGTCGAATTCCATTCGATATGCTTTTCGTATAATGTCCGACAACGCACAAACTCGAAAAGTTTCAGCTCAAGCTCTACATAACCGCGAAACAATTTATCTTTTGGACACGTTCCAATCGCTTGACCCAGAGTTTTCCTTGCTGATTGGACTTGCTTTTGGCGAAGTTCAAACTGTGCTCTCATTAACCAGATTTTTGCAAAGGTAAATTTCTTGTGCGGTATGAGCTTCAAGCATTCTGTGTAGATCTGTCTGGCTCTTTCTGCATCTGCATTCTCCATCTCTTCCCATAAGGCATAGAATATCCATAGATATATATATCTCCTCCAATGTCGCTTCTCTTGCGATGGCGGGATTTGTGCAATAGCCCGTTCATACACGTCTCGTGTTCGATCCACGTCACCAAGAGACTCCTCCAACCTAGCATAGTCAAACCATGTATCATAGCTCCTCGGATCTTGCTTGACCTGCTCCTCATATTGAACCCTTCGCTTGGAAAGAACGACATCTTCTACCCCTTCTTGATCACCAAATTGCTTCTCGAAAGTTGTATAATGCTTGTGCAAGTTCACACTCTTCGATCGCGGCATACGATCAAGCGCAAACTTATAAATCGCCCTCGCCCTTTCGTATTCCTTCAGTTTGGCTTCGAATCTAGCATATGCAATAAAGACTTTTTCATCCATGAATGCATCGCCAAGCGCCTCAATTGCCATACCATACACTTCTCTTACTAACTCGCTTGTACCATTTTCCTCCTCAAATCGGGTCCATTTGAGCCAAGTCCGCGCTTCCGGGTGAACGATGGTGAAACGTTCAAAGATAGCCCTGGCACGGTCGAATTCATGATATCTTTTCTCAAGCTTGACGTAAGCCCCCCAGGCATTCTCATCCGGCTCCCACGTCATCCACCGCTCAAACACCTGTCGTGTGCCAGGTACATTGCCTAGAGTCTCCTCCATATAAACATACTGGTACCACAATTTGTCGACTCGTGGCAATATCGTGACTGCTCGATCTAGTATGTTCCTAGCATGGTTGAGATTTCGATTCTTCATTTCGGCTTCTATATAACGTAGCCATAGTGGGACATATGTAGGGTCAACGTCTAGCGCGCGCTCAAAAACACTTCTTGCTCTTCGAAACTCTTTTTGTTCTAATTCCCAGGTGGCATAGCGGGTCCAATTGCCCATGTCAATTCTATTGCGTCGTACATAATCTTCAAATTCCTTGCGCTTACGACCTTGGAACTCATGGAGTTCTTCGAGATCGGCGAAGCGTGTTGTCGGAGCTTGAAGACCAGGCTCTTGTCTGTCTACGGCTTCTCGTAGAAGCTGTTCTGCGCTGATCTGTATGGGAGCCGCGGCTTTATTTTTGACCCTCGGCGGACCACGAGACGACTCCATAATGAAGATCTACGACGGTCAGAAAATTGGACCTGCTTATCACAGGGGAGCAAGTTGAGCGACGAAATATTGGAGGAGTGAATTTTACGGAATTTAGATATTTATTAAATCCGATGATTTTTTATTGACTAGTTATTATTTCACTAGAGTAATGCAAACCTGGAGGTACACGTCCGACTTTCTGTGCGGACCAGGCATTTCGTTTGCAAAAGGCTGAAACATGGCAACTATTGCAGATGAGCTGCTTAATGACTTTGAAGATTCAGGATCAGAAGCTGGCGAGGATGGAGAGGGAGAAGTCGCGGCTCAGAATGCTAGTAAATCAAATAACGTCGATACTGTCGGTGACAATCATGGGAACGAGGCGCATCATACTTCAGTGATGGATCTTGACGATGAAAATGATGATGGTTCGGAGGACGATATGCAAGATCTGAGGGAAAATAGTGAATTGGACCAAAAAAAACCTGGAGCAGATGCAGAAAACGAGGAAGAAGCCAAAGCAAGAGTAGAGAAGATGAAATTTGGTGCTGTGAATGATGTGCGGACAGTAGCCGGGCTGATGAAGACACTGGGACCTGTTCTAGAAGTAAGTTTTAAGAATTCTAGCCTTCAATCCAAGACTTTGTGCTCAACTTGGCAATAGAAATGGTGACTGATTGGATTCTTGTTTGTTAGAAAATATCACACTACCAAAACCTGCCACCAGAAGAACAAAAGCGCAACATAGGATCCATCGAGGATAACCCCGAGTATCGGCTACTTACAGAGTCGAATTCTCTTTCTACACAAATAGACAGCGAAATCATATTAGTCCACAAGTTCACACGGGATCATTATTCTTCACGATTTCCAGAATTGGAACGTCTTGTACAAAACCCCCTTGATTATGCTAGAACAGTAGCTGTTATAGGCAATGGTCCTATGGAGAAAATAAAAGATTTATCTCAAAGCAGTGATAATCTAATAAAGCAACCGCTACGTCAAATTTTGTCCGGTCCAACGTTGATGGTTGTTACAGTCGAGGCTACGACAACTCGAGGACGAGAACTTACAGACTCTGAATTAGATACGATTCTCCAAGCTTGTCAAATGGTTCTTGATCTCGACAAGGCTAAAATTGTGCTTACAGATTACGTCCAATCTCGAATGAGCGTATTTGCTCCTAATCTCACAACATTGATCGGCTCAAAGACAGCAGCACAACTTATCAATTTCGCGGGGGGTATAAATGGTCTTGCTAAAACACCTTCTTGTAATCTAGCACCGTTAGGTTCAACAAAGCAAACTCAAAGCGGAATGGCAACTAATGTCGGTCTCCGCCACCAGGGTTTTCTATATTTCTCTCCAATTATTGCTGAAACTGGAATCCCATCCGATCTGAAGAAACAAGCACTACGTATTGTCAGTGCAAAGACCGTCCTTGCAGCTCGTGTTGATGCAGCACATCAAAGTGCCGATGGGTCATTAGGGGAAGATCTTCGACGACAATGTCTCGATCGACTTGACAAACTACAAGAAGCGCCCAAGAATCAAGGCACAAAAGCTCTCGCTGCACCGGATGACAAACCAGCACGGAAACGAGGTGGTAGAAGAGCACGAAAAGCAAAAGAAGCTACTGCCATGACGGATCTACGCAAAGCACAAAACAGAATGGCATTTGGTAAAGAAGAGATTGAAGTCGGCTATGGAGTTGGTGATTCTACAGTCGGCCTTGGTATGATTGGTCAGACTGATACTGGTCGGATCAGAGCTCAACAGATTGATCAAAGAACTAGAGCTAAATTGAGCAAGAAGAACCCTGGTTGGGGAGGTGCAGCGACTCCAATGGCAGGGATGAAAAGTACCTTTCAGGGATTTGGTGGAGCTTTGGGGTCTGGAAATGCAAGTGTCATGCGTAACAGTGGTTTACGAACAAGTGGAGTTGGTGGGACTGGTATGTCCAGTATTGCGTTTACGCCTGTTCAAGGTTTGGAACTGGTTGATCCAAGAGCTCGTGAGGAGATGAGTCGAAAGCGTAAAGCAGATGAAGATAAATGGTTCAAAGGCGGTACGTTCACGCAGATTGGCGGCGGTGCAAGCGCTCAACTAAAAGTCGATTCTGCTGGCTTTAAGATGCCTGCACCACCGAACAAACGAGTCGATACTGGGACCAAGAAATGAAAGAGCATGTCAAATTTAAATAACGTCTGTACATTAGCGAACAACGAGAAATGAGACATGAACATTCTATTGCATCCATCATGATATCTTCATGCATTACTAGAGCTATAGATTCTATTCTTCGATCGATTTTACACAAGCCCATGTGCCTTTGAGATTCTGCTTCCATAGACTGACTTTGTTATCTCCACAACTAACAGCCAATACATTTCCACTAAGACTCCAACTGACTCTCCACACAGCCGCGTCAAATTGTAAGACCGAACTCGTCCAATTGTTCGGCTGTGTAATATCTGCAGAAGTAGCACAACTCCAAATTCTGATAGTCTTGTCTTGACTGGCGCTAGCTATATAACTCTTGCTCAAAGGGGTAGGAGACCAAGCAACATCCCTAACCCAATCTGTATGACCATTTAAAACACATACGTTATCATATGTCTGCGTTTGAGGATTCCAATCCCATATCTTGACCAAATTATCACTCCCACCAGTCACAAACCTTCTCACCGTTGCTGAACTCTGTTGTTGATTCGTAGCAGCGCTACTCAACACGTCTGGATTCCAACCAGGAGCCCAACTTACAGCATTGACTCCGAGACCGTGTGCAGGGAAGATTTGATGTGTAAATGCACTATTTGCAAACGTAATTACAGACACTGAACCATCGGATGACGCTGCTGCTAGATGACAGCCTGCCTCTGGAGGTGACCATGCGACTAGATTGACAGATGCCGTGTGGAGAGTGAATTCGTAAATACGTTGCCATTGGGAGGCTTGTTCTCGCCAGATGAAGATTCGACCGTCGTAGGATGAAGACGCCAGTATAGTGCCGTAGCGAGGATGTGACCAGGATATAGACCATACTGCGCCGTCATGACTGTTCAAAGAAACAGTTTCAGCATCTTCAAGTTAGATACGGGATTGATCAACAACTAACCCTTTGAGTGTTTCGCTTAATCGATGCGTTTCGCCGTCGATTTCGAAAATCTTGATGGTCTTGTCGGAGGAACATGTTGCTAAGCGACGGCCGTAATAGTCTAAAACGGCATCGTGCTAGGTTGGCGATAAGTATGAGAGATGACAAGATTGAAGCTAGATAAAGACATACTATCATGTCTTCATGACCAGAGTTGGCAATTACTTGCGCCTAATTACGTTAGTATAAGTCCAATGCACAGGGAAGGAGTTGAGACTCACCATGATTGCGCGAACAACAATGACTTTTTGATGAAAGGTGACGTGATACAGTGTCAATTGAAGTGCTTGTTGTTTCGACGGAGGAAGCTTTACCATAAAGAAGCTTTAAAGTAGCGGCACGGGCCGAGACCTTAAGCGACAACCACCTTTCACATGTCATGATCTCATAGTTATATTCAACCGAGCATTTATGTTACTACATTGCATATATTACGAGAAAAGATATCCACTTATGTGATGAAAACATGGCAGACGCGCTTTGTGGACCGTCGAATGCTTTTCAGCAATTTTCAAAACATGCAACTGTAGATCGAAGTCTACAGCAGGATCAATTCAGGCACGGGTCACCTTTGGAGGTAGGATACAGCGTTTGATATTTTGTGCTTTACTTAGACTTGTAACAGAACTTTCGGGAACTTACACAATCGAATGAATCTCATGCTGAATTTGAAGCCTTTCGAGCAGGTCAATCGTTACCATTCATAGATTCAGTTACTCCAATAAAGAATATCTCCTATCGACCAACTAAACAATTCCAACAGCCACGATCTACGTCGGCCTCAAACAAACAGAGCAGTTGGGCCTCGGACTTTCATACATCATTTACACATGAAGACTTGCAAAATCAAGGTCACCAACATGTTCCGGTGAGGCAACAATATCCGGAACACATCTCTCCATCACAAATACTCCGTTCACATGACCGCATAGGATTGAATTATCAGCCGATATCAAGATCTCATCTAAATACATTCAAGACGCCGTTACAATTCCAACATCCTCAATCATCACGTTCCGTCCAACATGATCATCCGTTGCAGCAAGATGGAATAGATGAAGCCGCATTCGAGCAAGCCTTTGCGAACATCACATCAAATCTAAAGTCTACTGACAAGCCTAGTGAGACTCAATTTACATCGAGTGACATAGCTATAATAAATTCTGATGCACATAGTGAGTTTCGTGCTTGTCAAGCTATATACTACGTTTCTAATGTGTTTATAGTCACGATACTAAGACTTGGACTTGTCCAGTCGATAATGAGCTTTTCACAAGAAGCTCTACATCGAGGGTCGATATATTTGACGTTACTAGAACGGAACGACTATTCCACGGTGAATAATGTCCAGAAGTATCTTTTAATGTCTTTATTGGACGATTATGAAAAGATATTTGATCCTCATAATGAATATCGTTATAACTTTCCAGAGCGAATGCAGAATCTTCGGCTTAAACTTGTTGAGAATCTATCTGAAGAGCCTGACCAGATCCTGAAAAGATTAGAGCCAATCAGATTATTCTACAGACATATCCTCCAGGGAGCAAATCGTTTCTTAACATTAATAAACCAGAATAAAGTCCATACTGTCGCGCGAGAGAGTGAGATTAACGCAGACGTACTAATGCAAGTAAATTCGTTACCGGGGAATGATGTCGCTTCAAAGACCATGCATCTCTTCAATCCCGACACGTTCAAGAACATTTCTCAAGCCTTACGAACTGACAGTGACATTGACATTATCAAATCAGAACTGGATCTCCTTTCACCAGGTCATGTATCCTCTTCATCATGTCCGTATCAAGATCTCTGGAATCGAATAAGCACTCTTCACAGTCAAACTCATACTCATCAAACCATGAACCATTCCTTTCCCCTAGCATCACAATCGTCCGAGATCTCTCCATTAACTGATACGACAGAGACTAAACAGACCAATGATCTAGCACAGACTGCCGACGAATTACTACAAAAAACATCATCGAATAAATCCGATAAGTTCTCACAGTCTACTTTTCTGTCATTGATGCGAGAATTACGTGACGGAAAGAAAGAAGTCAGAGGTAGGGATATCGTTGACGTCGATTCTTTATCACAACCACCATCAGAACTTGAACCACAAAGTATGGTTGATAATTCTAGTTATCGTAATGATACACAACGACTAGTTAGC
>Ga0160429_1001030_pt1 | contig 16749 bp, 22 predicted proteins | sample SolpanmetagenomR_FD_108199 | JGI IMG/M metagenome (GOLD analysis project Ga0160429, IMG submission 108199) | Solar panel surface microbial communities from Lawrence Berkeley National Laboratory, California, USA - R | ecosystem: Engineered > Built environment > Solar panel > Unclassified ...
AGGAATAGCGATTAAGCTCGCTGAGGCTGCCGCCACGGAGTTGAAATGTGTGAGGACAACACCCTTAGGGTTGCCGGTTGTGCCACTCGTGTAGTTGATAGTTACAGTATCTTGAGGCCGTGGAGGGTTGTAGGAAAGATTAATGTTTTCTCCCATGGCTTCTGCGTCTTGCAGAGAGATGATCCTGATCCCTATGTCTCCTGCAATGGCATTAAGGACATCAGATTTCGATGCTCCCGGGACTTCCCCAGCATCTAGAGGGTCTAGAGAGACGATGATCTTCAATGAAGGACACCTAGGCTTCAACTTCAACAAGATAGGAATGTGGTTTATCGATGCGACGACACAGGTAAGTGTTGCGTGGTTGATGATATACTCAGTAGTATCCGGGCCAAGGGTGTCGTAAATGGAAACACTGAATAGAGATTGTGACATGCACGCCAGATCTGTGGATTATTAGTACATGTCTTTGAAAATCACAACAGCCTCTAACTTACCAGTAATCTGCCATTCTGGTCGATTCTGGCACCAAAGTCCTACGCCATATTGGCGTCCGACCACCCCAGCACTTCTGTGGAGTTCTACCAAAGCTCTACCAAATGCAGCTCTTCTCTTCTGAACAGTCGCGTAATCTAGCCACTGATATTGTCCGAAGGTCTTCGTAGCAGGGTCCCAAGGTCGGTATCCGAGACATCTCCTGGAGGGGAAGTTGTTTGCTGTAGGATTATTACCATTATGCGCGATCTGCCAAGAGCTCCGATAAACACACCAGAATTCTGGAAGAACTCGTGCGATGTCCCAATCTAAGCATTGTATGAGCCATGTATTCCGCCACAATTGAAGTACCTTACATACAGAGGGATCCAGAGTAGTGAGTAGCTCATCCTTGAACCTCCAATGCCTGTATACCTCACTTCGTCCCTCTTTCTTGGACCCTGGCAATGGTATGCTGTAGGGAGAACCTCTGGGCGGAGCAGGTCGATATTTGGCCGCCTCGTCGACGGCGAAGGGATGTGACTGAGACAGGAAGCCCATTGCGATGCTGTGATCTTCTGTTACGGGATTATATTGACTATATTTCAGATTGCGGTATTGTGAAACTGGATCGAGAGCTAGCGTCAGTAGCATTCCTGTCTCCGATCATAACAGAAGACTTACATGCGAAGATATATGCCCCACTGCTAAACAGACACACAAGCGACAGATGAGCTCTTCTGAGGCGAAACTAAACAAGTCGGAAGAGTTGTGACAAGACTAAGAGTACGAGTAGGTCATATGCACAATGGGCCCTTTGGCGTTATCACAAGCAAGCAAGCAAGGAATCTGTCATGTGCCGAGGCACGGACAGGCCCGAAGATTATTGCCGGCGCTAGACAAGGAGCAATTAGCTGAATACATCATTGCCTGTGCCGCTATCTATTCATTCAAGCTTATATAATCGTTTGCATTGTTTTGTAACAGCAGGCTGTCTCAGGCCATTTGGTTAGTGGATATTTCATGTCCTCCCATTATTGCAAAGGGCTTCGTTCTTTGTGAAGTGTAGACCGAGCATGTTTGCCACGTAGAAGACGCCCTGAGCAACTTTTGAAAGCAGATGTGTACATTAACTGCCATACCATGCGACCGCGGACAAATTTATATACAACCACATAGCAGGACAACGCTCGAAGCTATGGCCCTACATACGCCACACCTCACCTCAAATCGCACACTCCTCACGGCCCCTCACAACCCCTCAACCGCCCCCTTCTCACAAAGCGCAACCCCATAATCCCCGCCATTCGGCGTCCGCACAATAGTATGAATATGAAACTTCGCCGGCTCCTTATTCGTCAAAAACACCCCACTATGATGATCGAACTCCACCGCCAGCACGGGCCCCTGGATCCTATAGTAAAAAGCATCGTCATCCCCGAACCCACCGATCCAGCTGAAATACGTATCCTTAAAGTGCGCCTTGCAGTGCTTGAGTTTCGTGGCCCGCGACATCGCGGGGAGGTAGAGGAGGTATTGCTCGAAGATCTTCAGGACGACGTCTTGTTGCGGTGCGGTGAGGGAGGTGACGGGCACGCCTTCGTAGGGCACGATGCGGTTGTCGCGGAACGCGCCGAGGAGGTGCCGTTGGTCGTCTGGACCCCAGCGCCAGTTGGGGAGTGAGGGCGGGGAAAGTCCCGTGTAGATCTGCGCGGTGCTTTGTTGGGCTTTCGTGAGTGACTGCATGAGTTGCAGACCCAGCGCTTCCTCGTTGTGCAGGATGCGCGTGCCGGCGTGCGGGCCGGCGTCGATGAGGTTAGGCTCCGCGCCGGCGAAACACGGAGATATCACGAGCTGACGACCCTGCAGGAAGACGGAGATGCAGAGGTGGTGGCCGTACAGGGAGAATGCCCAGGGTTTCGTCAGCGAGGGCGTGCCGAAGAGGAGGAAGTTGTAGGAGTATTCGTTCATGATGTTCTCGACTTTGCAGCACGAGCCGAGGAAGCCGTTTATTCGCATGGCTGAGCGCGCTTTGCCGTAGCCTTCTGGGGAGAGGGTGGCGCGGAGGAGCGCGAGGATGGCGTCGCGGGTCGTTGAAGAGGTGCGTTCGAGGCGGATGCCGAAGGGGTTGATGAGCATTTCTGGGTTGGACCATTTGCGGCGTTCGCGGGCGTCGAAGGGGAACTGGACGGCGTGTTTTTCCTGATCGGTGATGGTGGAGAGGAGTGTGTCGGCTGCTACTTTTATGCTGGCCATGTCGAGGCCTTCGTCTTCTATAGGGAAGATATTGGGGATGACGTTTCCTGTGCGCGAGTGTGAGCTTGGTGTCGGTGTGTGAACAAGAGAACATCAAGCCTCACCATCAGTAGTAACACCTTTAAATGGCTCCTTGATCAACTCCCTCCACTCCGTCACCAATTCGTGCAGCCATGGCGGCGCACGGTTCTCGTCAAAGTATTGTCCATACTCTTCAGGCGTTTGACTTGCCGCTCGCTGAAAGCGTTCTATGCCCGTGTCTGGGAGAAACTTGCGGAACTCGCTTGCAAGCTCCTGGTCGGTCTTGGTGTGTTCTTGTACGGTGTGGCCGTTCGTTGTGGGGGTGTCGCTGTTGGCACCCATGTTGTGTGTGCTGTGCACGTGTGTATCGTGCGGCGGTTGTTTCGCGTTGTCTTTGCTGCTCATTGGTTAACTCGAAGCGGTCGACATACGGAAAGAAAGAAGGCGAGAACAGTTATAGTTACGACAGTGCAGAATGTGGCTTCATAGAATACAGTATACCTTAGCGGGGCTATTTCTCAGTGAGCGAAGCGGGAATTCCGGAATGCGCTTTTAGAACCCCCCCCTTTCGGCTCTGAATCAAGAGCATGTCGCCCGGATGGCTCCGAGTATATGATTACTATCAAGGTCTAAACTGCACACGGATCGGTCCGGAACGTCGATGAAAACTCTCGAATACCGTCCCATATACTCGAGATGTCTTGTCCTGTCTCCTTTAGAGCTCTGAGAAGGAGTGAAACATGTGCCATAAACTCGACCACTTCTCAAAGAATTTCTATAAATTCCTCGTTGCACAAGAACTTAATTTCCGGCCTATACGTTCCCTTCTATATATCGCGTAGACAAACCAATATCTATTTCAAGGTAAAATATTCCCTGAGCGACTATCATGCCTACCCTGCCTGATCAAGTCCTCCCTTCACCCACTCATACAAAAACCCTTTACGAATCCAACATCTTCGGCACCTCTTCCGTCAAATACTGCACCACATAATCCGGGCCCTTCTCAACCTGCATGCCTTGAGGAATCGCATGTGTCTTGATTCCAGGACATACCTCTGTGGCAATCTTACGGATCTGCTCCGCTTGTTCGGGTGACCACATTGATGCAGAGAACTAAAATCGAACCCGTTAACCATAGCTCCAAGGAACGTAGTCGTCAGAGAACAAGGGGCTGACTTACCATCATGTCAGGCTTCACACGCTCAAAAGTCTCCCTGACAACATTGATGCTGGCGCAATTGTCCATGTGCTGGATCGTGTACCGGTCCGCGAGATTGTCGACCACGCGGCCTACGAGACGCTTTGCTCGTTCTGGGGCGGTGTTTACGGTCACGAGTTTGAAGGGCCCTTTTGGTGGTTTGGCCTGGTAGAGGTGTCAGTGACGAGGTGTGACGAGTGTTTGCTTCATTCATAGTTCGCCGAGTCGTCCTTCTCAGTGTTCGCCAGAGTCTTGCTAGCCGGACTCTCTTGCTTGGTATGCTCGCAACGACTCACATTTTTGAAAATCGTCGTCACGGTACCGATATGCGGCGTAATCTCGACCGAGAACTCATCATTTTCCTGCAGCCATTCCGGAGGCGTGTTCCAGCCCGCGACACCAGATGGAGTACCGGTCAGGATCAAGGTTCCCGGGAGTAGCGTCGTAGAGCGGGAGAGATGGCTGATGATCCTAGGCACGGAGAAGAAGAGGTCGCTGCGTTTCACAGTCACGTTAGCTTTCCTTTTTCAGTACGCAGCGTTGGGTTCAAGATGACACATACTCCGTGGTACTGTCCTGCAACACCTTGTCCTTGTTCTTGATCCCACGCACACGCAGTTTCGACGGATCCGGGATGAGCGATGTAGATACCAGACATGGACCCGTTGGGCATGCGCCGTCGAAACCTTTGCTGAAACACCATTGGCTCGTCTCGAGCTGGGTGTCCCTGTGGCTGACGTCGTTGCACGCCGTGTATCCCAGCACATAGTCTAGTGCTTTTTCTTCAGACACGTTCTTGCAGGTGCGTCCTATGACGACGGCGAGCTCGGATTCGTAGTCGCAGCAGTTGTCCTTTTCGTGGAAGCGCGGGACGACGGTGGGTTGCGGGTAAGGATCTGCGAGGGATGTGGCGGGTTTCCTTGGGGGGTGTGTAAGTGGGGTGTTGTGTTGTGATTTGATGGATGTTTACATGAAGAGAACGGGGACTGGCGGTAAGGCCATTCCGGTTTCTTGGGCGTGCTTGACGTACTGGTCGAAGGAGTTGGTAAGAGGCAAATAAGTTTCACTAAAGATACTCACGTTCAAACCAATACACCTGATCGTTCCAACCTCGCTTGTAGCTAATGGAGACAGAAGCCTTCCAATAGTCTCGGTTTTCTCGATGGGTGTTCCTGCATTGAGGACTGTAGTGCCGCTGAAAACCTTCACTTCGACATCATCGCCGTTTCGAGTTGCCAGACCGACGTCAACCTTCTTGTCGACGGGTTCTCCGATCAAGATGGCCTTGGGGTCGGAGCGAGGGATGAAACGGACGAGACCTGGGAGGTTGCTGTGAGTGGAGTACTTTATGAGCATTGCAGGTAGACATACGTTCAAAAGAGGTGGCCATTATGTGTGCTTGTAATTTCAAGGTGCATATATTAGGCGTTGTAATTCAATCGCGCTGTGAGAAGTAATGTCGCGTGTGTGAAGAAAGATGGTGGGGGTTTAAGAAAGACACAACAGTCCCGCATTCCAATGCCGATATGAGTGGACCCTCAATTCGCGTGATTTCTCTCCCGAAAGTCTCGGTTTGATCCGGCGAGTGGAGAAGACGAGAGGTTGGTTACGTTACAGCCTTCACCCACTCGGATTCGTCCTTGTGGTCACGGTATAAAAAGAGATCTTTAACGATGCTTACAACACACAACAGAGATCTCTACACTGGGTCAAAGCCGGTGGTGTTTCGCTTTGATGTGATGAATGATCTGCGCTTCACTCTTCGTGATACTCTCATTGAGGCGCTCCATTAACATTGTCCACTCACGCGCCCTAACCAAGTGACGCATCTACTCATTCACAATCAAGCCCATAAGTTCCTAAGAGCAAACCTTCCAAATCTCCAACCGCTCACTCTCTTAATCCCAGCACATCACCACATCCCCACCTCACAACAAAACAGCCGCAGCAAATACCTCCGCCGCCACAGCCCCTAACACAACCCCACCAACCCCACCATCACCAACGCCAAACCCCTTCACCGCCGCACTCTTTCTAAAATACGCCGTCGCCGCAGCCCTAATAACATCACTCTCCTTCGCATAAGCACTTACTCCAAAGCCCCTGATCGCTCTGCGGCAACCGCGTGAAGAACTCTCTAGGATACGTGACCAACGCACTGACTACGGGCCGGATTCGTACTCTCTGCGCGCAAGGTCCAGGGGGAGGTCGGCAAAGTACGCTAAATACGCGGGTTCTGTGAGTACAGAGGCCATGTAGGCGTTTGCGGCTACGACGAGGGAGTTGTACTCGTCGATTTAGGAGGCTAAGATCGCGGTGGCTTGCGCAAGGTTTCTTATTGTTCTGGACATTCCGAACTGTATAGATTATCTCCTGCTATTCAAAGATCAGTTGTCATTGTAGTAACACTCGTCCCGTTGTTGCAAGAGACGACTGGAGAAAGAGAGTTCAGCGTTGTAGCGCTACATAACCAGCCGGAATAATCTCCAAAATTTTTACAGGCGAGAAATGCGCATCACCAAACGCATGCCAAAAAAGACGGCTCCCCTAGTTCGCAGCAGCAGCAGCAGAATCCTTTTCTTTCTTCTCCCGAGCCAACTTCTCCATGACCTCCTCCGGCGACGCGGGCATCTTCATGCCTTCGGGCGCAGGGTTCTTTGACTTCCAGTCTTGCACCATTTCTTCAAATGTCACCCACTCCACCCCTTCGTGTTTGTTGATGTATTCTGATTTTGATATTTGTTAGTCTCAAAACATAGGAAACATTGGTTGTATATCCGCAGGTGAAGGAGAGTTTCATACCAATAATACGCTCATGCATCAATAGCACGTGCGGCCGCCCACTCACATCCGGATGAATCGTCATCGGGAAAATGAACTCGTCGTACTCACGGTAGTAATAATCGAAGTGATCCATCCAGATCTGCTCAACGTCGCGCGGATTAACCCAGCCGTGCGAGTTTGGGCTCTTTTTGATGAACATCATCGGCGGGAGGTCGTCGATGTACCAACTCGCAGGAATTTCGACCATGCCGGTCGGTTTCCCGCGAACCAGAGGCTTCATCCATGACTCTGCTTTCTTGGTGTAGTCAATCTTCGTCCAGGAGTCGCCTTGGGGCAGCCAGTACATTTGGCAGTCTTCGTGGCTGTTCGAGTGGTCATATTCGATGCCGTAGGAGAGGAGGAGGTCGCAGCCGTCGGGGCTTACTTCCCACCATCTATGAGATAGTGGTGAGGGAAATTCACTTCGTAAGGGAACAAGTAGAAAACTCACGGCGCTACACTTCCTCTCGGAGGCTTTCCACAAAACTCCGTCAATACCCGAAACGACTTGTCAAGCACATCCCGCTGCTGCTCGACCGTCATATCAACAGGGTTTTCATGGCTGTACCCATGCAGTCCGATCTCGTGACCCGCATCACGTATCGCGGCGCAGTCCTCCGGAAAGGTTTCGAGCGTGTGTCCCGGTATAAACCAGGATGCTTTGATCTTGTATTTCTCGAAGAGCTTGAGTAGACGTTGTGTGCCGATTGTGCCGGCGAAGATGCCGCGGCTGATGTCGCTTGTTGAGTCCTCGCCTTTATAGCTGCCTAGCCAGCCTGCTACTGCGTCGATATCCACACCTGGAGATGGGGGTTGTTAGTAGTTGTGTCGGTTGGGATGAGATGGGCTGTGGACTAACCGTAACCGACCATGACTCTTTTCTTGCCCATTGTGATGGCTCTGAGTTGTTTTGTAGGTGATGTAGGTGGTGATAGATTACAATAAAAGCTTCACTACTGTTTCGAAGAGCTTCTGTATGCGTATTTATGATGTGAATAAAGAGGAAGCTTGGGGCTTAGCAGAAGATCATCCCGGCTATAGTATAGCATACCCCGCAGTTGTATCATTGCCCACAGTCACGTGTGAGATTAGATAGATTAGATTAGCATGATTTCGGCGAAAACCTCGGCTGATTATTAATAGTGACTCACTCAATTCCACCTTCTCCATCCCGCCTTCCGCTGGAAGAGGCAGGAGGAAACATGTATATCCGCAGTTCCTTCCGTAGGCAGAAATTTAATTATTAAAAAACATGTTGCTTCTCAATCTACAACCTGATATCCTCAGCCGTGACGGGATACGTGTTGTTGCAAAATTGGCCCTGTCATTTCGTTGTCGTTCGCAGACAGACGGCATCATCTTTCTTAATGGCTGATAAATCGGCGGAAACGGAGTTTCAGATCCCTATAGCGCCACCTGAGCCAGAAAAAAATCGTGAGCTTGAAGAAAAGACAAGACCTGTTGCGAGACCTGCTAGTGGGAGTGATGATGATGATGATCAAAAAACAAATTCCAACCGGCGGAGATGGTGGTCTAATCCATTGAAAAGAAACCCTCCACCTGTTCCGGAAGAACGCAAAATAAGTCCAGAATGGGATACGAACCTCCTCTCACAGGCCCTTTTTTGGTGGGTCAATGGACTACTAGCTGTTGGATACAAGCGACCGCTGGAGTTGCAGGACTTGCCGCGCGTGTCGCCGAGAAGGCACAACAAAGGCATTTCCGAGCGGTTGGATGGGGAGTTCAAGCGGAGAGTCGCAAAGGGAAGCAAGTTTCCGTTGTTGTTCGCGATGAATCGTGTCTTCTTCAATGAGTTCTGGTTCGGAGGCCTTTGCCAGCTGATTGCGATTGTATTGATGACTCTCGCTCCGTTGATGATCAAGTATATCATCCTTTACGCCTCGGACGCATATTACGGCGACACCACAAATACCGGAAGAGGTGTGGGACTTGTAGTTGGTGTCTGTTTGATGCAACTTGTCGGAGCCATTACCATAAATCAGTGGTCCTACAGATCTTTGATTGTAGGTGGCATGGCAAGAGGAAGTTTGATTTCACTGATCTATGCAAAGTCTCAAATGATTTCTGCTAGAGCAAAGAGCGGTCACGATGCCGGGAGGGACACATCAGAGGAAATTCCATCAGATGAGAAGTCGAAATCCAAGAAAGAGAAGAAATCCTCCGACAAATCAGAGGAAGGGTGGTCCAACGGGCGTGTTAGCAATCTGATGAGTACGGACACATCACGTATCAATCAGGCTGTTGAGTGGAGTCAGCTCCTTCTCACAACTCCGATCCAGCTTGTCATCGCCCTTGTGCAGCTCATCATCAACTTGGGATACTCGGCTTTGCCAGGGTTCGGCCTACTCGCAATCATGGGGCCAGGTCTATACTATGTTACTCGATCACTGGCAAAGCGGAGAGTCAAAACCAACAAAATCACAGACGCCCGTATAGGTCTCACGCAGGAGCTTCTCTCCAGCATTCGTTTTGTGAAGTATTTTGCTTGGGAGAAGTACTTTCTAGATAAGTTAGAGGCGTATCGCAAGAACGAGATCAGCCAGGTTCAGATCTTGCTTGGTACCCGAAGTGCCATTACCGCCGTTGCGATGGTGAGTTCTTCCTTCACTTCATCCCATATAACCATCCGGCATGCCTCTCTTGTCAATGACCCGTGGGGTGGAGCAACCAATGCCCTGCTCGCATCCCCGAGACTCGTGACAAGTACCGCAAGCCCTTTGTAGAACGTGAATCCAGGCGCTCCCTCAGTCTAAGATTATCGATGCTATCAAGGTGGCAACGATACTGCAACCATAGAGCGTGTACGATGCTGACCATGTTTCCAATATAGACATTGCCCGTATGGGCTGCAATCCTCTCTTTCCTAACGTACTCCCTTACGCATGATGCACTTCATCCGGCTGCTGTCTTCAGCTCGTTGGCTCTTTTCAACACGTAAGTAGGAATCTCCACCAGGAAAAACTTTGCGGCAGCGGCTGATGACAAACGTGCATGATAGTCTTCGACTTCCGCTCAATCTTCTTCCTATGGTCATCGGGCAATGCATTGACGCATACGTGAGCTTAGGTCGAATCGAGAGTTATCTTTTAGCAGAGGACGACACTGCAAAGCGAGAGGTTGACGAAGCTCTATCAAAAGCCCTCGTATTCGAGGATGCAAGTTTCACATGGGAAACAGTTGATCGAGGCGAAGAGGATGAGGAAAAGCCTAAGGACGATTTAGAGGTACCCTCAAAGGCGATCCATAAGAAATCCGAGCTACCCGAACAACAAGAGCCATTCCATTTCGATCGCCTTAATCTGGCCATCGCAAGGGACGAGCTTGTTGCTGTTGTTGGATCGGTAGGTTGTGGCAAGACCTCATTCCTTGCTGCGATTGCTGGAGAGATGCGACTTACTGGAGGTCGTTGCTTGCAAGGATCCAACATCGCATACTGTTCACAATACGCCTGGATTCAAAACGCCACTGTGAGGGACAACATTACCTTTGGCAAGCCATACGACCAAGCGTGGTACAACAAGGTAGTCGATTCTTGTGCTTTGAGGCCTGACTTCAAAGCCTTCACAAATGGAGACGAAACAGAAGTTGGCGAGCGGGGTATCACCCTGAGTGGTGGACAGAAGCAGCGCATTTCCATCGCGCGTGCCATTTACTTCAACGCCAGTATAATTGTATGTCATTCAGCATTGACCAAGCCCTTGTATTCACTTTACTTTAGGTCATGGATGATCCGTTGAGTGCTGTAGACGCCTCTGTTGGCAAAACCATCATGGATGAAGCGATATGCGGTGTCCTCCAGGGAAAGTCGAGAGTCCTAGCTACTCATCAACTTCACGTCCTTGATCGTTGTAATCGCATTATATACATGCAGGATGGTAAGATTGATGCGATTGGCACTTACGACGAGCTGAGGAGTACCAACCGTGCCTTTATGGACATGTTGGCTTCAAGCAGTGCTCATGATAAGAACAAAGAAGAAGAAGAAGAGGAAGAGCAGGCTATCGAAGCCGTCCAGCCGAAACTCTCTAGGGTCAACACAAAAGCATCTGTGCACGACGCAGTGATTGATGAGTTGATGCAGAAGGAGGAACGGCAGCAAAACTCTATCAAGTGGGCCGTGTACAAGGAGTACTTTGAGGCGAGTGGAACAATATGGAATGTGCCGCTTTTGATATTGTTGGTTTCTTTGGCACAGTGTAAGCTAGGTTGCTGGACTTGTTCGTGCTGAATGCTGACATCTCTTTAGCTTCGCAGATACTCGGAACCTTATGGCTGAGTTGGTGGTCAAACGGGAACTACAAATTACCAGTCGGGGGTTATGTGAGCCAAGTCTGCGCTTATGTAGTGGTGGTTGTAAGCTGACATGATTATAGATTGGAGTGTACGCCGCGCTGGGCTTTTCACAATCTGTTTTTCTATGCTCTTACTCCATCTTACTTACCGTCAAGGGTACAGATGCAAGCAGGGTCCTCCTTCACAACGCTATGCAGCGTGTCTTACGCGCTCCCATGTGAGTTATCTCAGACTGTTGAGACCACTCTTCGTATTGACAGGCTACAGGTGGTTCTTTGACACCACGCCGTTGGGACGTATCATCAACAGATGTAAGTATCTCATAAGCACTGAACGGAAGGAAGATCATTTCTGACATGAAGTCTAGTCAGTGCGGATGTAAATACTATGGACAACTTCCTTACAGAAGCGATAAGGATGTATGCGTTGACCTTTGTGACTATCTTATCCATTTTCATTCTGATTGTGGTTTATTATCCCTACGTAAGTTTGTCATTGTCATCACTTACTGCCGAAAGCTAACACTATGAAAGTACATCGCTGCTGTTGTTCCAGCTCTTGCTATCATCTGGTTCATGAGCAGCTACTTCCGCACCACGAATCGAGAACTCAAACGACACGAGGCAGTTTTGCGCTCGGCCGTTTTCGCTGTGTTCGGAGAGGCTGTTGCTGGTACATCCGTCATAAAAGCCTACGGTGTTCAGGATGTTTATCGCGAGAGATTGAACAAAAACATCGATGACATGAACTCGGCATACTTTCTAACGTTCTCCTCGCAATGCTGGCTCAGTTTACGTCTGGATACCATTGGAATCACTCTTGCTCTAATCACTTGTTTGCTGATCGTTACGGATGCGATTAGGATAACTCCTGCGCTCGCGGGTGTTCTTCTTACCTACGTCTTGCAAGTTATCGGCCAGATTCAGTTCGCCATTCGTCAGGTAAATGACATAACCAACTCGCCATCTCTTCAGCTGCTAATACCACTCACAGCTAGCGGAAGTCGAAAACGCTATGAATTCCACCGAGCGCATTCAGTACTATGCTAACGAGCTGCCCTCTGAGATCCCAACCGCCTCGCAAAACCTTATCGAACCACCTTCCGCATGGCCCGATGTGGGCAATATCATCTTTGATGACGTGCAAATGCGATACCGCCCTGGATTACCGCTGGTTCTAAAAGGATTGAGTGTGGATATCAAGGGAGGCGAACGTGTTGGCATTGTTGGACGAACCGGCGCTGGCAAGTCGTCGATCATGTCTTGTCTCTTCCGACTTGTTGAGATCGACGGTGGTTGCATCGAGATCGATGGGGTGGACATTGCCAAGCTCAGTCTCCACGACTTGAGAAGTCGCTTGTCAATCATTCCTCAAGATCCCACCCTTTTCAAGGGCACAATCCGCAGTAACCTCGACCCGATGAATCTGCACAGTGATATAGATCTGTGGAACGCCCTCCGCCAAGCTAATCTGGTCGACGCTGAAACGCTCGCCGTGCAGTCCGTTTCCACATCATCTAACGAGGGAATCGCTACGCCTTCGACACCGTCAAACAACTCTCCTCGCATTGGTCTCGATGATCCCGTCGTCGCCGAAGGTCTCAACTTCTCACTTGGGCAGCGGCAGCTCCTCGCCTTCGCGCGTGCCCGCCTGCGAAACTCACGTATCATTGTCTGCGACGAAGCCACCTCCTCAGTCGACATCGAGACAGACAACAAGATCCAAGCAACCATGCAGACTGCATTCAAAGGCCGCACCTTGCTTTGCATTGCGCATCGTTTGCGCACTATTATCAACTATGACAGGGTGCTTGTGATGGATAAGGGCAAGATTGCCGAGTGCGACGTGCCGTACAAGCTATGGCGGAAGCAGGACAGTGCGTTTAGGGAGATTTGTAATAAAAGTGCTATTAGGGATGAGGATTTCTCGTTTAGAGGATAGATGCTTGGTTGATAATTTATGGGCTTTATTGTCATGTTTCATAGAGCGCAATATGCATATATTCGGTTTCTGCAAAAGCGAGGGGGTTATCATTTGGTAGCATTTACAGTGCATTCTTTACTAATATTAGTACGAATCTATGGAGAGTTTGGATCATTCAACTTGTCAGCTGTATGGATCACAGATATGACGGCTGCCGTTCCCGTATCTTTCTGGAACAGTGGGCGAGCGCTATCATGAGCAATCATGAGCGGTTGCGTTAGGCAAGCGTTCATTGTGTCTTTCTTGCGAGCTACGCGAGTCTTCACATGACAGCGCATGATATTTGCGTTGGTGGTGGTATTATGAAGCGGTAGAGAGGTGTGCGAAGAGCATTTTTAGGGGTATTGGAGGCTCGTTTTACAAGCGATAGGAGGTCCAGTTTCATGTGACAGATGGTACAACAGCTGGTGGATGCAGTGGAAATAAGCGGTCCCAAAGGATCACAGAGTATTCAAAGGGATTGTATACCGTGTGATGATAACGCCGGTATATATCAATCTTTGTCATGAATGGTAGTTTGATTGCCCCGTGGTTAAATGAGTTCATGGGTGTTTGGCGAGTCTGCACTCCTAAATATCGATGTAGCTCTTCGTCGTCACGCCTATCATGCTAGTGGAGGCTGCTCCTTCTTGTTTCACTAACTCGTCTTCAGCTTTGCGTGAGTCGTGGTTGTTGTGTTATCGCTCAGGTCGTGGTTTTATTTCTAGGATTCTGATCTACTAGTTAATCATGCAATGCTCTTCTTGTGAAGAAGATGTGCGAGCGTGGGTGCGCATTTATGTTGGGGGCTACGCGGTCTGCCATCTTTTATAAAGCCATCGCAAGACTGGTTTTCAGCGTGTAGATGGTGTATTGAAAGATCAACATCTGTCGGTCTTGAAAGAAGTACTCCTCACCGTCCGTCAGGAAGAATATCCATGGCATGTCGCGATGAGTGGTGTAGAGCTGCGTAACAACGCCTGTTGTAATTCCCCGGTGAAGCCCAGAAGGTGTGATAGTCCCCACATCAAATATTCAGCGATTTGAATGGTGAGAGCCTAGCGCAGAAAGATTGAAATCGAACGGTGGAGTGTCAATGAAGGATCCATCATACAGCGTGATAGGCCATGACGCGCTGAACACAAGTCTCCCTTCCAGCCCTCCTAACCTCTTCACTCGCATCCTTGCTCAGATTGAACCCAGCCGAATCCGTCCCAGTGTCAACCGCAACGCTTCCCACCTCTTCAAAGCCCAACCGCAGGTACGCCCTCACGCCCTCAGTCGTCGTGGTGTCCAGCACCACCGGAACGCCTGGGTACTCCTCATTGTGCCTCCTCATCCGCCACTTCAACAACCTACTTGCGCTTCCTTTTCCCCGATTCTCCGGATTTGCAGCGAGCATCTGCACGAAGCCATACCCTTCGGCTGGTATGCCCGCTTTCGCAAACATGGCGTCGACGTTGGCTTCGAAGACGAAGTTGATGCGATATGTGCCCACGATGCCGTATGCGAGGATCGTGCCGAGGAAGCCGGAATAATAGAGTGCGGAGAGCTTTGTGATGCCCATGCGCCGGTGCGGTGGGAGCCAGAGGAGGACTGCGTGGATCGTGCAGTCGGTGCCGCTGAGGACGGATATCGTGCCGTGGCAGAGGCGCGTGGCTTTTATCAGGGAGAGGTAGAACCCGCGACGCGCTTTCTGTGGTGCGGAAAGGGAATTGATTGTTTGTGATGCGGCTATGGGTGGTAGCGGTGAGGAGATGTTCTGGAACCAGTTGTGGTTCCTTCGCGATGGTCAGTCGGTGGAGTTCAGGGCGCTGTTGTCATGCTCACCACAGCGGCAGGAAGGCGTTGTAGAGTATTCTCGACAAATCATCATCTTCTGCTTCTTGCGCATCGCGAAATATGTTGGGAAGAGTGCCTGTGACGGGAGATGGAGGGTTCATCTTTTGAGGTTTGTTTTGTTGTTTTGTTCGCGATGACAATTGCCTGAGTTTGGTTGCAGAATCAGGAAATATACGATCGTACCATCATGACTCTGTGTAGCGTAGTGATATTAATCATCAAACGTAGGATGAACTGTATACTGCTCTTTCGAGAGCTTCAAGAGCAGCAAAAGTCGTGCCGCATATGTGTGAGTTTATATGTTAAAGATATGGTTCATCGTGATAAAATGTGAAGCCAACATGACTGCCATCCTCTCTTTGTCGTCTCGTCCACGCAATGAGCTCGAGAACCCATTCAACTACGTTCTATGGACCATTCCTGTTGAGTAACGCTCATTCCTGCTCTTATACACTGTATAAATCGCAGTGGTCCAGTTTGTATTCCCTGGGAATCACCTTCGGATTAATGGCTTACTCATCGGTATTGATCTTGGCGCCGTTCCTAGCTATCGTCTTGATTGATTTGTCTAGAAAATGTGTGTATTCTTACGCTAATACAACTACATTCTTGCTTAAAAGCGCTACTCCATCCTCTTCTTACACTTCGAAAACCCAGACTACATCAACTACTGAGCCTAGTAGTCGCGCTGAGGGAAAGGAAGAGAGCACGGTATGGATTACGTCGGCGGCAGCAATAAGCCGAGTGACGACGTTGCGGCGGACTTGTTTGCACTCGATTTGCTTCCAAGAACAGTATGATTGAAGTCGTGTCTCATACCCGGCAAGAAAATGTTCTTTCACTTAACCGCCGCCACCCTTCATCATGTCAAAACCGCATATCCTCGTCAGTGGAGCTTCGATAGCAGGGCCAACTCTTCCTACTGTCTTATTCGTGCCGGCTGCAACGTAACGATTGTCGAGCGATCACAATCTCTCCGAAGTGAAGGTCAACAAATCGACTGTCGCAAGGCCGCTCGAAATGGCGTCAAGCGCATGGGTATCTTTGATAGAATTCGTGCATAAAACTCACATGAACACTGCATCGAGTTTGAGGATGCCAATAACCATTGAATCGCACGGCTTCCTACCGATGGATCTGGTGCAGACGATAGTTTGTACACCGATATTGAGATCCTCGGAGGAGAGCTGGCGGGAATTCTTAATGTTGTCACAAAGGATGACCTTAAGTACATGTTCAGTCGAATGAGAGCTCGGAAGAATCGGACAAGCAAATCATTGTACAATTTGCAAATGGAACTCCAACAAGGTCTTTTGATTTGGTTGGTACTGCAGATGGCAGTGCTTCAAAAATCCGTGGTATGGCATTTGAACCAGACTATTCTCCGGTCAAATCATTAGACTCCTTCGTCTTGTACTTCACGATCCCTCATGTCGAGACGGACTCCAGGTGGTCGAGAGCTCATTGGAATCCGGGCGGTAGAAATATGATTTTTCGGCCATACAATTTGGGTAGACAAGAGCTTTGCTGGGTTTGCAGCCCTTCTACAATACAGACGAGCGGCTGGCTCCGTTGAAAAAGGTATAGAAGGAGGACGTCGGCGCTTAGCCTTCTATATGTAAGATATTTGCCAGGTCAAAATGGACCGCTGGTTCAGTGGTTATATCACTGTAGTCGGCGACGCTGGTTATGCTCCTTCGTCATAAACTGGCATGGGTACTTCGCTTACTGTCATCGGGGCCTACGTTCTGGCAGGCGAAATGTCTCAATCACTTCATGATATTCCTGGGGCTTTGGAGTCTTACGACCGTGTGCTTCGCCCATGCGTAGAAAATCGTCGGAAGCTTTCACCTGGA
>Ga0160429_1001031_pt1 | contig 16743 bp, 1 predicted proteins | sample SolpanmetagenomR_FD_108199 | JGI IMG/M metagenome (GOLD analysis project Ga0160429, IMG submission 108199) | Solar panel surface microbial communities from Lawrence Berkeley National Laboratory, California, USA - R | ecosystem: Engineered > Built environment > Solar panel > Unclassified ...
AATTTATTTAGTTTAGAATAGTTAATACTTAGGTGGATCAACCGCCGCTGCTTACTTCACTTTATTAAGGTATAATATACTCGAATATACGTTACTATATAATAACAGAAATTTACTATAACTAGTATTACGTAACGTTAGACTGTCCGTCGGTTAACAACTAGCCTAATAGATTATTCAAGTAGTATAAATATATAATATTTATAACCCATGCACCTCTTCTACTTACTACTAAATTCCTACTTTAGTCGCTCGGCTCCTCCGCATCCGACGTAAAGCTATAGTCTTTTTACTACTAAGCGGATTCTATACTTCTATCCGCGCTATCGTCCGATTATTATCCCTTATTATAAAACAATTATAGGTCTTCTATAGTACTAGTATACTATAAGGACTTCGTAAAGATATTAACCGACGCAACTTTAAATAAAGACTCCTTATCTAATAACCTTTCCTATAATACCCTTAATACTTAAGACGACGAGAGCGAGGTCTTCGTAGCTATAGATAATACCTTAAATACTCTCAATACGCGTTTCGGCGTAGACAATAACGATAAAGAGTTTAAAAACCATATAGGCCGTATTAACAACGCCTAGGATAGCCTAGAGCTTAAAGATAATAACGACGATAGTACTTATAATATTAAAGATAACGCTTCTAATACACCTTAGAGAGTATTAAATAAGAAAGAAGAGTAAGAATTCTCAAGCGACGAGACCGGTAGTACCTATTACGAATTCCGCCCTATACTAAGGGAGAGAGATATTTAATTTAGTAGAGTATATATCGACTAGGATAACTCTAGTAACTACGATCCTAATTAAAAGAGTAGGCTAGCGCTATTTAGGCCTAGGCGGTAAATTACCGTAGATTGTTATAATAATTCTAATTAGGAAACGGAGCGTTAATTAAGGCTAACTATTAGCCGGACTAAGGCTAGAATAGAAGGAGTATCCTTTAAAGTTACCCTAAAGCTTAAATCCGTTAAAGGCATAAGCCTAATAAGAGATTTAAGAAGTATAAAACTAGACATCTTGCCTAAGTAGGCATATGGTTTGTTTATCGGTAACCTACTTAAGTAGGAGGCGGCCGAACTTAATTCGCGTTCGTAGTATCTACTATATAGTAACATAGCCAAACTTCGATAGAAGACTATAAAAGTCGAGTAGTATAAAGTTTATTAACATCGCTAAGGTATCGATTATACTAGATATCCTTAGAGACGTAGATATAAGACCTATTAGATACTCGTCTAGGAATGCTCATTACTCTATCTACTAGTAGAATATCTATGTATTAACTATATAGAAGACAACTATAAATACGAACTCCTTATCAAACCTAAGATTAAGCGGGGATATACTAGCTATAGAAGAAACAAGTACTTATATATCGGCGGTAGCGACTATAGTAAGCTATATCTCTAATATTAACCCGTCAAGGGACCTATAGTCTTTCTACCTCGTGTACGTATTAGTCCGATGCTTCTCGAGCCGCCCTAGCTTAAGCCTTACGTATTCTATCGTATTTTACCTTAGCCCTATTCGCAGCATCTTTCTGTTTTTTTTCGAAGTTATTATCGAATATCGTATTATATATATTCTAATCGATATAGTTATTAATAAAGTACGTATCGCAGTCCACCTTAGTAGTTACTAGTATTAGATAGGCACTACGTATAACTATCGGTAGCTCGTAAATACGGCGGCCGCCTAGTAATTTTCGTTGACTATCGGCTAACGGACTTCTTCTCTTTACTTAAACTATACCGTTAATCTTATTAGCTCTTTCTCTATTCTACGGCTAATATATATCTAGTACTACCCCCTAGTAAAGCTCGCGTTTATATCTATTGTTATATATCGCGCCGTCTATAACCGTAATAATTAGTATAACCTCTCCGATAAGTATACTAGTTATTCCGGCCGTAGCGTTTTTATTCTAAATTGTAGTATAGGCGTACTTCTTTACCTGAACGTTGTCCTGGCGCAGCCCCGATCTATACTAGTCGTCTAAGTATTAAACGTACTCTTTTACCGTAGTATCCTAGTTTTACCCGTCCTTGCCGTACTATTTCTAGTAAATAAGTATACTATAGATCTTAACGAAATAGCTTAACGCCTATTCGGCGCTATTCTTAATATATTTTATCCTATTATCGTTAAACCTAGTACCCTCTCTCTTATTACGCTTCTCGCGGATAAATACTACTAGGGCTATAATAAACCCTAGAAGGTTTATTTCTCGTTCGGCCGTATCCGCTCGGCGCTAGTTCTTAGAGGATAGACTAACTTTCCTAAGTTCGCTTACCTTAGTATTAGTAAGTTACTATCCTATTTTATTCAAATCCTAGGAACTATATATAGCGTATATAACCTTAATCTTATCGTCCTCTTCGGCCTATATTAATTACCGGAACTATAGCTTATTAATCGTATTCTCTAACGCCGCTATATTAAAGACCCTAGTAGCCGCTATTACTATCTATACCTAGAATCCGATATATTTATTCGTCCTACTATAAGGGTCCTTAATAGCTTCGATATATATACGCTTAGGTATCTCGGTACTAACTCTAGTAGCTATACTATATCTACGTATTATTACTAGCTAGTACGTTAGAGCGTGGAATTTAGAGATATTAAAATATCCTTAGTCCGCCCCCTTATTACGCCTCCGTAGTCTACGAAATACGTTTATAAAATATTCGAACCTATATAGGGCATGTTTTAAGTAGCCTATAGTACTCTCGTCGTGTACGTAATACTATACTAATATAACGAAGTCGTATACGGCGCGTATATAATAGATGGTATCGGCGAATTTGCTTCTTAATAGCGGTGCGAACACGGGTACTATAAGTTAGACTATTATCTTTTTCTCTTTTCCTATCTATTAAGTAACCTTCGAGAATTAGATAAAGTATTTAAGACTCTAGTATTTCGGGACGTGTGCGAATCTCTTATCTATTACTACTGTCATCGGGCCGTTAGCTACTAGTATCTTTTATTCTTTCCGTTCCCTCCTCTTCTTCTTCTTTATAGCGTCTTTAGTTATCTAGCTAGCGGCTTAATATACTAGTCGTAGCCCAAATAGGGTCGTAGTCTAGTCAACGGCGTATTTTACTAGGCCCTTAAGTAGTTAATATAAGATATCGATTATTATACTATCATGGATGTTTACATAGGCGTGCCTCCACACGAAGTTATCGACTTTATATACCTAGTCTTTGTTTATTCTATCTACTAGATCTTAACGTTATTACGGTCTAAGCGTAATGTAATTCGATTTGCTTAGACTAAACTACGTATAAGGACGATCGATTAGAGAACTAAGATCTAAGAGACGTACGAAGTATAATACTCTTTATATAGTTGAATTGTAGGCGGTAAGTATCGTACGAAGGCTAGATCGTATACCGTAGCCAAGTACCGAGAGTAAGGGTTTATCCTATAACAAACATTGTCTCTCGATCTATGCCTCCGTGCCTTTATATATTCTCTAAGGCTAGGTTTCGTTAAGAAGCTCTCTTTTATTCGGCGGCATAGTATATAAAGTATAGTATCTCTCTAATTTAATACCTATAAGTAATACCTATTCCTTATAGTCGACCTAGAACTCTATAATTATTAGATAATACCTTCGTAACCTACTATCGGTATATCGGATTTCTATACTAGTTCTTACGGCCTTCTCTATTACTAAGATATATTAGTTCTAATCCTTTATCGTGAAGTACTACGTACGCTAGAGTATTTCCTATATAGCATCGTGGTATATCCGGGATTTTATATTAATAGGATCCCCTTCCTTACTATTTATAACTAGTAGTAGGCCTAGTAGGATAGTCGCCGGCCTTATTACTAATCGTCTAGTTATACTATTGAGATCCCCGATTATGAGATATACCAGCTATATCTTCTTATCCCCTCCGAATCTCGTAAGTACGGTCTTGTCTAAAGCTATTAATAGCGGAATAATTATGGCCTGGTCGTCTAGTAATAAGTCTTATATCTCCTACTACTAATCTACCGTATAAATTTTAGAGTAGATCTACTTATCGTCGTAATTGTATTATTTAACTAGTACGTATATTAGGTTTTCTACGAAAGGAGGATGACCTATTAGAAAGCGTAGAATGCTTATTTCGTCGCGATAGTATATAGTATAGCTACGTAGTTCTCCTTTACTATATTAGTTAGGAAAGGCATTCGTATATACGCTCTACTCTTTGTACGGTATACCTTACTTAATATCGTTCTATTTATTCTAAAGTACTTTGGCGCTTAGTATATAGTTGTCTCTATTCTTAATTATTTCGTCTCTAAGCGTAGTATTAATAGCTACTTTCGTAAGTCTATAAGTCTTATACCACCTAGCGAAGTTAAACTCTTTATAATTCTCGAATAGGTAATATCGAGTACCTTACGCAGTTTCCGGTACGTTATATATAGATCGACTTAGTATTATCTAGCCTTACGGAATAATACTTCTTATAATCTCACTACTATCTATAGGCTATCCAGCCGGTCGTTACGTCTTCTCTTCGTATAATACGTCTCTAACGGATCATAATATTAATAAACGACCTCTACTAACGTAATAGTTAGGTATTATACTACTCTCTATAGTAGTCGTGTTTTTAGGGGGTAATAGATAGTCGCCCTATTAGGTGTAATCCTTAAATCCTTTACTAGTTAGTTGGAAGTCTTCTAATTCGCGAACTACTTATTCTATTAGGCTATTATTAGCTATAACTTCTACGGGCGGTATTCGAAGTCGTCTCTCCGGTATCTTATCTTTAATAGGATTTACTCGTTTAGTACGAAGAGGTATACCCGGATATATCTTATCCGTATATTATCGCGACCCGTTTAGCGACCTAAACGCCTTATTATAAAGAGTATAGATTTTGTCTCGTATTAGAGGCATTTTAAATCGTTCGTTATACGGCTCGCAAGATATATAGGAATCCGTAGTAATATATTAGCTAATCGTCGGCCGGTAGAGTACTAGGTAAGCCTTAGCCTATAGAACTCGACCGTCGGCTATAAGCTTTCATTTATAGTAAGGGTCTAATAAACGACTTCTATCAAATAAATATTCGTAAGTTTATATCTACTACCGAGTACAAATTGGAAAGTAATTAACTTCGTTATTAGGCGGCTCTATCTAAACCATAATATTTTATTCTAGCTATAGCTTAACCACTAGCGTTATATTTTAATCCTATCTCTAATCCCAAGCCTCTTCGACCGCTCCAATAGTTGGGTAGTTGATACTCCTTATTTTCTAATAGTTCTAATCGTTAATTCCACCGTTCTTTCCGCGTAAGTAACGAATCTAGTAACGTTTAACGGCTCCTACCGAAATAGTAGGGAGGACTACGGTCTTTATTTAATAACTTTATAACTCTCCTCTATCGCTTTTTAATTGGAATTACACCGGTAAGCCTTAACTACTAAAGTAATATAATGCTATATAGGAACTCGTTATGTTTCTCTATCTAGACTCCCTTTACTTACGATAGTAGAGAATAAAGCCGTAGATAAGAGGCCCTATACCTTAACGGGAAGCCGACGGTACACCTCTCCTATACTTTATACGCTTTTCGAGTCTACGTCTAGCTCTAAAATTATAGAGGAATTTACTAAAAGAACTATTCGCTACACTCTCGCTCTTATCGCGACCGATTCGCTTATCTTAGAGCCCTAGAAGATGCGTATTAATGGGGCTCTTAGCTTAAACGACTTATTCGTTTTAAAATACCGGGAGATAAGTAGTAATATTATTAGCGAGCGCAACATCGGCATGTCCCTTAGTTAATAGTAATAATGTATTAATTAATGCCCTATTAAACTAGTCAATAGAGAGATCCTAGCGGCGTTCTAATACGAGATAAGAGTATATCTTATAGATCGGGAAAACTACTTAAGTATTGGCCAACGCACGTCCGATCGCCTAACTTAGAATACTATCTAGGTTTAGAATACTATTAGTAAGTAGAAGATATACGGGTTAGGTAACGGATATACTAGTAGTTATAGGTAGGTCTACGGAATATCGTATTAGTTAGGATAATACTAGATAGAGAGAGTATTATAAATAGCTAACTAGAGGCATGTTAATCGCTATATTCTCTTCTTCTATATATTTAGATCTAGTAGTAATATCCTTATCGCTTACTTTTCCGCGCTTTAGTTTTAAGATAAATCGAGTAGATAAGTATCTAACTAACCTTAATTCGTACCCTCTATCTTAAATAGCTACTAGTAAGCGAACGTTATAGTTAGATAAGCGCGCGTATAGTAAGAGGTTCGGTAGTGTAGATAGTATAGTTAATAATTAGATTATTTTAGGATAAGAGTAGTAGGTAACCTACAGGCAATAGTAGTTAGTAGAATATAAACGAGATCGTCGTTATACTAAGTAATATAAAAGGGCCCCTCTACTTCTCTTAGTTAGTAACGAGCGATCATTGAATCGATAATATATGGTATTAATAAATGCATTAACGAGGGTATCTTTTGCTGCTACGTCACACGCTAAAAATTATTATACTAGTACTAGCTATTATGTTCTCCTTTATTTAGTAGTACGAAGACATTATATAGGAGTTATATTTAATATAGTTTAAATAAATAGTCAGTCCGTTGTCGTTTAGCTTAGATATAAGTTTTTAGTATTAGTCTAGGAAGTCGGCTACTGGTCGCCCTAGACCCTTATCTTAGTATAAGACATATTAATATTTTTAACGTCTTATTATTTGTCTCTATTATTTACCTCATCCTTTATTATTAGTACTACTCTTAATATACGTGACTTAGGTAAGGCGATAATTATACTCCTATATATTCCACTAGCCATATATTCTACTAGAATTAAATATTAATAGGATAGGCTATTAATATTATACCTTATAGCACTAAAGATTACGGTATCTTAAGGGATATCGTATACCGCCTGACACCGATATTTGTTCTAAATAAAAAAATATATTTATATTATAATTTAGAATGTTACCGTGCTACTGTTAGTTACACTACTAGATAATATTAATTATTAGTAATATATAAGTTATAATTGTCGCTACTAAGACTAGTGGTAGTAATATTAAGTACATGTTCTTCGCATTTTATATTCTTTCTTTAGCTCCTTAGTATATCTTCTATTAGCCTAACGCGTTAGAACTCGTCGTATTCTAAATATTGTCGTTACATGGAGTTCGTTACTTCTACTACTTATTCCATTATCTAGCTTTAATAGTATTATACCTTAACTACCTTACGAATTCGTTAGTAGTAATAACCGGTTTACTTATTAGCCTAATAGTCGGCTAGCGAAATATCTCTAGCACATAATATTTCCCCGTTTTTGTTTTCTTTGTTTACTAGTAGATACGTTATAAACTTCCTCTTGCTATACCCTTCTCTCTTCTTTATACTCTACTCCGACCCCTCTTTATTTATTTCTTACTTTTAAACTCTACTAAATACTATTCCTCTTTATCCTATTTACTTTAGTACGCTTTAAGTACGCGACGTACTTTGTTCGTCTCTATCTTATAAATAAGCGACCCTCTCGATTATATATACGGTAAACGATATCGTTCTAATTATCGATATATTATTATACTAATCCTCGCTCTAGGTTATAGCTTCTATTACGGTCGATCCACGTATCTTATAATTTAAAGATATTAAAAAAGAGTCTCTACCTATGCCGGAACCTACCTATAAAAAAACAATTAATATCGCTAGGCCCCGGCCAACTAGAAAGCTCTAATTATAGGTATCTATATATAATTCTTCAACATTAGTAAAGAGGATTATAAGAATTTAACGACTAGTATAAAAGAAATTATTACACTAGCCGATATACCTAAAGATAAGTTAAGGGGCAAGTATAGCGCTAAGTAGTCTGAGGTGGTGAAGGCTAAGAGCTTATTCTTAGATAAATATTCTTCTCTACTAAGATGCTAGTATAGACCTCGTCCTATACCTAAGTAGTTTAATAGAGATTACGATACCGCTATCGAGCGTTTAGTCTTTATAGTAAAGGCTTTAGTTATTCGATAGAATAAGTAAGAAGAGAATAATTTAAGAATAACCCGAGGGACGACTATACTAGCACTACGTCGAAGGATAACTACGCTTATACCTATACTAGTTAGTAAACCCCGTTCTAATTACGGATCTAATACTAGACTAACTAATAATACCGCCTCGCTTTATATAGTCTCCTAACGTAGAAGTATATCTTAGGGGAGTTCTCGTTTCTATAACCATAATACGAATACCCCTTAGTTCGCGCCTACGGCGAATTAAGTATTACTATAAGCCTATAATATAGTCCGAGTTATATTCTAAAGACTTCGACTAGAGGATAATAGTAACGTCGAGAAACGATATAATTATTTTAAACTTAGCGAGTGCTTTATTAACGACTTTAATTTATAATTAGATAACTATACTAAACGAGAGGACGATACTTCGATCTTAACTTTAGCTTCGAGATCTTCTTAAGGCGAGCCGCTAAGTAAGTTAAATATAAGAAGGACTAGGACGATATCTTCTAGTATATAGAACGCGGCGACTTGCTACAGTCGAGAAGAATATTTATTAACTCTAAAATAAACTTCTAAGCCGTTTGTTATAGAACGGGAGTATTAAATGGCTAGCCTACAGCCAGGGTCCTTAGTACGTGATTAGCACGTGCATGCCTTGGCGTTTGATATAATAAATAGTTACTTTTACCTCTCTATAGCTTTAATCAACTACCATACATTACCAACACCTTATTATTAAGCTATTTAGTAACAATTGGTAGCTACGGCTTTTTAATCTATTTAGTAAAAACCCTCCTTAAAGCGCTTCCGCAAAGCATCAGTTTATCGTTTTACCAAACACCCCATTTTCAAGCTTTATTAAACAGCTCCTTTTCGTACGCAATAGCCTCTGGTACACGTAGCCAATTAGCTACTCTAGCTCCATTTAACGAAGATGCGTTCCTAGCACGTATCATAGTACTACTTAGGCCTCTCCTCTAGGAGGCTATTTAGGACGTTTAGTAACGCCTTACTAATATGGAGCAGCTCTAGGCAAATACCACTTAGGAGCTTACCCGCCTTCGTGAGAGTACGCCTACTCCTTTTGAAATACCTTTACCAACCGGTAATAATTCTCCTGCCGTTATACTAACGTTAGTCGTTAAATAGGACAAAATTAGCCGCCGTCGCCTAGGCAAGTTTAACCCAGACGACTATTAGGCAGCCATTATTTCAACCGAAAAGGGTAGTACGTACTATAACGTTACCCTATTCGTTGAAAACCTACGTGAAATGGATCTACCTCTAGCTATTTACCTTATTTAGGATAGCCTTTGTAGGACAGCCGTCTCCTGGTTCATGGGTAATCTTTCCTAGGACCAACGTGCTAGGATCCGTACCTCTTTGGAGGCCTAGATTAAAGCTCTACTTTACTGTTTTAAGCTACCTTACAGTAAAGTAGTAGGGCGCCTTTAAACCACGCGCCTCCGTAGTAAACAAAGCTTAGCTTAATACGCTTCCATCATTTCACGCCTTTACCGCAACGTTACCCCGAACCCTCCTAGTCAATTCATTATTACTAGTATCCTATTCGGGCTACCTCCGGCCATTTAGCGTATCCTAACGCACGTCAATCCAGCCTACTAGAGCCTTAATAACTTCATAGATAAGCTCCTCCGCCTATAAACGTTCGTTAATACCATGGCCATAGATGAAGAGTATAGGAACAGGCCTGCGGGCGCTTACAACCATACCACTAGGTATGGTAATAACCAGCCCAATAGGTACTAGAGTAACAACAACTCCGCCTCCAACGATCGACGTGCTTTTACCGTTTAAACGGGTAAGTAGCTAGCTTAGGCAAATCCTAAGCATAACGGTTGCGACAATAGGGGTAGGAGCTTAGCCTTTAACGCTAATCCTAAAGAAGAGATCGTCTATTATAACAATCCTAAGTAGAATTAGATATAGGCGTACGTTGCCGGCGTGCTGGATCGTAATAGGAGAAAAGACTTCTAAGCGATACGTCAATTTGGCATCTCTATTCAGCAATGCTTATACAATGGAGTAGTTAATTGACCAACGTGAAACGAGCTTGTTTTACAGCTCATTTTTAAGCCTATTTTTTAGCTTACTTTGCAGCTACTTCGTTTAATTTGCTTTTAATACGTTTGCTCCACACAACGAGCTCTACTAATAGTACTCTAGGCTAACACGGATCTAGATAATGCTGGCGCTTACGACTATAACAACGACGTCACTTTAACGTTATTGCTTTCGCTTTCGCTTCTATTATAGCTTAAGCTATATGGTACTAAGGGCAGTGCCTTTTTCAATTATTATAGGGAATTGTTATAGAACGGGAGTATTAAATGGCTAGCCTACAGCCAGGGTCCTTAGCACGTGATTAGCACGTGCATGCCTTAGCGTTTGACATGATAAATAGTTACTTTCACCTCTCCATAGCTTTAATCAACTACCATATATTACTAACACCTTATTATTAAGCTATTCGGTAACACCGTTATAATATCCGGTAGGATAGTTAAGTTACTAGAGATATATATATTAAGAAGATAATATAAGATAAGTAATACCACGTATATTATATAGTATACTTACTAATCTATCGCTCGTCAGATATCTCCGCTACCTTCTCTCTCTCTAAAGATATAACTCCCGACTCGCTAACCTAGTCTCTAAAGTTACTAACCACTACTCCGCTAATCTTACCTACGAAGCCGCTAACTCTATCTTTAAACTCGTTAAGTTACCTCTCTACTTCTAGACTATTACCTACTATAGCGCTAGTAATTAATACCCCCTTAGACGATAAGGCTAAAGAGACTAGAGATAGATTTCAGGCCACTTATTAAAAAGTATTTAACGATACTAACGATATCGCTCCTACTATAGAAGAGTTATATAAGTACGATATTAAAACCGACTTACTTAGTATTAAAGCTACATGAAACTAAGCACGCTCTATAAATCCTAATATATAAAGTATTTCGAGGGTAGAAACCCTTTTAGACGTCTAGGACGTTAAAACGTTATACGTATATCGACCGTTACTAGAATATCGTTATACTAATAACCCTTTAGTCTAACTTCTCTATCGGTCGACGGGGTACTTAATAATTAGTTTATCGAGGATAATTAGAAGATATTTGTATATTTTATATACGTTATTCCCAGTAACCGTAGTAGTAGGCTAATACTCCGGCTAAGACACATTAAACCGTCGTTATTTCCTTACTAATGGTTTACTGCTTACTAGACTCTCTAGAAGATAAAGAACGGTATATTTCCGGGCCTCTTTAACGCGGATAAGACTAGACTTAGTAAGACGTTAGAGGTAATAGTAACTATTATTCTCAACGCTATAATTACTAAAAATATACGCGATATCCGTTAATCTCCGAAATTATATCTTCCTAAAGACTACACCGAAGAGCTACGTTATTAGGGGAAGAAGATTAGTATTAGGTGTTTTTATAAATATACCGATAGTAAGTATCCGTTCGTATCTTATAACGGACCCGTTATCGTTACGCTAGTAAATCTCGTATGGAATTAGGTAAGGGAACTTTATAAGGCTATAAAATTCACCGGGTTCTTCCGCCTATACGTCTCGTATTATATAAAAGTAGCCGATAAGGCGAAGTACCCTAATATCGATTACCTAGGGGGAGCAAGCGACTCTAATTATACTAAGCTATTAAAAGAGGAAAGAGAATACTTAGCACCTAACGATATAGATCTTACGCCTTATAGGACTATCGTCGTTACTAGTATAATAAATCTTACTAATTAAATTATAGGCAAATAAGAGTAGGGGAAGGTAAAGATCGTAAACCCGCTAAAGAAGGTATAGTAGGGTATAGTCGTTATTAATAAGTTCTATTAGACAAAGAACCCTGACACCGGAATAATAGAAAGTCTTTAAATACTTTCTAGTAATCCGAGAGTACTCGCGCTAAGTAGTATCCCTATTAAGTTAGGTATCTCGGACATTAAAGATGTACCAGATGTAATATAGAGTAGAATAGTAAAGCGAGTTACGGATACTCCAAATAAAGGGAAAGTTAAACATTTCTATTAGCCTATTATTAAAGAAGAATATAACACCCTCGAGGACAAGAATCTCGCTATTTCAAGTATTAAAACAGCAGGGAATACGATAACTACGTATACTAAGGCGATAGAGCATAAAACTTCTAATATCCTAAAGGAGTTATAAATATTATTACTTAAAGCGCTAGATGTTGCGTAGGGTCTTCTAAGCGCCTATATAATACGTCGTAGTACGGGTATATTTTAGGGAGGTAAACCAGCCGTGCCGCTACCACATTATAAATATATTAATATTTAGTATAGAATACCGAGTAAGTATCTAGTTAAACTTAAATAGTTATAATTAACCGTAGTTAAGCGAGTCGATTAGTATAAAGCGAATATTTGTTTAACGTAGTAGAAAAGAAAGAAGTAGACTAAGAAAAAAAATACTCCGTTTAGTAAGGAGGAACCCTATAACGACGGGGATACTATATTTAAGAGTAGTTATTGGCTGGCCGCTATAGCTATAGGATTCCCTTTCCTAGCAAAAATTATAGTCGGTAGCTAAGAAGTACTTAACTTACTATAGATAGAAGGTTTATTAACGTAGAAGATCGACTTCGAAAAATAAAACTAGGATAGTCCTATAGCGCTAGAGATTATTAAAGAGGGAGAAAAGTATTAGATTACGCCCTTAGTACCGTAACTTATTATATCGTTAATAAAGTAGCCTATACTCGAGCACCTAATACTTAAGATAAAGTATTAGAGAAGCGATAAAGAGCCCGAGAAGGCACTAATAATAACTAATTATTCTTTCTCTACTACTATTCTTAATTATGTAAGCCCCGTCTTTCCTCGTCTATGGTACCTAAAACTAACTTATAGTTCTTTCTTCATACTATAAAAATTAAGACTTAAATTATCTATACTAATTAGGATATAACCGTACGTATAGGGTTCATAGCCGGGTTTATAAACGAATAAGCGGAGAATATAACTATAAAAACCGCCTCCGTCGGCCCCATCGATTGGTTAATTGGAATAAACATAGTTCTAAGTACTAGACTTACTATAATAATCGCTAGGCGTGTAATTCTATAGGATCCGGCCTTTCTTATAGGGACTAAACGATAGTATACCGGTAGGGTTTATAGGATTAAAAAGGTATAGTAGGCGAAAAAGACGTATAGTTATCGTCTACTATATCCGGAGTATATAATCGAATCGCGTATCGTTAATAGGTAGGACGTACGTTCGAAGTTATAAAACGCGTCCTATCTTACGTAGAAAAACGAAGGTAAGACTAAGGGCTTAGGGAAGAAAAGAAAGAATAATATCGAGTATAAGGATCGTAAGAGTCTTAAGAAGTAAGGCGAATAGATCCTTCGATTTAGACGAGTTTAGAAGTCTTACTATTATAGTTGAAGTAGTTACTATATAATTAAATAAATTTATATTTATCGTAGCTTACTATTGGCTATCGACTAGCCTATTAAAACCCCTTAGTTACGGCTTAAGTAAGTTATATTTAAGCTAAATCGTAGTAACGGGGTATTTACTATTAGGATAATCGCTAAACTTGTTATTAGTTATTTACTACTTATCTTACTAACTTCTCCTTAACTATAAGAGTAAGATAGTCTATAGGCTAACCGTCGGCTAGCTAACTATCGGCTAGCTACTAGATTAGCTATTGGCTAACCGTTAGGCTAGCTGTCGGCTAATTATCGGCGACTAGGTAAAATTATATTATAATAATTATAGCGTCCTTTTACCATTTACTATTTCAAGTAAGACATAACCTATTAATAATACGAGACGTATATGTTAAAAACTCATGAAATTACTATATAAATATGTATGTTATATAGCTACGCTGACTGCCATACATACTCCCTTTATCCTTTTTATAGTTCTTCTTTAGTAAACGATAGTATAATAATAGCTAGTAACTTAAGGATTAATAGTATGTTAAGATTAGGCACGAGTAGATACACGGCCTACTTTCTTTAGAGTACGAGTAGAGACATAACGTACTTGCCGAATATAGCTCTAAATAATTATCTTTATATACTTAATTCGCTATACTTAAGAAATATAGTTAAAGACGTTTTTAAGGCGTGGTTTAACCTCGAATAAGCTCTTAAGAATAACCCGGTCGTAGTATTAACATTTAGTAGGAGACCTAAGTTCTAACCTCTTGGACTTATTAATAGTTTAGCCTATCTTCTATAGTAGCGTTAATAGTACTAGTAAACTACTTTAAGAAGAAGTAGTTTATACTACCACGTACTAGCTTTTCATTAACCGACGTATATCTCGAGAAGTATACGTTTAGAATTTGAGCGTTATTTGTAAAGACCCCTAGCTTTTCCGCCGTACCTACGAGATCTTCGTAAGTATCTATAAAGTCGATAATTTTATCGCGGTTAGGCTTAATATAGCTTAATATTTTAGGCTCTCCGTTCGGACGGGTGGTCTAGACGGTAGAAATAGTCCTATACTAAAGTATTAGCGAATTAGTCTTTAAGTTAATAACGGTCTAGAGGGATTTATTATTCTCGGAGATAGCCTAGAACGGTTTATCGAATAGTGGATAAGAACGTAGCGTACTTTAAAGAGTTATTAACTCTTTCTTTCCGGTGATCTTTCGACTCTTTCTAGTACGACTACTAATAAGCTTTTAATAGATATATATATATATATATATATATAATAGGTGTTTATGCGGTACTACTAATAGTAGAGTTAGTAATATCGCTTTCAAGATAATATACTAGTAATATCGTAGTCTTATCCTCCTCTTCGCTGTAAGATCGATAAGATATTTAATAAGCCTTAGTAGGTTAACCTCCCGAACCTATAACGCTTAGTAGGAGGCGAGTACTAAAAGAGACGGCGAGTTATGCGGTAAAAGACGACTTATTATACTATTTTACGGGTTAGTATTAAGTAGGGATGAGATAGTTAAGGATTACCTCCTAGGGTAATCGTATACTACTACTTCTAACGTAGCCGTTTACGAATAGGGGGTTATGTAGTAGACCAAATAATAGTATAAATAAGAGAAATATTAACTAGTTAAGCGGATGGATTATAGATTAGACGAGATAGATAATAATAGAAAGAATAAGACGATCGATACGGGGAATCTACGAACCTTAAATATTCGACCTACTAAACCGTTACGGAATAAGTTCGCCGACGAACTGTATTACTTTATAGTATAAAATAAATAGACGACGTTAACTAACCGTATTAATCGAGATTATAAGAATATATAAAGCTAAGACTATTGCTAAACCGGTTATATAACGTTATATTTAAACGGGGCTAAGTATTATACTAACGTCTACCCGTATCGATATAATCGTATATCTTATAAATGCCTAGATAGGTTACGAACTATAGGTTAACATTATCGACGAATTGTAAATATAGTAAAGTAAATTATTACTAGGTAATATTATTTATCTAGTATATCAACTAAGACGTAGGCTAATCTATAACTTAAGGACGAACGCCTAGATACTATAAACTATAAAAAAGGACTTATCTTAAGAGCGACGTAGCGCTACAATAAACTATAAGAAGATTTCTTATAAGTCGCTATATCTAACTATAAAGTACTACTCTACTAATAATATACCTACTTAGTATAACAACTAAACTCCCTAGGTACTACCTTACGAAGGCGGAACTTAACGGCGGTAGAAGTACGGTTATAGCTATATACCGAACGTAGGGTTTCGGCGATCTCTATAAAACGCTACCTCTTCCCGCCTTTATTCTTCTTATCCTTAAGATCTATCTATAGCTTCTTAATAATCCTAATCTTATCGGGCGCCTAGAGCTTAATATAGGTCGGCTTCTTTAGAGAGGTAACGCTACTATTATAAGAGTAGATATAAGTAGTCGTAGCCGGGGCTAGAACATTATACGTATTAGTACTTAGCCCGGGAACTATAGTATACGTCTACTTATATTCTAGAGAGGCTTAATTACAAGACTCGAACTCGTCATCCTTACTATTAGAGCGATTAATCTTAATAGACTATATAATATTCTTCTATAAAGAGACTATAACGATATTAGAACGTATAGTAGATAGTAGATAGATAACGACTTATAGGAGTTATACTACTATATAGATCCTTCTATAGGGGCACTAGAGAAAAAGTAGAAACCGTATAAGCCTAATATAGCGGGCGTAATAGTCGTTATATAAGATAGTTTAAATATATAATAGTTTAAAGTTCGATAGTGTTTTTTTTAGGTAGAGAGAGGGAGAGGACGGCTTCTTATACGACTTAAAAGATCTAGTTAAATACGTACTACAAAAGATCTATTTCCCTCGTATTAGAACGCTAAGTATAGTCGAGTATATGGGGTACACTAATATTATACTATAGCCCGAGCTTACTACTATATCTAATTCCTATACTATATTAAACTCCTATACGCGACTATAATTCTAGCGCGAGGTATAAAACGGCGTAAAGTAGTACTCTTACTAAGCGTAATAGTTACGTAGTAGGCGCCGTAATTAAGTACCTAACTATTATAATAAAATTAGTCGAAAGTAAAAGGATCGGGTTAGTAAAGACGGAGGGAACGACGTTAAAATATAA
>Ga0160429_1001032_pt1 | contig 16737 bp, 17 predicted proteins | sample SolpanmetagenomR_FD_108199 | JGI IMG/M metagenome (GOLD analysis project Ga0160429, IMG submission 108199) | Solar panel surface microbial communities from Lawrence Berkeley National Laboratory, California, USA - R | ecosystem: Engineered > Built environment > Solar panel > Unclassified ...
CCGCCTTTTAATTGCCCCGAAGTCACGAGCAGAGCGTTTAGAACTTGTTCGTGAGGCTCTGTTTAAAGACCAATCTCTCCTTTTTTTGCTATAACTCACAGTTATGGCTCAAACGGTATCACCGCGGAGTTCTCCTATGATGCTCACCAACGGTCGAGTTGTGCGCAACAAATCTCCCACACCCCCACCGCTGCCCCAATCGAAGCGAGACAAACGACGGACTATGCTGGCCGAAAAGCTGTCTGACATGGTAGCTTCGTTTTCCGACAATCACTTCGAGCACTACTACGCACAGCTTCACGCTATCCAGTGTGATATCAACCTAATACTTCGGGCCGATCCGTACAGGGATGGCCCTCTGGAAGACTCAACCGAAGAAATCTCAGCAATGATCGCAGGAGCTCGAGAGGAGGTGTCGCGAAACAGATACCCTCTAAACGAAGAAGCTGAGGCTAGTTTCGCTGCTCTGGGTGGAAGATACTACTCGAAGTTTGTGGACGACGTAAACGTGGCGATGGAAGAGAGAGACCGAGACCTCACTATGGTTTACGTGAGTTTGGTTTGATACTATCTGTACTCTGCACAACTGACAATTTCCCACTAGGCAAATTACCAAGATAGCCTTGACGAACTGAGAAGAACGAACCAATACAAAATACAGCTTGCGCAAGAGGAGCATCAACTTCTTTCCAAAACATTACGCGACCGCCTTATCCAAACAGTTACTCAGAAACGAACACGACTGTTACGCGACAAGGAACAGCTAGATATCGCCGACAGTAACGCTCTGTTACTCCATCCAAGTCAATTCAGTATTGGTAACCCTGCGAGTCCGGGTGGACCTGCTAGCAATCGGAAAACGAGGCATTCACGCTTGCGACCCGGAGAGAATGCTGAAGAAGTTGGAGGATCAACTATGGAAAATAAACGGAAAAGAAAAGGCCAAGCGGAAGAGCCGGATCATGGCTCTCCGCTTCCATTTAATCGTATCCCCGAGAATGGCACCGCATCGTCATATCGGGATGCTAGGACTAAGTTAGTACAGTCGCAGTTCGAGGCGCCTCTATACTCAATCGATCGGCTGTTCACTGAAAAGGAGCTTGCGCTGAACATGAATCGGGCCCACGTTGCTACAACGGATTTCTTTGCAAGATTAAGAGCACAAGAAGCGGAGTCACGCAATGCCGCTGCAAGTACAACCGGAGTGGCTGGCAATGGCACGGATTATTTGAATGGAGCCAAGCCGGCAGCGACGAATGGTTTTCAAAATGCTATCGACAATGCCGATGCGGACTCCGACGTCCCAGCTCCAAATGCTTCTCCGTCTCTCGCACACCTGATGCCTGTAGCGCCAGCATATCATGCCACTCGCTCAGCCCAGCGTGCCAACCCGCTTACGGGTTTTGCATTCGGCACACCAGTTTTACCGCCTTATGCCATTAATATCAGCACAAATGCAAGTAAAGCTAATCCAGCAGCTCCTTCACCGCCAGGTCTTCCGGAAGCTGAAGCACAGAATGATCTACTACTCATGCAGCGAGGTATGGCCGATCCGATTTATGAATTTCTGGTCGAACGATGCTGTGAAAAACAGGGTCCCATGACTGAGGTTGGATGGTGGAAAGGAGCATTAGATGGAGACGGTGCTGGAGATACTACAGCCGGCCCTGGGAGTATCGACACAACACATGGGCAAGGTCCGTCAGCGGCAGCCTTTGCTATGGCAAGACCGGCGTCGAATATTGGCATGAGCAGTGTGCCTATGGCAAAGTCTAGTAGTATGGGCGGTGCGAGTGAATACGGGAACGCTTCGACGATAGTTTCTCGAAACCGTGGCAGGCTGGTTTAAGCTGTCTAATTTATTCTTTTGTTTTAACTATATAGAATTTAAATATGTCTGGCGAGCGATGCTCAAATATATGCCCGGGGAACTTCAGGCGGGTAATACCGCTGGCTAGTAAGATTCGCTAGTAATTTACGCTAAATAGTAGGTTATATTTCCCCTAACCCTAAAGGTTACGTTACTCTGTAGGACCCCTAGAGGTCACGTTACTGTATAGGACCTCTAGAGGTCACGTTACTGCAGAATTTTCAGCGCACCAATCAGAGAGCTTAAAAAAAAAAAGGGGAGTGTCATTTTTACCGTGAGTATAGCCCTCGTGCCTCGGGCAATGAAATGCCGCGACTCTGGTCCGCGATTCTACCCCGCATTCGGTAGTGCCAATTGCCGGGCTAGGGCATCATGCATACCCTCCGCGAGTGCTTGGGAATGTTGATCGTCCGCAAGTTGCCTTTATAAAGTAGCATAAACTGGGATTGCTCAGCATTGCAGTGAAGTACAATGTCTCTAATGTCACAATCATCCGGGGACCAGAAGGTGCTTGTCGGTGACAACCGTGCCACAGCAGCGAACAACACCAATACAGGACCATACACATTGAAAAACTCGCCTGTTGAGAACTTCAGAAAACTGCGTGTAGTCGTCATTGGAGCAGGCTACTCTGGAATATATTGTGCTATTAGAATACCAGAACGCTTACGCAACGTTGATTTAACTGTCTATGAAAAGAACGACGGATTGGGAGGCACATGGTTCGAGAATCGGTACCCAGGATGTCAATGTGACATACCCTCACATTCATATCAGTACTCATTTGCGCCCAATCCCGAGTGGAGTGGGTTTTATGCACCTGCGCAAGAGATTCATCTGTATCTGGATGGCGTCGCACGCAAGTTCTCCGCAGATAGATTCATAAAAACAGGCCACGAAGTCAAGACGTGCACGTATGATGAGAGTCTAGCAAAATGGTATGATCCGAGGCACACTGAGCGTCTATTCGAGTGCTGACATGTTGGCAAGGAAAATTATTGTAGAAGATCTGTCATCTGGAAACACATTCGTTGATATGGTTGATATCCTCATCAGTGCTCGAGGGATGTTAAACACGCCAGCATGGCCTGACTTGGAAGGCTTGTCCAATTACCAAGGAAAGACAATCCATTCGGCGAAGTGGGACGAGCAGTGAGTAATTTTCGGACGAAGTGAGCTCCGCAACACTCACCATACTGACTAACGCTAGATATGACTTTGCGGGCAAGCGTATTGGAGTGATCGGCGGCGGCAGTAGCGCCATACAAATCATTCCAAGTCTACAAAAGCTGCCAGGTGCACACCTAAGTTGTTTTATTCGTGGTAAGACATGGATCAGCACGCCTTTTGGCGACAGTTCCATGGCAAAATTGGGAATTGATCATACGCAGTGTAAGTTCTCCATGAACATATGAACTGCGTAGAGGACATCTATTAACTTCTGTGAAAGTCTCAGAAGAAGACCGAAAGAAGTATTTCGCCGATCCTGAAAAGTATCGTGCTTTCCGGAAGGTTATAGAAACTGAAGGCAACAGCGTCCACCCCATTACTTTGAAGGATTCAGAAATGCAGACACAAGCGCGGAGCTATTTCAAGTCTCAGATGGAAGCACGGCTGGCCAGAAAGCCCGAAATTGCAGCACAGATTTTGCCGTCTTTCTCTGTTGGGTGTCGTAGACTGACTCCTGGCCCTGGCTTCCTTGAAGCGTTGACCGAAGATAATGTTGACTTCATCAATACCAAGATTGCCCGGATGAATGATAAAGGGATCGAGCTCTCGGATGGACGCCAGGTAGATATTGATGTTCTTGTATGCGCAACTGGCTTCCAAACCTCTGCACCACCTCCATTCCCCATTGTGGGCCTTGGAAACCGCACCCTTGCAACACATTTCACACCTCATGCCGAATCATATCTCTCCCTAGCGACGGATGGGTTCCCGAACCTGTTCTTCATGCTCGGCCCCAACAGCGCCATTGGTTCTGGAAGTCTAACGATGATGATTGAGAGTTTCGGTGACTACATTGTCAAAGCTATTCGTAAGGTGCAGAAAGAGGACATACGCAGCATCTGCGTGAAGCATGATGCTGTGGCCGACTTTTCCGAATACATCGATGCATACTTTCAGAAAACTGTCTATCTGGACGAGTGCCGAAGTTGGTACCGCAGCGAAGGTGGCAATGGAACGCGGATCATAGGACTCTGGCCGGGCAGTACGCTCCACGCTATCGATACGCTGAGGTCGCCACGCTGGGAAGATTATGACTACACTTACATCGTGGACGAGAATGGAAAGAGGGGAAACCGGCTTAAGTGGTTAGGCAATGGCTGGTCTTCATTGCAAACCGATGGAGGCGACGTCGCATATTATGTCGAGCCAGAATACCAAGATATCCCGACGGCGCCTCTTCCAGAAAAGACCCCATTATATTCTGTCCGGTCGTTTTCTCATTAGGATGAGCGTAGTACAGCTGCATCACGGAGGCTCAGATCTGCTGAATGGGTTAAACATGACATCCCATGGGACGAGATCGATGATATAGTGTCGCATCGTATATGCTCAAGGGATGCGTAGCTGTTATGAAATGAACATTTATTTTCTCGTTCACGTATGGCATATCGAGATCTTTGAATAGCTCTTCCTATTGCAGCACACCCACAGAGCCGTCGGAATCACCCCATGAAAGAGAAGGATCCATCTCGTTGTTGAACGGCTCAAAGCTTTCTGGATCAAGATGAATTGGATCTAGTTCCGTGCTCTGAACTTGCTTCGCAGTAATTAAGCTGTCTATTGTAAGCGATGCTCCAGTTGGCTTCTCAGCCTTCGACTTCCACTCCTCGAAAACGGTCTTCAATTGACGTATATCTCTTCGAGCAATGATGCTATCAGCTTGATCTTGCTCTAAAATGATACAGGCTTGCGTGATTCCTCCTTCACCTTTGGATATTTCCCGTTAAAGCAAAATTCCACTGCTAAGACGACAATACTAACGAAGAGGTGATGCATGATCGTCCACATACCAAGAAGATTCGGACTACAACTTGGAGATGAACGACGCATGTCTTTGACCACCGATATAACCGCTCGTGCGGATTACAGACAAATGTTACGGCTGAAGGCGTACTTGAGATCCTTGTAGTCTCGTGCCAGGAAGGTCGGTGAAGTTGACTGAGTCGGCTGTTTACTCCCATCTGACACAATTGTGCTTGCCACACTATGTATGGCCTCTCTCTCCTAATGGATTTCAAACTCAGCACTATTTCGTAATCAATATCATCTTGAGTTACCCTAGATTCGGCGAAACGTTTCGTTGAGGCTTTCCTCCTGAACCTCACCTTCATGTCCAACCGCGGTGCACGCCAGCCAAGCAGCGGTTTTGGTTAATTGAATCTAGCCTTAACTTGTGGTCAACGAACCATCTTTCGGAGCCTACGAGCACAACTGACGAGGACTGGATCGCCCAGACCTTGCTGGCCACCCCTTCTTAGAAGCAAAGCGACATATTCAGCCTGTCAGCTTATTCATTAGCACTGGGTCTTGATGGGGGTGACTTGTTTGCATTACATGTTGATTTAGTAGTTAATGACATTGTCCTGTGTCTGGAAAAGATTATTCTACTCAAGATGACTGTATGATTTTGTGAACATGAAGCGAGGCTTTGCTCACACTGCTGAAGTATGCTCAACAAAAGAGCAAGCTTATGTCAGAAGAGTGAGATTGCGACTACGATGCCACACTGTCACTTGTGCAGCGAGACTGTTATGTGCGACACGCCTCTATTGTAATGCTATATGAGTAGGATATCACACCAGTCGCTTGTCCATTATTCCAAACTCATTCTTGTTCAAATATCATTATCACGAAGATTGCAATCACTTTGTTGTCGGTGCTGGCCATTGTTACGTACTCGGCTCATGCTTTCTAGCTTGCTGAGGCTGAGGGCCACAATTTTCCCATGGAGATATTGTTGCTTACTTTGTTTGTAGTTGTCCACAAACTGGGATGGTATATATTGTGCTTGCGTCAGTAACAGTGGCTCTACAAGCGTCATACTCCGGTCTTAACGATTTTGAGGAAGAGTCATATAATTCCGGCTTCAGGCCAGTTGAATGTGGTGTTGATTACACAATCAAGGCGAAGAACGGAAAAATGGTCGGACCAGTTGCTACAAAGAATATCAAGCTTTTGATATTGCAAATCGCCAAACTGGTTGAGTTAGTGCGCCGCGCGGTTGCAACTTGTATTAAGAAACATTCTCTTGAAGAGCTACAGCTGATAGGCAGGTCGTGGCAAGGACAGGATGGTTTAGATTTTCGTACATATACAATGCAAATGCGCGATGGCTTTACTTTGGTAGTACAATTATGATGACTGTGTCTCGTGATTTTCATTTGTCTCCCTAGCCGACCTTTATGCCTGGCCCTCCAAGTACTCATTCAACAACCTTCAAACACACCAATCCAGAACAAACCTAACTATCCTTACCATGAATTTCATTCACTCAACACTTGATCTCATCCGTGATCGTTATGCTCCTATTTCTCACACGTCAACGTTTCGCAAGTGAGCTGACCCCGCAGGCGCCAGCACAACAAGAAATGACTAACTCACTTGCCAGTACTGGACAAATCACACCCGAAGAATTCGTGCTCGCTGGTGACTTCCTGGTCTACAAATTCCCTTCCTGGTCCTGGTCCGACGCTTCACATCCCAGCAAACGTGTCAACTATCTGCCCGATGGCAAGCAGTTTCTTGTTACTCGTGGCGTACCCTGTCACCGCCGCTTAGATGACAACTTCGCGGGAGCGGCAGGAACCGAAGATACAGTTGTAAAAGACGGTCTAGAAGGCTCTGCTGATGATGCTGAAGGCGACGGTTGGCTGCGCACAGGCGGCGGATCTGACGCAAAGGCGTCTATGGCAGGAAGTGTGCACACGCTAGACGCGAGTGGTAACCTGGGGGAAAGGGAAGAGGAAGATGAAGAGATACCCGACATGGAAGACGAGGAGGATGATGAGGAAGCCATCATCCGCGATTCCAAACAACCAGGCACGAAAGTGTGAGCCATCAATTCTTGTTGATCTGCTGCGCTTGAAAGATGCTAAGACCTACAGACCTTTACGAACTTACACACTCTACATCACCTACACGCCATACTACCGTACGCCTCGTCTATACCTTTCCGGGTATGCGTCCGCCTCGGAGCCTTTACCTCCCAAGGACATGATGGATGACATCGTCGGTGATTACAAAGACAAGACCGTTACTCTTGAAGATTTCCCTTTCTTCGACGCAACGCAGTCGATCAAAATGGCTTCCGTACATCCATGCAAACATGCCAGCGTGATGAAAGTGCTTTTAGAACGAGCGGATGCTGCAATGAAGCTGAGGCGGGAGCGTGCTGCGAGGGGTGAGAAGAAAGGCGGGACCATGGGCATGGAAGGATTGGTGGAAAAGACGCAGGGGATGGTACTGGATAAGGAGAAAGAGAAAAGTGGGCACCGAGCGGGTGTTGCGGCGGCAGGCGGTGCGGGTGGTGATGAATGGGAGGTGTTGCAAGAGGGAGATACTGGTATCGAGGACGAGAGTGCGATCAGAGTGGATCAGTATTTGGTCGTCTTCTTGAAGGTAGGTCCATTGTTTCCACTGCGTGTGTGCACTACTAAACGTTTTGTAATAGTTCATGGCAAGTGTTACGCCGGGCATTGAGCACGACTTCACGATGGGCGTTTAGGAGAGACGTAAGACGGAGATTGACATTCACTACCAGTCGTTATGTTAACGAAGTGAGATACGAATCACGTTCTAGATGCGGTTATTTGGAGTAAGCGGCAAGAGCTTGAGGTGTTATGTTATAAGCCTTGAGTACTGGTAATACTAGTTACTCACGATCTTGGGGTACTTTTGTGGAAATCGATCGTTCATAATATGGGAAACGTTTTGAAACGAAGCACGACCTGCGCAAAACTATATTTACAAGGTGATGACGACCTTCTTGCCGCTGACACCTTTCTTGTTGAGCTCCATGCCCTCTTGGCAGAGCTCCAAGCCATGTCCAATGACCATTGCCTCGGGCTTTGCCTGAAACTTGCCAGCAGCAAGCGCTTTTGGCAAGTACTTGTCCCATACGGCGGGGCCAACCTCGTTGTCCTTGATCGTCACTGCGAATACACCCTGAGCCTCGACACCAGCAGGTAGTCCCTCCGGAGGTGGCAAGGTGGTCGCAACAAATCTATTGCCCCCCACCTTGCTCAAAATCTCGGCGCACTTCTGTACCGTGGTCTTGTCGCTAATGGCGTCGTAAGCACCGGAGACGTTCTTATGCTTCAAAGCCTTGACGATATTCTCAACAACATTGTCGTCTTTGTGGTCAAAGACTTGTGAAGCGCCGAGGGACTTGCACAGGTCGTGATTGTGGGCACTGGCAGTCGTGAAAACCTCGTAGCCTGCAGCAACGGCGAGCTGGATAGCTGAACAGCCTACGCTGGAGGAACCTCCCCAAATGAGAACTGTGCTGCCATTGGACTTGGGAGATAGAGATGGGTCCGGAAGGTCGAGACCGAGGTGAGACTTCTGGAAAAGTCCGGCTGAAGCAGTCGAGACGGCGAGTGCGATTGGTACGACGGTTTCATAGGCCATCGTGTCGGGGATGTGTGCTGACATCAAAGGCGTTGCGACTGTGTAGTTCTGGAAGGCGCCGTGGCGGGCATCACCGGTTCCGAGACTGAGGACGTGTCTGGGGGTGAACCGTAAGTTGATGTGCATCTCTAGTAGTGATAAACTCACGAAACAATCCGATCCCCTTTCTTGAAGTTTGTGACCTGGCTTCCAACTTCAACAACCTCACCGGCAACGTCAGTACCCAGAACCATCGGAAAGTTCTGAATGAAGATGCCGTAATCCTGAACTTTCCAGTCTACAGGATTAATTCCAACGGCTTTGTTCTGAACTGTCATCTCGTTCGCCTCTGGAGTCGGGTATGGTGCATCTCCTACTACCAATGGCTTGGCCCTGGCCTCCATGTACCATGCTGCAGTGTTGGAAGGCATTGTGATGTTTTTGTTTTTGCTATGTAAGGAGTCGGAAGTCTTTAGAGCTCGATAGAGGCAGATGAAGAAGGAAGCAGGAAATGCTGCTAAATTACGTTGAAAGTATACTTTTGCTGGGCTACAAGGGAGTTTGTATTTATTGAGTTGACATCAAGTGGCCAGGGGTCAGTCAAGGGTGTCCATTCAATTAATTCAGTACACAGTAATCTGTGGTCCATCTGACGTAGCTATCCATCCGTTTTATCCATGGGGGAAGGAGTTCGAATTAATTGGCTTAATGTCTATCGATTATTTGTGCATATTGGAAAGGCTCAATAAAAATGAGACATTAGCTCCACCCGAATGCCCCTCAATTAGTAATCATCATTATTCAGCCCGCGTTTACTTGGACGATTCGCAAATGATTCGAGACAATGCCATCTTTGCCACAAAGCGAATGTCTGCCTTGAGAGAATCTGGTCTGAAGGAGTAGGATCAATTATTTCTACGATCATGGGCACACTTACTGGAGACATGCCATCGCTCCCAGAGCAATGCCCTCACAAACTACCGACTTCATGCAGACTCACTGCCACAGCCTTATGTTGTGCGTGTCAGGACAAGAGGCCACATTCTACAACTTATTCTACCTATGTCGACGGTATTGGTCTAGTCATGCGAGGCACTAGATGGCAACGGTACTGCTGGTTTTGTAAAGAGTTTTGGTACAACAGAGTTACCTCGACCGATCCACCAATCGAACCATCACAGACGCGGATTCCTGAGATTCCAGATCAGACTGAGTTCCTAGATAAATGGTTCGAATACCATCGTGGTTATAAAGACCAAGAGAGTGGGGGGAAGATATCGGTAGAGTGCGAAAAGCCATGGCGAGATGTTGCGCCCGGACATCTTCCGGTCCTAGACCACGCTGAACGCCGAATGGTACAACGAGTAGAAGCACGGTCGAATAACATTGGAGACGTGCAGGCTTCGTTAGAGGACACTTTAGACGATCTTTTAGCAGCGGCAGACGAGGATGACGAGGAAGGACCTAGTGGGCCTAACGAAGGCCGAAATAATACTCGCAGATTCCAACAACAGGCGGAAGCAAGACCAAGGGATGAGGCTGCGATACGGCAAATGGATGAGCGCTTGAGCGAAGCTGCTTTGGATGTTACCAATGCTCAGCAACGGCGTGATCAACAGGCTCAGGTCCTTGAAATGGCTGAACTGGAGCTAAGATCCTGCAGAGATCGACAATGGAGACTTTCAAGAGAGCGACGCACAGCACAGCAATTAGCAAGAGTTTTTGGCACAAGAGAAGAGATCGAACAGCAAGGCTCTGAGTATATCAGTCCGTTGGCGACCATGTTCACAAGAGCCTATGAACGATATAGTGTAGCCGAAGAAGTTCGTGCAGAAGAACGAGCTTCAGATGTACATTCTGAACGACATCAGCAACTCCTGACACGCATGCACCAGATGCCTGGGTTCAGACCGCAAGACCGTGCAGCCGCTGCCGTGGCAGAGGACGGAGGACCTGTGCAAACTCTCGACGATGAGGAAGTGGAGCGACCTCCTCCGAAAACCGAGGAGGAGATGACACTCAAGCTAGCCTGCAAGATTTGTCTTCAGCAGAAGGCTGATACTGCTGTATTGCCATGCGGGCACTTGATCATGTGCTCATATTGCGCCGACGTCTGGGCTCCGACAAAAGAGAGTGACCAAACGCAGTTGCTTCGCAAAACTCAATGCCCTATGTGCCGGAAGCAGATCCGACGGCGTGTTAAGATATTCACGACCTGAGCACTTCCGACAAAATTGATAGCGTTCCTTAGCTTGCAAAAATCGCAAGGATAAAACCTGGTGTTGTCCGAAGGCAAGCAACAGCTTGCTATTTCAACCTCTGCGTTTCCTGGGCGGCTTCACTCAGATGATGGAGTGGCGCAAGGCATCTTACCGGTTGTGAAGCGTAACAAGAGTCTTGCTTGAACCCATGACCCGTTATGTTTGCTGGGCGCACCATCTTCTTTCCAACGGACTTCCCGCCATCACGCGCCAGCTTCGCGCAAGTTAAATAGCTGAAACCAATAATCCAATCGAACTGTCTGCCGTGACCGACTTTGTGGTGTGATTACGCATCAGTTTTCAGGCAAAACACCTCCTTGTACAAGAATACATATTTCTTGCCTTCTTGAGGCATTTCTTACGGCATCTTCCACTAGACATGGCTGCTTGCGTTGTGCCAGCTATCAGTTACAAGCTGACAGATATATTTTCTCATCTGTTTTTGAAAAAGGTGAATGCGTCTCTAGGTTTGTTTTGAAATATCCTAAGACTACTGTGCTGGGAATGCGGAATATATAGTAAAATCTGTAAGCATTGTCCGCTTTCGTACTTTGAACCTATTACCTTTTCGACAGATTCAGCTGGTGAAGCGAAAAGCCATTCAGCGCCGCTTTTTGCCTTGCATAAGCCATAAGGTCAGATCGTTAAGGTACGCATTCGAATCGTCCATCTTAAATCCGTCCTTTTATCTCGCTGATACAGTTGCCTCGATATGTACGAGGTTTTCCGGAAGCTATTTGAAGTCGTTTTAGAGGTAGACTTGTTAACAATATTTATTTCGATTGAACAGCACTGTATTATGGGGACCTAACTACAACCTGCCTGAAGGTCAAACGAATTCCGTAGCAATAGTAAATAGGATGAATCGCAGATAGGGTATCATACTGTCCTACCCAGAATGAGTGAGCACTCAGGAAGGCATGCCGTTTTTTATTTTTATTTTCAACTTCATAATACTAGTGTAACTACTTCTGGAGAGATATCAATGATTTTTAGATAGTCAGAAATTGCAGTACCTCCCTAGTATACTTAGCTGAAACAAAGATCTACTATCGCTTAGATATAGACGTTACATACGTTATGCATATCCTGGGTAGCGTAATATAGCTTTACAAGTCTTGTAGGAGGTAGTATTTCTCCGCCTGCTGTTTGTTGTTGTCAGGTGTCCACGGATATGGAGGATCTAGTCTTACTCTATGGCTGAAACACACGTTTGCCTAGTCTAACGAGAATGCGTGTGGTGTGTGAGTGTGAGGCCTGATTTATTAATAAGGAGACGAACGAGGCTGTGACTCCCCAAATATAACCTAAATAGCATGGGCAACTCGCTCTTTGCACCGTTCCTTGATGCTCATTGGGTAACCATTTCCCCGAATAAGACATTGCCTATCGTGATCGGGAACGCATGACAGTCTGATCAGTCAGCCAAACCTAGCAAATTGTGTAGGCCTGCAAACAGCATTCCATTGAGTGCCAATGAGCACCCAATCATATCACTACTACAGTGCTGAGGCGAATGATGGTTCTTGGCATTCTGATGGTCATAATAGCTTCATAGCCCTGTATGCCTCGTGATAGTGCAAGGTGGCCTAAAACATTGAAAGCCAAGTAAGTTGTATAAAAGCCGTCTCGAAGAACCGGAATATTGACAAAAGTAGTCTCCCACAACCAGATCTCCTCAGCGATTCTCCATCCTCTCCGTCAAAACCGTTAGCGTACAAATCTATTTCAGCGCCAGAAGTTCGTACAATCGTTCACAGTGAGGTGCAGCGATCTGAGTCTATTAGAAAAGGACATCAAAAACATCGACCTTCCAACGCCAGTTCTCATAGGCCTTCCAATTCAAGATCGGAGCTTGCAAGAAAGAGATCTGTCGGAGCAGAGTCGGTTGTCTCAAAGTCAGAACTTGCATCACCGGCCAAGGTCATTAAGACCAACGCACAGAATTCCTTTGGAAAGCCAAGTAAGGCCAGGTCTAACGACCATAATCCTCTCAATCTTCAGCATGTGGGAGCTGCTGAGAGTCTTAAACATCGATCGACTAAGAGGAATATTAAAAAACGACCTTCGATATCCGATCCAAGTGATGCTGCTGTGTACAAGTTACCAAATATCAAGGAGCTTGCGATATCAAAAGGTCTTCGGCCACGACAAATGTACTGGTCTGGCGAATGTGATCCTACGCCGGCGACGTCGATCTCATCCGAGACAATCTATTCTAGCATTACTAGCGGTGGTGAAACCCTCATAATCAAGCAGCTTCACGCGGAAAAAGTTTCTGAACAGCAGCTGGCTGCTGAGATTAAAGTCATTTATAACGGGCTTAGCAAAAGCGAAGCAAAGTGTATTCAAGAAGTCCATAAGCTGATGGATCAGGTTCAGCTTGAACAGAGCGAACACTATAATGGTGGGAAGCAGAAGAGAGATAAAGTATATTGGCGACCCTTGATAAGTATGCACTCTGGGCTGTTGCAAGAACATCATGACTTCTTCTTCGCCTCCCAACACCCTTCAGCAACTCGTCCTCTCAGAGAGCTCGCCGACAAATATTCTATGGCAGCGAGAATGTGGAAGTACGGCATACACGGCCTGCTCGAGCTTCTTCGATATTGCTTACCTGAAAGCATAGAGTGGATGCTTGAGTTTATCTACATTGCCTACTCCATGATAACTCTTCTTTATGAGACTGTTGTTGTATTCAAGGCAACGTGGATTGAGTGTATGGGGGACCTTGCGCGCTATCGTATGGCTATCGAAGAGGACGATATGAGTATCCGCGACATTTGGATCGGAGTCGCTAGATTTTGGTATGTACAGGCCAGTGAGTTGGACCCTGGTGTTGGACGACTGTTTCACCACAGAGCAGTGCTCGCAAGAAGTTATCTCCTGGAGCAGGTTGCTTTATACTGTTTATCATTGACGACCATTCAGCCTTTCCTTGGAACGAATGACTCCATCCACAATATATTTAGCATCGTTTCCAGCCGGCCAGAATCACTCAAGTATCGTTGTAGTACAACAGATATCGGCTTCATTCGCTGCCACGGACTTGCTTATACATCCCCAGGAAGTCCTGATACCCAGAAAACGATAGTTGACTTCCTGCGCGAAATGGAGGATCGCATAAAAGAGTCTCCAATGCAGTGGAAACGAGAAGGCGTGTTTTATGCTCTCATCAACATCTCAAGTATCTTTAAGTATGGCGCCACCGACGCAACATTTAAGTTGCTGTTTGAAGCTCAGGACCCGTCTTCTGCGAGGGATCGGAAGACGGGCATCTGGCCTGCCTGTTAGTTTTCCACACCTCTAACAACAATTCTTTCATTAACAAGCTTTACAGTGTGGTTGCCAGATGGTGTGGAACTTAAAGGAGGGGGGAGAAAGCTTCCGCAGCACTTTGGCTGGCAATGGCTACTCACCTGGGGCATGCTAAGACTCGCCACCGGTTCTACTGAGCTTTGCACTGTGCCATACGTTCACATCTTGCTCATGTTCGTTCACGAACTCTTCAAGACAACTTTCGACGGAAAGCTTTTAGGGCCGCGATATCTGGAGAAAGATCTGGAATGGGGGAGGCTCGCGGAATACCTCAACAACCTTTTGAAGGGCATGCCTGAACGTGTGGTACTTTCGCAGGATAGTCCTCCTACTACTCTTAGTTCAGGGAAGAGGTCTTTACGAGACAGAATGGTTGTTCCAGAGGATTTTATGATTAACGGACAAATCTGGGCGCGAAGCTGCTATACCGTAAAGCATTTTGAGACCAGTGATTATTCTTCCGATGAGCATGATCTCATGTGGAATTCCAAAGAGTTCGACAACACCAGAGTATACCGTTTGGTGGATCTCTGTAAAGATATTGTAAGTTTCTCTTACTCACTACAAGCCCATCGAAACCTTTCTTAACGCCAATAGGCTCCATCAAGACTACAATATTTTGAGAATGACAACTATTTTTACACTGTGGATGTTAGATGAGGAGAAATACATGCAATCCTTTCTTTTAGTTTATGATTGGTTTTTCAGTGAGGCAGAGTAAGGCAACATCTGCAGCATTTCGGGCGTTTAAAATGCGGTGGGGTCGAGTCAAACTTGGTACATCCGACCCAAGTCATACCACAAACGTGCTCTCATAGTAAATCAATCCATATTCTATTTTTGAACTCTCGCTCTGACACGGCGGTTTAAAGCAGTCGCATACGTCCCGTTGAGCAGTTTGTTCCGCATGGACATACAAGTAGCGTGACAAGCGGTGCAGGTCCATTGTTGGAAGGAATCCTCAGATCTTGAGAAGCGATGCTAGCGGACATCTTGCGGCAACATGTTGCCAAGGGTACAAGTTCGAACTCCAATGACCGGCTGTACGAACGTGTGAGCACCTGGACGTGCAAATTCCGAGAAACGACCAAGGGAAAGCTTGTTTCTAACATTCTGCTTCTTCTTCGTGTGGATGTCATCCAAGACGCATACGAGTCGCCAATGCTCGTTGTTCGGTGCGTCACCGTCACACTCTAGGAACCGTAAAAGACTCAGGTAGTAGTCGTTAAAGTAACACCAATGATAAGCGCATCTGACGGTCGTGTAGATGTTGACAGCCCGGAGGTTCAGGGCGACTTGGTTCTCTATGGCTAGAGTAAGGTCAAAGTCAAGGCACGGCCACTTTGTCGACACGAACAACAACCCTATGGTGAAGTTTGTCCAACGATCCAATCTCTGTCCCAGCAAGAGGGCTTCCCTCCGACACGAATTGAATTTACAATAACTGTTCAGCTTGTCCAAAAACTCCACTAAAGCATCTTCTTCTGAATGAGATTCGATCTTGCAGGACAGGAAGGTTTCAAGTTGATTTGATCGAGCTTATGACGTACAAACATAAAACCCTTTCGTTCTACTGGCACAATTGAAGTTCTCAATGTCGGTCAACAGCAACTCTTCGGGTCTGTCACCAGATAGTTCGGCGAGAAGGGACTGACACTACTGATTAACCAACGTCTTGGGACCGACCTGTAGCCTTTTGTCACTCGCTCCGGAACTGCCGTCCCTTGAGCATGCGAGTTTGAGACAGTGGTTATGCCGGTATCATCTTTGATGGACTGTGAAAGTAAGTAGAAGCATGTTCAGGACTATTACGGAGACCTGAATCCGTGAGGACGAGTTCAACTTATACAGGTTCCTATTACGATCAGGCTTGAGATGTCTCATAGATTTCTTGATAATGGTATCGATGTTCACAACTCTTTTCATCTCGGAAATACCTATGTTTTTCGACACCTCTGTGATAATGATGCGTATGACTTTCCGAGCGCTAACGAAAATCGCAGTTAGTCACGGGGATTATGAACATGCCTGACCATATAGATTTACATACATAAGGACCGGTGGGTGGGACATAGCGACTTAAATACCCGAATGCACACAGCACAAGAAAGAGTTGAGGTGGAGAGAATAAATAGTTACAACACTAGGAGCTCGCATGATGCTCGAAGTACTTCCTGCTTTGGGAATATGCTCGTGCAAGCCTTCAGAGCTAACGTTTGAACGTTTTCCCAGATGCAACCAATCACATCGTGTAACAAGCGAAATAGGTACGCCTTTGATTGCGGAACAACAGCTGCTACTTTTCAGTCGTTTTCTCGCAACCAAGGCATTTGGATTCACGAATTGTATTAATATTGGTGAGATAACCGGTACGCTATCAGGCGCCTCGAATGTGTCCTTGGAAGTACTGTACTGTACTGTACTGTAAGCAGTCACTCAACCGATGAAACGGAGGATACTCATGAGGCAGGATGGATTTCTTTTCCGGCCGATAGCCGATATAGCCACTAGGGCTTTAGAGTGGCGCCAAGGCTGAGACTACTGAAGCGTGCAAGTGTAGAGGCTTTGTGAGAAGACATCCACTTGAGCTCAGTCAAACAATACAAAGAACAAGATGGGCAATGACAACTCGTCACTTGTCAGCCACAATACACTACCCAAAACTTTAGC
>Ga0160429_1001033_pt1 | contig 16735 bp, 13 predicted proteins | sample SolpanmetagenomR_FD_108199 | JGI IMG/M metagenome (GOLD analysis project Ga0160429, IMG submission 108199) | Solar panel surface microbial communities from Lawrence Berkeley National Laboratory, California, USA - R | ecosystem: Engineered > Built environment > Solar panel > Unclassified ...
CACCGACACGGCCGCGATGCAGCGTCCCGCGCGGCCGTAGAGGGCGACGAAGCGGCCGGCGGCCGGGTCCCCCTGCGTGATCGCCACCGCGTCGGCGCCCTGGGTCAGCCCGGCGGACTTCACCACCAGATCGCCCTGCGTCGACCAGAAGGTCGGTAGCGCGCCGTAGGTCCGCCCGGGGGCCGCCCCGGCGAGCAGCCGGCCCGCGTACAGGCCCTGCGCGACCGCGTGGCTCCAATGCTCCAGGGCCACCCGCTGGCCGTCGTAGAGCGGGTGGGGGAACCGCGCGACGTCGCCGGCCGCGGCGATGCACGGGTCGGGCCGTCCCGCCGCGTCGAGCACGTGGCCCTCCGCGTCGCAATCGACCCCGCCCGGATCCGCCGACAGGCCGGACCCGTCCAGCCACGCGGTGTTGCGCACGGCGCCCAGCGCGATGACGGCGACGTCCGCGTCGATCCGCGCGCCGTCGACGAGGTGGGCGCGAACCAGCCGCCCCTCCGCCCCCTCCAGCCACTCGACCTCGCGGCCGCAGCGCAGGTCGACGCCGTGGCCCTCGTGGATCGCCCCGATGAAGGCCCCGATCGTGCTGCCGAGGACGCGCGCCAGGAGCGTCGGGCCGGGCTCCACCAGGGTCACGGGCAGGCCGAGCTGCCGGCACAGGCTCGCGACCTCGCAGCCGATGAAGCCGCCGCCGATCACCAGCACGCGCTTCGGGCCCGCCGCCAACGCCCGACGCAGGGCGGCGGCATCGTCGCGCCCGCGGAGCGTGAAGACGCCCGCGAGCCGACCCTCGTGCGGGTTCGGCCAGGGGCGGGCGCGGGTGCCCGTGGCGATCAGCAGGCGGTCGTACGGGAGGGTGCCCCCGTCCGCCAGCCGGACCGTCCGGGATTCCCGGTCGAGGCCGGTCGCGGCGTTGCCGAGCTGCCAGTCCGCGTCGAGGCCGAGGCTGCCCGGCAGGGTGGTGGCGTCGGCCGGGATGGCGCCGGTCAGGACGTGTTTCGAGAGCGGCGGCCGATCGTAGGGGCGGCAGGGCTCATCGCCGACGATCGTCAGCGTGCCGGTGAACCCAGCCTCCCGCAGCGCCTCGGCCCCGCGCAGGGCCGCGAGACCTGCGCCCACGATGACGGCGCGCGAAGGGGTCTGCGCCATCAGGCGCCGCGCTCCGGATCCTCGACCCGGATCGCCTGGACCGGGCAGGCGACGCGCGCGCGCTCGATGTCGGCCCGATCCTCGGCGGCGGGAGCAGGATCGTAGAAGAGGGCCTCGTGGCCGTCGATGCGGAAGTGCCGTGGCGCCGCGTAGCAGCACTGGGCGTAGGCCTGGCACAGGTTGAGGTCGACGCTCACCCGCAGGCCGGGGCGGGAGCCGGAGGACGCATCGGCAGGAAGGGACATGGCGAGGCAACCGCGCCGGCGGCCGCGAGTTCCGCGGCGCCGATCCGGTTCATCATCGCAGGACAAGTCTTCAAATGGCCCCCGGTAAATCGAGCGGCGCGATTCCCCTCCGTCGCCGTTCGATCTATTGTTGCGTCGCCCCGCGGACCTGACAGATGCGCCGCGACCTCAGGAGGGCACCATGCCGCACGGTGCGCGAACGAATCTCGCAGCCCTCATGCTGATCCTCGGTCTCGGAGGCGCCTCCGCCGAGCCCGCGCAGGGGACGACCTGGACGGATCCGCCGACCCACAAGCCGGCCGCCGGCAAGCCCCCCGCCGACCGGAACGCCCCGGCTGCGGCCGCCACGACCCCTGCCGCAGCCAAGTCCGCAGCCACGTCCGCAGCCACGTCCGCACCTACGCCCGCCGCCATCTCCCGGACCGCCCAGCCGGCCCCCGCGGAGCGCAGGGCGGCGCGCCGTGCGCCGGTGCGGCAGGCCGCGCACAAATCCCCGCCGACGTCCGCGCGGGCGACCAAGCGGTTGGCCGCGACGGCGCGCCCGGCCCGCGCCGCCGCGTCCGTCCGCGCGATCCGGGACCCGCAATTCGTCGCCGCCGCTCCGCCGCGCCCGCCCGCGGAGGCCTACGCGCGCTACCGCGCCTACGGGTACGGCCCGGGCTCCGGCTACATGCCCGGCTACATGCCCGGCTACACCGACGAGCGCCTCGACCGCCTGAGCAGCGCGCAGGCCGCCGGCTACCTCGTGGTGCGCCGCCGGACGGTGCAGTTCCCCGATGGCCGGACCCTGCGGGTCTACCGCCCCGACGACGGGGGCGAGCCGTACTGATCGGACGGTTCCGCGAAGATCGACCGCAGGGACGCACGCAGGACCTTCCCGGCCGGGTTGCGGGGCAGGAGCCCGTCCCAGACCACGATCCGCACCGGGACCTTGAAGGCTGCGAGCCGCTCGGCCGCGAAGGCGCGGATCGCCTCCGGGCTGGTCGCCGCCCCCTCCGCCAGCACCACGATGGCGCCGGGCTCCTCGCCCAGCGTCGGATGGGGGACCGGCAGCACCACGGCGTCGATCACGTCCGGATGGGCGTAGAGGGCGTTCTCGACCTCGCAGCAATAGATGTTCTCGCCGCCGCGGATCAGCATGTCCTTGATCCGGTCGACGATGGTCAGGAACCCCTCCGCGTCGGCGCGGGCGAGGTCGCCGGTGCGCAGCCAGCCCTCGGAGAAGACGTCCGCGGTGGCGTCCGGGTCGTTCCAGTAGCCGCGGACCACGTTGGGGCCCTTCACGCAGAGTTCGCCGACCGCGCCGGGCGGCAGCGCCTCCCCGAGGGGATCGACGATCCGCACCTCGCAGACCGGCAGGGGCGGCCCGCAGGAATCGGGGTGGGCGAGGTAATCCTCGCCCTGGTGATGGGTGAAGGTCGCCGAGGTCTCGGTCATGCCCCAGCCGGTGCCGGGGACGACCCGCGGCAGAACCGCGCCCAGGGTCCGGACGAGGTCGCCGGCCGCGGGCGCGCCGCCGTACGTGATCGCGTCGAGACTCGGCAGCGGCCGCCCGGCCTCCCGGGCCGCCGTGGCGAGCTGCCACGCGATGGTCGGCACGCCGCCCGCGCTGGTGCAGCCCTCCGCCTCGATCAGGTCGAGGGCCGCGCTCGCGTCCCAGCGATGCATCATCACCAGCCTGTGTCCGCCGTAGAGCGCGGCGCCCAGGCTCGCGTGGCAGCCGGTGACGTGGAACAGGGGGATCACCAGCAGCGCGACCCGCTGCGGCGCGGACGGATCGGGCTTCGGCGGGCTCTCGCCCCGGCGGAGGTATGTGCGGGCCGCCGAGTAGGGATAGGCCATGACGGTGGTGGCGGCCGCCCGGTGGGTACCGACCGCGCCCTTCGGCTGGCCGGTGGTGCCCGAGGTGTAGAACAGGGTCGCGTCGTCCTCCGGACCGAGGGCGATGTCGGGCGGGGGCGCGTCGGGCAGACCGGCCCAGTCGGCCGGCGGGCCGACGAGGTCGGAGAGCGGGGTCGCCCGGGGATCGGGCTCCATCCGGGTGGTGAGGACCCGCTGCAGGGCCGGGCATTCGCCGAGGTGCGGAGCGATCCGGGTGAAGCGCTCGCCGTCGGCGATCAGCACCCGCGCCCCGGAATGCCGGAGCCCGTAGGCGAGTTCGGGCCCGGTCCACCACGCGTTGAGCGGCGTCGCGATCGCCCCGGCGAGGAGCGCGCCGAAATAGCTCACCGGCCATTCGGGCAGGTTGCGCATCGCGATGGCGACGCGGTCGCCCTTCTCGATCCCGGCGGCCGTGAGCGCCCGCGCCAGCGCGGTCGCCGCGCGGGAAAAGCCCGTGAAGGTGACGCGCTCGTCGCGGTAGACCACGAAGGTCCTGTCCCCGTGGCCCTGGGCGATCCGGAACAGGTCGCGCAGGGTCGGCGGGGCCTTCACCCAGATCCGGGTCGGCACGCCGCGGATCGGCGTGGTCGCGATCTCGAAGGGCGCGCCCGGGGCGGTGAGCCGCGCCTCCGCGTCGCGGAAGGGCAGGGCCGGCCAGCCGGCGGGGATGCGGGAATCGGCGCTCATCGGGCGATGGTCACGCCGCCGTCGACGACGAGGGCCTGTCCGGTGACGAACCGGCCGGCCGGGGAGGCCAGGAACACGGCCGCGCCGGCGATCTCGTCGGGCTCGCCGATCCGGCGCAGGGGCGCGGCGTCCGTGGTGGCGGCCAGCATCTCGGGATCCTCCCACAGGGCGCGGGCGAAATCGGTGCGGATCAGCCCCGGGCAGAGGCAGTTCACGCGCACGTTGGCCGGACCGTACTCCACCGCGTAGTTGCGGGCGAGCTGGAGGTCGGCGGCCTTCGAGACGTTGTAGGCGCCGATCACCGGCGAACCCTTCAGCGCCCCGATCGAGGAGACGATGACGATCGCGCCGTCCCGCCGCGCGATCATGCCGGGGGCGACCTTCTGGATCAGCCAGTGGTTCGACAGGACGTTGTTGTCCAGGATCTTCCGGAACTGGGCGTCCGAGATCTCGGCGAGCGGCCCGTAATAGGGATTGCTCGCGGCGTTGCAGACCAGGACGTCCACGGGACCGAGCCGGTTCTCGGTCTCGGCGACGAGCTCCTCCAGCTCTGCCTTCACCGAGATGCTCGCCGGGATCGCCACGGCCCGGCCGGCCCCGTGCGCGGCCTCGATCTCGGCCACGACCGCCGCGCAGGCCTCGCGCTTGCGCGAGGAGATCACCACCCGGGCGCCGTGCTCGGCCATCCGCAGGGCGATCGCCCGCCCGATGCCGCGGGAGGAGCCGGTGATCAGCGCGACCTTGCCGGTCAGATCGAACAGGGACATGGCACAGCTCTGCTCCGGATGGTGCGGCGCAGGGCCTCCACCCTCATTCCAAGACCTTCGATCGGTGCGCGTCGGCCGGTCAGGGTCGCGACGCACCCCCGCTCCCGTCCGGGCGAGGGTTGGCGTGCGGGGTGCGCGCCGCCCGGACAGACCCGATCCCCCACGCTGTCCCGCTCCCCCACGGGAGAGGGGACCCGCGCCCCACGAAACGGCCGACCGGATCGCCCGAAGCCGCCCATCCTCACGAGTCCGGCTCCGCCCGCATCGCCCGGCGCAGGCGCGCCATGCCGGCGAGCCAGCGCTCGGGATCCCCGGCCCGGCGGCGGGCATACGCCGCCACCTGCGGGTGCGGCAGGATCAGGAAGCGCCCCGATGCCAGCCCGTCGAGGGCGGCCTCGGCCACGGCCCCGGGCGGCAGCACGCCGTCGCGGGCGGCCGCGCTGGCCGCCCCCAGCATGGCGGTGTCGACGCCCTGCGGGCACAGGGCGGCGACCCGGATGCCGTCCTCGGCATGCGCGATGGCGAGATGCTCTAGGAAGGCCAGCGCCGCGTGCTTGGTGGCCGAGTAGGTGGCGCTGCCGATCTGGCTGAGCAGCCCGGCCGCCGAGACGGTGCCCAGGAACGCGCCCCCGCCCCGTTGGCGCCAGAGCGGCACCAGGACCCGCGCCGCGTGGACATGGCCCATCACGTTCACCGCCCAGGACCGCGCCCAGCTCTCCGGATCGGCGGAGGTGGCGAGATCCGGATCGGGATCGCGCTCCAGGATGCCGGCGTTGGAGCAATAGAGGGCGACCGGGCCGATCTCGGCCTCGATCCGCGCCAGGATTGCGACGACCGCCGCGGCGTCGCCCACGTCGAGCGCGAAGGCCTGGCCGCCGAGCCCGGCCGCCACGGCCTCCACCCCGGCCGCGTCCTGGTCGAGGGCTACGATCGTCGCGCCGCGGGCCTTGGCCGCGACCGCGAGCGCCCGGCCGATCCCCCGTGCGGCCCCCGTGACGGCGACGACGCGGCCGGCGAGATCCATGCCGGGATCCACGCCGAGGTCCACGCCGCGATCCACGTCAGGCCCCCGCCCGCTCGGCGAAGCCCCAGGCCGCGGCGGCGAGTTTCGGCACCCGCGCCGCCATGGCGGAGGCGTGCTCGCTCGCGGCGTTGCCGGCCTTGGCGCGGGCGGCCACACCCTGGAGGATGCCGACCAGCCGGAACAGGTTGTAGGCGAAGTACCAGTCGAGGTCGGGCAGGCTCGTCCGGTCCGCCGCCCGGCAGTAGAGCGCCACCGCCTCGTCCCGGGTGGGGATGCCGAGCGCCTGCAGGTCGAGGCCGCCCAGCCCGCTGCGCCCGTCGGCGGGCAGTTCCCACTGCATCAGCAGGTAGCTGAAATCGGCCAGCGGATCGCCGAGCGTCGACAATTCCCAGTCGAGGACCGCGCTGACGCCGCCGTCGCGGGAGAAGATCAGGTTGTCGAGGCGGTAGTCGCCGTGGACCACGCAGGCGCCCTGCTGCTCGGGCACGGTGCGGGGCAGCCACGCGATCAGCCGCTCGACATCCTCCAGGCGCCCGTCCTCGGCGGCGCGGTACTGGCGGGTCCAGCGGTCGACCTGCCGGGCGAAGTAGTTGCCGGGCCGGCCGTAATCGGCGAGCCCGGCCGCCTCCGGATCGATCGCGTGGAGGCGCGCCAGCGTGGCGATCATGCCGGCGTAGTGCCGGTGGCGGGCATGGGGGTCGAGGCCCGGCAGCGCCCCGTCCCAGTGCACGGCGCCGCCCACCGCCTCCATCACGTAGAAGGCCGCGCCGATGACGTCCGGATCCTCGCAGAGCGCGAAGGGGCGGGGCACCGGAAAGCCCTCGCCGTAGAGGGCGCCGATCACCCGGAACTCGCGCTCCACCGCGTGGGCGGAGGGCAGGAGCGGGCCGAAGGGCTTCCGGCGCAGCACGTAGGCCTGGGCGGGGGTGTCGAGCCGGTAGGTCGGGTTCGACTGGCCGCCGCGGAACTGCTGCACGGTGAGCGGGCCCGAGAAGCCGCGCACGTGCTCCGTCATCCAGGCGGAGAGCCGCGCCTCGTCGATCCGGTGGCGCGGCTCGACCGGCTTCACGCCCGAGAAGACATCGGCGTCGCTCATGCGCGCTCCGGCTCCTCGGCGCCCGGACGGGCATTGGTGTAGCGCCCGAATTCCAGCCGGGCGATCGAGCGGTTGTGGACCTCGTCGGGCCCGTCGGCGAGCCGCAGGGTGCGGATATGGGCGTACATCCTGGCGAGCCCGAAATCCTCCGACACGCCGGCCCCGCCATGGGCCTGGATGGCGTCGTCGATGACCTTCAGCGCCACCCGGGGCGCCGCGACCTTGATCATGGCGATCTCGAGCTTGGCGCCCTTGGCGCCGACCTTGTCCATCATGTCGGCCGCCTTCAGGCAGAGGAGGCGGGTCATCTCGATGTCGATCCGCGCCTCCGCGACCCGCTGCTCCCAGACCGACTGCTCGGAGATCCGCTTGCCGAAGGCGACCCGGGACACGAGCCGGCGCGCCATGGCCTCCAGCGCCACCTCGGCGGCCCCGATCGTGCGCATGCAATGGTGGATGCGGCCGGGCCCCAGCCGCCCCTGCGCGATCTCGAAGCCGCGCCCCTCGCCGAGGATCAGGTTCTCGGCGGGCACGCGGACGTTCTCCAGCACCACCTCGCCGTGGCCCTTGGGGGCGTCCTCGTAGCCGAAGACCGGGAGCAGCCGCTCCACCCGCACGCCGGCCGTGTCCATGGGTACCAGGATCTGCGATTGCTGCTTGTGCCGCGGCGCCTCGGGGTCGGTCTTGCCCATCAGGATCGCGATCCGGCAGCGCGGATCGCCGACGCCGGTCGACCACCACTTGCGGCCGTCGATGACGTAGTGGTCGCCGTCCCGGCGGATCGACGTGGCGATGTTGGTGGCGTCCGAGGAGGCGACCTCCGGCTCGGTCATCAGGAAGGCCGAGCGGATCTCGCCCGCCATCAGGGGCTTCAGCCACCGGTCCTTCTGGGCTGCGGTGCCGTAGCGGTGCAGCACCTCCATGTTGCCGGTGTCGGGCGCCGCGCAGTTGAAGCATTCCGAGGCGATCCCGACCCGGCCCATCGCCTCGGCGCAGAGGGCGTAGTCGAGGTTGGTCAGGCCGGCGCCGCGATACGCATCCGTGTCGTGCCCGGGGGAGGGCGGCAGGAACAGGTTCCACAGGCCCTCGGCCCGGGCCCTCTCCTTGAGGCGCTCCATCGTGGGGGCGGGCGCACGGCTCGCGGCGCGCTCCGCCGCCACCGCGGCGGCCGCCGGCACGATCGCGTCGGCGATGAAGGCGCGCACGCGCCCGAGCCAGTGGGTCTGGGACTGGGAGAGGTTGAAGTCCACGGCGTCCGCTCCCTAGGGTATTGTCTGCCGGGCGAGCGCGCCAAGCTTGCACGAGCCGGTGACCCACCTTCCGACGGCCCCGCGCCGCGGCGCAACGGCCCCCCACGCCCGCGCGGGAGGGGGTTGGGCTGCGGGCTGCGCGCGGTCCGGAAAGGCCCGGTCGCTCACCCTGTCCCCCCTCCCGCCCGGGAGAGGGAACCCGCGCGCCGTCCCGACCTGCACGCGCAAGCCGCGACGGACCGGAATCATCCGGCCCTCACAGATAGGCCGATCCCATCTCGCTGGCGAAGCGCTGCGGCGGTCCCTCCCAGACGATCCGCGCCTGTTCCAGCACGTAGACCCGGTCGGCGTGCGGGAGCGCGAAGGTGACGTTCTGCTCGCCGAGCAGCACCGTGATGGGCGTCGTCTGGCGCAGCTTCTCCAGGGCTTTCGACAGCAGTTCCAGGATCACCGGGGCGAGGCCGAGCGTCGGCTCGTCGAGGATCAGGAGGCGGGGGCGCATCATCAGCGCCCGGGCGATGGTCAGCATCTGCTGCTCCCCCCCCGACAGGGTGCGGGCGGTCTGGCCCTCGCGGGCCTTCAGGATCGGGAACAGCTCGTAGAGCCAGTCGCGCTGCTTGGCGCTCTCGGCCTTCGGGAAATGCTGGCCGCCGAGGTCGAGGTTCTCGCGCACGCTGAGGTCGCCGAACAGCTCGCGGGTCTCGGGCACCTGGACGATGCCGGCGCGCGCGATGGCGGCGGGCTTCATCCGGGAGAGATCCTGACCGTCGAACCGGATCGTGCCGGTATGCGGGACGAGGCCCGAGATGGCGTTGAACAGCGTCGTCTTGCCGGCGCCGTTCAGACCCACCACCGAGACGAACTCGCCCTCGTGGACGTGGATCGCGGCGCTGCGCAGGGCCTGCGCCTTGCCGTAGAGCACGTCGACATTCTCGACGGTGAGCAGCGAATCGGGTTTGAACGCCGCCTCGGGCCGGGCCGCCGTCTCGATGCTGCCGCCGAGATAGACCCGGCGCACGGTGGGGTCGGCCATCACGGATTCGGCCGAGCCCTCGGCGATCCGCTCGCCGAGATACATGGCGAAGACCCGATCCACGATGGCCGCGACGCTCTTCACGTTGTGATCGACGAGGAGCACGGCCTTGCCCTCGTCGCGAAACCCCTGGATCAGCTCGGAGAAGGCCGAGACCTCGCCGCCGGTCAGCCCGGCGAAGGGCTCGTCCACCAGCACCACCCGGGGATCGCGGGCGATGGCCTTGGCGAGCTCCAGACGGCGCAGATCCGCGAAGGGCAGGGTGCCGGGGCGCCGGTCGACGACGGCGCCGAGGCCGACGCGCTCGGCGATTTCCTTGGCGCGCCGCGCCACGTGCGGATCCGCGGCCAATCGGATCAGGCTGTCGGGCAGGAGCGCGAGGCTGATATTCTCCAGCACGGTCTGCCGCTGGAGCGGGCGGGCGTGCTGGAACACGAGGCCGATCCCGGAGCGCGCCACCCGGTGAGCCGGCATCCCGCCGATCTCGGTGCCGTCGAGGCGGATCGAGCCGGCGCTGGGGCGCTCCAGCCCCATGATCAGCTTCATCACGGTGGACTTGCCCGACCCGTTCGGGCCGATCAGGCCGAGGATCTCCCCGGGCCGCAGGTCGAGGTCGATGTCCTTGACGGCGACGAGGCCGCCGTAGCGCTTGGTCAGGCCGCGCACGGTCAGGCAGGGCTCGGCCGCGACCGGCGCTGCGGCCAGCGCGGGCGTGGGCCTCACGGCGACGGTCATCGGGCGCTCCTGAGGGAGGCGAGGCCGAGCAGCCCCGAAGGCACGAACAGGATCACGAGGAGCGCCACCGCCGAGACCACGAAGGTCGACAGGCCGCCGAGCGGGCGCAGCAGCTCGCCCGCCGCGATCAGGAACACGGCGCCGAGCGCCGCGCCCACGATGGTGCGCCGGCCGCCGAGCACCGCCGCGATGATCACCTGCACGCCCACCGACGTGTTGATCAGCGTGCCGACCGAGGCGGTGCCCATGTAGAAGACCACCAGCCCGCCCGCGAGGCCCGAGAAGGCGGCGCTGATCGCGAAGGCCGCGAGCTTGTGCTTGGCGACGTTGAAGCCGAGCGCCCCGGTCACCACCGGATCCTGGCCGGCGGCCTGGAGGATCAGCCCCGCGGGGGAGCGGGCGATGGCCGTGAGGATCAGGCCGGAGACCGCCATGAAGCCCAGCGCCAGCCAGTAGTTGGTGTCGGCGTCGATGGAGATGACGTCCGGCACGGTCAGGCCGATCTCGCCGCCGGTGAGGCCGGAGAAGACCACGATCATGTTCTGCAGGAGCAGGACCGCCACCAGGGTGATCAGCCCGAAATAGGGGCCGCGGACCTTCAGGGCCGGCAGCGCCAGGGCGAGGCCGCCGACCACGGCGAGCACCGTCCCGACCGCCAGGCAGTAGGGGATCGGCAGCTCGTAGCGGTTGTTGAGGATGCCGGCGCCGTAGGCCCCGAGCCCGATCAGGAAGGTCGGGCCGAAATTCACCTCGCCGGCGAAGCCGAAGAGCAGGTCCCAGGCCATCGAGAACACGCCGAAATAGTAGGCGATGGTCAGGAGGCCGAGGATGTAGCCGGACACCCACCAGGGCAGGGTGGCGGCGGCCAGGACGGCGAGGATCGCGATCCAGAAGCCGGGGGTGGTGAGGAGCTTCATGGATGAGCCAGACCAGGGTCGACCATTACGATTCCGAGTGCCCGAAGCGGTACGGACAAGGGGCGGGTCCGCGCTCCCGGGCGGGAGAGGGGGCTCGTCGCGCGACCGGCGGACACGGGGATGCCGGACCCGCACATCACCGTCGCCCCAGCAGGCCCTGCGGGCGCAGGTACATGACGGCGACCAGCAGCAGCAGGGCCGGGATCACCCGGTAGGCCGGCGAGACCAGGTAGGCGGTGGCGGTCTCGAGGTAGCCGACCACGTAGGCGGCGATCAGCGAGCCGGTGACGCTGCCCAGCCCCCCCAGCACCACGATCGAGAAGGCGCTCGCCGTGAGGGGCCCCACGGAATACGACGACACCCCGAGGAACATCCCGAGCAGCACCCCGGCGATGCCGGCGAGCAGGCCGTAGATCGCCCAGACCGCCACGTAGATCTTGCCCATGTCGTGGCCGAGCAGCGTCACGCCGCGCGGGTTCATGGAGGCGGCGAGCAGGACCTTGCCGGCCCGCGCCCGGTTCACGAACAGCCAGAGCAGGGCGATCACCACCCAGCAGATCACCGCGGTGAACAGCTCGTTCTTGGGCGTGCGCACCCCGGCGATCTCGACCACGCCCTCGACGATCGGCAGCACGGTCTTGGGATTGTCGGTGAAGAAGTAGGCCACCAGCTCCTGGATCATGATCCCCCAGAGCAGGGTGCCGGTGAGGACGAAGATCTCCTTCTCCTCCCGCGGGATCGCCCGGCTGCGCTCGATCGGCGCGACCACCGCGAAGTAGGTGACGAGGGCGCCCGCGAGCCCGCAGAGGATGCCGATCGCCGCGCCCGCGTAGGAGCCGAGCCCGAACAGCGCGGAGGCCGCCCAGGCCGCCACCGCGGCCATGACCATCAGGGCGCCGTGGGTCAGGTTGAGGACGCCCGAGACGCCGAAGATCAGGGTGAAGCCCATCGCGCCGAGCGCGTAGAGGGCCGAGATGGCGAAGCCATCGACGAGGATCTGGAGGCCGATCACCGCGCTCTCCCGCCCCGGCCTACTGCACCACCGCCTTCACCGCAGGGGGCAGGATCATGGCCCCGTTGGCGGTCGCCGCCGGCCAGATCGCCACCTGCTTGCCGTTCTGCCACTGCCCGAGGACGCTGGTCATCAGGCCGGGCCCGTACTGGATCGAGTGGGTGAACGGGTCGTCCTTGCCGTAGAACTTGAGATGCCCGACCGTGCCGACGTAGTCGGTCTTCTCCAGGGCATCGACGAGCTTGTCGGCCTCCGTGGAGCCCGCCCGCCGGATCGCCTCCGCGGTGTAGTACGTGGCGTCGTACGCCATGTACCCCGCGTAGGACGGCGCCCCGCCGAAGCGCTTGGTGAAGGCCTCGGCGAAGGGGATCGTCTTCTCGGTGAGCGCCACGCCCGGCAGCGCCACGCTGTCGAACAGCACGCCCTGCGTGCCGCCGTTGGTGTTGGCCCAGAAGGTCGAGGAGGTCGCCTGGCCGCTGATGCCGGTCATGGCGATCGGGACCTGCTGGTTCTGCCACTGAACGGTCGGCTGCACGCCGACATGGGCGATGCCGGTGACGATCAGGTCCGGCTTGGCCGCCTCGATCTTGTTGTAGATCGGCGTGAAGTCGCCCGTGTCCGGCGAGAAGCGGACGTGCTCCACCACCTTGAGCCCGGATTTCGGCAGACATTCCTGGTAGGCGGCGTCGAGCGGCCGGGTCCAGGCCGCGTCCTCGCTCATGATCGCCGCCGTCTTGGCCTTGAGCTTCTCGACCAGCACCTCCTTGGCCGAGTCGCAGACCGCCTGCGCCAGGGCGTGCGAGGTCAGGTAGCCGTGGAAGGTGTACTTGTTGCGCGCGTAATCCTTGTGGACCGCGACGCTGATCTCGTTCGAGGCCGCGCCCGGCGTGATCATCGGCGTCTTGAGCCGGGCCGCCCAGGGCATCAGCGCCAGCACGACCTCCGAGATGTAGCTGGCGATGACGAAGTTGACCTTGTCCTCGGAGACCGCCCGCTGGAAGGCCCGGACCGCGTCGGAGGCGGAGGACTTGTCGTCGTAGGTGACGACCTGGATCTGGCGCCCGTCGATGCCGCCCTGGGCGTTGATCTCGTCGGCGGCGAGCTGCACGGCCTGCGGGATCGAGGCCCCGGCCACGGACTGCGCCTCGGCGATCACGCCGATCTTGATCGGGTCGGCGGCGTGCGCCGGCCCCGCGAGCAGGGAAGCCGTCGCCAGCAGTGCGGGCAGCATGCGCCGGATCGGGACGCGCCGGGAGGCTGCGCGCGCGGGCTCGGACATCGGCGTTTCCTCTCGTCGTGCCCGCATTCTTTATTCGCAGGCTTGGGGGGACTGTAGCCGGGGCTCGACGGATCACAAGGGCCGGCCGGTCCGGGGCGGGTGACGTTTCCGGCGAGTCGTTGGCTGCGCGATTTCCGCCGCCGGGATTGTTGCGCCCCGGCAACCCGCACCGCGTTTCCGGCAACCGCCGGCGGCTCCGGGCCCGCGCGAGCGCCCCGTCCGCATCGGAGCCCAGCTTCGGCACAGCCAGATGGTGTCGCGTCCGTTCCCGACCGAGCCCGGCCGCAGGGCGCCGCGCAGCATCGGACGGGAGGGGCGCCATGCTCAGACGTACAACGACCGCCGCACTGGCGCTGACCGCCCCGTTCCTGGCCGTGACCGGCCAGGCGCACGCCGCCGCCGTGACCCAGCCCGGAGAGCAGGTCGGCCTCGCGCCGGGCCTGCCGCTGCCGGAGGGATTCTACGCCTTCGACACGTTCAGCTGGGGACGGGCCGACCGCCGCGACGCCGCCGAGGTGGGCGTCAACATCCCGTTCCTGATCTACGCGTCGCCACTCAAGATTCTTGGTGCGCGCGTCGAGCCGGTGGTCGCGTTCCCGTCGGTGTTCATCAACACCCACTTCCCCGCCCCGGTCCCCAACCGGGACGTCAGCACCTTCTACACGCCGTTCCTCGGCAACATCTTCGCGTGGAACCTCGGCGGCGGCCTCGGCGTGTCGTACATCGCGGGCGCCTACCTGCCGTACGGCGACCGCGGCTCGCTCGGGCTCGGCCTCCGGGGCACGCCGCTGCTGCCGCAATCCGCGTCGGCGACGCTGACCCAGCGCGTCGCCGCCACCTACGTGGGCGACGGCAGCCTCAACCTCTCGGCCATCCTCACCTACAACCGTCCCTTCGACGCGCATGGCCGGTTCGGCGGCACCGTCGGGACGGCGATCGGGCCGATCCCGGTGGCCGACCAGATCAACCTCGACCTCACCGCCACCAAGAAGTTCGGGAAGTTCGAGATCGGCGCCGTGGCGTACGGCTACACCGACCTGCCGGTGAACCGCCGCGACCGCCTGTTCAGCCGCTTCCAGCGGGACGGGTACATCGCGGCCGGCGGCCTCGTCGGCTACGATTTCGGGCGCGTGATCCTGCAGACCTTCGTGACGCGCGAGATCGTCGCGCGCGACACCCTCAACGCCGCCGGGCAGCGCCAGCACAACGAGGAGACCCGGGGCTGGTTTCGGGTGATCGTGCCCTTCCCGGTGGCGAGCGCGGCGGCGGCACCCGAGCCGCTGCTCCGCAAGGACTAGGCGCTCTCCGCCGAGGCGGGCTCCGGTTCGGCGCCCGGGACCCGGATCCGAGCCCGGGTGCGGCGCCACGGTACACGGGACCGAGGCGGCCGGTGGCGATCCTCCAGCCCTTCCCTCATCCGGGGGTGGCGGCGCGGAGCGCCGGCCTCGAAGGGGCGCTCCGGATGGCGCGGCGATCCCTGGATGACTCCTTCGACGCCCGCTGAAGCGGGCCCTTCATCATCATGGGTCGGACAGGATCACCCGATCACCGTGCATCGGGGCGCTGTCGCGCACCGGGATGCGGCCCGACCGGGCTCGGCCCCGAGATCCGCCGCGGGTTTCACGCGGGCCGCCCTGTCCGCATCGGGACTATCGAGCCCGGCCCCGCGGGCCTAGGTTCCCGGCAGATCCGCGACGCGCGGACCGGACGGCCTCGCAGAAGGGCGCGGACAGGTGAGGAACGCACGCATGGCCGCGCCCGGGACCATCCCGGGCCGCGGCCCCCGGCCCCGCCGGGGACGGACCCCATGAGCCTGCGCTGGACCCGGCGGCCCGAGGGCTCGACCTGGGGGGATTTCGGGCCCGACGACGAGCGCGGGCGCCTGAACCTGCTGACCCCCGAGAAGGTGCGGCAGGGCGTGGCCGAGGTGCGCGAAGGGCTCACCTTCTGCCTCAGCCTGCCGCTGGACCTGCCGGGCGGCAACGTCCTCAATCCGCGCCGCCACCCGCCGCAGATCACCCCGACCCGCCGCGCCAACGGCCGGCCGAACATGAACTTCCCGGTCTGCGAGGAGGTCGACGGCGCCACCGACGTGATCTGCGACGACCGGGCGCTGATCCACCTGCAATACTCGACGCAGTGGGATTCCCTCGCCCATGTCGGCTCGCTCTTCGACGCGGACGGCACCGGGGCGGGCCCCACCTTCTACAACGGCTTCCGGGGCGGGCACGACATCGTCGGGCCGGAGAGCGCCGCGGCGGCCGACCAGCCGTCCCGGGCGAAGCGGCTCGGCATCGAGCGCCTGGCCGAGACCGGCATGCAGGGCCGGGCCGTGATGATCGACCTGCGCGCCCATCTCGGCGACGCCAAGGTGAAGGTCGGCTACGACCAGCTCGCCCGGATCCTGGAGGCCGACGGCGTCGTGGTCGAGCCCGGCGACATGGTCTGCCTGCACACGGGCTTCGCCGAGCGGCTGATCGCCATGGGCGGCGCGCCGGACCCGACGCGGGTGCACAACCTCTGCGCGGGACTGGACGGCCGGGATCCACGGTTGCTGGACTGGATCACCCGCACCGGCCTGTGCGCGCTGATCGCCGACAACTACGCGGTGGAGGCCTACCCGGCCGGACCCGGTCCCGCCTGCTGCGCGACGCTGCCGCTCCACGAGCACTGCCTGTTCAAGCTCGGGGTCAATCTCGGCGAGCTCTGGCACCTGACGCCGCTGGCCGAGTGGCTGCGCGCCAACGGCCGCAGCCGCTTCCTGCTCACCGCTCCGCCCCTGCGCCTGCCGGGCGCGGTCGGCTCGCCGACGACCCCGATCGCCACGGTGTGAGGGAAGGGGAGCATGCCCGTTCGGTCCCATCGGCGCCCGCATCCTGAGGTGCCGACGCCCGGCGGACGCGTCGGAGGGGGGCTCCAGAAGCCGCCGGGCTGGCGGGGGGCCGCCGGCGAGGCTGCTGCGCGGCACCGCAGGATGAGGACGTGGGTGGGCTTCTCCGCCCGGCGAACGGAGGGCGGGCCATGAGCGAGATCGCGATCGTCGGCGGCGGGCTGATGGGGCACGGCATCGCCCTGGTGCTGGCGCTCCACGGGCATGCCGTGCGGATCACCGACACAAGCCCCGAGACCCGCGCCCGGGTGCCGACCCTCATGGCCTCGGCGCTCGCCACCCTGCGGGCGGCGGGGGCCGCGCCCGAAGGCTGGGATGCCGACCGGCTGGCCGGCGCCGTCCGGGTCGAGGCGGAGCTCGGCGCCGCGGTGGCCGGCGCGGGCCTCGTGATCGAGGCGATCACCGAGAACCCGGAGGCCAAGCGCGCGCTGTTCACGGAGCTCGACCGGCTCTGCGCGGCCGACGCGATCCTCGCCAGCAACACCAGCTACCTCGACGTCTTCCCGCTGATCCCCGAAGCGCGGCAGGCGCGGGCGCTGATCCTGCACTGGTACACGCCGCCCTACATCGTCGACCTCGTCGACGTGGTGCCGGGGCCCGGCACGGACCCGGCGGTGGTCGCCGCGATGGCCGACCTCGTGTGCGGCCTGGGCCAGGTCCCGATCGTGCTGAAGCGCTTCATCCCCGGCTACGTCGCCAACCGCATCCAGCAGGCGATCAGCGCCGAGGTGTTCCGGCTCCTCGACGAGGGCGTCGCCGCGCCGAAGGAC
>Ga0160429_1001034_pt1 | contig 16734 bp, 11 predicted proteins | sample SolpanmetagenomR_FD_108199 | JGI IMG/M metagenome (GOLD analysis project Ga0160429, IMG submission 108199) | Solar panel surface microbial communities from Lawrence Berkeley National Laboratory, California, USA - R | ecosystem: Engineered > Built environment > Solar panel > Unclassified ...
AGTTGATGCAGAGCTATGTTAAGGGGTTTCAGGAGAGGAGGGCTAGGGTTACGGATGAGGTTATGAATGAGTTTATGACGCCGCGCCGTTTGCAGTGGAGGGGGAAGAAGACCGCTGATGAGCGGAAGGCAAAGGCGTCGGAAGCGCAGTAGGAGCAGTCAAGATATGGTACTGGGAGCTTTACAAAGCCACGTCTCGTTGTTCCTTGGGATTTGCTAAACGCGGGGATTTCTCTGCCACATGTTGCAATTGAATCCAACCGAAGCGCCTGACCTGAAGCGGCAGGATGATATGGGCAGCTTGTAGGAAGGCTCGAGTGCATATGTGCTGAACCAGTAGGCAACATGATCGATCAAATGTCAAAGAGCGTGATAGGAAGTCAAGGCCGGCGAACAACACGTGCATTCTGCAGGTCTGGGTACTGTAAACCCGCTACAATCTAATATACCACCCGAACGTTTTAGACCTCTACTTCTTTCCTGTATACTTCAGCACGAACAACCCCCTCTCAATACTGTTCAACACAAGGTGTCCACTCTTGAAGTACGGATACACCGACCACGCACCCGCAAAAACCGCCTCTCCGCCTATGGCATCATCCTCAGGATGCACGTCAAAGAAACCAACCTGTTTCAACCCCTTGCCCGTGGGATCCTTGCTCAAACTCTTGACATCCACAACCCTAAGCCCAGACTGATAGTTACTCTGATAGCTCAGCCCATCAACGACGTACTGGTTGTGATCGATGCTGACAGCAGGGGACTGGTACGTGCCCGTGTGCTTGGGCGCCGAGAGCTTCGATATGTCGAAGATGTAGGTCGTGGTGCGCTGGTTGGCGGCGGTGCCGTTGCGCTCGAGCTCGTCCAGCTCGTCGTCGAGGAGCAGGTAGCGCATGTCGGTCATGGAGGTGAGCCAGCCTTGGTGGGTATAGGTGGCGCCGACGTAGGGGGTACGGGAGATTTGGAGTGGGGCCGACTTGTCGGTTACGTCGACGATGGTGAGAGTGTCTTCGTTGTAGTTGAAGCAGATTTCGTGGCCGTTGAAGGAGCTGTCGGGGCCTGCGAGGTTTGTTAGATTCCGTTGACAGGTCATGTGGTTGTTGGCGAGAAGAGGCTTACCCTTGTAGATCACGCATTGTGCATCGTGGACGTAGCCGTCTTCTGATACGCAGCCGGGAGAGGTTGGGTTTGCTGGGTCAGAAACATCGACCATGTACAGACCGGCCCTGCAGCTGAGCGTCCTGTCCGTTCCCACCGCGTATATCATGTTCGTCTCCTCGTGCGCCACAATGTTGTGGCTGTTGTCGCGTCCACCGAAGCTGAACCAGCCAGTCAGGTCATTCTCCACCGAGTAGTTCTTGGGCAGTCTGGGCTGTGCAGTGAGCAGCTTCTTCATGTCGAAGATCTGCAGGCCGTGGCCACGGGCTTCCGAGCCGATATAGACGTGGCTCCCAATGACCTTCATATCTCTCCACAGGCTGGGAACTGTCTGTGTCGGCAGCCGACCCATATACTGCAGCGACCCGTCCCTCCTCACTTCAACGAATGCCGTGCCGTCTGTCTGGCCCACGGCAGCAAATTCGCGGCCGTTGGGCGCCGTCCAGCCCCAGACGTCATTGCCCTCGCGAGTGTCACTGCGCATCTCCTCGTGCGACATGAAGTCGAGCATGTCGACGTTCTCGCAAGCGTACCCGTTGGCTGTACCCTTGCGGCACTTGGCCTTGTCACGGCGCTTGTACTTGCCCGAGGCGAAGGCGCCGTGTGCCTTTTGGGAGGTGCGCTGCTCGAGCTTGATGGTCTCGAGTTCGGCCATGCTACCGGCGAAGGTAGGAATAGCCAGGCCAAGAAGGGCCATCGCGGCGAGAGTGAAAGAACGCATGATGGGTAATAGAGAGAAGGATCCAACGCTTACGATGCGTGTGATGTCGAGGATAAAGAGAGGCAGCGAATGTAGATGACTACTTGCGGTGATCTACCTTCAGGGCGCTTGATGAAGACTTTATACTCCTCTCCCAGCTGAACCTATCAAGGCAGCAAGCTTACCTGCAGGAAAGAACATAGCTTCTGGAAGATCTCCGACAGTCTCCAGAGGGGCAAAGCCGCAGAACCTTAGTCGAGTAGCGCTCTGAAGATGCCTCATCTTCAACGAGCAGACCATTGCCAAGTGCTCCTCCACGCAGGAGCACGACACAAGCAGTACTAATCCGCCTGTTCCATTCGCTGCGGTGTTCGATAGCGCCACAGTTCGAGCAGGAACATGAAGAGGCGGCTCCCGATGTTATCAGCGTCCTTCCTGAAACCGTTGGTGGGGTCAGGTACGCAAGACTTGCCCAGCGTGATCATCGTCACGATGCCAGGTGGTGAGAGGCTCAGACGGAGCAATGAATGAAGCTACTTGTGGTAGGTTGTCTTGTGAGCACGACTTGGCGATGGTTGGTGCGGAGCCAGCGGGCTGCCAAGTCAGCGGACCAAGGCCGAGGAAGCGGAGGGAAAATGTGACCTTCCTTTTGCGACCTCGCTGGAAAGATAAGGCTTACGGACACACCAGGGACTGCGGTCGCTAGTATCCGCAGTCGAATGGCTAATTGGTCAAGACACGAGGTTCACACTCAGAGACACATAAAGGAACAGAGAGTAGAAGCATGAGGCGTCGGAAAGGAAGCTGGTCAGAGAGCGAGGACGAAGAGACGAGATACGTAACAGGTAATTGTCAGTGAGCCGCAACCAGAGGAGCTCGGCAGACCTTTTCCCGTATCAGTGGTGCGGTGTGGTCTGCGTTGTGGTGAGGCAGAGCCGAAGTCTACATTCCCGAGATAGAGTATTGCGGCTTCGACGTCTCGTCCAGCATGAGAAAGCTGGTATTCTATCTCAACGTAGTTAGGGGATATATTGCTTCCGTAGCGATTCAACGGCGAAGCGTTTGTGAGAAAGAAGATGAAGTCCATTTGAGAAGAGAGTGGGATCTTACTATAGTTATATCTTCGCACAACCCTGAGCATGTTTGCGCTGATTACACACATACTCCCCCAAGTTTACTGCGCATGTATGGGCCTTGTTCTTGGCTCAGTCATACCTGTAGTCGTCTCAATCGTGATCACTTTGTTCAGCATTATCAGTATCAGATTTTCTTTTCACATTGTCAACAGCCATCTTCACCGTCATGCTCGTACTCCCCATCGTCTGCATCCGCGCATTCTCCGGCTTCAGTCCCATCATGATCCGCTTCCTCAATTTGCTGCATGTTCTCCTCAGTTCTCTAGGCGAGCTCGTACGCCACAAAGTCGGTTCCTTCTCGAATACCTGTTCATCTTCGTATTCAAGGCCTTGATCGTCTTGCTTAAGCTCTCCGAGCCTCTTCTGGGGAACACTCTCGTCTCCGTACTCATATTCCACATTCGCAGCAACATCCTCGTCAGTTCCGCCTTCTTCATCGGCTCCACAGTCCACTTCGTCTTCCACAGTGTATGCTGTAACCTGCTCATGGTAGCCGCTATCAGAAATCTCCTGATCAGAATCATCGGACTCCTCATCGTCCTCATATACCTCTTCCGAGTGTCCACCATCATGACCTCAGGAGCGCCGTTCATCTCAACGTCATCATCATGCTGAGTGCCATGTTGTCCGTATACTCCACGGTCATCTTCGCTATCGCCAAAGCTGATGTTTCTTCCTACCCTTGATCTTCGGTACCTGGATTGTTGTTATCATTCAATTCACTATCACCCCCTTGTTCAGTTATAGTCTTCCTCCCCTTCATGCCCATCCTCCACTCCACCGTTTCTGAGTCTCTCCCGTTAGAGCTCCCTCCCTAGAAATATAAGCTCGACAGAGATGAGTGTCTTCACATATAGTCCTTCTCTTCCCGCCTCAAGCTTTCTCTCCTGATCCCTCCAACTCGGTACATCTATCCTCGACACTCTCAGCGCCTGCCAGTCGGTCTCGCCCTATTCGCGCCTCAATAATGAAATTGATATCACGCATGAGATGAATGTCCGTCTCGCTATGGTGGTTTTAGTAATGGCTCGGGCTCGTCTCCTCCACTCAGGTCGAGAAGACACGTTTATCTTGGCCAAGCTCAACCTCACTAAACCAACTCAACGTCTCTCATTGAAGGGACTCGCATGCCCGCTTCCTTGCCCACTGCTCCCATTGTGGCCAATTCAAGGCCGCCATACCTGAATCCACTCGATCCACCAAACTGGCGCGCTGCGTAACGTAAAACCGTTCGATCTGTCTCCGCCGATCGCCTCGTCCGGGGTGATTATGCTGAGCGACCTCCTCTTGGTCACACCACCGCTCTTTTTCAGTGTCAAGTGTCAATGGATGACATGCGATTTCCTGCTTTTACTCACCGCGCTGCCCGCAAGCTTCCGCCTCATTGTCGCTAATGCGACATACATCTCGCTGCAGCAGATACAGGCGATTTCGGCGACAGCTAGGATCCTCAGTCACCCTAGGGCACCCGCTTGGCTGTCCACTTCACTTCCGGCTCTCAGCTCCTGTAAGTGCTCATAATCCCTGGAGGCGCCGCCTGAAACCACGATGAAAGCCAGAGCAGATGGTCCGTCCCAAAAAGAGGTCAACCGCAGATGCAGCTTCCTCAGGACGTGCGTCATCCTCCGCAAGCCTCTGCGCATCATGATCAGCCAAGACAGGGTGACCACCCTGTGCAGACACATGGACTGCACGGTTTGCAGGCGCATGGACGTCGTCTTCCGCAAGCACAAAGTCCTGGTCTTGGGCTTCAGATTAGGCAGAAGAAGTTCCGACTGCGAGGAGCGAGAAGAGTGAAGATTGACGCCGTGGCGGTCCAAGTACCGACGATAGGCCATGTGTGGTATGTTGGTGGGAATTACGATGAGCTTTTCCGTGACTTGCGCGACGACTGTCTCAGCTCCGTGACGTCCTTGACTGGAAGAACTGTTCACGTAGCGGCAACTAGCCTTTTGACAAGTTGGTCTCGCAGATGAACGCGGCCCTGGTGAGCACCCTTATCAAGAGCAGCGACGGCGAGTAAGGACCGGCTGTAAGCGTGTGACAAGCCATGGCTGTTAGTATGCTTTCGCATTGAAGGAAACAGTCCACGTGACACAAACTTCGGGAGTCAGAAGGGTGGCCGGGTTGATGGACGTGCAGGAGATATTGTGGTGGAAGATTTATGATTGTTGGAGTCACCTAAGCAAACTTCTTCTTGCATCTTGTCTAACACGTTGAACTTCAGAAATGCTGTTGCGTTGAGTGAGTTGACATAAGGTAGGCTGCAAGACCCGAAAACTCCTGGACTTCTAGCCTTCCCCCAACTCACCTCACTTGCTCCAACCCAATCGCCTCCCATGCCAAAAAGAATCTTCAATTAGCAAAAAAACTCCGCTACTTAAACCAACCGGGTTCGCAGGTCAGGTTAAGCAGGTAGGAGGAAAATATTCTCTTTTGTGTATTCTAGGGTTATTCGAATCCGCAACCTTATGTTTATGTCTATTGACTCTTAGATTGAGATTTGTCGTTTGTTGTTGACCAGGAGGATCGGCGGGATGATAGCGAGAGACGAAATTTTGGTATATAAGATGTAGCAGGAAAATAAATATAACGGCGCCCTTAGATGCGTTTGTTGACGCGCTGATACCGGGTCACATATTGGCCCGTGTTGACACTGCTCTCTGCAATTATGTTCTTACCTGCGAAGGACGGCGTCGACCAGATACGGACGCGTTCTCTGGACCACAACAGAGGTACACAGATGCATTTGATAGGACTCAGAGAAGTTCTCAGCTTACCTGGCGTCTCCACCTGCACATAGCGACAAGAAAGTGAGTGATAACTGTCATGTCATGAACTCATTCTAATATCATTCTTCCTCCATCCATCCATGAAAGACGTAGCTCCCGCGTACACCAGAACCCGCAGTAGCCAACATAGCGACGTGATCACATCCTCGTTCTTCTTGACATGTTTTCTTCTGCGCATAGCAAGGGAAGGGACCATGCATCAACCATGATCAATTCCGTTAGTATGGCCATATTTGGGGCTTTTTACGAAGCGCAAAAACCGGCGGATTGCTTGAGAAGTGATGAAACATCAGCTATGCTCGGGTGGAATTCGACTCCAGGTTTTGTTCGTAGGAGTAGTACTAAGGCCGCCACACAAGCTCTCGAGACATAACAACAGCTGCACGCTACTTACAGAAGATCGGATGTTGTCAACTCAAATCGATAGCCGGAAACACACAGTCCACATCCTTGATTACGGAAAGGCTCGTCGCAAGAGCTCAGCACCAGTCTGTATGGAATCGCTGCACATGCTTTCTAGAGTGTCAGACGGACATCCGACGAAAGACTAGGGCGTCTTTCAAGGACGTCGTAATTCTCGGGCGAGCGCGCTGTCCAACGAATGTATGATAATAGCAGAAGTCTACTTCAAAACACCATCCAAGTGCTCTTGCAGACTCTCGGAGCCATATCGCAGTCGCAATACGTTCGGTGAAGACCGTTGAAGTCCTTCGTAGACGAAGTATCTCTATGAGGGATCCACAAGGAAGTCGATCTCCCGAGTGACGTCCCCAGCACGCCAAGCCATCTCCGCCGATCCGTCCACGCCGCTCAACCTCAAGCCTCCCCTCCGACCAAACACCTCAATCGCCAGTCCTCCAAGATCGAACTTTCCTCTATCCGGCGCCATCGTGCGACAGTAAGCCAAATGAAGCCACGAATCCAGGACTGATAGGCCACAGCACGGCATAGCACCCTGCGCTATAGCGGCCAAGCGGCGGGCCGATCTGGAGAGATGCGTTATCGGCAGAAGCAATTTCCATTTGGGGCCCTTATCTTCCGTCTTGCGCAACGCAAAGCAAAGGAAAGCAAAGGAAAGCAAAGCAGCGCATTCTTTTCCAGCCTGTACTCCTGTCGCCATAATAAAGCCTCCGCATCCTTCCACAATTTCCAAGTTCTTGCAATCCATGTGAAGATCCAAGCACCATCACCATGACACTAGACACCAATCCCTCCACTTTCCTTCCCTATCGTTCAATTCCTACAATGTCACTATACACCTCTCCGCTCAATCTAGCAACCGCGGTTGTAACCGCCACTCTCCTGACCCTCCTCTACCGCCTCATCATCCACCCCGCCTTCCTCTCTCCCCTCTCCAAGTTCCCAAACGCGCATCCCCTCGCACCCTTCACGCACTTGTGGTTACGACTTTTGCGCCACCGCGGCAACGATGCCAAAGCCATCGCATCCGCACATCAGCGCCTCGGTCCGACCGTCCGCATCGCTCCCAACGAGCTCTCCATTAACCACATGCCCTCTCAATATCATCTGGAGACGACCTTCGCATCCTCGACCTCATCCCCGCAGCTCCAACACCATCTTCACGACATCTATAGCAAACCGCACATCCAACAGTCCCCCGACCTTGCAGCCATAAGCTCCGTCATCATCTACCGCTGCTTCTTACCGCTGCTAAGTCGCAAGGCCGGGCTCGCGTGCGGGCCCGGCGAGGCCGTCGACGTGGTGAGATTGGTGAGGGCGCTGGCTGTGGATATGGGGACGGGGTTCATGTTTGGGTTGGATAGGGGGACAGGGGTGTTGGGTGAGAGGAGTGAGGCGTGGTTTGGAAGTCTGCAGCGGAGGGAGCGGACGGGTCAGAGCGAGAAGAGGATGCTGGGTTGGGTGGAGAAGTGGTTTGGGGGGTTGGACCAAGGGGATGTTGGGTCTAAGGATGGTGGGAGCGGGACTCAGGAGATGGCGACATGGTTTGGAGAGATGATGAATGCTGCGGAAAAGGATGTGGCTGCTCTGCACACCCAAGGTGGGACGGAGCTGGGTCCTGGACGAGGACCCGTGGTGCTGCGCCGTCTAGAAGCCATGGCGGAGCAAGAGCCGATAGGTGGCGAAAAGGAAAAACACGTCAGTTTCGCCGGCGGACACGATTGCCATGCTGTGGCAGCACGGAAGCTGACGCAGAAGGCTGAGCTGGCGAGCGTGCTACTGGACCACTTCTTCGCGACATACGATACCGTATCGATGACATTGATCCATCTGCTACGGCAGCTTTCGCATAACGAGGGATATCAGGTGCGTCTGCAGGATGAGCTGTTGGATTTGAAGGAGCCGCCGATTTCGTACCCTTCTGCGATTGGAGGTCTACCCTCGCCGAAGGAGTTGGACGAGTTGCCGCTGCTGCACGCTGTGGTTATGGAGACGTTGAGGATGTTTCCTGTGGTGCCAGAAGTGCAGAGTTGGATCACGCCTATGGAGGAGAACAGCAAGCTTGGCGATTGCGAGGAGTTGCCTGGTGGGGTGAGGGTCACCGCGTATACGCAAGTACTGCATACTAATCCGGACGCCTTTCCTGAACCAGAGAGATGGGTACCCGAGAGGTGGTTAGAAGGAAGGTGCGGCTGGCAAGGTACTGTGGAGAAGGAGATGTGTGTCGGTACTTTGGGCAGTACGGCTGTCGGAATTGAGTATGCCATGCAAAGTAAGTCTGCTACAAGATGGCCGTGCTCATCAAATGCTTAACTGTACTGCAGTGATCAAGCTCGTTACCGCAGTCATCTACACGAACTATCGGACCACAATCGTCGAAGCCCACGGGGTTGGAGAAGCTGCTGGTTCTGTTGGCGGACCTACGAACAGTAAGCTGGAACTTGAATTCCATCCGTGGACGCGGGATGACGACTGTCCTCCCATCACGCCCATCACTCCCATGCGCTGAGGCCGGGATGACCTCTCGCGAATGGCGACGACGTCTGCGCTCCGCTACACGTGACAAGGAAAGGCCATCGAAAGACCGCCACTGGCTCAAAGAACAGGACAGATGGCTGCGGCCTGGTTTTGAATTCCTCCTGGATTGGTTCGGGGTACGACTTCGGATGAGTTCACGATGGCAGTGGAGAAAATGACCGTGGTATCCGACGTCTGATCCAGGACAGGCTAAGATCGCTGGAGGCAGTGATCAATTGCAGAAGTTCCTGCGCATGATCAACAACCCTGTTTGATGTTGTTGTGGAATTTGCTAGGGGCACAGATAGTGTGAACATGTACCCCGCGTCAACGTGTGCCCCTGGGGGAGATCATCTTGGGTCTGAGAGGAGAGCACATGAGCTGCCTCATCACCAGCAATGACGCCGACAAATTATCGCTCGTGTCTTCTCGCAATGGCCAGCGTAGAATGTACGGTTAGAATCTGAAGTCATTGCGAAGTGGTGATGGTCAGGCGCTCCGTGCGATGATAACAAGCGCAATCGTAGAGAGGATCAGAAATTAGAGTTAAGGTGCGTAGTATCTATTAGATGAACTAGATGGGTCGGGCAAGGCCACCCTTGTGACGGCACGCGGCATCAAAATATCAATGGAGTGCTGCACTGCAAATCAATCATTTTAGCTGCGAAGGTCCGTGATATAATGTCACTGAAGGAATACGATCGACCTGCGATTCGAAATTCTTGACGCGGGTCATGGTGATACATCGCATTTTGGGAGACCGGCGAGAATCGCCACCTGACACGCACACTGCACAGCCGGAAGGAGTACGGAGATCTTGTCCGGAAACAGTGTGGCAAGATCGGTAAACATGCCATTGCCATGCCGGACAGCACACTTTGATCATGGAGAGCCGACATCCCATACATGCATTCGTACATGCGAAAGCAAATATGCAGCAGTCTCTGTGGACACGGGCATGCCACTTCTGTACGGCTATTCAAGATCTGTACGGACTGCACAGTAGCGGAAAGGGCTAGAGTAAGTGCTGCTCGCAAAATGCAGCATGCTGTGGTGACGCCACGAGTGCTGTCAAGTCCCACGTATGGACGATTGTTTTTATCTTCATCAACTATTATAGACTGCAGTGACTGCACGGCCTGGCCAGAAGAGCGGCAGATGCCCATCCTATTCGGCTGTGCCTGAGCCCTGAGCAAAGTCAAATTGAAAGGCAACATGGGAGTGGCCGGCTGGCGCTCCGCTAGACCTGTGACGGACCTAGCAAGCTGCCATGTGTGACATCTCCATCCACTGAAGCTGCCGAGACTTGTGGCTGCAGGGGCAGTAAAAAGCCGCGTAAGATTGCATCGTACAGCAACATCGCGTTACCTCAACCGTCTCGCTGCGGGCGGGAAGGGGAGACGAAAGCGGAGCAGCATGCCAGATTCATAACCAGCGCAAAGAGGCTCCAAACCAGCACATGCCACCGACGACAAGTGACAAGTTTTCGCCTACTCACGAATCTCCTGCACACGATTGAGATGAGGAGGCGGCTCAGGGTCACTCTCCATGAAACGAGTCTGGGCAATGTCTGCCTGCATGTGGACGGCAGGGATGAGAGCTAACCCATGTCAGAAGCCATGGAGACAGCCAGAAGATGCACCGATGGACCGAAGGGATAATATGGCGTTCGCAGTATGGCTCCACGCCCCAAAGCGGTGATGGAGAGGAAGGCGTATGCTTGCCATTCGTTCATAAAACATTGTTTCGTGACACAGAACGGTGACGGGCAAGACGGGGTTGAACAACAACGCCCGAGACTTGGGCGGAGATGCAACTTTAGCCACTAGACTCGTGAATCACAGAAACACAAACTTTTCGCCCGTTTCCTGTCGGATTTTGCCCTTGAAGCCCTTGACAGAGCGGTTGTGTGAGGGGTCTCGCTCGTCTGGGTTGTCAGGCTTTGCCGGCAAGAATGCTTTTTTCTCGAGCGCCCTTCCAGAAGCGTGCTGGACGGGCCGGCGAGTTGGATACGGCAGAGGAACAAGAATAGGGCACGGGATGACAGCGGCGACTCGCGAGGCGCACCGGATAGTCCAAATTAGAGGGTGGAGAAAAGTTTGTGAGTGGGCAAAAGCGTGTCAAAGGGCCCGGTGGTGGCAGCTCGCCGTACCGTAGCGCCAACTCTGTTAGCGGTACGTAGGGAGGCACCCGTGGCAGCTACCTTAGGTAGGTTAGGTAGCATTAGGTAGGTTTGCCCTTGAAGGTTCCGGTCCAACGCCCACGCTACCTTACTCACGCTCCTCTCACCTCTTCGCATCCTCACCACCGTCACCGCCGCTCTCTCACCTTCTTGCTCTTCCCTTCCACCCTTCTCCAAGGTTCCTCGACATAGGCACGACCGCGCTGCCAGGCCACAGTCTAGTGCAGAGTCCTTCGTCGAAATACCTCCTTCGATTCCGATAAGAAGCTGCGCCGTTTGTCCTCTGAGCCAGCACCGCCCCTTTACGAACCCACTTACCCATACACTCCTTACGGCTGCCGACAGCAGACCACCACGCTCTCTAAGCATCCACTTTCGCTTCTTGCACCTACTCCTACCTTTTGCACCGTTCCGCACGCGGCATTCCACCAATATTCGCGTCGCTCAAGTACGAGGTCCTGAGAGAGGAAGCTGCCGCATTCGGACGACGGAAGAATTACAACTCAACCACCGACCAACAAAATCGCAGCGAATCGTAGCGCTTGAGCAACAACGCTCTGCCAGATTGAGTGACAGTTCCATTGGTTCGAAAAGCAATTAAGAGTCGCATATCTCGGTCGTGACTTCTTTGTTCCAAGAGACAGACTACGTGGGATCGTGAAAGACAGTGCTTTAGGACGTCAACGCGACGCATTCGGTGGCGCTGGGGAGCAGCGGGCAAGACAAAGGAGCACATCAGCGGGCCAGTGCCACTTCACTGAGGATTGCACTCTCGCCGATCCACTCATCGCACGATCGCACGTCCTACGGATACAGAGTTGACATCAAATCTTCCAACGATCCCAACTCTGGACATATAATGATGCCTTAAGTCGCGCTAACATTCTCAACATTGTCCATATCCGCGGCTTGCGCCCAGTCGAGCTTTCCAACGCCTTCATCGTAGCTGTTTTGACAGTCTAGTAAGTTGGCCGAATCTAAAGCGCGCCGACAGGCTTCCTCAGCCTCTAAACGCGTCGCGCTTCGACGGCAACAGTCGCTAACAAGCTGTCTCTACAGGTTCACTCATTTTTCCTTGATTCGTCAAGTCCACTCGTTTATAACTTTTCCTGACTGTACGCAAACAAAGAGCGCTGAAAACGTCCGCATACTAATCGCTTTAGGAAACCTACCCACATCTCTCTCGAACTTCGCGAAAGATCCTAACCTCTACGATCAAAATATCACACATCATGCGGACATCCTCAGCGATATGGGCCGCCTCAATGGCGCTGCTGTCGCTGACGACGGCGGAAGCAGCCCCTGCAGATCGAAGAAAGCGCGAGCTGAAACCTCGATACTATTTCCCCAAAAACGTCAAGCGGCAAATATTTCCAAACACAACGATCGCGTCATCATCCACTGAATCCAGCACATTATCATCGACAACTACAGACCTGCTAGGCGAACTGTTGGCGGGTTTGACCAGCTCAGACGTCCCAACCTCTTCGAGCGTAGCCGTGTCCAGCTCGTCAGAAATATCTGTCACACCAACATCGGGCGCGGATGTAGTGTCGTCGACGAGCTCGTCATTGCCGCCATCAACAAGCGTAGAAACTTCATCAACTTTCCTGCCGATATCATTGTCAGACTCGTCGCTAGTCAAGCCCACAAGCGATTCGATAGCATCGAGCGTAAGTGTATCTGAATCAATAACACAGGCCACCACAAGCTCGACGTTGTCAAGCACTGCACTGGGAAGCTCCTTCCTGGCAAGCTCAACATCTGCAAGCTCCGAACCCTCAGAGTCCCTGACCAGCTCCTCGTTATCGGAAAGCTCCCTGCCCGCTAGCTTGGCACCTGCGAGTCCTTCGCCTGCGAGTGTTGTAACCGTCAGCAGCGAGTCCGCCACTCCTGAACCCGCTAGCTCTGAATCCGTCCGTCCTGAATCTGGCAGTTCAGTACCGGCGAGCTCTGCACCGACGAGCTCTATCTCAGCAAGCTCTGCACCATCCTCGGTGGCTTCAGCGGGAAGCGTTTTGGACACCATCGTGTCTCTCACTAGCTTGGCCGCTGCCACGTCATCCGCTCCGCCTTTGGCTTCTACTGGCGGTGTACCTTCGAGCATTGTCTTGCCAACAAGCTCAACGGACATTCTCTCCAGTCCAGCTACAGCTTCGTCAAGCTCGGCGCAAGCGTCTTCCTCCGCAGCCTCATTTGTGTCGACCGACAGTCTCGCGTCGAGCATAATCCTCCCAACAAGCTCAGTAGAAAGCCTGTTTAGTAGTGCTTCGACTGTATTGAGCTCGGAGATAGCTTCCTCTGCCGCGTTGGTAGCGTCCACTGGGGGCGTTCCTTCAAGTGTTGTCCTACCAACAAGCTCGGCGATTGTTGTTCCAAGCTCTGTCGCAACCGTCTCAAGCTCAGCAGAAGCGTCGTCCTCCGCAGCCTCCATTGGATCGACTGGTGGCATCCCCTCGAATGTTGCGTCGCCATCGAGTTCAGAAGACGTTCTTGCAAGTTCGTCTGCAGCCACGTCAAGCTTAGTGTCAGCGTCCTCTTCCGCTAGCTCCATCGGTTCAACTGGCGGCGTCCCTTCCAGCATTGTTGTACCAACAAGCTCCAGCCAAGTTGGGTCAAGCTCGTTAGAAGTCCCCTCCTCTGTCGCCTCGACTGGCGGAATCCCGTCCAGCATTATCACTCCCACCAGTTCTCTCGAGGTCGTAGCGTCCAGCGGAAGCCTTTCTAGCTCGGTAGTAGTTCCCTCGTCTGTCGCATCAACTGGTCGCATTCCGTCCAGCATGGTCGCTCTTACCAGTTCTCTCGAGGCCGTAGCGTCCAGTGGAAGCCTACCCAGTTCGGTAGCAGTCCCCTCGTCCGTCGCACCAACTGGCGGAATCCCGTCCAGCATTGTCGTTCTTACCAGTTCTCTCGAGGCCTCAGCGTCCAGCGAAATCCTATCTAGCTCGGTAGTGGTCCCCTCGTCCGTCGCATCAACTGGCGGGATCCCGTCCATCATTGTCGTTCCTACCAGTTCTCTCGAGACCGTAGCGTCCAGTGGAAGCGTTCCTAGTTCGGTAGCAGTCCCCCCGTCCGTCGCATCAAGTGGCGGAATCCCGTCCAGCATTGTCGCTCCTACCAGCTCCGCTGAGGCTCCAACCTCGAGTCAGATCCTCTCCAGCTCAGCAGGAGTGTCCACACCGGTCAGCTCGACTGGCGGCATTCCATCTAGCATTGTGTCTTCGACGGACTCTATCGATGTTTCAACCTCTAGCACTGCGTCCTCGGGTTCTTTGGCCGCTGTACCATCCAGCGTTGCCTCGGCCTCGGCCTCAAGCTCTGCTAACGTACCCTCTTCTGTGGGATCCTCGGGTGGTATTCCGTCAAGCATCGTGGCCCCAACGAGCTCGGGAGATGCTCCTGCGTCCTCCACTGTGGGCTCAAGCATTCCCTTGCCATCAAGCACTGCATCTCCAGCTAGTTCCGCAATCGTGTCTGCATCTTCTGCTGTGGGCTCAAGCATCGGGCTGCCCTCGAGCGTTGTGACGCCGACCAGCTCCACAGGTGCTGTCACGTCTTCGGCCGTTGGCTCAAGCATTGTCTTAGCCACGTCTGCTGCATCATCCGAAGCTGGTTCTACCGGCGGTATCCCAGTCAGCGCCGTTCCGCCGACGAGCTCCCTGCTGGAGGCCTCTTCCTCTGCCTCGGACGATTCTTCTTCGTCCAGTGGTATTCTGGTTGGCATTTCCACTATCGTTACGCCAAGCTCGTCTTCCGCGGCTGCTTCACCAACTTCTTCTGGCGGCATCTTCGCTACGATAAGCCCAAGCTCTTCGCTCGACTTGTCCTCGCTTGTGTCCTCGATCGTTTCTGATCTTTCAACGAGCACCATTGGCGTGTCTAGTGACGCTTCCCCAAGTGCCTCTGTCTCGAGCGAGATCCCCTCCACTGACGCTAGTGTGTCCGGATCTGCAACTGACGTTGGCGTATCCACAACTGACGCAGGACTTCCTGTTTCAGCAACGGCGCCTTCCACAACGGATGCGTCAACCATAGACTCTGGCTTGGCAGCCTCGACGATTGCGCCTTCTACCACAGTTGTGGTTCCCGTAGACTCTGGCGTGTCGAGTCCAGCCACGGCTCCATCGGCCACCGTTGCGTCTCCGACTGATTCCGCTGCGTTTGCGACTACAGAGTCGGCTGTATCCCCTTCCAGCGACGTCTTTGCTCCGGGTGCTACTACGGCTACAGAGCCCGCGGTATCTGCTTCTAGCGACGCGTCTGCACCAGCTGCCAGCACTCCTACGGACTCGACGGTATCCCCCTCCGGCGACGCATCTGCTCCGGAGGCTACTACGGCCACAGAGCCCGCGGCATCTGCCTCTAGCGACGCGTCTGCACCAGCTGCCAGCACGCCTACGGACTCGACGATATCTCCCACCAGCGACGCTTCTGCTCCGGGCGCTACTACGGCCACAGAACTCGCGGCATCTGCCTCTAGCGCCGTGTCTGCGCCAGCTGTCAGCACGCCTACGGACTCAGCTGTGTCTCCTCCCAGCGACGTATCTGCTCCGGGTGTCAGCACCACAAGCGATTTGACTGCTATTGTGCCGATTACTACACCTACAGACTCGGCAGTTGAGGCCACCGCTTCACCAGCGTCTTCAATCGATCTTGGCTCTGCGGTTGGTTCTTTGACCTCCGGCATCTCTTCATTGATCGACACTGTGACATCCGATCTCGGCGTCTCTGCAACAGCTTCAGTCTCTGCCTCCGTCTCGGGTCTACCGGTCTCAACGGACGCCCCTTCACTCACAACTACCGACAGCGGCGCAAGCCCTACTGACACTGCCACGCCAACGGTCGGTGCTGGCCCTGTCGATTCGGCCAGCCCGACTGATACTGCTGCCCCGGATGAAACTGCTAGCCCTACAGATACTATTGGCCCCTCTGAGAGTGCTGTTCCCACCGACGCTGTTCCCACCGACGCTGTTCCCACTGGCGCTGTTCCCACAGAGAGTGTTATCATAACCGAGAGTGCTATTCCGACTGACAGCGCTATCCCGGTCGATACTGCCCTACCCACAGACACTGCCAGCGTTACCGAGGCTCCAAGCCAAACGGATTCTGCCCTTCCTACAGACAGCGCAACCAATACTGGTGTCGCGCCAATCTCGACTCCGGAGACGACTTCTGCGCCCGAAGTCTCAACACCGCCTGCGGAGTCCACTCCTGGCAGCATAGAGGAGCCTTCTCAGACTAGTGGTGTCCCTGTGACGACCGAGATCGCGACTTCTGAGCCCTTGACGACTGAGCCTGCGACGTCCGAACCAACGAGCGAGGCGGCTACCCCAACTGATACAGCAGTGCCCGTCACCACGCCTGCGAGCGAGCCTCCTTCCTCGGAACCGACCAGCGGAGTCCCTTCCAGCACTGACGTTATCATTCCGCCTATCGTGACCAGCGAAACTCCTAGCGAAGTCCCCACCTCGGCACCTCTCAGCGAGGCCATTCCTACAAGCGCTGCTCCTGAGACGTCGCCTGAATCAACATTGACGTTCTCTGTCTCAAGCACGGATATTCCAACAACGAGTGAGCCCGAGCCAACAGCCAGCGGAGTGCTGCCACCTAGCACAAGCGAGATCCTCACGACTAGCGAGGCTGGCCCTACCACAACTGAGCCTCTTACAAGTACAAGCGAACCTCCTGTGACGACCAGTGAGCTACCACCCACCACCAGCGAAGCTCCACCTATCACGACTGAGCCGCCAACTACCTCCGAGCCGCCAATCACAACTCCAGAAACGTCTACACCCGTTGGACCTCCCACGACTGAACTTCCTACGACGAC
>Ga0160429_1001035_pt1 | contig 16732 bp, 13 predicted proteins | sample SolpanmetagenomR_FD_108199 | JGI IMG/M metagenome (GOLD analysis project Ga0160429, IMG submission 108199) | Solar panel surface microbial communities from Lawrence Berkeley National Laboratory, California, USA - R | ecosystem: Engineered > Built environment > Solar panel > Unclassified ...
CAATTCAATCCTTTACTTATTAGTTACTACTATAAGTCCTTTGGCTTCAACCCTACCTTATCTTATTAGATACTTCCCTATACCCTTAGCACTTAATATACCTCCCTATTAAGTTCTAACAGTAATCCAGCTGAGGCAGGTGTAGGTTAATATAAGCGTAATTACTACTTAATCGGTGTATGGAGGGATGAATCGACCTCGTCGTCGCTTGAGTTTACAACCTCTTAGCGATCGATAGCGACAGTTGTCTAGTAACTATATAGCTTGTATATAATGTAGAAGAGCTTTAGAATTGGGTCGTACGGACCGGGCTTATAACCTGTTGAATTGCGAGGTTGTTTAAAGCTACTTTATACATATAAAGGTCGATTGATTAACTAACTAATACCAAGCATGCGACTTGGTATGAGGTGAGGTTAAACCACTAGGGTTAGGTCTGACGCTGAGCAACTCTAAGCGTTATAGACCTCTAGACCCTAAACAACTCTTAGCGTTGCTACTTAGACTTCACCTGAATTTAACACTTATAATACTAGGGGCAGGAACAGGTTTAGAGCGTGTCTTTAGTATAGCATGCTGGAAGTCGCCGCCGTAACAGAACTATAAACCGGAGACATTAAAGTGGATTATAGTGTCTAACTACCGGCGGCGGATAATCGAGCAGGTAACCTTACACGCTCTTACTCTATGTGATAGGCTAGGGGGAGCTATACTTGTCTAGATTAAAGAGGAGGTTATAGATATATAGCAGGCAGTAAAAGAGCTTTATGCTGTATTCAGCCTAGGATTTATTAGGACTACTGACAGGTTCACTCGTAATATAGGGGCAAGAACCCTTAAGAGAGCGACGCGTAGGTTAGCATAATAGATTAGTCTATAATTCATAATTTTGAGAACACTCTTAACGCGTAATGTACCTCGTTTAACTCCTCACGCGTATACAAATACAGTTAACTGATGTTTATACCATTAGAACCATTAGAAAGGGGCTACCCGCGGGCCGACTTTGCATGGGCTAGGCCTTAGGCTAGCCCTAGGCGGACCCTCACTATAGCCCGACCTAATTAGGCACTGTTAGCGGGCGGCCTTAGTCCCTTAGCCTAACCTAAAACCTAACCTAAAGCCTAGCCTAGCCCAGCCCGTTACGGGCCGACTATACCCACTGGGACCTCTATCCTTAATCTCCTTCTCTCTATTAGTACTAGCGTTAGTCTTAGTAGGATTATACTATACATCTACTTCTTCTATTATCTCTTATATAGTTACGGATGGTCGTATAGTATACGTAACGATACTATTATTTATATAGAAGAAGGCCTTATTCTAAAAGTATAGCTACTTAAATTAGATAATTATATTATACTACTCCTAGTAGCGGGCCTTGACATCGTTATTATATTTATTAATAAGAGCTATTTATGCACTATTATTATCGCTAAAGAGAATACGGAGGTTGCGTAAGTATATTAGATTATTAAATTAAATACGTCCTAGTGATATGTCTAGAATTAGCCTAAGGCTATTTATTTAAAACGATCTAGAGAAAGCGTATAGAATCTTACTATATAGGTTAGGGTAGCTAGACGGCCTCTTTTTAGGCGCGGTTTATATACGGTTCGATTTATAAAGTATTACATATATTTCTACTAAAAGTATCTCTAGATTAACTATATTTGCACTAACTATAGACTATAGTATACTAAGAAAGAACGGTAACGTGAAGAGGATTATATAGTAAGCTAGGTTATCCTCTATATAGTAGTTAAGATAAGATAGTCTAACTTCGCCTACTTTATACTAGTAAGGGACAGCTTCCTAGGTAAGCTTATACTAATATCTTTAAATCTAATAAAACTTCTAGCTATAGAAATTATATTTAGTGAAGGTCCTCTAGGTTTATAAGTATTATGCAAACATAGAGGATGCCTCTAGAGACCCCGTATATCTAGAGATATAATTAACTTTCTTAATACCTCCTTCTAGTTAGAGGTCCGGATAGTTAACGTGGCCTACAACGATAATAGTCGTATAAAGTAACGACCCCGTATTCCCCCGCTAGCACTATGACGGGAATATTCGGAAGAGAAGATGATCGGAAGTCGGCTGCTGAGGCTGAAGCTGAAGCCCGAAGGCCGATGAGTCCGAGTCATTAGTGTTGTTTGCGGATGATCCCGCCACCTCACCTCGAAACTAGTGACACAGACTTGTTTACATTGGCTGCTCATCAGCGCGAAAGCAGAATCATCCTTTTCATAGTTCTGTTCTCAAGTCTTGTCCCTTCCGCACATACTTGACGTTGGGACTCCCTTGAACAGGCACGCCTTTCATTTTTCCTCATCATCATGACAACCAAGGTGAAAGATCCATTATGTTGCATGCACAGCGGCCAGTCAGCTGATCCTTAGTAGGCAGCAGCACAATGGGCAGTCCAGCTACAATACTCGGCACTTCCTCCGAGTATGCCGCACACAGCAGTAAGGTGTTTCTACAACTGGGTAGGTTGTGTTATTGGCGGTTCGACACATCCAACCACTTCTAAAGCTCGTCGAGCTCTTTCGCCTTTCTTCGGAAAGGAGACATCGACGTTGCTTGGACACGGTGGCAAGGTAAAGACCGATGCGCAACATGCGGCCTTGATCAATGGTATTGCTTCTCATGTCCACGACTACGACGATACGCACTTGGCTACGATCATTCACCCTACGGGGTAAGCAGTCTTTGCCTAGATAACAAGGTCTGGATGGTCCGCTCAGATTTATTGTAGACCAGTGGCAAGTGCCCTACTTGCATACGCAGAGACACAGAAGGGCATCTCTGGACGGGACTTTATACTTGCTCTTGTGGCTGGTATTGAAGTCCAGTGCAAGCTCGGCATGGCAGTATGGCCACAACACTACGACATTGGCTGGTAATTTCGCCTTTATATGCGTCCCAGATGGCGGCTAAGATAACCTCAGGCACATTACGAGCACTGTGGGAGCGATAGGAGCAGCAGTAGCTGTTGGAAAGTTGATGAAGTTATCGGTGCCGGAGATGCAGGTAAGATGAATCCAAATCTTGGACGCAACGTCGTGCTGAAACTTTCCAAGCATGCGATCGGTGTCGCTGCAACGCAAGTCACTGGTTTACGTGAGATGTTTGGTTCCGACACGAAGTCATTCCATCCTGGTCGTGCTGCGCAAAACGGCTTGATGGCCGCTGTACTGGCTCAGCAGGGCTACACTTCCTCATTGACAGCGCTTGAGGCAAAACGTGGTTGGGCTGCTTGTGTGTCGACGCGTAATGACCTCGATGGTCTTTTTGCAACGCTTGGCAAGACGTGGGAGACTGAAGCCAATGCATTCAAGCCATTTCCATGTGGTATTGTATGTCATCCTGCAATAGATGCCTGTATCCAGCTACACAAAGACCTTGTTTCGGTTGGTATCAAGCCAGAGACCTTGCCGAACACGTTGAAAACCATTCAACTACAGGTACATCATTTGGTCATCGAGCTGACGTCGAAGCGGACGCCAAGAGATGGCCTTGAGGCCAAGTTCAGCGCCTTTCACGGCTGTGCTGTGGGACTACTGTATGGCAAGGCTGGGCCAACACAGTATGCTGATGGTGTTGTGGTCAACCCTGACGTAGTAGCTATTAGAGACAAGGTACAGGCAGAAATCAGCGAGACCATTGAAGCGGACCAATGCAAGGTGGAGGTCAGCCTGGAAGGGTCTTCGGGTATGTTAAAGTATTCTCGTGATCGTTATGCCGTTCTGACAAACGACGTAGTCTCGAGCGAGCAATCGCAATTTTCCAAGTACATCGAGCACGCTCTAGGTAGCTTGAAAGTTGAAATGACTGACAAGCAACTGGAAGAAAAGTTTATCGACCAATGCGAGCCAGTCATAGGGCAGTCTGCTCGAAGTATAAGCGATACCTGCTGGGGTCTAGAGAACGTCGAAGATGTCGGAACGTTTGTTTCGCAGATATAGTCGATGTGACGAGATCCATCCCAGAAGCTAGTATATATCGTAGTGTATCTTCCTCACGTGAGGTCCAGGCACTGTCTCCAAAGCCGTATAGCATATCACACAAGGAAGCGCCGTTCATATCGAATGGATCTGCCTGCCATGCCTCTATAGGCGGCGTTAGAAACGCTGATACTGTCAGCACCAGCAGCATTGGACGGCGGTCCTTGATGCGGCACATCGCAGGACCTGATGTCTCGAGTCACTTGGGCTTGCAGAGTTCGCTGGTCGTGAGCGAAGCTATGGCATAATGAGACTTATATCCGCCTCAGGACTGCGCCGATGGCCAGTTCAAGATTCGTATGGGAGGCATGAACACCTGGTAGCTTGATCAAGCGCAGACGTTGCATGAGGACCGAGTATAGGATGTCTGTCGGGTATTCACCAAAAGCTCATAAGTGGTCCCAGCCGTCGACCTGATCAAGCTCGTCGTCAGTGACGATGGATGAAACTTCCTCATCCGACTTCTGGCGACCACCTTGCCACGGCGTACACCTCAGTTTGTCTGCTGATCCCCTTGTAGGATACGCAAATTGAGTGAAGACGCGTTGAAAAGGTGCTATGTAGCATCAGTCATGTTATAACGCCCGAATATCTCAACCCGATACGTTCTTTAGTTTATCCGAGCATCCACTCCCCACTCTGAGGGCGTTATCATTTGACCTCACGTCAGACCTATTCACTCAGAGCCAACGAGGGGATTGTGTCTAAACCCTTGCAGACATACATGTACGCCGAGGTCGTGCGCCGGGACAGCGCCCCTTTTCCCAAAACGGCAATGTGATTGAAACGCGCTTTTGAAAACACACTTGAAACACGTACATAATAGAAGACTTATACAATTCCAGTAAAGCTCCAGCATGGCGCGAGATCCCCGCGATGACCTGCTACGGGCTCCAGCGTAAGTATCTCACGTCCACGGTCTTCACAGGCATTTTGAACCTGACCTCCACCTCCAATTTAGAATTCAAGACTATCCTACCATAACTCGCACCACCGCTACCTACATTCCCCAGCGCAATTATGATCTCGAAAAAGGCGAAACAAAGCACTATCAACAACAGTTCAGCGACATGTACTTCTTAAGGCTAGCGAAACTGAAGCCAGCAGTGGAAAAGCTAGCAGAAGATGCTTGGGATGATCACATGGTACAATTTGTAATACCAGCAAAATAATCATTAAGAGGCTGATTGGAGGCTCCAGATTGGGGGTGATACGGTACACAAAGTTGAGAGAGTGCTCGATGTACGGCAAGGGGAATTATGTTGGGTAGCCGGCACTGTTTACATGGACATGCCATTGAAGCCGAACATTTTGGACGATATAGCGAAAGACGTACGTGATTACATACCGATGGGAAGATATATACTGACTTACTGTCAGCACTGGAGTGCTGGACCTCCGCCAAGAGAAAAATACGTGAATCCCAATGGACAGGACAAGGTCATGCTCGAGGACGAATCGGGCCGGTTACGGCTTAAGGGCATAGCTTTGGAGTCGGAGCTGCTCGTCACGGGATGCATCATTGCGGTCATGGGAACCGAAGATGCGAATGGAGACTTTGAAGTGATAGACATCAGAATACCAGATTTGCCGGGTCAACCTACAACAGCGGAATTAGAACCAAAAGCAGCAGCTCCAGGAGCAGGCATGGACACGGAAATGGAAGGACATGGTACTGGAAAAGGTAAAGTCGCCATCATTAGTGGTCTAAGCATCACAGGCGATATAGGCGATTCCCTAGCCCTCGACCTGCTCATGGAGTTTTTGCTTGGGGAATCCACATCTCCGACACTGCAAGGCAAAGCTGCTCAAATTACTCGTCTCATCATAGCGGGCAACTCAATCGGCGAAGCCACTCCAGTATCCGACCATATACCAACAACCTTGAACAAGAAGGGCAGTGCCGCGACCAAGAAGTACGGCTATGACGCAGCTTCATATAATCCTGCGCCCACACATCACCTCGATCTCCTGCTTTCAACCCTGTTACCTTCTCTTCCAATCACCCTCCTGCCAGGAGCTTCCGATCCTGCCAACATCAGCATACCCCAACAACCTCTGCATCCGGCGCTATTTCCACAATCGCGTGCCTTTGCTGCACCACCTCCAGCGCTCACACAAGAACAGGCACCAACGAGAAAGCCTAGACGCATACCGAACACCCACCCTCTACATCCCACCACAAACCCGACTTTCTTCACTTTAAGTGACAAGCTCTTCCTAGGCACGTCCGGACAGAACATCGATGACATAGCAAAATATGTTACTTCTCCCTCTACTGACTCACCTTCAGCGACAATTCAGCAGTCTCTAGACCTACTCGAGCAAACTCTACGTTGGCGCATTATCGCTCCAACAGCGCCAGATACGTTATGGTGTTATCCATATCAATCAAGCGAGCCGTTTGTGCTAGATGACGGATGGTGTCCACATGTGTACTTCGTTGGCAATCAGGAAGGTTTTGGCACGAGGATTGTGGAAGGGCCCGAAGGACAGAAAGTGAGATTAGTTGCTGTGCCGAAATTTGGTGGCGAGACTGGACGGGGCGAAGTTGTGCTTGTTGATCTAGATGAGGATCTAGCTGGTGAGGGTGAGGGAGTGGAGCTGTTGAGGTTCGGTGTTCATGATCAAGAGCACAAGGTCAAATCTGAAGGCGAGGGGAAAGACTTCTTCGCTGGGATGTAGTTGATCTCTGGCTGATGGATGACGTGTTGAAAGGCTGATACCCTTGGGCATAATGGCTAGAATACTCAAAGCAGATATAGAAGCACCATCTCGGCGAACGCAGAGCTGGCACGGCTTGTTTGCGGACATGTCACAAGTGTGATCGCAGAACTGACATAGGCCAACGGCACGGCGCTCTGACTTGAAATCTGCTTGGATGGCTTGACAAAGAAGCTCTCCATCCAAATGTATCATTGGCTCCGGAGGTTGTAATGATTGTTCTGTCTCAAGATTTACCTTACACTGAGAAATGAATACCTTATATGGATCATTGGTGTCCTTGCTCCTTGAAACTATACGATATCTTTCGCTTCATTACCTGCAGATGAATTTTGTGAGCGTGTAGAACCTTTGAGGGCTTCCCAAGTACAATATCATCAAGCTTGTGCCCTCTGATCAGCAATGCGCTACATTACTGCATGGATTGACAACCTCGGCAATGATCTCGCAGTGCTGCTACGTCAATACCAGGCTGAAACATGAGACGCCAATGTAGCTCGCGGAGTCTATAAGACCGAGCATAGCCTTGCTTGCTTGTTATATATATTGCAAAGCATCCCAGATAGCATTCGACTCAAGGACATATAATATCTATTATATTCCAGTATCCTTCACAGCACCACCAGTCGAACTCAAACTACAGCTACACCAAGGGCTTGACAATGCATCTCCTCACCATCTCTGCCATTATGGCTTCAGCCCTGATCTCTCCATCGATTGCTCAAGTACAAAACACAACATCAGCCTGTCCAAGCGTTTATTACACTGCTGGTAACTTTAGCTGCGCTTATGTTACAACTGTTCCAGCATCTCAATACATCGGCGGTCTAGTTCCCTCGAACTCATCAACTGTGGTTACTTTGGTACACACCAGCGGTCATACAGCCACCCTCGCTACTATCGAAACCACTCTTGGTCTGACACTGCCTTTTTTCTACACTTCCCCAACAACAAGTATGCCGGCACCAACAAACATAATTACAGGAACCTTGACGTGCCCAAGTGGTTATGGAACTCTGAATGGACTCCAATGTATTGCTACTACTGCTGTGGCAACGTTGCCAGGATCATCAAGCACAATGATGACTACAGTTACGCCTTCAGTTACTGTGGCGCCAGGAAGCGGAGGCGTTGTGGTTACTAGTGCGGCAGTCGTAAGTCAGATTTCGGATGGACAAGTACAAGCAACGAGTACACCTGCGGTTGCGCCATACAAGGGTGCCGCTAGTAGTGGCAAGATGCAAGCAGGAGGAATTATAGGACTGGTGGGCGCTTTTGCTGTTGGCCTAGGGCTTGTATTGTAGACGTGGAGCGTCCTCTAAAACTTTCGTACAGATTGCCACCCAGAGCACAAAACCCGGTGTTGCTGAGGCCGTGGAGGAGAGGGCAGAGTCAACTACGAAGGATGAGTATGATTTCTGAAGCACTCTGGCTGGAATGTAGTGTATCGTAGACCACACAAAAGAGATGCAAAAGCTAGTCTTGAACCATGTAGTTGCGTGAGATACAAAGGTCTGACCGACACCGTCACAACAAGGCTCGCTCTGCTTCTCTGGCAGTTTTTCCATTGTGGTGTTTAGGCTCGCGATTGGGGACGATGAAACAGCGAAGACGGTGTAGGAGGCTAACCCCCCGCAAAAACACTCAACCATGGTCGGCTCATCATTATACATCTTCTTGCTGCCTCGTCTCTCGACACTCATTCATTCTCTTTCCGCAATGGCCAAAGTGCCATTTGCGCTTCACCTTGTTAACGCCTAACTCCCTAAGCAACCTCCCACTCTACACGACAAGAACATGCGCTCGCTTATTCTTCCTATTTTCTCGCCATGTATAATCGCAATGACCCCCGTATTCGGCGAGCTCTCAATGAATTCGAGCGCACCCTAGAGTCTGCCAACGAGACGGCTCAAGTCGGTCTCTTCTCCTTTGGCCAGCACTACATCCGCCCATGTCTAGGCTCGGTTGGTCGCGGCTTTCAAACCTGTATTGCGCCTTGCTTTCCTACTCACGACCAACGACACCGGCGGAAGCGCACTAGATCGCGGGGACCTGAGTCCAGCTTCGACTTTTACGACGACTGGGCTGCTGAGGATGAGGGGGGCAATGACGAGTTTGAAAGACTTTTGGGTGAATCACAAGACGATGGTGGTGATGCGCAGCCAGGCAGACATGTTACGATGAGCTATGGTAGTACTGGAAGGCAACGAGCAAAGAGTGCTGTTGTGCCATATGATGGAGGTCCGGATCCTACAGTAATACCAAAGTCATCCTATTTTGGATTTCTGAGCAAGCTTCCATTTCAGTCTGGCACGAAGAAAGGACTACGATACAAGCCTTCGGCGGCAGATTTGAAGCAGGTCAAACGCGGTGGGTCGCGAAGAGCAGAAGTGGACATACAGGAGGAGGAAGAGGAGCAAGATACTGGCGCATCGAGGAAGCCTGGACGAGGAAGAAGAAACACAGCTAGCTCGGAGAATTCTGGGCGCACAGTAGACTCTTACAGCTCAAGAGGCGACATCTTCCCAAGTGACGACGAAGAATACACGGACGCAGTACCTTTGGACGACGCGTTTGCCATGGCGCTGGAAAGACGAAGTACTGGAGATGACCTATCTAGTGGGCAGCGCCCACGATACTCGAGGAACTCAACACAGTCAAAGTCTTCTCTTAGCATTGGGCGAAAATCGCGTCCTGCAAGCACAAAATCTGCAAATTCTGTACTCGAATCACGATCAGAGTCAGTTCCAGAGCGTGTGCTGACTTTACAGGAGCTCGCAGAGGAAGAGCAGCGACTGCGCACTGAAGAAGAGCTTGATTTTGTCAGACGAAGAGACGCTGCTCGAAAGCTAGCACGGGAGAGAGGCTTGAGCGGAACGAATGAGCTGTCTACTGTAAGTCGACCTTTTTTGTGCTTCCCGAAAGCTCATTTCAGTCTTCCTACCACTGACGTTAACCAGGCGAAGTCCTCCTCGACCATATCAGTAGCGTCTTTGACCACTTACCCATTTCCTTCAATGGATTCGGAGACAGATTCACCACAGCAAGCGAGATCTGGACCATCCACAGAAGACCGAAGTCGCAGAAGTCGCACGCCGTCTCCAAGTCCGTCCCGGACTCAGACGCAAAACGACAAAGGCTGAGTTTGTTATTACGACAACCAGATAACACCTTGAAACAAGTCTGCCGCAGTATGCAGATCAACCTCGCTCCGCAATATGCCGAAGTCGCCGAAGAAGCGATGTACTCTGACGGATCGGGTCGGGATACCTGCCAAGCTCCTTGTATCTTGTAACCAGCTTTCAAAGTACCGGCGCGTCACAACGACAACAGCTCGATTTCACCAAGGCCAATTTAATCACACCAAGAACGAATACACCTCGAGCGTAACGATGTTGAAAGTGAACAACTCCTCCAGCCTCTACGAACTATGTCGAGGTATGCACTCGAGCGATTACAACTACCAACATACCACATCCATCACGTCTATCGCCTAATCGTTACAATACCGCTGACACAACTCCTTTCTCACAGAAACGACACAACTATTCCACATCACGCGTCCCTCCTTCCCCATATCCCAATTGACGACCACCATCGCATTCGATACGACGCAACCCTCTTCAGTAAGAGCATACTTCGCAGCAATCTTCTTCACACCAACGCCGAACTCATCCATCACTACCGAGGCCGACGACGCCATCCTTCTCTACAAAGGCACCCACAACCAAACTCCAGAAGAAGCAATAAGCGGGTTGTTGGCCCACTTCCGCACCGAGGTTGGCGCGAAAGTCAGAGAAACACTGGCGAGACGGAAGCCCGGTATCTCGCGAGAGAACTGGAAGAGCTATCACGATCTCAGTGCCACTGTGAGGCGGGAGAGGGCTGATGCTGGTAATGATGCAGGTGTGGGAACATATCAGGGCAGTAGCGAGACTGCAGAATCGAGTGGAGCAATAGAAACTGGGGCAGAGCGGCTGCGCTTGGAGGATTTGGGCCGGCCTCCGAGTTACGGTGCCTGACGGACTAGTTTGACACAAGCAGGGCGTACAATGTTTCATTCAAGCATGATGACCTTGGTCTTCGTATCTAGCGAGCAGTCGTATTTGGCGAGCTAAGCTTCGCAGCCGAGTCATTGACTAAATTGACTACCCGATTTCTTATCGGGTGCAGCCTTGCGACGCCTGGAAAACGGCCGGCTCAGTGTTTTAAAAGTCTCGAGTGGTGCTAAGCGTCTATTAGCGGGAGGCAATGGATGTTCCCTTCAATTCCTGAACCCACATACAGTCCCGAATGTAGAACATTAGACAAGGTCGTGAGACCAATGCTTCTACCCAAATGTTCCATTGTTCGAGCTTAGTTCGATAGTTCGATGATGTGCTACAATCGAGGTCTATCTTATGGGCGGGTGATGGACTCTCGATGATGTCGAGGTTCTACTTTATATAGGGACATGGGTGAACGGGGTTGCCAACAGTGTAATCGTTTTAGTTATGCTATATTATGCTCAGTGGGACATAAACCAATGAAGAAGTTGGTTTGAGATAAAAAGAAGACATGCTCAACATGTTTCAAAACTTTCAGATATTACAGGAGCTGCCTGGCTTCTTCCATCTCCTCTAGCTCTTACATGCTTGCTCTACTCGTTCAAAATCATCGATACGATCTCTTCTCCCTCGTCCGTTCATATCTATACTCTTCTGCCATGATAAAAAAAAACCATCAGCACACGCCTAAACACAATTCATCACTTATAACGCTTCGACTTACCACCACCACGATCATCATCATTATTCACCGCTCTATAACCACTCCCCCTCCTCCCACCACCTCTCCTCGCCGGCTCACTGCCCTCTTCCTCCACAACAACAACATCGTCATCTTCGACCCTCTCCGACCGCCCACCACCACCAGGCGCGGGCCTCGACTCCGTCCTCGTCCTCGTCTCCTCCACGATTATCCTCTCGCTCCTCTCCCTTCTCTGCGGAGGCGGTCGACTCCCTCCTCCTCTTCGTGTGCTGGGTTCGCTTGTGGCAGCTTCGCTCATTTCGGGCTCTGGACGTCGTCGTTGCCGCCGTGGTGGCCGCTGCGCACGACGGGCGACGACGATGGAGGATTGGTCGCCTTCGATGTATTGTCGTTGGCCGCTGGAGGACGTGATGGATTGGATGAGCCAGGTTAGGAGGAGGAAGCCTGCGACTGCGCCGATGGTCGCGCCGACGACCGTGCCGGCGGAGGGTGAATTGTCAAGGCCGGCGTAGGAGACGGGCAGCGCGAAATAGGATGTGGTTTGTCGTGAGAATAGGTGTTGGAGCGGTGGTAAGGGTTGTGATGATGGTGATTGCGATGGTATGGTGTGTAGTGGTGGTAGTAGTGGGATTGCGGGCATTGTGTCTGAGTGAAAGAAGGTCGTGCTCTTGCTGCCGCCGTTGACGAAGGGCGTGCTCTTGTGTTCGGAGGCTGTTGGGTCGTTTCGTATACTTGCTCCTCCTTCTTGCTAGTCTTGCAGTTTCTTGACAGTGTTTCTCCGGTAGCTGGAATCTTCCACTCCTCTTTGCTTTCTGTATTCTATTGTTGCTGTCGTGGTTGTGTTTCAAATCGAGTTCAGCCGGAAGCTCTTTCCGAATATCGATAAACAAAAATAAACGATCGTCGGATAGCAACGTGTGGGGGAGGGTGACGTCTTGCTGTGTTTACGGTCTGACAATATTTGTGGTGTCGAGGGTTGAGACGCAATGTTGTAACATGTAGAAGAACTGACGGAGGCGACAGTAAGGTGGTATAGTGATGAGATAACGCAAGGGAGGGAGAAAGATACATCGCGCTTGAAGACATCAGATTTAGCCATGAACCCAGAACCCAGCCTTCGTGAGGCTGGTTGCGCCACCTTCTTTTTGCAGAGGTGAAACATCGGTCAACGTCATTGATAGGTGTGATATTCGCCACTGCATGTTGCGTTATAGTAGTCCATATCATCCATCGACAGTCTCAGGCACATAGTTCTTATTTGCGTCTTCGAGCTCGAGCACATCCAAAACACGAGGGTTTAGGAGCACTTTCTTTGCGTGTAAAGATCAGGGTCTAAGCAGGGTATGCGCAATCGTCCGTCTGGCCTTTGCCAAGATACCAAGAAGCTGCGCCGCGCTCGTCGATACCGTAGTTCGCTCAGCGTCGTCAGCTCTTCATTCATAGTCCATTGTTATCGCGCTATCTCCTCATCCATCTTACCACGTTTACAATCAATCCATAGCTGCCAGGAAACTCAGCGCATTACAATCACGACAAAATGGTCGACAAATTCGTGAGTTAACTGTACCATGTTTCACTACCATCGTCTCTCGCCCAATCATATACCACTATATTCACTCCAAAGAACCACAAACTAATAAACTACCAGGACGCGCCCGCAGGTCCTCCTCCCGGATACATTCAACAGCCCGCTGCGGCTGCCGCGCCCCATATGTACGGCAACGAACAACCGCAAGACCGTGGACTTTTCTCTGCCACTCAGCAACAACAGCAGTTCCCTCAGAGCGCTTACTACCCACCCCAACAGGGCGGCTATTACCCCCAACAAGGCGGCTACCCGCCACAACAAGGTTACGGACAGCAGCAAGGATATCCACCACCACAAGGAGGATACTACCCCCAGCAGCAGCCAATGATGTATCAACAAGGACAGCGACCGCAACAATCTGGAGGTGGTGGACCTGGTGTAGCGACGGGATGTATGGCGGCACTATGCGCTTGCTGTTGTTTGGAGGCGTTGTTTTAGGATGCCACAAGATAGTAAGATGAGGATTTCCGGTGGCGTTGTTGATATGTTTGGAGCTTACGTGGTCTACTTGGCGATGAGCTTGGCGGGGAGGATAGTTGAGGTAGGGATGATAGATCTGTTCTGGAGTTGGTGCTTTGTGTTCCTTGATGAGGCGGGACCAGTGCGGTCGGTATAATGGGCTATGGCGCTGACTCAGGCCGGTCTTTGAATTGATGCAGCGTTTCCTAATGCTAGCACTTTGGGATCTTGTTGATGATGGTCGTCTTGTCTTCTAATCCTGAGCAGCTGCTAAGCAGCTTTTGGATGCTGTGGATGTCTTGATCTTGCCTCACCGTCGCCAAATGCCGTTGATGCGTGAGCAATTTCCTTGCCTCCCCTCATTCCTGAGCCGGCATGAACACCGATGTCTACCTTATTCGTCAATTGGAAAGAGATTACTGCTCAGTATCTTGTTCATCGTGAACTAAAGAAAATGTCAATACTACGTGCGGTCGTATCAGATCATCTCATGCCTTACCATATGTACACTGTCTTGCTTGAAGATTGCCCGAAGCGTATCATCACACAATATCTGACGCTTATCATCTGGTTTCTGAAGATCGTTGGCTTTGACGTGTTCCCATATCTTCTTCACTACTTGCGGACGTGACATCTTGAAATTATTAGTCTGAGCAGCTTCTTTGAGAAACTACTCTGCTAGACTCACCTGTGATTCTCCCACCAACTGTGCAAGAGGTTCCGACAAAGCATAAGGTTTATGAAACGCACCAGACTTCTTTGTCTCACCATCCTCACCCGTCTCTACTTCACTGTCATCGCTCGCTTTGATCTTGGTCGCGGACTTCTTCTTTTTCTTCGAAGGTGTGCCTACTGCTTTCTTCACTGGTGCTCGCTTGCGTGTCGCACTACCTCGTGTTGGTCGGGCTAGACTGTCTTCTTCTGCTTGTAAACGAGCTGCATATGCCGCATCATCCTCGTCTTTGATTGGTGCTTCTCGCTTGATTTTAACCTTTTTTGTAGGTTTTGGTGTCGGTTCGTCGTCTCCATCTTCGGAATCGTCATGCGAGCGTTTGACATTTGTCGATGTTGCATAAGCTGCTGGAGATGGAGTACGGGCGTCGCCAGTCGAGGAAGCAGTGGTTGATTCTGCCTGTTTCTTTTCGCAAGCTTCATATCGTTCTTCAATCAGCATGTTGAGTGCATCCTAGAACTTCCATTAGAATGACCTGCGCCAAAGTGACAGTTGTCTAGGTCACACGACATCTGTGTTGCACTCTTGGCACCTACCTTGTGTGACGCAACGTCAAGATCTGTCGTTGCTTGGATTGCTTTGCGTATCTTTTTGGCTGAGATGGTTTGTAAGTCGCTAACGGCGAGCACCGAATCAATGATCTTTGTGAATGAGGCTAGATCTTCTGATGATACTGCAAGATAGTGAGTCGATTGTTGTGGTTTTACAGATTTTCTCTTACTTACAAGACATCTCAATGATGAGAGTGGTACGCAGAGGTCGAATGATGAATTGTCTTTCAGACGACGGTATAGTAGAGCTTTGAGGAACAGTTTGGAAATGTGCTGTCCAAGCTGGAGGTTGTAGATACGCAAAATGACCAAGGCAACGATTCACGCGATGAACAGCCTCGATAAGGCAAGTATAAGTGAGTTCTTGTAGTCTAACCAGAGCATAACAACGACGACGTGCGGTCTTTCTTGTGATCAATACTGAAACATGCTCTAGAAGTAGTTGTTATAGATCTCGCTCTCAACCTCATCGCTGTCGTCTAATGTTCAGGGGAGGTCACGAGCGGACCCTGAGATATAGAACTACGTGAGTCATGCCTATTTCCACACACTTTTATTCCCAGGAGAGGAGTAGGCATCACCAGGCAAGGCAAACGCGCAAAGCTGTAAGAACAACTTTCACTACACTATATTATCATCAGGCCGCGAATAAGCACGCTACCCAAACCGCAACTGCACACGAACAAACCGCCACCATGGCGCCCAGTTACGACAACTTACCCACCGAAGACGGATTCGAAGATGAGGAAGATGAGATTGACTTTTCAGATCTTGACGCACAGCGAGAAGTCAGGTTAGACGAAGGTTACGATACTTTCGTTCTCATCGATGGACTCCCAAAGGTGCCTGAAGACAGCATGGCTAAGCTGGTCAAGTTCGTTCTCCGCAAACTCGTGGCAGCAGGAAAGACTAGCGAGGAACTGATACACATGCCTGTGGTCGATGGAATGACTGAGGGATACGCTTTTGTGGAGTATGCGACCGCAGAGCAGGCTATTACGGCTGTCAAAACACTACATGGAACTGCATTGGACAAGAGGCACACTATGGCAGTCAACAAGATTACAGATATTGAACGATATGGGCGTGAAGGACGCATCAACGATGAATACGTGGCGCCGGAGATTGAGCCATTCAAGGAGAAGGAACATCTGAGGTGGTGGCTGGGTGATGCCGAGGGAAGGGACCAGCTTGTCATGTTTTCTGGCGATAGCGTTGGTATCTACTGGAATCAGAGAGACGATGCGCCGGAAGGTATCGTTGACCGCAAGCACTGGACGGAAACATTCACAGCTTGGTCGCCATTAGGTGTCTACCTTGCATCCATGCACTTGCAGGGCGTACAACTTTGGGGTGGACCATCGTGGACGAGGCTGAAGCGTTTCCCCCATCCTGGTGTGAATCTCATCGATTTTTCACCTAATGAGAACTATATCACAACATGGTCTCATCGTCCTATCACGGTCGACGAAGGTCACCCTGTTCTGACTGCGGATGAAGAAGGCAAGAACTACATCATCTGGGACATTGCAACTGGAAAGCCATTACGATCATTTGAAAACATTGAAGAGCCATCACAGAAAGACGAACAAGGCAATATCATCAAGAAGAAGCTTCAATGGCCTGCTTTCAAGTGGTCCGCAGATGACAAGTATGTAGCACGACTCAACCCAGGAAAAGGTGTTTCGGTGTACGAACTTCCCAGCATGGTCCTCCTCGACAAATCGTCTGTCAAGATTGATGGTGTTGTTGACTTTGAATGGGCTCCCGCAACACCACAAAGAGACGGTATCAAGACATATGAACAACTTTTCTGCTTCTGGACACCCGAGATTGGCTCAAATCCCGCCAAGGTTGGTCTTATGAGCCTTCCATCAAAGGAAATTGTACGAACAAGAAATCTCTTCAACGTCTC
>Ga0160429_1001038_pt1 | contig 16674 bp, 23 predicted proteins | sample SolpanmetagenomR_FD_108199 | JGI IMG/M metagenome (GOLD analysis project Ga0160429, IMG submission 108199) | Solar panel surface microbial communities from Lawrence Berkeley National Laboratory, California, USA - R | ecosystem: Engineered > Built environment > Solar panel > Unclassified ...
CGCGGGTGTCTGGGGGCTGTTCGTCTATCTCCGCCGGTCTCGGCGCTGATCGGCGAGCCGATCCGACAGGGGTCGGGACGCGATCGACAGGATTGGTGCGGACGGCGGGACTCGAACCCGCACAGCCAAAGGCCGCAAGATTTTAAGTCTGCCGGATACTGATGGCTCAAGATGCACTCAGTTGCTCGGAGATGCACAAGCCACTGAAAACATAGAACTTCGTTCGAATTGGCTTGCTTCAGGTATCACCGGGTTGCAGAATTGGTGCCGACACGGTGCCGACAACAGCACCGTGGATGCACACGGTGGATGCGGTCGTATGCCCAAGATCACCAAGCGGTTTGTCGACGGGCTGAGCGCCGCAGACGCCGGTCGCATAGTGCGTGACGATGACCTCGCCGGCTTCGCTATCCGCCGCAACAACGATGGCTCCCTTACCTACCTCGTCGAATACCGGGCTGGTCGCGGGCGCTCGTTTCCGACGAGACGGATCTCTCTCGGTCGCCACGGAGCGCTAACGCCGGATGAAGCCCGGAGAGCGGCCAAGCAGATGCTGGCCCGCGTTGCCGGCGGTGAGGATCCGGCTGCCGAGCGTGCAGGCCGGCGCCGAGAACCAACGGTGCGCGATGTGCTGATCACAGCCCTGGAACAGCATTGGAAGCCAAAACGACGAGCGAGCACCGCGAAGGTGTTCGAAGAAATGATCAACCGAACCCTGATCCCGGCGTTTGGCGCGATCCGAGTGACGGACCTCTCGCGTTCCCAAGTTCGCGGCTGGCACGCCGCTCAGACCCACCGCCCCCGTGCGTCGAACCACGAGCTGGCGGTGCTCCGGAAGGCTCTTTCACTGGCGATCAGTGATGAGTTGATCGTCGACAATCCAGCCCGCGGAATTCCACTTCACCCTGAGGGATCACGCGATCGCATTCCGAGCGATGAAGAACTTCGTGGGATCTGGATAGAGCTTACCGGAACGGCACTACGGCTTGAGGCCACCACGCTCATCAAGCTGCTCATTCTGACCGGCTGCCGAACTGGTGAGTGGCAGACTGCGCGGTGGAGCGATGTCGATCTTCAGCGCGGGATTTTGAGCCTGCGTGCCGAGAACACGAAGGTAGGTGTAAGGCACGTCCCGCTCCCAGAACCAGCCTTAGCTCTCATAGGCGCCCTGCCCCGCCGCTCCGACTTCATCCTCTGCAACGATGTCGGCAATGGCCCGATCACCAAGGATAATATTCGCCGAACGTGGGAAGCAGTGCGGGGTAAAGTTGGCGCGCCCGACCTCCGCCTCCATGATCTCCGCCATGGCTTTGCAACGCGAGGTGCATCGTTGGGAGCCAACGCCCTGATCTTGCGTGACGCTCTAGGTCACAAGACCCTGGCGATGACTGGACGGTATGTTTCTCGACAGAACAGTGCGGTGAGGGATTTGTCATCCGCTATCGGTCAAGAGATATTCGAAATAATAAATGAAACTGGCGCAATTCTATGATATTTTCCCACAATATAGCGATAAAATCTGTGATCGCTGAAATCAATCACGACATTTCCGACGAACAAATAGCAGCATCTGTTTTAATTCAGCTTACACGGCCAAGGCAGCCAGATACGGCGATGGTCTTAGAGGCCGCACGGCAGCATACTGATGATAGGCACCGTGAAGTGACGATGCTGCTCCGTGAGTTAAATAGCACAAATCTCAGTGATCACGTTCTACTGAAGCTGAGTGCATTCATTCATGTCTCATGCGAATGGGCTTGGCACTATGGTAACGGTCGTAAAACGAAAGCAACTAAGACTTTCAAAGGTTGGACCACTCACTCTTACCCGAGAAAGTATTCTTCGTCGCACAGCCTCAAGAGGCTGCTTCAGGTAAACCTAGCGGGCGATCTCATAAGCCGAGCTAAGATTATATCGGACCTTAGCCCTCGCACTTTCTCTGAATTGATCAGCGCAGGGGATGAGCTAGGAATGGATCTGAATTGCCTCCCTGGAATCTCTTGCAGAGAATGCGTCCACAGAGCTGCACAACGAGCATTAAAAACGTTGGCGACCGGGCGCCCTCGCCTAAGAGAAATCAATTGGGCAACGAAGACTGTAGTACTTGCCTACCGGCTTACTAGCGGAAGAAGCACCTCAGGCCGAGGCATTGCCTCTTCAAGCACCGATGCTGCTGGCAAGCCTATTGGAGAGTTACACAGTCTCTTGATGAAGATTGGCACTATCTACGATCTGAGGCTTGTGACTTCCGCATCCGACGACAGACTGCGGAAGCCTCGCAGCTAAAATTGCGAGTTTTTCCCATGTTTCAGGAAACTACGGCATCACCGAACATGCTCGGACAACTCCACGGGAGCCCGAGCCAATGTCAGCAAAGAGCGTTGAAGAGGCCGCCCAGTATCTACGGGTAAGCGTCTCTTTCCTGAACCATTCACGCATTCGAGGCGACGGTCCGGCCTTCTACAAGATGGGCCGCCGCGTCCGCTATGAAACGGCAGATCTCGATCTCTGGAAGGAGAGTCGACGCCGCCGTTCCACGTCTGATCTTAATCAGGAGGCAGCGGCAGCGTAATGCCCCGAAACAACAGAACCTCCGGAGTGGGCACTCCGAAGGCTCTGGATAATGTCTGCTTCCCGGCTGACAACTCCAGAGATACAGCACCCGCCCTCATTCTTCAAGCAAACTGGCTGCGTCGTCGGCTCGGCGTTTCAGTCGAGCAAGCGCTGATGCTTGCCCCGAAGGTCTTCGAATGCGGGAGGCCCCGCGCATGATGGCCGACGCATCCACCCACTACGTCAAAACTTCGGATGCGCAAGGCGCAGTGCGCGGGCGCGAAATCGAGATCATCCGGGCTTGCGGCATCGACTGGCAGCCCGGCCGACGCAACCACACGCGTTGCCCCTACCCACATCACGGCGGCGCCGATGATTGGCGGTGGGACGAGCGAAAGGCCAAGGCGTTTTGCACCTGCCAAGTGGGGCGCAAGCCCGATAGCATTTTGGATGTCGTTGGGAAAGTTGAAGGCTTGGACTTCGATGGCTCCAAGATTCGCTGCGTCGAGCTCGTCGGCGCCGGTCACCTAATCCGGCAGAAGTCCGGCGGGGGCGGAGGCAAGTCCCAAGCAACCGACGCACGCTCGCTCCTGAATGCACCCACCGAACAGCGCGACGATACCCTGCCCCGCAACTACCTCGCACACCGCCTGGGGGTTGACGCATCCGCCGTACCGATGCCGAGCACGCCCACGGTCGGGCTGTCCTCAGCGACCTACTACGACCCGCCAAAGGGTGGGAAGGGTAAGGCGAAGGTGGTCGGCGAGTACCCCTGCGCAGTGTTCGGCACGGCCGATGCTGACGGAAAGACCCATGCGCACCGCATCTACGTGGCGGCTGCAGGTGCCGGGAAGGCGGACCTCGGCCGGCAGGCGGATGGAACGCCGCGCGACCCCAAGAAGAGCGCCAAACGACCCGAGGACGGTGAAAGCACCGCCGGCCGCTCCGTCCTCTGGGGCAACCCAAAGATGGCTCCCTGGATCATCGTTGCGGAAGGCATCGAGACGGCGGCTGCTGTCGCTTATGCCCACCGGCCTGAGATCGACCGCGATGAGGTAGCCGTCGCGTCAGCGATCAATGCGGGTGGTATCGAGGCTTTCAAGCTTTGGCCCGCCACTCAGCGCGTCACCATAGCCGCTGATCGGGACGAAGCCGCCAAGTTCAGCCAGCCCAATCCGTCACGCCGAGGCGAGCAAGCCGCCCGAGCGTTCGGCATCCGCAACCAGGACGCCGTGGCCGTCAGCATTGCGCTGGCTGGTGCTCCTGGGATTAGCACGGATTGGCTCGACGTTCACACGGCCGAAGGCTCCGATGCGGTTCGCGTTGGCATCCTTGCGGCGACCCGGTTCTCCCCAACCGCCGAGGAGACCCAGCAAGAACAGGATCGGATCAACGGCGTCGCTCAGGTCGCGGATATCGCCGAGCAGTACCCACTCCCCCGGATGGAAACCGTGAAGCTCAGCTACCAGCGCACCGAGAGTGGTCGGGTTTTGGTGCACCGTTGGGTTAAGGTCGAGGACGAGATTGTTCCGGTTCCGATCGCCACCCCCTTCGGCGTTCGGAACCGTCTCCGCTTTGCGGATGACGACGATGCCTACGGGCTTCGGATCGTTGTGCAGGACATGGGCGGCAATTGCCGCGCGATCGACGTGGACCGGGCCGCATTCGCCCGGCAGGGCGCAAGCGAAACTCGCGCAATGCTGTTTGCGGCTGGCCTTCGTACCGAAAGTGAGGGCGAAAGCGAGATCGTTAAGTGCCTCAAAGGCGCGGACCCGCAGAACGAGATTACGGTCGTTCGTCGTCCTGGCTGGAGCGAAGTCGATGGGGCAGAGGACCGCTTCTTCGTCTGTCCGTCCGGTTGGGTAATTGGAGCCACCAGCGAGAACCCGCCCGAGCTTTCGGTGAATGCTCGCATCAGCCCATCCGTGGCGCTAGGTGGCACGCTGGAAGGCTGGAAGGCCGCCGTTGCTGCAGCCTGCAGCGTTCCGAAGTGCGAACATTGGGCCATCGGTGCGATGGCTGGATTCGCAGCCCCGCTCGTCTCCCTGTGCGGCTTCGATACCTGCGGCATCAATCTGTCGGGCATGACATCGGGCGGCAAGACCACGGCACAGCGCCTTGCGGTATCGGCATGGTCACGAGCTGCCCTCGACCAGCGCGATAGCCTTTTGCAGAGCGCCAGGGCAACCGCCAACGGCATCGAGGCAATGGCCTCCCGTTCGAACGGGACCGTGCTCGCGCTAGACGAACTTGGGCACGTTCACGGCAAGGAACTCGGCAAGATCATCTACAGCTTGGCGAGCGGCACGGGTAAGGCGCGCATGACCGCCGACGCCCAGATGCGTCAGAGCCATACGTGGTCCACCTTCGTGGTCCTCTCGGCTGAGAAGTCCCTTGAGGAGAAGGTCAGGGGTGATGGAGGCGAGTGGTACGGCGGCATGGCCGTGCGCATCCCCGACATCGATATTACCGGCGTAAATCGTGCCGTGGATCAGGCCGCTATGGCCAAGATCCAGACGGTTGATCGCAACTTCGGTCACGCCGGCCCGGCCTTCATTGAGGCGCTAATCGCCGAGGGCTTTCACAGACAAACACAGGAAATCAGGGACAGTATCAATCGGGCTGCAGCAGCTATCGCCGGGCCAGGAGCAGACGGAAAACTGATCCGTGCTGCGCTCCCATTCGCGATCCTTAGCGCTGCTGGAAGGATGGCTCGGGAGTTTGGGATATTGCCTGCTGGACTCGATGTCCCACGTGCGATCCGATGGGCATGGGGCAAGTTCACAAATTCAACAGATGCCCTGGCCCTCGATCCCGAGGCGCAGACGACTGCGAATCTGCAAACGTGGGTCGCCGAACGGTGGGGATCTACTATTCATCCGACAGATTTGGGCGCGCAAGATCGTGCTCCGCTCCGCGACGCCATGGGGTGGTACGATACGGACGCGGTTTATATCCCAACGGGCCGAATCGTTGAGGCTGCAGGCGGCACACTAAAAGAAATCGAGATCGGTCGAGCGCTGGACAAGCAGGGCCTTATCGTAAAGCGCCACGCCGCCGACTGCCTATTCGTCTCATACGTGCCGAAAATCGGGAAGATCAAAGCCTATGCCCTTTCCAGAGAGGCGTTCGGTCGGACGAGCAAGGACACTCACGGGTTCGGTCTCTACCAAGGAGGCAAGGCATGATCGACCTTGCCGCTATGTTCGCCGACCTCGAAAGTGGCTTGGCCGCTCCGACTGAGGGCAATTTTCCAGAATTTCCAGAACAAAAGAGCGTTCCTGAAAACGCTAAACACATTAAAAACAAAGGCATTTCCAGCGTTTCCAGGATTTCCAGTCGCCCGCAATGGGCCACAGTAATTTCCTCAGAAAGGTCCGTTCGGGCGCGTGCGGGCGATGGCGCGGGAGCGCGCGCGCGAGGGGCTACATCCGGCAGACTGGAAACGCTGGAAACGCTGGAAACGCTGGAAAAATCTTTGATTGCAGCGGGTTACATTTCCAGTTCTCTTTCTACAAATCTGGAAAAGAAGAAAGAAACTGAAAATCCGCCGGCCCTGCGGGTGCTTCTCACCCTCGCCAGCGACCCCGACATGCAGCTCGCCTTCGACGAGCGTGCCGCCCACCTCGAATACGAGTGCGGCTTAACCCGCGCCGAGGCTGAGGCGCAGGCTGCTGACGAGGTTCTCCCCGGACTGCCGGCCGCTCGCCCCGCACCGCGCCCAGTGCCCGCCGCAGGCTCTGACCTGGCTGCCTGGACCACCGGCCTTGCTCGCCTCACCCCGCATCGCGCCCCGTGCCCAGACTATCGCGGCGACGAGTGGCCCCGCGTCCTCGCCAATGCGCACGCCTTCCTCGATGCCTTCGGCACGCAGGCCGAGACCCTTGGATGGCAGACGCATGAACTGTTCGGCGTGCACCCGGAGGTGGGCACTGTGCGCCCTGACTGCTGCGGCGCTCTCACTCTCGGCGTTGGTGGTCCTGTTCGGCTGGAGACAGCCGACGAGATCCGGTTCGGTCATCTCACGCACCGCAGGCTGCCAGGCCAGCTGCAGGGCGTGCCGATTTGGGAGTTCGGCATGGAGGCGCAGCCATGACTGACACATCAGATCGATTGGCTTTGTTCCTTGTCGTGGAGAGTGCTCTCCGCTCCGCAGGTTTACGGCGGCACTTCTTTGAGGCGGCTTCCAAAGCTTCGGCGATGGTCGAACCCTCACCGCTTCCGCCGCCCGGCTGCTGGCCCACGCTCGCGCCGGACGAGATCGCCCTCGGCTTTGCCATGGCGACCAACGTGATCCGCAACGCTGGTTTCCCCGCCGAGGCCGCTCAACTCTCCGTACTTAGTGGGACGCACGGTCATGCATGAATCCCTGAAAGGCATCACAGACCCAACGTTGGCAGCGCTCCTCTCGGAAGAGGAGGCTGCGCAGGCTCTAGCCAATGCTGCACGAGCCCGCGTGCGCGAATACCTGGTGATTTGTGCGACACCGCCCGAGGCCGCCGACAATGACACGTGGCCCGCAAATGCCGGGCACCTCGACCTCATCACGGTCGCTGAGGGCGCCACCATCTTGGGCTGCTCTACCGACACAGCGTATCGGTACTGCGCGAAATACGACCTCGGCAAAGAGTATCCGGTCGGGTGGCGCATGTCTCACAAGCGCATCGCCGCATTCAGACGGCATAAATCCGCTAAATAGTTTCTGTGTTGCGGCAAATGCGGCAAATGCGGCTTTGCTGCTGCGGCAACTATTTGATCAACTGACAATACGACGTTGGGGCAGCCGAGATGATCGCGCCAGCGGCTCCGTGAGACAACGGGAATTCGGCCTGCGAGCTTCAACGTTTCGGCGTCAAATCGTTCAAGGCCGATGTGAGCCGCACAGAATTTGGGATGAATGAGCCAATGCTGATGAGAGTGCCCAAGCGTCAGAAGGACAAGGCTGCCATTGCTGGCAACAACGTCGAGGATCTTCGTCGTGAGCTTGCGACGGCTGATGCTGAGCGTGCTGATGCCGTTCGCATCCGTCACGACCTTGAGGAGCAGCGCTCCGAGGTAGTGGATGCGGGCGACCTCGATGCCCTTGAAGAGCATGACCGCGCCGTCGAGAACGCTCGCCGTCGGATCGATGTCGCCGACAGCGCGCACGCTCGGCTGACCCTCGCGTTGCAGGCAGTCGAGGCCGAGGTCGAGCAGGCCCGCCTCGCGCCCTTCGTGCCCAGGCTGAGAAGGCGATGGCTGAGGCCGCTACGCTGATGCAGACGGACTACGTCCAGCACGCCAAAGCCGTGGCCACAACGCTCCGCCAAGTGGCCGCCCTCCGCGCCATTGCCCTCACCGCCAACGAGACGCTTCCGGACGGCGCCGAGCCCGTCGCGACCAATGTCGAACCCTTGAACGCCCGCCATTGGGCCGGCGGCTCCGATGAGACCACGGAGCTGCGCCTGTTCCACCGTGTGACGGGTGAGCCAGCTCATCCAAGCATCGTGTCGGGACCGGACTATGAGCACAGGCTCGTCACGGTGCGCCGGTCCGTCCCCTTCTATCCCGAAATCCCGCACCGTGCCGTTGCAGACTTCGTCAATCTGCCAGGCGTCGATCCAGACGAATACATCTACGCGGCCAGTCATTGGACGCAGCCAAGAGCTTAGCAAGGAAGATCATGTTCAGCGAAAAAGCATTTCAGCACTGGAAGTCACGACAGGGTGCCATTGAGGAGCGTGAGCGCGCTCGCATCCGCTCGGAGATCGAAGCCGAAGTCGACGGGGCACTCGATGAGATCCGCACCAGGACCGAAGTCGAGCGCAGCCGTGAGAGCTTCCTGCACGCGACTCGTCATGCCCGCGCGGTCGCCGCTGTCCGGGATGCCGATCCGAAGAACCCTGTCGGCACCGAGCGCCGAACCACAGACGGCACCGTGTGGGTGCGCAAAGCCTGATCGAAGGAAATCCAATGTCAGCCAATCACCCGACCTTCAGCGCATCCGGCTCGGATGCCACCTACACGCCAGCGACCTTCAACGACAATGACGGCAGTTATCAGAAGGGCGTCACGCCAGCCGTGCTCCTGGCAGGCCAGATCGGCGCTGTCAGTGTCGGGCTCAACAATGTCATTTCGGCGAGCACGGGCTACGCCATCGGTGACATCGCCGGCCTAGTGACGAAGTACGATCCTTCAGCCAAGCAGTTATTCAGCTACTGGCAAAACTTCACGACTGGCTTGCTTCCCAACGGCGCGCCCGCCACTGGCAGCTACACCCCATCGCCCCTGATGGGTCTGCCCAACGGTGAGAACCACCTTGGCGCCATCAGCGGCGGCTCTCAGCTCGTGAAGGTTCAGTGGAACCGGCCAGCCAACACGACGCCCTATGATAATGGCGACCTGATCGGGAAGACGACGGCTGTCAGCAGCCCGTCTGATGGGACCGGCAACGCTCTGATCGCGTTTGGCGCCCGCATCGCCAACGCGCCGATCAACATTGTCCGCTGCCGCATGTGGAAGTCGAGCCCGTCCCTCACGGGTGCGGTGTTCAACATCCACTTCTACGAGGAAGTGCCGACCCTGACGGTGGGCGACAACGGCGTCTTCAACTCAACCCCGACCGGGACTGGCGGCACCTTCGCTTGTGACCGGGTCCGCTTCTACGCTGGCAAGCTCACTGTTTCTATGGACTCCTCACGCTCTGACGGCTGCACGGGCATCGCTACGCCGCAGGTAGGCAGCCAGATCATCCTCAACCCGGCCTTCGGCACCAAGGCCTTCTACGTCGTGGTGGAAGCAGGCGCAGCCTACACGCCGGCCAACACCGAGGCCTTCGGCCTTACCTTCGAACTCTATCAAGACTGACGGCAGGGGAGACCAACATGGCAACGAGCTTCCTCGACCTCACCACGGCCTGGCAGCAGATCAGCACGACCGCCACGGCTGTCCAGATCACGTCTGGGACCATCCTGGTTCAGGTGCAGACGGCATCGCCAGCGAACACCGACACTCGTGGTCACGTCTTCTTCAATGGCGATCTTCCAGGCGTCAGCTGGGGTGCAGCGACAGCGGGCGAAAAGTTATTCGCCCGAGCGCGTGAAGGCGTTGCGACGCTCGCGCTGACGCCGGACCTCGGGTGAGGAGGCACGAGCACGTGGCTCAGCATGGCGCCCAGCTTGAACACCAGCGGCCACCTCGTGCTGGACAGGACCTAACCAGAGAACGAGCCGAAGCCCTCAAAGTCGGACGACGGAGCATCGCCCTTACTCGGCAGCCTGACCTGAGCAACGGCCGCACCATCGGTTTGATCGTCGTCCGGCAGTTCCAGCCGCTCGTCGCTGTTAGCAGCGACGGGAGCGTGATGCGTCTTAACCGCTGGATCGGACAGGGGACTGTGCTCAGGCGTAATGTGGTTGCGCATTCGAGAAGCCCCGTTGGTATGCCACAGCTCTGTGCAAGTGGCAGAGAATGCCTTGCACCGCAACGGATGCCTCGCGTCAGCGAAACAGTCGGTCGCAGAGGCAATTTCGCGCCCTTTCCGGCGCAACCTGATTGATGAAATGCAACTCAGGGTCCTTGGAACCCCCCAGCCAGGGCCGAGGGTCCGCAGAGGCGCAGTAAGTCACCCGATGCAAAATTTTCAAATAGGACTTTTTGTTTATGTCTGATGCACGCGGACGCATCCTAAATCGCTGTGAAATCGCGGAGATTTTCGGCCGCAGTTTGCCGACGATCGACAATTGGGTGCGCTTAGGATGCCCATTTGTCGAGCGTGGCGAGCGCGGTCGCGAATGGCAATTCAATTCCGCAGATGTTTTGGATTGGCGTGAACGTCGCGCGGTAGCCAAAGCGCTGGGGAGCGCACCGTCTGGCGAGCTTGATCCGGTCCAAGAGCGTGCCCGCAAGGACCGCGCGCTCGCCATCGCAACGGAACTGAAGAACGATGTGGCGATCGGCAAGGTCGTGCTGATCGATGTGGCGATGGCTGCCGTCACCGTTCAGCACCGGAAGCTCCGCAACAAGCTTCTGAGCCTCCCCATTCGCATCGCTAGCCGTGTGCCCGAGCAAGTGCGCGCCCAGGTGTTCGACCTCGCAGAGACCGAGGTTCTGGCGGCGATGGCTGAACTCACCACCGGGGGCGAGGGCGACATCACGCTCACCGAAGTCGAAGCCGAACGCAGCCGTGTTGCATCCACTGAGGAGCCGAGCCATGTCTGACCCCGATCTGATCTGCGAGGTTCGCACCACGGGTGGTACTTACCGCAACTGGCTGTCGGTCGCGATGACGCAGTCGTTCGATGATCGAAACGGCTTCCGCAATTTTCGTCTGATCTGTGCCGAGCCGAGTGCAGTCGCCAACCTCAGGCTGAAGCCCGGCGACAGGGTGGACATCGCCTTGGCGGGACAAGTGGTCGTGAAAGAGGGCTACATCGTCAATCGTCAAGCAGCCTATGATGCGAACCGCCACGTCGTGCAGATCGACGGCTACTCAAAGGGTGGGCAAACCACGCGGGCATCGATCAACGAAGGCACAGGTCAGTTTCGCGGCTATAAACTCGAAGCAATCGCTAACTCTGTGCTGAAGCCGCACGGGATCAAGTTCAAGGTCGTCAACCCGCCGGACGGTGCGGATGAGCCCTTCACGAACGTGCAGGTTCGCTTTGGTGAGACGCCGTTTCAGTTGATCTCCCGGCTGTGCAATCAGCGCGGCCTCTGGATTTCCTCCGAGGCGGACGGCACGATGGTGGCCGGCGCGGACACCAAGGGCGGTGGCGTCGTGTTCGAAGAGGGCAAGAACATCCTCTCGGCGAACTGCTCAATCGCGATGCCTTCGGTCCAGGAGGTCATCGTCAATTCGCAGAAGCCTGGCTCGGATAGCTTGTTCGGGAGGAAGGCGGCCGAGATCCAGGCCAAGGCCACGATGCAGGGGCCGAAAGGGCAGGCTCGTAAGGTCCTAGCCGAGATGCCGCTGAACGAGAAAGAGCTGAAGCTTCGCACCAACATGGAAGTGCAAGCGATTGAAGCGTCTCTAATCCGGGTGAGCATCACCTACCAGGGCTGGCTGCGCCCCGGCATTGGCGGATTGTGGGAGCTTGCGCACGACTACGCCACCATCAAATCGCCGATGCTGTTCCCGACCGAGAGCGGGCAGATGAAGATGAAGCTTTGGAGCTACGTCTACTCACAGTCAGAGGCCGGAACGACCACGACGTGCGAGTTCGTCAGCGAGAAGGCGTTCGAACAGAAAGCCGCCGATGCCACGAAGAGCGACGGGTTCATCAGCAACGGCGCGTCACTGGCTGTACCTGAGGCGGTGACGTGAACGTCTCCAAGAGCCGTCAGATGGAAACCACGAGTTTTTGACGGCCTTTATCGTCTCAACCTTGTGCTTGCGTCCCCATAAGCGGAGAGGGGAGCAATCAAGCGCACGGCAGCGCGCATTGCTATCCTGCTCAGCCGGCCGGAGTTGGTATGAGCGCCGCGTCTGACCCGGTCGGGGTTCGGACCAAAGCGACCCGTCCCGCGTCACTTGTTCGACTGGCACGTGCTCTGGCGTGTCCGTTCAAACCGTGAGCTTCTTCCAGTATTCAGTTGCAGTCGTATTCCTGCCCCATCGCCGGATCAGCTTTCAGCGTAAGGGCATATGTATCCACCCCAGGCAGGGACTTTGCCACAGAGATTGGTGGTTTAGTTAGCATTGTGATGCCAAAAGAGGCAACAGCAATTAACAGCGCCACACTGAACGAGATTGCTCTCTTCATCTCAGTCTCCATCGCGGCTTCTCAGTGACCACTGAATTATTCCGCCTGCCTTTCCGCGATAGATTTATTCGCTCTCACTGACAACGAGCTATTGCCTATCAAGTGCGCGTTTCGGCGGATTCGGGCCAGAAAGTATTGCGCCTGCGTCTCACGTTTGCGCCGCCGGCAGCTCGCCAGAGGGGACAGGCTTTTCAGCCTCAACAACGTGCCTGCACAGCCGGACGCGCCGACGTAGCCCTAAGCAGCGGAATGCGCCGTTCGGCCTCTGACAGGATAAGGCTGGAGCGACGCATTCCGCTGGGCGTTCGGCTTCTGACAGGATGAAACCGGAGCGACGGCTCACCTATGCGACGATGCCCGCTCAAGACAAGCGTTTGAGACTACCTGAGTGGCTCACCGCGCAAGCCGAAGCTTCCTGGGCGGTTTAACATCGTCAACAGGGGCAAGCCTCAGCCTGCCGGCGAGGGCAATCAAATCCGAAAGGCGTCCCGTCTGGGTTTTGCGTCGCAGGTTGAGACGGTGGGACTCCACAGTGCGGACGCTAAGGTCCAGCCGGCGAGCTACATCCTTATTGCTGAACCCCGCAGTCAGCAGACGCAGGATCTCTATCTCGCGATGCGTGAGGTCGAGACCAAGGGGCTCCATGCCGACAACAGGAGGTGTACCAGCCTCGCAGGGCAGGCTCTCACTACGGAGCGTCAGCGCAGCTCGGAGATCTTCCAGAGAGGGGCGCCGTGTAACAAAGCTATCTGCACCAGCGTCCACCAGCTGGCGCAGCTTGATTGCGTCCATAACCTGAATGGCTACTACGATGCGCAAATCCGGCCACTGCTTCTTCAGCGTGGCGATCCGCACGAATGCAGGCGCAACCGTGGCGTCTTGCACGCCGATAAGCGCTGCTTTGCACTGTGGCTCAAATTGATCCAGCTCTGCATCGGAGATCAACTGAAGCGAAGGCATCTGCTCCATGATTGATCGAAGCGCTGGATCGATCGCTGCCAATGGGTCCTCGAAGAGAACGCCTATAGCCGCACCCATATCGTTTGCCTGTCCTGTCCCCGCTTGAAACGCTTAAGGGAACTCGCAACGGCAAAGTCACAAACTTCGTTCCACCGCCATCTCATCGCTTTGGATCAAGCCGGACCAAGCCACGCCTGCCCCTGGCAAACCCAACACGCTGGCCTGAGACAAGCGCAAGGGCGACGCGACGAAGAACGACGGGTTCTATGATCTTGAGAACTCGGCCGCGCAGCCGGAGGCGGCGACGTAGCGCCACCGCCTCCCACGGCATCACTCGCTAGCGGCAGCCTTGCGCGGGCGACCAGCCTTCTTCGGCTTCGCCTCGGCCGACGCTTCCGACACCGTCTCATCGATTACAGCGGCTTTGGCTTTGGTCTGGTCTTTCCGGTAGTTCCCGAGCCCAAGGTTACGGGCAAGCTCCGAGCGCTGCGCCGAGTAACTGGCAGCAGTCATCGGATAGTCAGGAGAGAGGCCGTACTTGGCTCGGTAAGTCTCGGGGGTGAGGCCACGGATCGTCAGGTGCCGGCGCAGCGTCTTGTAGGACTTGCCGTCCTCAAAGCTGATGAGCGCGTCGTGCGTGATCGACTTCTTAATCTGCGCGGCAGTGGGTTTCTCGACCTCATCCTTCGCGGCTGCGGCTGTTCCACCAGCAGCAAGGCTGCTGATCGTAGCGTGCACGCTGGTCAGCAACTCGCCAAGGTCGCTTGGCCTAACGGGATTGTTCGAAACATAGGCCGAAACAATGTCTGCTGCCAGAGCAACGTAGTCGGGAGCAGGCTCGGATGGGACATCAGGCGTGGTCTGGTCCATGGTTTTTGATTTCTCGTGATGAAGCGACCTCCCTCCGTCGCGGAGGATCAAGGCAAGCGCAATTCCTATCTTCTTGCTTTTATGTCCGCCGGAAACCTTATTCACCGAAATGTCTGTGAGTCAGGATGGGCGGGCATAGCTAAGCCTGGGAAGGCTGATCACAATAAACCTGAGAGCTAGCATTGTGGGCTGCATCTAGCAGTGCTCGCTAGAAATCGAATGCAGCCCGGGAGAAACAATGTGAGGCCAAAAGCAGCCACCGAGCTCGATCTCATCGTTGGCGCGCGCATCTCAGCGCTGCGCAAGGTCAGGGGCCTGTCCCAGACGGCCTTGGGCGAGGCGCTCGGCGTCACCTTCCAGCAGATCCAGAAGTACGAGAAGGGCCAGAACCGGATCGGAGCCGGTCGCCTACAGGAGGTCGCCAAGTTCTTCGAGGTGCCAGTCTCCTCACTGTTTGGCGATGACGCTGAAGCTCTCAAGCAGTCTGACACTTTCGCACTGCTTATGTTGCCGGGAGCGGTCGAGCTCCTCAAGGCGTTCGTGGCGATCAAGAACGCTGAGTTACGCCGCAATGTCGTTGCGATTACCAATACGGCTGCACGCATCGGCACAAGTCCGGTTGCTGGGAACGGGTGACAGATCAGGCTTCCAAGCGCCCTCTCAATCGTGTCTCAGGACGTGCCTAAGGGCGAGGTGTCGAGCATCTTGACCGGCAAGGGCGGAGCGGCGGTGCTGGCACTTGATGTCGGAAGCGAGGTTTTCAGTGGGCGATGCTTGCCGAGTGCTCTTATTTTTAAACGATGCGTTAGGAGGGGACGATGCTTGTTAAAGGCTCTACCCAGCAATCTCCCACCTTCCAAATTCTCATCAATGGTGGATCAGATGCGCCCTGAAGCAAAGTCAATCCCATAAGGATAAATCCATCGCCAATCTGCGCAGCAAACGCAAAGAAATCGCTGTCTTCCATATAACCAAACTTATAACAAAAACGCGACCCGTAGTCTTTGATGGAGGTGCGCGTTGGCTGCCTGTATTCGGGAAGAAGCTCATTCAGATATCGAGTCAACGGCGCGCGCTCAGCGTCTTGTTTTTGCTGCCAAAAGCCAGCAATCCGACGCCCATGGGAGAGTATTTTTCCAGTTTCTTTAAAATATATTGCGCTGATTAGCTTGCGCACTTGAATGTCTAGCGCGTGTTTTAAGTCTGAAGGTAGATGGAACATCCCTATTTCTGAAAGCGACTGCCCCGTCATTTTCTGCAGGCCCATTCTACGCAACTTTTTGCGCTTCTCATTGGCAGACAAACTAAATCTCGGATAAGCTTCTGCGTAGTTATTCTTGATTCCAGTTCCTCGTTTTATTAGCGTATCATGGTCTAAGTTTTGCTCATTAAAATCAAGTACCATTGAATAAAAGCCAAAAATATCATCATGTTTGCGAGTGGCTTGGTTGCACCTATTGCAGGCAGGAAACTCCATTCCTTCTGGATGGTATCCGGGAGGAAAACATGCCCGGGGAGGAACATGATCTTCACTCGTCGAGCGCACGGTCCCGCCACAAAAGCAACAATAAGGATTTGCTAACAACATGCGCTGCTTGCGGTTAAGTTTTATCTTGCTTTGACTCATTTAATAATTCGCCGAAGCATTCTAAAGCTGCCCTTTGCCATTTTTGTCAATGAGGATGACGCTAGCGGCTTCGATCAGTGTAGCGTCTCACTCGGTTCCAGGAACTGGCCCATACCATCCTCGTCGACAGCACGCACGAACGCCTTGTGCGCCGCCTGATCGGTGAAGAAGCTCTCTGTCCAGACGGTGGAGCCACCCTGATGGTTGACGACCTCTAGGGTCCATACGTCCGCCGTGCCGGCGAAGCGGTAGATCTGCACCTCTAACGTGATGCCCTCGCGCGTGAAGATGCCACACAAGGGCGAGTGCTCAAGCTCGCGGTCTGGGATCACCACGGGTCACCTCCTCACATGCTGGTTCAAGGAATGTCCTCGCCCTCGCCATCGGGCGCAAGCGCTTCCTCGCCTACCCACGTTGCCGTAGGACGGCACCGAACTGGGATCGCACCACATGAAGCTTACCCTCTACGTCGCCGGAGCGTTGCACATTGCCTTTGGCATATTCTTCCTGCTCGCTTCTTCAGGTGCGCCGGCATCCGAAGGTGGCGCTTACCTTGGACCCGGTCTTGGAGGCACGATCGGCGGCTTCGTGATGCTCGCGCTTGGCCTCGGGCAGTCTGACGACATCCAGTTCGATGCCGTGCTCGCGGGCGGACTTGGCCGGTTTCTCATCGGTGTACTCCTGGTCGACGTAGGCCAGGTCGATGCTGTCGCCGGTGGCGGCCTGCACGGCCTCGGCCAGACGCCCGACCTGGGCGCGATCGTCGGCGTCGGCGGGCGTGACGTGCAGGGCCAGGATGTGGCCGAGCGTATCGACGGCCAGGTGGACTTTCGAGCCCTTCTTGCGCTTGGCGCCATCGTAGCCGGCCCGCTCGCCGCTCTCGGGCGTCGAACGCAAGGTCCGACTGTCGAGGATCGCCGC
>Ga0160429_1001039_pt1 | contig 16665 bp, 18 predicted proteins | sample SolpanmetagenomR_FD_108199 | JGI IMG/M metagenome (GOLD analysis project Ga0160429, IMG submission 108199) | Solar panel surface microbial communities from Lawrence Berkeley National Laboratory, California, USA - R | ecosystem: Engineered > Built environment > Solar panel > Unclassified ...
ACCAGTCGTTGTTGCCTGCTGTGCAGCAAATGAACGACGCTTGTTGTATGGCGAGGTAGTGTGAAGTAAAAAGCTAAACAAAGAAACGTCGACGAATTGCAATGGGAACGCGCAAAGATGGTGGTGCCTGGTAGGATCTTATGTATCACGGAGCTACACGAGCCTGGAGTTAAGAGGCGGACAGATTCGGTGCGCCGATGGCAGCCTGGAGAGTAACAAGTCAGAACAGTTGCAGAAGGAAAGATGACATGGCTGTCTAGAGGCGCGAGAGCACGAGCCGGGAAGAGTGACATCCGGCCTCGGAATGCACTATGTGGCTTCTAGGCTTGCACCATCCCGCCCACACCAAAAGCCCAATCGAGGCAAAGACGCAGAGGGTGCACGAGGGAACGACGAGTTGCTGCGCTGAAGCGAGGCCTGCCGCTGACTGCCAATACAAGTGCTCCAAACAGAGGAACAATCGGTTGACGCTAAGTGAACGTTAAGGGTTAAGCTGTGCCCCATCGCCCGCTCCGACATGAACCGGGTCGACTCAGCTCCACCAAATCCTCCCTGGTAAGTTTTAACTCCGATGTCTTGAAGCCGACAAGACTCACAAGCCTGCAAATTCGGCAAGGCTTGAATGCTCTCCAACTTGTTGCACGGTTCCTGGCCGACTGCGCGACTTTTGCGCAATATATTTCCCCGATCCTCTCCGGAGCTGAACTGGACGAACATCGCACACACGATGCCAAAGGTCTGCTGTGACAACGCAAAGTAGCAAGTCTTGTCCTCGTACCATGGGGACGACAGTTCCCTCACCAGTCTCGCGATCACAGCCATGTACCCCCACAGGACCCGAGGCTGACCTCACAGCGCGTCGTACGTGTGCTAGCACAAGCGAATTCCTATGACTCATTGTACTATACGCATTGGTTCTGAGAGCCGTGATATTGTGGATGACGCTTTGAGGTGGTGTATGCAGTCGCTGCGGTTCCCGGCAACCCAAGACGTCGATCTGCCGTCACACACCGTTTGCCGTTTTGAGCTCCTGAGCTTAATTCTGCCTTGTCCACTTGCATGTACTGGATACTATAGTGAACGACTCCGTAGACTGCATAGAGAGTTACGTTGAAACAAACTCTCTCCCAGAATCAAACATCGCACCAGGCTGCTAGATAGATGGCTAGGGACTGTTCGACATTCCTCCGCCCTTCGTCCGCGACTCTAGGAACAATGTTGCCCCGACGGAATCTGTCCGCGAGTCGGGATAAGTATTCCCCACCTGCCGCCGCTAACTTCAACCTTACCTACATCAAGGTCGTGGTCAAAGCCATCTTAACACATGGCGCGATACGGTAGACGGTCTCATCCGCCAACTCTCTCGTCCTGCATGTATGAAGCTGACTCTGAACCGTGCGGAACAATCTGCACCCGTTCCAACACCCAGCACGCGTAGACCTCAAGACACCGTCCTGCGAGCCTTACGGAGGAGCCCTACGAGGCAGTGAAGGCACCCTACGTTTCTGCTCTTGCTGCAGTACATTTAGTGCACACGTCCGGCATGCATGACATATAATCGCTGTTTGCAAACCTTATCCATGCATTGCTCGGTTGCGCTTAAGCGCTCACCTGCAAGCATCCTTCCATCCGCAAGTCGTCTCGATCAAACCAAAGATGAGTCACCGAACACGCAACGCCCCGTGATCTTCGTCTGTGGAAGGACTCGTATACATGAGGAATGTATCGGAGAAAGCAGGAAAGGTTCGGAGCGCGGCGACGGCGAAGATCGTAGCGATGTCAGGGGCTGTTCCTTGGCAGCCAGGATGACTTGGATACCTTCCCTACCGTACTCTGTCAGACTGATAAATCTGCAAGGGTTCACAAGGAACAACGTAGTGGAAAGATGCACGAGTGAGGTCGAATACTATCATTCAGCAGCAGCAGCAGCAGCAGCAGCAACCTATCGCACCAAAAGCATTCCCTTTCGGAATTTCCATAACGCCAGTAACGCATTCGGCCATTGCGCCTGCGGCCCTGCTATGCCACTGATGATTCTGTGACACTTGTCATCGAGGGTATCTAAACTGTCATACTAAGGCGAAGGTGGTATCATGTATGAAAAAAGCCCAGTCTAAAGCCAGCAAGGAGATGCGAAGACAAGCTGAAGAGAAATCATTTGAAGGAGTGTCTGCGGCGCTTGGGTAATCAAAGGCGTTTTATCGCTTGTTGGTGAGCTTCTGGAGGACCGAAAGCAGGCCTAGTGAAGAGTCAGTGAGCTTCTGCAGAAGTTGCGTGGTGCTGTGGATACCCGTTGTCCCCTGTGTCAACGTAGCCATAGCTTCCGTATTACGCTTGCCGACGCTGACGGTGGTGACGTTCTTAACCTCATTCTCCTTCGCCAGACCATTGGCCCAGCGGAAGATGACTTCGTCTTCTCGGTCGTCACCAGCAACCAAGAGAAAGTCGGGTTTTGTGCCTCCATCGCCGTTTCTACCGTTCTTCAGCTCCTGGAAGATATGCTCGGCGGCACTGCCCTTGCTAAAGTCAATTTGCTCGATGAGTACCGTCTTCTCAGATGGGACAGCGTGAACACGCTGGCTCTCGCATGCGTCATTGATGTGGTTTGCGCAGTCACCAGCTTGACGGGAGGCTCCTTCTTTGTCATCGGCATTCTCGTAGTGAAATACGAGGCTGCAGTGGCGCTCTTCGATATGTGAGCCTTCCACGCGCTCCTGGTAATATTTGAGGATACCCTTGACGCTGTCTTTCCACTGCGCCATCTTTGATATGTCGGCGAATGGAGTCCATTCCTCGTAGCCGTACTCACGAACGAAACAGCCATTCTCTGCGATGAGCCCAATGTTTGCGACACGTTCAAACAACCGCTCGAGAACTTCGGGAGATTGGTTCGACATAACGTAGACGATGTTCCTGTTGCCATGGCCCAAGAGCGTGTTCAATGTATCGAGGACACGTTGGGGTGACGAGAGATGAACATTGTTGGGGTCACTAAAGGAAGCCAATGTGCCTTCGTAGTCGAGCAGGAAGACGCATTTCTGCGAGGCCTTATACTGCTCCAGCAACTTAGTAGTTGACAGGCGGGGAATTGACATAGTGTCGCGGCTGTAGTGCTCCTCGTGTACTTTGGCGAGGCGCTCAACTAAGGTCGTGGCCCAGTATTCGCCGGTGTGATGCTCAACTACATTACGCATCTTGCTGTAGCGGCGAAACTTCTCATCAGCATTCATCTCAATGGCGCACTTTATGGCCGTCGCGCATTGCTGGTAGTCCCAAGGGTTGACACTGAGCTCATTGCCTCCAAAGATGGAGGCCGACCCCGCGAACTCCGAAAGAATTACGGGGCCATGCTTTTTGTCCGAGTACTGGCCGTCTTGACAGCAAATGAACTCGTGACAGGTCAGGTTCATGCCTTCGCGCAGGGACGTTACCATGAGTACGTCCGCAACAGTGAGCAAAGCCATATATTGGGAGAATGAGATGTCCTGGCGCAAGAAAACAAGCGGCTGGTGGGCTAGAGTCGAATGTTGTGAGTCAATGCGAGTGACAATATCGGAGACGGTCGCGGCTAACTCGGGATTATCAACCCATGACGTGGAAGTCGCGACTTGGATGAGCACGACCTGATCGCGATACTCCGGATGCTTATTGAGAAGAAGCTCGAACGCGAGCAGCTTCTGACGTACGCCACGTACTGCGTCAAGCTTGTCACGAGCAACGATCAAGGTCTTGCCCTTGTAGCGTTGCTGCATGACGTGGATCCACTCGTGCACTTCCTTCTCTCGACGGGCCTGAGCGAGACCGAGTGGATCTATGCCGATAGCAAGCGAGGTGACATTGACGAAGTGGTCCTCTAGTTGGACGCCTTCGGTGGTAGCCTCAACGATGAGTAGCCGACTGCAGGTTGTCAAGAAGTGCTCCGCATATTCTGGACTCTGGAAAGCTACCAGGTTGGCACCCAGCATGCCCTCCAAGAGCTCCTTGCGAACTGAGAGGCAGCGGAAGACTTCTGACGATGGGAACGCAGTATGTAGGAAGAAGCCAATCTGCGCATCCGGAAGCTTTTTACGGATCATGCCAGGAACGAGAAGCAGATGATAATCGTGTATCCAGATGATGTCGCCTCGCTTGTAGCTTTTGACAATCTTGTCCGCAAATGCCTGATTGACGTTCACATAAAACTTCCACGAGTGGTCCTCGTATGCTTTGCTTTTGGGATGGTCCGGAATCTGGTAATGGAAGACTGGCCACAGAATGGTCTTGCAGTAGTGGGCATAGTGGCCGTCAAAATCGCTGTCGTTGACCCAGACCGTCAACGAGTCGTACTCCGTCTCCAGCTTCTCGTGAATCTCTTCTTTCGTCGACTCTTGAAGTGCATCTGTGGGAAAACCAACAGTGCCTAGCCAGATTATATCCTCCATGTTACCAGCGTTCGAGGCAGCCCTGACGGCATTAGCCATCGCGCCATTGCCCTGCAAAGCTGGTTGAACGTTCCACTCCGATTCCCAAGGCGCCCTATCACCGCTGTGAGACTTGGAAACGCGCTTGCGAGTGACGCTCTTTGACCGAGACCGCATGTCGCGTGAGCGAGTTGCACGATCTTTTCCCATCTCTTGAATACGCCCATAGTCAAGGATAGTGTCTGGTGGTGGTGCGCCGGCGCGAGAACGAGGTTGATTGAAATATCCTTGGCTACCAGAGTGTCAGCGCTGAGCCTAAACATGACCAGATGCTCTATAGAGATACTCACCTGCCCCATTCCGGTACGTGAGAGTCCGACCTCACCAGAGAACGTGGGTCGGACGGCTTAAAGAAGTGGCTCAAAACGCTGGGCTGCGTGGTGAAAAAGTCTTCATGGTCGGCTAGCGCTGCGGGAGTGCGAGGCGGTGTAGGCTGGGGAAAGAGGGATGCGGCGCTACGACGTATGGCCGAGTCGAGGTCGCCGACAGAGTCTTTGCGATCAAGTAGTGGTGATTGGAGCGCTGGGACGCCGGAAGGAGGTGTCGGTGCTGCTGTACTCTCCTTGAAGTCGACTGTGTAGGGAAGGAAGCTATCAAGCGTGAATATGTCAGTATGAGAAACTCATGAGAAGTGAGACGTGGTGTTTCGTATTTGGGCCTTACAGTGCAACTTGAAATGTCGGCATCGTAGTGACTGCCTGTGAACGAGTCACTTGGTCAATGGGACTGTGATCAAGTCGCGAGGGTTGTCTGAGGGGAGAGGGCAGTAATTAGAGGTTGTGGGTGAAATGAGCGTACATAGGTAGGTAGTTGTGCTTCTCACTTTCATTCTCGAGCAAACTTGGAAAGATAATCAGATTACCTAGGACGTCATTAGCGCGTGTGCAGGGATATAGCTGACTGTAGCGAGCTCGGACCTACCTCCACGGCAGCTAAAACCCAACGCTATTCGGAACTCCGAAACACCTCGAAAGTTCAGTCTGAATCACCCACTCAAGCTTCCAAGGGAGGTTGTATGGCTTTCGAAGTATCAAGCCCGGCTATCTACAGTAGCAGAAAGTCAATGGTCGTTACAGCATCCGATATACAGCCCCTGTCAGATTCTTTTTTGCCCCACCTGTCAAAGCACGCCGTCTCCTCGCAGCGGGTTTATTGGGCCACAAGCGATGTCATTCTGACCTATTCTAATACCACGGCGTCGTCCGCCTCACACCTCCATGACCACTTTAATTGCCCAAACATTATCAATGTTGCTGGTTGCACATGTCTACAGTCACAGCAACAGCTCGTGTTGCAGTCCCAACACGTTACTGCGGCGAAGCAATCCTTTACGAGCCTTGACAAGGCGAAGTCGTAAGCTTGCACTACCACGGTGTGACTGGTACTTGCTTTTGGACAGGGTCTCATGTCTGAGGACCTCCTGGACTTGCAATAGTAAACACGTGTCAGTGTACAACGAACATCCATGCCAGGAACCGTGGCATCGGACAGCCATGAGAACGATCGCTTGTATTACACCGAGGTCTCAGTGAGCGGGATACTGTAGTGACGAAGACCATCTGTAGGGGGAATCTCATCGGACCTAGGTCCGTCGGCTGCAGTCTCGCGCCTTAGAGAGCCGTACAAGCGACTTGCAGATGAGCGCGCAGAAGATATAGACCTCTAATCTTCATACTTGGAGGCTTCCTTGACGATCTTCTAACTCTTGCGTTTTATCACGATCAGGTGATCCGTGTCTAATCCTCCCTTCGGCACGAGCCGTAGCGTAACAAACGGCGTCGCCGGCAAGCGAGTCAGCGCTACCTAGAGGAAGCTCGAGCTCTGATTGGGCGGCCGTCGAGCCTTGAATGGCTGCGTCGATGTTTAATGCAACATCCATCCATCGAGCTGTGGGCTTAGAGACGCAGATCATAAATTCAGCACCGCTTTGCTATGGCATACGAGCAGTGTAGGTGACATGCTTGATTGGGCTGTGGCGAAGCTTGCGAGATCCCATCACGGTAGTGTCTCGGTGAATGCGCCAGCACCGTTCTAAGTGCCTAGGTAGGTAGCCATGGAGCTCCAGCGTTAGGGCTTGCAGCAAAATGTTCCCACCGCTGCAGTTGCTACACGGAAAATATCGTTTCCGGTCTCTCTTTTCCGCCTTCCATTTCAACCACTTCGTCTAAGACCGCTCTGTCTTCTGCTTGGAGGTCTGCGAGATACACCCGGCAGTAGCTTGCTATCAACTGTCTGCAAGATTGGCGAAGGACACTAGTTCAAGCTCCAGCATCAGGGAATTTTTTCACAATAATGGTGGGAGTCGAGGAAAACCATAGTCGAGAACGGTACCGACGATCGGGTCTGCTCGCTCTGAACTACACACCCTTTGTGGTTTAGTTTTGTTACTTACCTTTAGTGTAGGGCAGCCGCGCTGCTCCCGCAACTACAGATCTTCCGCCAGCAACCAGAAGGCATACAACTTCCAAATCGTGAGCGCTTTTGCAATACAGATGTAGTCTCAAGACTCAAGCGGTGAGGACGTGCTGACAATTGTTCACCGCAAGGAAGGAATCTACCTTTTCTCCAACCCGGACGGTAGCATATACTACAACGATGGCTGAGACAATGTTACTTCTACGCCAGGCAGTTCGGGCAACTTCTAATAGGGCAGGTCGGCTCGAATCGGTGGGAAAGCGGGGTGAATTGTGTGGCTGTGTGCTCTTTGCTCTAGCTGAACGACCTGCAATTACCAATTGAGATCCATAGCATCTTATCTAACGTGTGCCCTGCCTGTAGAGGCTTGCTGGCGAAGGTCACGCAATCAGTCTCTATACAGATTCCGGACGTAGGCTTGATACCTTAACGCTGTTGCTTAGCTGCGACATGCTAAGAGCCATAACATCTAGATATGCTCTTTCATTTCTGGCATCGATCCGTTGATGATGGGGAGTCTCAAAGAACTGCATGTTTCCTCTGGTAAACAGTGGATGTGCCATTACGTTCGATCAAGAATCGTATCCATAGGGTAATCGGCCTGACCAATCGATGTCGAGCTAAGTATTCGATTGCTGTATTTATCAGGCAACGTGTATATGATCGTCTAATGATTTGCATGTTTCGCTTGAGTAGACTCTCAACAACGACAGTACATGCTCCTGCAAATTATATTCGAGACGAGCTGATAACGACAGGCAACTGTTCTTATGCGCTCAGGAAGGATCGTTGCTAGACGTAGATGGCTGATGTCTGTCCATGTATTGGACTTAACTTTCTTGCACGAGAACGCAGAATGAAGACACTAGAATTGAAGACACTAGAAACGGAAGCAATGAGGACTGTCTGAGCATCGATGAACGACGTTGGAGTTCAAATTGACGGCTTGCATAATCCAGAGACAGGACTGTCATTTTCTTGGCATGTGCAGGTGAGCCTGAGGTGGTGAGGTTGGACCGGGCGATTGTCTTGGCGCGGCGGCTCGGGCACACGACGCGCGCGTCAAGCTTGCCTGAAGCTCCATCGATACCTACCTACCTTACCTAGTAGACCGAATTAACTCAGCATACCATCACACCACATAGCAAGCTACTGAGACGACTTCAGGAACATTCTGCACGTCCTCTCAACCTGCCTGAACTAGAATTCTCCCTGAAAATGAACCATCTACCGCAAGCCTGGGGCAGGGTAAGGCTTTCCACGATCAACAGATCATTCTACTTTCAAGCTAACACTCCCAAAGCCTAGAGACGATGTATATGGCGCCTACAATCACTCCTACCTCCCAAATGCCATGCCCAACCAACACACTCAATCACCCGTCGTGACTGGAACATCTGTGGTAGCAGTCAAGTTCAAGGATGGCGTCGTCATAGCCGCAGACAATCTAGGTCCGCACATCCAAGTCTGCGATCGCATGTCTCACGGGCAACACTGACTTCCTCACCCGTCAATAGCATCATACGGCTCCCTCGCCCGTTTCACGGACGTTAAGCGTCTCCGTGTTTTCAACGACCGCGCCGTCCTCGGCTTCGGCGGCGATGTCTCAGACATGCAGTACATTGACCGCCTCCTCAACTCCCTCTCCATCAGCGAAAACTACTCCACTTCCACATCCGACGCCGCCGAGACCGAATTCACCGCACGCAACATCCACACCTACATGTCGAAAGTGATGTACAAGAGACGGTCCGACTTCAACCCGCTCTGGAACCATATCCTCGTTGCTGGCTTAGACGAATCTGACATGCCATTCCTCGCGAGTGTGGATCTGCTGGGTACGACGTTCTCGGCACCGACGCTTGCGACGGGCTTCGGTGCGCATCTGGCGCAGCCGATTCTGAGAAGAACTGTTCCGGATGAGAAGGCGAGTCAAGCGCTGAGTCAGGAGGAGGCTGTCAAGACGGTCAAGGAGTGCATGAAGGTGCTGTTCTACAGAGACGCAAGGAGTATGGACAAGTACAGTATTGCGGTGATCACGAAGGAGGGCAAGGTCGACCTGAAGGAGGACGTGAAGCTGGAGCAGCAGAGTTGGGCGTTTGCGGAAGGGATCAGGGGCTATGGTACTCAAGTCGCTTAGTTCGGATGGAGACCGATGAAGCGCGGCAAAGGAAATGCCGCGTACGTTTTCGGTAGCTCATGTGATGGCCAGGCGCTTAGGCCTACGTAGCGATATCAAGACCGTTGCTTCTATGTCCGGACTGTACTTGTCTGCAGCCTGAAAGGGCGGTCTCATATCAACATCAAACTGGGCAACAGAAGCCAGCATTTTGAATCTGCTAGACTGGGATATCGACACGAAACTGAGAATGTAACTGATTCCGTCAGCAACTGCCCTTCTCAAATAGACGCGCGCGCCATATGGGAAACACCCCAAGTCACATGCGTAGATCTCGAGAATTTTGGAGCATGAGTCTTCTAGGCGAGCCGGCTAACCGAATATTGCGAAATGAGAATGCCAGACTGATTTAGGACACTATGCGAAAGCTGCTGAAGAATGCCGAAGTCTTATATCAACGGCATCGGTGCTGCTATACGCTTGTCTAATAGTCTGATGTTCTTCGCAGAGCTGCTGACTAGGTAGGTATGTGACCATCGTTATCGCCTCCGACGTTTGCTCCAATCATTCACGTCCATACAGACATTCTGCTCAGCCCATATCAATCATCTCGGTGTTTGCCTTCATCTTTGTGAACATCGCTGCTGCCATTTTGACCCTGCAGACCATTGACGTCCATGTCACGCTGGAACTTCATAACCTCGGGCTCACCCACTACGGTATCCTCATACACGAGTCCAAATACCCTTCCACAACTCGATCTCCTCTCTTTGCCCGGCTCATATTGCCCAGTCTTCATCAACAAATTCCTCAAGGCTAAGAGATCATCAACACCACAACGCGGCTTCTTCTCAGGGAACGGCTCGCCAGGGTCTGGGTCCTCCCTCAAACTTCTGGGGTGTTCAATGTACTCGGGCAAACCACCTCCGTCGTCTAACACCAAGTAGCGCTTGGATGTCAATCCTATCACAAGCTCGTGGCAGTCTTCGGAAGCGTGACGAGGACGACGTCCACCATGTTCAGGATGGCTCCAGCAACGTCCGTTGCCGATGCGGAACTCGCGAAGATGCGCAAGTTTGGAGCGAAAGGTGTCGAAATAGTCGTGCCAGCGCTAACTGTATGACCAGGAGCTCTGTCGGTCGGACCAATTCATAATGAAGCCCCGGTCTTCGGGGTTTACGTAGTAACCTTCGGAATCTTTGGGTGCCAAAAAAAGGATCATCTGATAGAGAATGGGACAGTCGTCGAGATACAGGTTCTGGAGCGTGAGGGCATGAGAAGTGATCCACTCGAGCTGCCAATCGTGCGTAAAAGTGTAGTTTCCGAGGGCAAGCGTGCGGAGCTGAGGGAAATGGATGGTTCTCAGGTCGAGCTTGGGGAAAAAGCCCATGTACTCGGAGGAGTAGAGGACCAGACTCGTTAGATTGTTTGAGGCTGGGGAAAGTCAGGTAGATGGTAGAGTGTTCATGAAGTCGTGGATTTCGGGAAACTCAAGTGTAGTCCGTGGTGATACATCGTCATGCTCATGAAGGACACGTAGACGTAGCGACTCGAGACGTCCAAGTACAACTGTGAAGGTAGTCGATTCAACCAGACCCTTTGGGTTGATGTTCTGAAGGTTGGTGATGCCGAGCCGCCGGATGTCTGGCTTCTTAGACAGGGCATTAAAGAAGCCTTCAAGTACCCTCGCCCGGTATAAGTAGCTTTCCGGCCAGGCCTCTGGTGAGTCGTAGGGAGGAGCCGGAGGACCTTCGGTGGCTATACCTGTGCACTGTTCGTGGAAGCTCAGATTCGCGCAACGCAGGTTGGGGAACGAGGCAAAATTTGTCATTTGATCCTCGTCGACTCTATCCCAGGCAATCTCGTCATAACTTTGCCACACATAGCTCTATTAATCATTGTTAGGCAAGTGACAGAGGCGGTGGAATGGGACGTATCCATACGACACCATCTCGTACGGTATTGTAGACAACACTGCGGACATGCTTTGCCAATTGAGGCTGAGCGAGGATATTGCTCCATCCTTTATAAGATTCTGCACCGCTCCTGTGTACATGCACCTCTGTGAAAAGGTTTCTAGTTGCGGCATTTGAAAGAGCTTTGGATGAAAGACGTAACGCTCGGTTGTCGGACTTTTCCAGGTAGCTCGAGATACTAATTAAGAGCTCCAGCGGCAACTCCTCGAGCCAAGAAGCCATCAAGAAGAAAGAGACCAGGAGACAGTTATAGACAGCTGAAGTGGTCGGAATAGAGATTCTACAGTGTCCTTACTATGACAGGGGAAATTTAGCTTAAATATAGCCTCTAGGTAGGTAAGGTAGGGCCAGAGAGCCAGTACCAATTTCAAGGGTCACCGAATGGGGTGACCAGGTATTCTCGTGTGCAAAGGTTTCCGGCTATCTTGGCAGAACCCTCGCCTCCAAAAAGAAAATTGCGCATGTGCAGATAATTGAAGACCCCTCCTACAACAGGGCAACCACCACAACACTCTAGATAGTGTAAGTAGGTGTTGTAATAGCACTATTGAGGTTGCTCTCTTGATTGGTATAGCATATGTAGCCTAATTTGTTGTGTGGCGTTTTCTAGCTAAATTCATATAGACATTGCAGCATCTTTCTCTAAATCTATAAGACTATTAGTGTATTGATTTGCAATACCAATAAGTACTACATAAGCTGTAGTAGTTGTGTATTGATAGTATATACATCTGCAGCGTGGTGAGCGTTTTCTTTTTTCTGGGAGGCGGGGGTATTGCCAAGATAGCCTGAAACTTTTGCACACGAGAACACCTATGCAGGAAAGAAGGTGTACCGAAAAAGGTGGTCACGCGTCTCCACGTGTACAACACGCGTGCACGTGCGATGACTTCAGCCTAATTGGAGCCTTGATTCTGGTGATCTCCATGGCGTTGCCAGCATTTCCTGTGTCGCGGCTCTTGGAAGGCTGAAGGCGGGTATATCTTATTCAAGTGAGTCCGAGTAAAGAAGATCGATGCTTTTCTAACATGGTTTTTCTAGCCCATAGTAGCCTCTGGGAGGCCAGACACCCTTTTGCCGAAATCAAGCTGGGCACGCGAGAATCCGTACAGTATGCGTAACTTATTATCACGCCGGGTCCTTGCTAACATAATACAAGAGAGCTTTTGAAGACCCTTCTCGACCCGCTCGCCGCACACACAAGTCCTAATGGCGCACTCATCCGAATCCCTGGTGCCACGGCAGTTCGCTTCGATGACCGGGCCTCCCTGATTGAAGGTTATGCTCGCCCGCTATGGGGCCTCGCACCGTTGCTGGCTGGTGGTGGGAAGTACGAGGGCGCGCAAAGATGGATTGAAGGCCTGAAAGCCGGGACAGACCCGGGAAGCCCAGAATACTGGCAAGCAGCAGACAACTCAGATCAGCGAATGGTGGAACAATGCCCGATTGGCTTCGTGTTGGCGGTTGTGCCTGAGTTCTGGCAAGAACTTTCAGACAAACAAAAGAGGAACGTTGAAGAGTGTAAGAAAGCCTTTTGGGCTGCCACTTCCGAAGGATGAGTAACTAGCTGCTTACGGAGAAACAGATCTGGGATCTTGCAATGGCCGTGGCATGCCGAACACGAATTGGCTCTGGTTCCGCGTGTTTGCGAATCTTGGGTTACAGAAGAATGGCGGCAACTACGACCCCCAGCAGATGGTTCACGACCTTGATCATCTCAATACCTTCTACCGTGGGGATGGCTGGTCGAATGATGGACCCATGCATGTTCATCAGATGGATTACTATTCCAGTAATATGTTTACCGCTTGCAAACACTTGGCAAAACCTCTGACTGATGATCAGGCAGTTTTGCGATCCAATTCCTACAATTGTTATATGCCAGGGTCGCAAATGACCATGACCCAGAGCGAGCAGAAGAGTTCCGAGATCGGGCAAGAGCGTTCGCTCTTGACTTCGTCCACTACTTCGACGAGTCCGGTCGAGCGATCACTTTCGGAAGATCTCTGGTGTATCGATTTGGAGTCATATCCTTCTGGGGCGCTCTGGCCTATGCGAATGTTCAGTTACCCGCTCCACTGACCTGGGGCATCGTCAAAGGCATGTTCATGAGACATATGCGCTGGTGGCAGACCCAGCACGACATGTTCGGCCCATCAGGATGCCTCACCATTGGGTACTCGTATCCCAACATGTACATGGCCGAGAATTACAACTCTCCGGGTTCGCCCTACTGGTCCATGCTGGCATTCATCTGCTTGGCCGTACCTGCCGAGCATCCATTCTGGTCTGCATCAGAAGAACCATATCCGTCATCGCAACTTCCGCTAGTCAAGCCTCTCAAGCATCCGGGCCATATCACGGTACGAATGGGTGGCCACAGCTATCTATTGTCGAGCGGACAAGCGTGCTCTTACCCTATGAAGGGTTCTTTTGCGAAATACTGCAAGATGGCATACAGCTCTGCGTACACATACAGCGTACCTCCTGGTTCGTACACTTTGGAACAGTATGCGCTTGATTCTACTTTGGGCCTCTCAGATGATGGCGGTTTCATGTGGAAGACACGAGGAGACTCCACGTCACAGCTTGAAGAGCACGAGAACAGCCATTTTGCACTATCAAGCTCGTGGCGACCGTTCTCAGACGTTCAAATACAGACGTGGCTTATACCGAGCATTGACAAGACGCCTAATTGGCACGTCCGGGTCCATCGCATCAAGACAGGTAGAGATCTCCTCACAGCGGATGGTTCATTCGCAATATGCTCCACAAGGCAAACCACAGGTCGGCACCTCGGGCCATATGATAAGGATGTCTTTGAGGGTACATCGCCGATCATTATTGGAAACTATGACCAAGATGTACCTGAAGGTAAAGCTCCTGGAGGCGGGGGCGCCTTCGCGCTTAGCAAAGGAGCGGTCGGAATAGCCGCTTTAGAGTCTGATACAGATCGGGTCGCCGTAATTGTACTCGCCGAACCGAACTCGAATCTTGTCGAACCCAGAACCGTCATCCCGACATTGAGGGGCAAAATCGGGAAAGGAGAGACGAAATGGTACGTGTCTGCGATCTATGCGAAGCCGTCCGGCAAGACTGTTGATCCGAGCACGTATCTGGAAGGCTGGCAGCAACGACCAACGCTTCCAGGTTGGATTAACAACATGATGAATGCTTGATGGACTAAGGACCCACAAGGGGAGGCTGTCGCAGCCTGCGCCAAGTTGTCGAATGTCGCTGTCGGCGGGACGGAAGACTTTCACTGTATTGATTGGAGTCTACGTAGACATGGTATTTCAGAGTCACTTCGTGACTTGGTGTTGCTGCTGCACGTTTGGTTCTTCGACACGAGTTCGCTGCCGGATAAAATGGTATACTCATTTATCCGTACCACTACTGTGGAGAACCTTCACCAAGATGCGTATGGCACCGGAGATCCATCCAATACCATGCAACGCCCTCCACAAAGCGGTTTTGGACTCCGCATCTGCAAGCTTGCCCGCTTTGCCGTGAGCCAAGATCTGGGGTAGCATCGCTGCCCGCGCCACAAGCAATCCTGCACTGCTGCGTCAACCCCTGCAACCATGCAAAGTGCCGAGAAGTGCCCAGCACTGTCACTGCGAGACCCAATTTATCCAGCTCGCAATACTGGAAGACGGGAGGTAAGGATGATACTCCCTCGGCATTCATGAGCTGGCAGGTGGTCAACCGCGCGGGACGATCTCAGTCAGAGGAATTCCTACCTATATTAATCAAGTGGTGATTATTGCCTTCACTTAACCTCCAGTTGTGTTGGTATCAACTGTTCCTGTATCACCTCTTACTGTACCATTAAGATGTGGCTTCGATACATCGTCAAGAACGATGCTATGAAGAACGATCCGCCGGAGGTGAGTGACTTTACCTGCGCCAACGCTCCAATCTTTTACTGATCAAGCAATAGATCTACGGCTGGAGAGTCTTCTTGATCGCATGCTCCGCATGTTTCGGCGGCATGCTGTTCGGCTGGGATATTGGTACCATTGGTGGTGTCTTAACACTTCCAGCCTTCAAGGCAACATTTGGTCTTGCGGGTTTCGACTCGGTCGCATCTGCGGACTTGAGTGCCAACATTGTCTCGGTACTGCAAGCTGGCTGTTTCTTTGGAGCCTTGATCGCATATTGGGTTGCTGATAAGGTATGTTGCATACCTAGATAATTCGCTGGAAGGGAGCTGATTTCCGAACAGTTTGGACGTAAGCCTGCTCTGCTTGCCGCAAGTCTCATCACGATGGTCGGCTGTATAATGCAGGCTTCATCGTCGGGACACTTACCGGTACTCTACGTCGGACGGTACGCATTGCTACAACCTTGACGTTCTACTCCCTCTAACAGCCAGTAAAGTGCCATTGCTGGACTCGGAGTTGGAGCGGCCAGTATGCTCACGCCTCTTTACGTCTCCGAGAACGCTCCACGAGCCATCCGAGGTCTTCTGACCGGCATGTACCAGCTCTTTATCGCCACGGGCACGATGCTGAGCTTCTGGGTCAATTACGGGGCCTCACTCCATCTCAAGGGCAATACCACATACATACTCCCACTGGCCCTCCAGATGCTCCCAGCGGTTGCACTCTTTGTCGGGCTCTGCCTTTACAATGAGTCGCCGCGCTGGCTCGCTCGTAACGATAGATGGGAGCAATCAGCCGCTACGTTAGCACGTGTGACGAACCTGCCAATTACCCACCCATACGTTCAGGGCGAGCTCCAAGAGATGCAAAGCCAGCTGGAGTACGAGAGGTCCCTGATTGCTGGCAGTAGCTTCATGGACCTGCAGCGGGAGATGTGGACCATTCCGGGCAACCGCAAGCGTGTCCTGATCTCCATCGGTATCATGGTATGCCAACAGATGACCGGCACCAATGCCATCAACTGTACAACCCACCATCCCTTCCACTCTATGTAAGCTCCCTGACTGACATATACAACAGACTACGCACCTCAGATCTTCGCCAACCTAGGCATCACGGGCACAAACACCGGCCTCTTCGCCACAGGTATCTACGGCATCGTAAAAATGGCCACCTGCTCCGCCTTCCTCCTCTTCGCCGCCGATTCCCTCGGCCGTCGCCGCTCCCTCCTCTGGACATCCATCGCCCTCGGCGTCGCCATGTTCATCGACGGCTTCTACGTTCGCTTCTACCCGCCGGTCAAGGGCGCACCTGTCTCGGGTTTCGGCTACTTCGCACTCGTCTGCATCTTCGCGTTTGCGGGCTTCTTCCAGTTTGGATGGGGGCCTTGTGGATGGATTCTCGTGAGCGAGATTCCGACGGCGAGGCTGCGAAGTATGAACGTGGCGATTGCGGCGGCGACGCAGTGGTTGTTCAACTTTGTAGTGGCAAGGGCTGTGCCGGTCATGTTTGCGACGCTGGGAAGGAACGGGTATGGGACGTACTTTGTGTTCGGGAGTTTCTGCTTCTCAATGTGAGTTGGCTTTCTAGGCGGTAATGGCGTAGCGAAATTTACTGACGTGTTGTAGGTTCTTCTATGTCTGGTTCTTGATCCCTGAGACCAAAGGTATCAGTCTGGAGCGTATGGATGAGTTGTTTGGTACTGTCGAAGACCCGACCAAATCGATCGATGATGTCCGAGCAAGTCCTGAACAAGCTCCTGTCGAGGTAAGAGAGCACTTTGGGAAGAACGCAGGAGATGTTTGAAA
>Ga0160429_1001041_pt1 | contig 16661 bp, 13 predicted proteins | sample SolpanmetagenomR_FD_108199 | JGI IMG/M metagenome (GOLD analysis project Ga0160429, IMG submission 108199) | Solar panel surface microbial communities from Lawrence Berkeley National Laboratory, California, USA - R | ecosystem: Engineered > Built environment > Solar panel > Unclassified ...
CGCCGCAGGCTGGGCGCTCATCTTATCCAGCGCGTCCATTACCTCTTTCACGTGGCCGCGCGAGGTTTCGAGCAGCGCCTTTTCCTCGTCGTTGAGCTGTAGCTCAATGACTTTCTCAATGCCGTTTTTGCCCAGAATAACCGGGGCACCGAGGTACACACCGTTGATGCCGTACTCGCCTTGCAGCTCCAGGCACACCGGGAACACGCGGCGCTGGTCGCGCACGATGGCTTCTACCATTTGGGCCGCGGCCGCGCCGGGCGCGTACCAGGCCGAGGTGCCCATGAGCTTCACCAGCTCACCGCCGCCGTTCTTGGTCCGCTCCACAATGGCGTCGAGCTTGTCCTTGTCAATCAGCTCGGTAACCGGGATGCCGCCCACGGTGGTGTAGCGGGGCAGCGGCACCATGGTGTCGCCGTGGCCGCCCATGAGCACGGCCTGAATGTCTTTGGGGCTCACGTTCAGGGCCTCGGCCAGAAAGGCGCGGTAGCGGGCCGTGTCGAGGATGCCGGCCATGCCGAATACCTTTTCGCGGGGCAGCTTGGCGGTGAGGTGGGCCTGGTACGTCATCACGTCGAGCGGGTTGCTCACGATGATGATAATGGCATTGGGCGAGTGCTTCACCACTTGCTCGGTCACCGATTTTACGATGCCGGCGTTGGTGGCGATAAGGTCGTCGCGGCTCATGCCGGGCTTGCGGGGCAGGCCCGAGGTAATCACCACCACATCCGAACCGGCGGTGCGGGCGTAGTCGTTGGTCACGCCCACGGTGCGCGAGTCGTAGCCGATAATGGGGGCTTTCTGCCAGATATCGAGGGCTTTGCCTTCGGCGAAACCTTCCTTGATGTCAACTAAAACAACTTCGTTGGCAATTTCACGGGTGGCGAGCACGTCGGCGCAGGTAGCGCCCACGTTGCCAGCCCCAACTACGGTAACTTTCATGGGAATGGATGAAGGGTAGGAGGGAACGGTGCCAGCTAAGTCTGGCGCGGTAAAAGTACACCCGAAAGCCGCGCGCCGATGCAGTAGCGCTACTCACAGCGACAGCCGCACCAGGGCCAGCACCTGCGCCGGGCGCAATTGGTAGGTGCTTTGCACCAGCGTAAACTGGCTCACGTAGCCGTACTGGTATTGCCGGGTGTCGAAAATATTGTTCCAGCGCACTTCCAGGTCGATTTTGCGGGCCGTGGGCAACGTGTAGCGGTAGGTGAGGTCGGCAAATACGGCTCGTACCGGCGCGGCTGGCCCCTGGCTGGCGTAGTAGTCGGCGGCGGCCGTGAGGGCATGGCGGCCCACCGGAAATACGCTCACGCTGGCGTGGTGGTCTTGCAGCAGGGCTAGCGGCTGGGTGGGCGCGTCCTCCACCTGGCTGCGCAGGGCCGTGAGGCTGGCGTTGTATTCGAGGCTGCCCCAGTCAAAGGCCGACACGCTGGCTTTGAAGGTGGCCGTGCCCGAGCGGCTAGTAGTTTGGGCCAGTTGGCCATTGAGCACCTGCGGCGGCTGGCTGAGGCTAGCCGAGAGGTTAAGGCTGAAATTGGTTTTCCAGGGGCTCACAAATTTGCTCACGTTGCCGAATACCGAGTGCGAGGTGCGGCGGCTGTCCTGGTCGAGCGCCACCGTGGTCAGCGCCCCGCTGGCATCGACCTGGCTGCTGTAAAGGCGGTTGCTGAGCGTGGTCGAAAAGGAGTAACTAGTGCTGAAAAACAGCGACTTCAGCGGGTTCTTGAAGTAGAGCCCCGCGTGGTAGCTCTGGCCGATGCTGCGCGGCAGCGGCGCGTCGTTGCGCTGCAAGGTGCGGTAGTCGCGCAGAATGTAGGCGTAGTTGAGCTGTGAAATATCGCCGAAGCCGTTGCGCAGGCTGGCCCCGCCCGAGGCGTACCACAGCGCCCCCAGGTCGCGGCGGGCGCTGAGGCGGGGCTCGGCCACCAGCACGCGCAGGCGCTGCCCGGCGGCCAGCGCATCGTCGGCGGCCCGAAAGTCGTAGTAGCTCACCGGCAGGTCGAGGCTGGCGTTCCAGAGGTCGGCTTTGTAGCTGAGGCCGGGCTGCACGTAGTAGCGGCCGTGGGCCCAGGCCAGGTCGTTGCGTAGCAGCGGGCCAGCCGTGGCGGCCACCGGCGCGGTTTCGAGCGAAGAAGTCAGCCGCTGGTTTTCCTGCGAGAAGCCCACCGTGCCGGCGTAGGCCCAGTGCCCGCGGCTGGCGGTGAGGCCCACCGAGTTGCTCGTAAAAAACGACCCTAGCCGCACCCGCTGCCGGGCCGTGTCGTAGGCCACGCCGCTGGTGAGGGCCGCCGCAAATACCCCCGGACTCACCGCCAGCTGCTGCGGCGAATTGGTGAAAAACACCAGCGACGACACCTGCAAAATCTTGCCCGCGCTAAGGGGCTGCACCAGCCCCAGCCGGTTGGTGGCCGCAAAAAACGGGTTCTGCGCCGCCTGCGTGATGCGCGCCCCGCTCTCGGCCCGGTAGATGTCACCGGTCTGCGAATCCCATCGGCCTTCTAAACTCAGCGTATTCTTGAGGTAGTAGTCCTTGACGTTCTTGATGTACGCCAAATCGGTTTGCAGGGTGTTGAAATACAGTTTATTATACTTCTCCTCGGTGATTTTAACCGCTTGGTTATCGGGCAGATAATAAAACGTCTGCGAGCCGCCGCGCTGAGTCTGGGCGTCGTGCAGGTAAGAGGCATTCACCCGCAGCTGCTGCTCCTTGCTGATGGTTACCAGGTGGTTGGCGCTCAGCAGGTGCACCTTATTGAAGAGGTAACGGCTAGCGGCCACCGGCGGCTGGCCCAGGCCCACGATGTGGGTGAGGTCGGGCTTTTGGTTGCTGCTCTCGCTCTGCTGCTGCAAGTCGGCCAGGGTCAGGGGCTTGAGCTCGGCGGCCACGTCCTGGCCGGTATTGTTGCTCTGGTAGGTGTCGATGAGCTGCTGCTTTTTGGTAAACAGCATCGGCGACACGTTGGCGCTCCAGAGGCCCCCTAGCGGCGCGGGTACCACGCCGGCCCCCAGCCGGGCCTGTCCGGTGGCGGTTATTTTGTGCTTGAGCTTGATGTTGAGCGCCGCGTTGTCGGGGTGCACGAGCTTGTCGAGCGCCCGGATGGGCTGGTGGTTTTCGAGCACCTGCACGCTCTGCACGGCGTCGCTGGGCAGGTTGTCGCTGGCCAGGGTGTAGCGGCTTTCCAGCAGGTCCTGCCCGTTGATGTAAAACTTGCTGATGGGCTTGCCCTCATAGCTGATTTGCCCGTCGCCGGCCACCTCGATGCCCGGCATCTTCTTCAGCACGTCCGAAATCACCCGGTCCTTCTTGTTGGCAAAGGCCTCAACCTTGTAGCTGAGCGTGTCGCCCTGCCGCGTGATGGGTGCGCCCTGCACCACCACTTCCTTGAGGGCGGTGGCGCTCTCGTGCATGGTGAGGGCCACCGGCTGGCTGCGGTTGGCTAGCCGCACGAGCTGCTCGGCGTAGCCCAGGGCGCGGGCCGACAGCCGCAGGGAGTCACTGGCCGGCGTGGTGGGAATAGTCAGCTTAAAGCCGCCATCGGCGCCCGAGATGACGAAGGCCGTGGCGGGCGGCTGGGTCTTGGTTTCGGCTTCGAGCAGGATGCCTTCGAGCGGCTGGCCGGCGGGGTTGCGCACGGTGCCCGTGAGAATGGTTTGGGCAGAAGTTTGGCTAGTGCTGAGAATTATTAAAAGTATTATTGTTATAGAAAGTTTGAAATACTTTTTTTGTAAAAAAATGAATAACATACCAGCAGATAAATTACTTTATCTCTAATGAATTATTAAATTTCTTTTTCAAGCTGCTACGCAAATCTTGCTTCTCATTACTTGACTGCTTTGAAATAGCCCCTACCATATTTGGTAAATTTTCGTAATGATTTCTTTGCGCAAGTAGTACAGCTTTCTTATTGGAAGAAATAATAGTCGCATTAGGTAGTGTGATAGCAATTGAGCGCTTAGGGTGATAAAGACCCGTTAATTCAAAAACGTACTGTTGTTTAGTATCACCCACTTTGATAATCAATCCAGGTAAAGACGAAAATTTATAAGGGCCATCTGGCACTGGAACCTCACGGGTAAACCATGCCTCCCAAATTCGGCCGGCAAAAGAAGTCGTAGCTTTTTGACAAGCATAACCTGCAATAGTTGCTTTTTGACTACTCATTTTCCAATTAAACAGAGGCATTTCTTCTTGATATTGGTACAACTTGCCTTCTATTTTTTCATAAGAAACTGTTTTTTTTGGATATTTATAAATTTTATAGGTAAATCTTGACTTGGATATAGTCATGCGTTTGTCTAAAAAGGAAGTGGTTTTTTCTTCGCCTCCGGGTGTTGAAATCATTGCATTGTACAAGGAGTCTACCAAACTGCTACCTATGCTTTCAAACTTAGAAACCGATTTCCCGATTAATAATCGCATTTCGTCCGACTTTGTAGATAAGTCTGTGGAGTCAGGCCTAAAAGTTAATTTATAATTGCACACAATCTGACATTGCTCAGGAAAGGGAGCGCTATTCTGTGCTTCAGCCTTTATTATCATTGTGGAGAAAATAATTGATAAAATAAGGTTGTTTTTCATGTGGAAAAAGTGTAAGCTATTAAGTATAAAATTCAGTTAGTCTTTACATTCAATGATTTGAAATTATTGGATGTAAAGACTAACTGAATTTATTTTCTGACTATGTGGTAAAAAAACTGCTAATCCATGCAATAAGCTTCTACAAGAGCATTAACTGTTTGCCACATTTCGGCCTCAGTTGCCCCATATGCATAAGTATCTTGACCGCAATGGGTGAAATGGTAAAGCATGTTAGGCTTGCGAGAGTTTTTGGCAGGCACTGTTGTGGCCATGCTAACAAGAGAAATACTGCTCAGAAGAGTTACTAATAAAAGAATCTTTTTCATCAGGAAAAGGAATTGGATTTATAATTCCGCTAAACCCTTGGAATCACGTAGGGCTGCCTTCTCGATAAAGCCCAAGTGCAGAACCTGTGTCGGGCCGTCGCATAGAAGCCGGGGTGCCAACCCAAGGCGTGGCGGGCAGTACGCATCTATAGGCTAGGCTATGGCAGAGGTGCCATGCTGCTATGTTTGCGACTGCTGGTAAAGCTTGCCAAAAAAACTAATTCCCAAGGGTTTTAAAAATAAAAATTATAAAATATTTTAAGCCCGACTATCACTAGAGTATTGGTGCAATTATTGTAAGAGGCATAGTTTAAGTTATGTCTGGTGGTCAATACCTTGTGTGGGCTAACTGTTGCTCAACCAACCAAGTGCCCTAGCGCAGCTCTAGCGAATTCGTCTTGCGCTTGGCCCGGTCCTGGGCCTTGAGCTTAGCTTTTTCGGCATCTTCGGGAGTGTTAAAGTGGAAGTTGCCGTTGGCTAGCATTTGGGTGAAGGAGGTACGGTCGTAGTCGGTTTTGCTGCGCACGAAGTCGGCTTTGGGTAGGGGCCGGGCGCCGGCTTTGGGGGGGGCAATGGCCACTGGCGGGGCTAGCGGGCGCAGCCGGGTGAGCTCAAACAGGTAGTGGCCGCGGGTGTCGGCCACCTTCACAATGAGGCCGGGCAGGCCGTAGAACTTGTAGGGGCCATCGGCGATGGGTACGGCGCGGGTAAACCACGCCTCCCAGGTGCGCCCGCCGAAGCTGGTGGTGGCCCGCTGGCAGGCATAGCCGGTCCACGTTGGCCGTGGTGGGCGCGATGACCCAGGCGAAGGGGCTAGCTGGCTCCTGGTAGTAGTTCGTTTCCCCGATACGGTCGTACACGACCTCCGTGCCAGCGGTGGGTGCCTTGAACACCACGGCCTTGTACTCGCCCGCAAACCTGCCGCTTGGGATGCCGTTCAGGTTTATAGTTACGTGCTCGTTGTCGCCATAATTAGCCTGGGAGGCATTAATCGCCGCCATCAAGACCGAATCCATGTAGAGCGTGGCTAGGTTTTCGCAGCGCGAGAGCTTGCTGCCGATTTGCAGGCGCAGCGTTTCGGTGCGCGTCTTGGCGTCGGTAGAGTCGCGCTGGTAGGTGAGGCGGTATAGGCACTCCACGCGGGCTTGGTCGGCGGGTAGGGCAAGGGCAGTTTGGGCGGGGCTAGCCAGGGGCAGCAGGCTAGCGGCGGCGAGGAAAAGTTGGCGCGTAGACAAGCAGGAAGTAAGGTAAGTATTAGCGTAGCTCCAGCGCATTATTGCGCTTGCGGGCCAGTTCGCGGGCGCGTTGGGCCAGCTGCTCGGGGCTGGTGCCATCGGTGCTGTACACGCCGGCCCGGCCGCCGCTGGCCGCCGTGCTACCCACGGGGTCGGCATTGTAAGCGGCCTGGGCGCGGCGAAAGGTGGCCCGGTCGGTGGCTGTGGGCGTTTTCTTGGGCGGCGTGATGAGGCGCTCGGTAGTGGGCTTGGTGAGCTGCGCCAACTCAAACACATAGTGCTGGCGGGTATCGCTGACCTTGACGATGAGGCCGGGCAGGCCGCTGAATTTGTAGGGTCCGTCGCTCACGGGCACGGCGCGGGTAAACCAAGCCTCCCACTGCCGGCCGCCGTAGCTGGCCGTGGCCCGCTGGCAGGCGTAGCCGGCCACGGTGGCCGTGGCGGGTCCGATGGCCCAGCTTAGGGCTGGCTCTTCGTAGCGGTAGTGCGTAGTGGCGATGCGGTCGTAGAAGTACAGGTGCCCGGCCGCTTTATAAATGCTGTAGTGCGAGCGACTGCGCGGCAGGTAGTCCAGCTGCTTGAGCATCAGCTGTGTGCTTTCGCTATTAAGCGTGAACGGCACCCCCTCAAAAGCGGCCAGCAGCGAATCGGCGGCCTGCTCGCCCCGGCTCTGAAATTTCGACAGCGTTTTACCTAGCAGCAGGTAAAAAATATCCGCGCGCTTGGCCGGGTTAGTCGAGTCGGGCTGGTAGCTGAGGCGGTAGGTGGCCACCAGCACGGCCGGCTCGGGAGCCAGGGCCGGCGCCTGAGCGGCGTAGGAACTGGCTAGCCCCGCTAGGGGCAGGAGGAAAAGAAAGCCGCGCATACACTGCTGATTAATTGGCCAGCAATATATGCGCGGAAATAGGTAGGTAATTCTTGCCGGCAACCCTAGCCAGGCCGCCTCACAGCCGCTGCACGGCCACCACGCGGGTCGTTTCTTCCTCCACCCTAAAGCGGTCATCAACCCGGAAGCCCACCACCCAGCAGATTTTGCCATCGGCCGAGGTCAGCACGCGCACTTCGTCCTTCAAATTCAGCGGCACTTTCTGGTCGATAAGAAAGTCGCTAAGGTGCTTTTTGCCCTTCAGGCCCAGCGGCATAAACCAGTCGCCCGCCTGCCAGCGACGCAGCGTGAGCGGGAATTTGAGCTTGTCTGCATCGAGCGCCGCCGTGCTGCGCGAGCGCGGAATCTCGTAGCCGGCGCCCTCGTGGTAGGTGGCGCGCAGGCGCAGGCCATCGGCCAGCAGGTCTTCTTGATTTTCAGCTAGTTGAAAGGTGCCGTACTGGGCTAGCCGGCGCGGCGTGATAACGAGCTGGTCGCGGTCCTTCACCAGGCGGTGGGTGGGCGAGTCGAACTGCTTGCCCGCTAGTCCGACTAGGCTAGCCACGATTTCCTTGGTCACGGGCCACGAAAAGCCAAAGGGCCGCAGCAGCTCGTGCAGCACCAGGGTAGTAGCGGCCGTGTTTTGCAGCGTGGCAATGCTGAAATACGTGGCCTCGGGGGCGTCGCGCCGGGCCTGGGCAGCGGTGTCGGCCACGTAGCGGCGCACTATTTCCTCGGCGCCGCCCACGCGCTCGGCGGTGCTGGCCAGGGTGTTGTCGAGGTTGGGATTGATTTCGCGCAGCACCGGCAGCACCTGCTGGCGCAGGCGGTTGCGCTGGTACACGGGGCTGTCGTTGCTGGCATCTTCGCGCCAGATGAGGCGGTTTTCGACCAGGTAATCGTACAAGTCGTCCTTCGCGCTGGCCAGCAGCGGGCGCACCACGGGGCCGTTCTGGGCCTGAATGCCGTGCAGGCCGGCTAGCCCCGTGCCGTGCGTGAGGTTGAGCAGCATGGTTTCGGCGGCGTCGCGGCGGTGGTGGGCAGTGGCAATTGCGGCGTAGCCGTTGGCTTCGCGCACCTGCTCAAACCAGCGGTAGCGCAGCAGCCGGGCGGCCATTTGGGTTGAGATACCCTCGCGCTCGGCAAAAGCTTTGGTTTGAAAAAACTCGGCGTAGTAGGGCACCTCGTACTGCTTGGCCAACTTGCGCACAAACTGCTCGTCGGCATCGGCCTCCTCACCGCGCAGGCCAAAGTGGCCGTGCGCCACGGCTAGCCGGGCCCCAAGCTTGTGCAGCACATCGAGCAGCACCACCGAGTCGAGGCCGCCGCTCACGGCCACTAATACGGTGTCGGTTTCGAGGTTGAAGAGAGCATTGTCGGTAATAAACTGGCGAATCTGGTCGAGCATGGCGAAGAAGCAAAGCGGCTGGCAAAACCGGCCGGTGGGGCCACAAAGTTCGCTGGCTAGCCCCGCCAATGATGCCGGCCGCCGGGGCCGCTGCTTAAAAAGGCACCCCCGCGCCCCGGCTAGCCCGCCCAGGCTGCCCAAAGCCTACTGCTGCGGAGGTAGTAGGGGCAGGGGCTGGCCCAGCCCGCGGGCACTAGGTGGCGCCGATGCGCGTTAGCCCCCGCCTGCCGCCGTAACTTTGGTCCGAATGCCGCTTCCTCGCTTTTTCTTCCTGCTTTTCCTTTTGCTGCCGCTGAGCGCCGCGTGGGCCCAGAACCGGCCGGCGCCCGCGCCCCGCCCCGCTAGCCCGGCCGCGCCCGGCCAACCCGTGAAGGGCACGCCCGTGGACCTGCTGCACGCCGACGACCTGCGCGGCGGCGACTTCAACGGGGTGAAAATCAGGAAGCTGCTGGGGGCCGTCAGCTTCCGGCAGCAGGACGTGCTGCTGTACTGCGACTCGGCCTACCAGTACCTAGAACGCAATGAGATTGAGGCGTTCAGCAACGTGCGCATCGTGCAGAGCGACACCATGACCATCACCGGTGACCGGGGTTTTTACGACGGCAACAAGCGCCTGGCCCGCATGACGGGTCAGGTCGTGACCATGCGCGACCCGCGCATGACGCTCACCACCACGGCCCTCGACTACGACCTCACCCGCCGCACGGCCTTCTACACCGTGGGCGGCCGCATCGTGGACCCCAAAAATACCCTCGACAGCCAACAGGGTTTTTACGACACTAATAGCAAAGTCTTTGTCTTTAAGCGCGATGTGCACCTGGTTTCGCTCGACGAGCAGGGCCAGCCTACCGACCTGCGCAACGATACGCTGACCTTCAACACGAGCACCAAAATTGCGTACTTCGACGGCCCCACCCGCATTAAAAGCCCCCAGGGTAATCTTTACGCCGAAAAAGGTACCTACAATACGGTAACGCGGGTGTCCAACTTCGCCAGCAAAGCCCAGATTGAAACGCCCGGCTACCTGCTAGGGGGCGACGTGCTGGTGTACGACCAGGTGAAGCTCTACGGCGTGGCCACGGGCCACGTGTCGCTCATTTCGAAGAAAGACAACCTCGTGCTGCGCGGCGACCAGGGCCGCTACTGGCGGGCGCTGGGCCGCACCAAGCTCTTTGGGTCGCGGCCGGTGGTGCGCAATATTTCGGGCAAGGACACGCTCTACATGGCCGCCGACACGCTGCTGAGCGTGGAAGCCCGGCCCGGCCGCGCCGTGCAGCGGCCGGTGCTGTACGCCTGGCCCAAGGTGCAGATTTTCAGGGGTAAGATGCAGGGGCGCTGCGATTCGCTCACCTACGACCGCCAGGATAGCATCATCTACCTCAACCGCGACCCCGTAGTGTGGCAGGCGCGCAACCAGCTCACGTCCGACTCGATGAACCTGCGCTTCAAGCGCGGCCAGCTCGACCGGGCCAGCCTGTTTGCCAATGCCTTTGCCATTCAGGAAGATACCGTGCTGGACTACAACCAGGTAAAAGGCCGCAACATGATAGCCTACTTCCGGCGCAGCCAAATGGCCCGTATCGACGTGCTGGGCAACGCCGAAAGCCTCTACTATACCCTGGAGGGCGACACGGCCATGAGCGGCATGAACAAGTCGTTCTCGGCCTCGATGACGCTGCGCTTTGTCGATAATAAAATTAAGAACCTCACCTGGGTAGGCAACCCCGACGCCAACTACATCCCCATTCATGAGCTCAAAGCCACTGATAAAGAGCTCAAAGGCTTCCGCTGGCGCCCCACCGAGCGGCCCACGCGCCGCATGGTTTTCGGCAAGCATTTCGCCGCCGACCTCAAGCGCGCCAAGCCCAAAGTCAAGGCGAAGCCTAAGGCTACCAAAACCAAAACAAGGGTAAAGCCCAAGGCCCGCCCCGCGGCCCCCAAAGCCCCGCCCGCTAGGCCCCTGGCGAAGCCTGCGGCCGCCCCGCCGGCTGCCGCTGCAACCCCCCGCTAGCCCCGCGGCTCCTACGTTAGCTACGCTCCGGCGGAACCTGGGGCCGCGTGGCTGCCGTTTTACTTGTACCTTTGCCCTTTGTATGCGATTCTCCCGTTTGATTACCGCCGCCCTGCTCACCGGCACCCTTTCGCTAGGGTCCTGCACGGGCTACCAAAAGCTGCTCAAAAACGGCAGCGTGAATGAGAAGTATGAGGCGGCCATCAAGTATTACGACAAAGGCGATTTCTTTCGCTCGGGTACGCTGCTTGAGGAGCTGATTCCGCTGCTCAAAGGCCGCCCCGAGGCCGAAAAGGCGCAGTTTTACTTCGCTAATACCAATTATAAGCAGCGCAACTACGTGCTGAGCGCGTACTATTTCAAGCAGTTCATCGACACCTATCCCAACTCGCCGCTGGTGGAGGAGGCCTCGTTTTTGCGGGCCAAGTCGCTCTACCGCGACTCGCCCGGCTACGAGCTGGACCAGACCAACACGATTACGGCTGTCGAGACGATTCAGGACTTTTTGAACACCTACGCCACCAGCCAGTTCCGGGCCGAAGCCGAAAGTATGTCGCAGGAGTTGCAGAAGAAGCTGGAAAACAAGGCTTTTCAGAGCGCCAAGCTGTACTACGCCCTGCGCTACAACCAGGCGGCCGTAACCTCGCTCGGCAACTTTACGCAGCAATATCCCGGCTCGGTTTACAGCGAGCAGGCCGACTACATCAAGCTGCAAGCGCAGTATGCTTGGGCCAAGGAAAGCATCGAATCCAAGCAGCGCGAGCGCTTTTTGGATGCGGTGACTTTTTACCAGAGCTTCATTGATGCATACCCGCAGAGCAAAAACCTGCGCCTGGCCCAGACCATGTACGACGATAGCCGCGCCGAGCTGGAGCGCCTCAAAAGTATTCCCGACGCCAATGCCGCGGCTAGCCCGGCGCCGGCGCCCGGCACAAACTAATTTTTCAGTCGCTGGTTACCCGGTGCCCGCTTTTGGGGCTGGCCCTGCGCCTTCGACTGCCAACCCGCAACCGACTACCCCACATCATGAAGACCCCCGCCTCCGCCTCCATCATCACCCGCAACCTGGCCGACATCACGACCGAAAACAACAACGTGTACGAGGCGATTTCCATCATCTCGAAGCGCGCCAACCAGCTGTCGGTGAAGCTGAAAGAAGAGCTGACCGACCGCCTGGCCGAGTTCGCCACCACCGTCGATAACCTCGAAGAAGTGTTCGAAAACCGCGAGCAGATTGAAATCAGCAAGCAGTACGAGCGCCAGCCCAAGCCTACCAGCCAGGCCATTGAGGAGTTCATCGCTGGCGAGCTGCACTACGAAACGCCCGAGGCAGCCCCGGTTATTATTCCCCGCGAGCTGTTCTAAGCAGTTGGGTGATTGCTGATTGGTAATTATTTAACGTTAATGAGTGCTAATCAGCAATCGCCTCTGCACGGCCGCCGCATCCTGCTAGGGGTTAGCGGCAGTATTGCCGCCTACAAGGCCGCGCCGCTGGTGCGGCTGCTGGAGCAGGCGGGCGCCGAGGTGCAGGTTATCCTCACCGAAGCTGCCGCGCTGTTCGTGACGCCCCTCACGTTGGGTACCCTCTCTAAAAAGCCCGTTTTGACGGGCTTTTTGCGTGATGCGGCCAGCGGCCAGTGGCACAACCACGTGGAGCTAGGCCTGTGGGCCGAGGCCTACGTGGTTGCCCCGGCCAGCGCCAATACGCTCGGCCAGCTAGCCCACGGCCTGTGTCCCAATTTGCTGAGTGCGGTATACTTATCGGCGCGCTGCCCGGTGTTTCTGGCCCCGGCCATGGACCTGGATATGTATGCCCACCCAGCGGTGCAAGCCAATATCGAGCGCCTGCGCTCGTTCGGCAACCACGTGTTCGACTCGCCCAGCGGTGCGCTGGCTAGCGGCCTCAGCGGCCCCGGCCGGATGCTGGAGCCCGAGCAGATTGTGGCTGAGCTAGCGGCGTTCTTTGCAGGGTGAGCTGTGGGGTGCGGTAAGCTTTCGCTTGCCAGGTCATAGGTTTGAGTGTAAACTACTTAGTGCGGCCGGCTGAAGCCTGCCACACCTTTCTCGCTTATGCATATTCTCCTCACTGCCGGCCCCACTTACGAGCCCCTCGACCCGGTGCGCTTCCTGGGCAATCGCTCGACGGGTAAAATGGGCTACGCGCTGGCCGAGGCTTTTGCGGCGGCGGGGGCTAGCGTCACGCTCGTGAGCGGACCCACGGCGCTGCCCGCGCCGGCTAGCCCGCTGGTCAGCATAGTGCGGGTCGAAACGGCCCAGCAGATGTACGAGGCCGCCGCCGAGGCTGCGCCGCGGGCCGATGTGTGGGTGTTTGCCGCCGCCGTGGCCGACTATCGGCCTGCCCACGTAGCTACCGAAAAGATTAAGAAAGAGGGTGATACCCTCACGCTGGAGCTGGTCAAGAACGTGGACATTGCCGCCACCCTCGGCCAGGCCAAGCGGGCTGAACAATTTTCGGTAGGTTTTGCGTTGGAAACTACCAACGAGCTGGCTCACGCCCAAGGCAAGCTCCAGCGCAAAAATCTCGACTTGGTAGTGCTCAACTCGTTGCGTGATGCTGGTGCTGGTTTTGGACACGACACTAATAAAGTAACCGTGCTCGACCGGGCCGGGCAGGTACTTAACTTTGAGCTACAAGCTAAATTGGAGCTGGCCCGCACGCTGGTAGCCCTTATTCTGACCCGTTTTACCACCGTTTATGCGTAAGATTTTCGCGTTGTGTTGCCTGCTGCTGGCCGCTGTGGCTAGCCCCAGCCAGGCGCAGGAGCTGAATGCCCGAGTGGCCATCACGCTGGAAAACGTGACCATCACCGACCCCACGCTGGTAGCACAGCTGGAGAAGGATATGACGGCCTTTCTCAACACCCGCACCTGGACCCGTCAGGCGTACCTGCAAAACCAGGTAGATGGCCGCATCAAGCTGCGGATGTTCGTGGGTATCACGGCTATTCCGCAGAACGGGACGTACCAGGCCACGATGCGCCTCATTGCTACGCGGCCGGTGTATGGCACGGGCTACGAAACCAATGTGCTGAGTATCAACGACCGGAACTTCAATTTTATTTACGCGCCCAACGGGCAGCAGCTTGATTATTCGCCCAGCAACTTTGTCAATAACCTGTCGTCGCTGCTGGCTTTTTATGCCTACATGGTGATTGGAGCCGACCAGGATACATTTTCCCGGCTAGGGGGTACTACCTACTACGACCAGGCGCGCAATATTCTGCAATACTCAGCCAACCAAACGGTTACGAATGAGTCGGATGAAGGCTGGCGCGATACCAGCGCGCGAAACCGCTACTGGCTGCTCAACAATCTTACCGACCCGCAGCTGGAAGCTTTCCGCACTGGCCTGTACGCCTATTATCGGCAGGGCATGGATATCTTCATCGAGAAGCCCGACGAGGCGCGTACTTCCATCCTGGCGGCGCTTAATGGGATTCAGAAAGCCAACACGGTGCGCCCCAGCACGCTGTTTGTGCGCGCTTTCTTTGATGCGAAGGCCGACGAGATTACCAACATCTTCCGCACTAGCACCGATGCGCAGCAAAAGCAGCAGCTCTTGGCCCTGCTCACCGACGTAGACCCGGGCAACCTGGCCAAATACCAAACCATCAACCGCCAATGACCGCAGATTTAACGGATTTAACGGATTGCGTGGATACGCCCGCTAAAGCGGGCTGACTAGGCTAACGGGTAGGCGGCTTCGCCTGCCCGTTTTTTATGGGGGGTGGCGTTGCGCTTGGGCACGGGCGCGTGGGATTGGGCGGCTTCGCCGGCCCGTTTTTTATTCGCCGCTTTTGGCAGCGAAGAACCACCTTTTTGCTACTGCCAAACAAATTGGTAACGGTATTCGCCGGTTAGCTACTAATTTTAGTGTAGCGTTGCCAGGCCGTCGACCACAATCCCAAGCACCCGGCCCAGCACCCGTAGCCTAGCCAGCCGGCGAAGCCAGCGTATCCGCGCAATCCGTTAAATCCGTTAAATCTGCGGTCGATGTTAGTAGACCTTCGTATTCAGAATTACGCTCTTATCGAGCAGTTGGAGTTGCGGCCTTCGCCGCTGCTTAATATTATTACCGGCGAAACTGGGGCGGGCAAGTCTATTATGCTGGGGGCCATTGGGCTGCTGCTGGGCAACCGGGCCGACTCGCGGATGCTCTTCAATACCGAGCGTAAGTGTGTGATTGAGGGGCAGTTTGACATCAAAAATTATCAACTGCAAGATATTTTTGAGGCCGAGGACCTGGACTATGACACGCAGTGCATCTTACGGCGCGAAATCAGCCCCTCGGGCAAGTCGCGGGCCTTCGTGAACGACACGCCTGTGACGCTGGACGCGCTACGCAAGATTGGGGCGAACCTGATGGACATTCACTCGCAGCACGATACGCTGCTGCTGGGCGATGCCGTGTTTCAGCTCAACCTGCTTGACCTCTACGCCAACCTAGTGCCCACGCGCACGCATTACGGCAACGCCTACCGCCAGTATCGCAAGCTCGAAACCGACCTTAAGGCGCTCGAAGACCAGTCGGTGCAAGCTACCAAAGAGCTGGATTACAATAGCTTCTTGCTGAATGAGCTGGAAGAAGCCAACCTCGACAAAGAAGACCAGGACGCGCTGGAGCAGGAAGTAAAGCAGCTCGAACACGCCGAGGAAATTAAATACAAGCTAAGCCAGGCGCTGCACGGCCTGCGCGACAGCGAAAGCTGCGCCACCGGCACCATGAAGGACGCCTCCACGCTGCTGGGGCAGGTGAGTGGCTACTCGGAAACCTTTCGTGAACTGCGCGAGCGCCTCGAAAGCTGCCTCATTGAGCTGCACGACATTGCCGACGAAGTAGAAACCGCCGAGCGCCGCACCGAGGGCGACCCCGCCCGCGCCGAGGAGCTGCAAGCGCGCCTCACGGTGCTCTACAACTTGCAGCGCAAACACCAGCGCCGCGACGTGGAGGGCCTGCTCGAAGCCCGCGAAACCCTGCGCCAGAAAGTGGGCTCGGTGCTGAACCTCGACAAGGAGATAACCCGCCTGCGCAAAGACTCGGACGCCGCCCTGAAGCAGGCTACTGCCCAAGCTGCCAAGCTCTCCGAAAGCCGCCGCAAATCCTTCCCGAAGTTCGAAAAAGAGCTAAGCGCGCTACTAGCCGACCTCGGTATGCCACACGCCCGCATCGTGGTGGAGCACAAAAATGGTCCGCTCTCGGCCAGCGGCTCCGATGTGGTGAGCATCCTCTTCACGGCCAACAAAGGTGCCCAGCCACAGACGCTGAGTAAGGCTGCCTCGGGCGGCGAGTTTTCGCGCCTGATGCTGTGCATCAAATATATGCTGGCCGACAAGACGGCTTTGCCAACAATAGTTTTCGACGAAATTGACACCGGCATCAGCGGCGTAATTGCCGTGAAGGTGGGCCGCATGATGCAGCAAATGGCCCACAAGCACCAACTCGTAGCCATTTCGCACCTGCCACAAATGGCAGCGGCTGGCGACACGCACTACTTCGTGTACAAGGAAGACCGCGCCGACCGCACCGTGAGCCGCATCCGCCAGCTCTCGCCCGACGACCGCATCAAGGAAATCGCCCACATGATAGCTGGGGCCAAGCCCAGCGAAAATGCGTTGCAGAGCGCCCGCGAGCTGCTGGCTTTGCGTGGCGAGGAACTAGTGGGGTAAGCGTTAGCTTGCCGGCCGCCTGCCTACTTTTGTTTATCGGTTTCGCCTCATTGGTGGCAAGCTAAAGCATACCCCACACCTTATGTCCTCTAATCTTCTCGCCGGCAAAGTCGGCATTATCTCCGGCGCGCTCAACTCGCAGTCGATTGCCTGGAAAGTAGCCCAGAAAGCCCACGAGCAGGGCGCGCGCATCGTGCTCACCAATGCGCCGCTAGCCATGCGCATGGGCGAAATCAAGGCCCTAGCCGCCGAGATTGACGCGCCCATCATCCCGGCCGACGCCACGTCGGTAGAGGAGCTGGGCACGCTGTTCACGGAGGCGCAGAGCCACTTTGGCGGTAAAATCGACTTTTTGCTGCACTCAATTGGCATGAGCGCCAACATCCGCAAGGGCAAGAGCTACGGCGACCTTGACTACAAATTCTTCCAGCAGACGCTGGACGTATCGGCCCTCTCGCTGCACAAGATGCTGGCGGTGGCCGAGAAGCAGGATGCCTTCAACGAGTGGGGCAGCGTGGTGGCGCTCAGCTACATCGCCGCCCAGCGCGC
>Ga0160429_1001042_pt1 | contig 16655 bp, 11 predicted proteins | sample SolpanmetagenomR_FD_108199 | JGI IMG/M metagenome (GOLD analysis project Ga0160429, IMG submission 108199) | Solar panel surface microbial communities from Lawrence Berkeley National Laboratory, California, USA - R | ecosystem: Engineered > Built environment > Solar panel > Unclassified ...
ACGTAGTCGATGTCGCCGGCCCGGAAGCTTTTTTCGGCCGCCTCCAGGATGAGTCGGGCCTGGGGCAGCGCCTTTTTTTCGTAGTAATCGAGCGAGGCCCGGGCCCGCCGCAGCTGCATCCGCAGCGTTTGCAGCTGGGTAGTAAGCTGAGCCGTGGCGTAGCTGAGCTGGCCGGCGGCCACCTGCTCGCCCAGGCGCGCCGCCGCCACCCGGGCCCGCCCAGCGGCGCCCAGCAGCGGCAACGCCAGCCCCAGCTGCCCCACGCTCAAGGAGCGAAACTCGGGCCGAATGCTCTGCTGGAAGTAGCCGGCGCGCAGGTCGGGCAGGCGGCGCAGGCGCTCCACCTTGGTTTGCTGGGCGCTCACGGCCGCCTGCTGGCGCAAGAGGCCCAGCGTGGGGTTGCTCTCGGGCGAGAGGGCGGCCGTGTCGGCGGGCGTGAGCGGGGCCAGCAGGGCGGCGGTGGTGTCGATGGCCGCCGGGCCGGGCTGGCCCAGCAGCTGCCCCAGCTGGGCGCGCTGCACATCGAGGTCGGTGAGGGCCGTGAGCAGGCGGTTTTCAAGCTCCAGCATGCGGGCCTCGGCGGCCACTTGCTCCAGGCGGTTGGTTTCGCCTACCTGGTAGCGGATGCGGGCGGCGCGGGCGGCGCGGCGGTAGAGGCTGTCCTGCCGGCGCAGCAGCGCCACCCGGTGGTGGGCCACCAGCAGGGTGTAAAAATTGGTGCGGATGGTGCCCGCCAGCGTGCGCTGATTGAGGCGGGCCTGCTGCTCGGCCGTGATGCGCTGGCCCTGCAACAATTGGCGCTGGGCCGCATACAGGGCGGGAAAGGCGGTCTGCTGAATCACGTTGAAGGTGTGGTCGACCACATTGCTCGACACCTGCCCCACCTGAAAATCGACCACCGTGCGCGGCGGCTCCAGCCCGGTGCGGATGAGCGCCTGCGCCTGCTGCACTTGCAAGCTGGACGTGCGCAGCGACTGGTTTTGCGTGCCCGCCGTTTGCAGCGCCTGGCCCAGGCTCATGGGCTGCCCGGCCGTGGAGCCCAGCGTATTCTGGGCCCGCGCCTGGTGAAAGCCACCCAGCAGCCCCAGCAGCAGCGCGAGGCCAGCCACGGCCGGGGCCGCTTTCGGGGCGGAGTTTTGGTTTGGGTTTTCGACCGGCTGGCCGCCTTCGGCGGGGGGGGCCTCCCCCACCTCGGCGGCGTGCTGGGCCTTTGCCTCGGCCTCGGCAGCCAGCTCGGGGCTGGGCTCACCGTCTTTGGTGAAGAAGGAATAGAGCACCGGCAACACAATGAGCGTGAGCAAAGTAGCCGAAATCAGCCCGCCGATAACCACGGTGGCCAGCGGCTTCTGCACCTCCGCCCCGGCCGAGGTACTGATGGCCATCGGCAGGAAGCCCAGCGAGGCCACGCTGGCCGTGAGAATAACCGGCCGGAAGCGCTCCTCGGTGGCGCGCAGCACGCGCTCGCGCACGTTGCGCACGCCCTCGGCAGCCAGCTCGTTGAGGCTAGCCAGCAGCACGATGCCGTTGAGCACGGCCACCCCAAACAAGGCGATGAAGCCCACGCCCGCCGAAATGCTGAACGGCATGCCGCGCAGCCACAGCGCCACGATGCCCCCAATGGTAGCCAGCGGCACGCCCGTAAAAATGAGCAGCGCCTGCTTGACGGACCGGAACGAGAGATACAACATCATGAAAATCAGCACCATCGACACCGGCACGGCCACCGCCAGGCGCTTCTTGGCCTGCACGAGGTTCTCGAACTGGCCGCCGTAGGTTAGGGTGTAGCCGCTGGGCAATTGAAGGCCGGCGCTCAGCTTCTGCTGGATTTCCTCGACCAGGCTCTGCACGTCGCGGCCGCGCACGTTGATGCCGATGTTGATGCGGCGGCGGGCATCGTCGCGCGAAATCTGGATGGGCGCGTTGTGGTAGCTCACCTGGGCCACCTCGTCCAGGGGAATTTTCTGGCCACTAGGCGCGTCCACGTACAAATCCTTGAGGTTGGCCAGCCCTTCGCGGTGGGTGCTGTCGAGGCGTACCACCAGGTCGTAGCGGCGCTCACCCTCGTACACCTGCCCCGCCACGTCGCCGGCGAAGGACGAGCGCAGCAGCGTATTCAAGTCACTCACTTTCAGCCCGTACTGGGCCAACTTCTGGCGGTCGTAGCGCACGCGCAGTTGCGGCAGGGCCGCGATTTGCTCCACCTTGAGGTCGCCCACGCCGGCCAGGGGCCGGATGAGGTCAGCCGCCTGGTTGGCTTTCTCGAAGAGAATACCCAGGTCGTCGCCAAAAATCTTGATGCTCACGTCCGACTTCACGCCCGAAATCAGCTCGTTAAACCGCATCTGGATGGGCTGCTGAAACTCCATCGTCACGCCCGGGATGCCGGCCAGGGCCTCGCGCATCTTGTTGGCCAGTTCCTCGCGGCTGCCGGCCGAGGTCCACTGGCTGCGGTCCTTGAGAATCACCATCTCGTCGCTGTCTTCCAGCGACATGGGGTCGGTGGGAATCTCGGAGGTGCCGCTTTTACCCACAATCTGCTCGATTTCGGGAAATTTCTTCAGCAAAATCTGCTGCACTTTGAGGTTGGTGGCTACCGTCTGGCTCAGGGAGGAGCCGGGGGAAAGCGTTATGTTCAGGGCAATGTCGCCCTCGTCGAGCTGCGGGATAAACTCGCCGCCCATGCGCGAGAAAATGAAGCCCGCCAACACCAGCAGCGCCACCGCGCCGCCCGCCACCAGCCAGCGCGCCCCCAGCGCCGCCCGAATGATGGGGTCGTAGCCGCGGTGCAAAAACTTCATGATGCGGTACGCCAGGGTGCCTTCCTCCTTTATGTCCTTCTTGAGCGCCCAGGCCGTGGCGGCGGGCACGAAGGTGAGGCACATAAGCATGGCCCCCACGATGGCGAAGCTCACGGTGAGCGCCATCGGCCGGAACATCTTGCCCTCAATACCGGTGAGCGACAGGATGGGGAAGTACACGATGAGGATGATGAACTGCCCGAACAGGGCCGACGACATCAGCCGCGTGGCGGCGTGCTCGGTCAGGTCGTCCATCGTTTCATGGGCGGCCTGCGCGCGCTGGTGCACGAGGTGAAAAATGACGGCTTCCACGATAATCACGGCGCCATCCACGATGAGGCCGAAGTCCAACGCCCCGAGGCTCATCAGGTTAGCCGACACCCCGAAGAGGCTCATCATGCCCAGCGCGAAGAGCATGCACAGCGGTATCATGAGGGCCACCACCACGGCGGCGCGCCAGTTGCCGAGCAGCAGCAGCAGCACGGCCAGCACAATCACGCCGCCCTCGATGAGGTTGTGCTCGACGGTGGCAATGGCCCGGTCCACGAGCTTGGTGCGGTCGAGGAAGGGCGTGATAACCAGGCCCCGGGGCAGCGTTTTCTGAATCTCGGCCACCCGCGCCTTCACGTTTTTGATGGTATTTTCGGAGCTGGCGCCCTTCAGCATCAGCACGATGCCACCCACGGTTTCGCCCTGGCCGTTGCGGGTCATGGCGCCATAGCGCACGGCGTGGCCGTAGCGCACGGTGGCCACGTCGCGCACCAGCAGCGGCGCGCCCGGCGCGGCCTGCTTGATGACGGTGGCCCCCAGGTCGGCCAGCGACGCGGCCCGGCCCTCGCCCCGGATGAAGTAGGCGTTGGGGCCGCGCTCCAGGTAGGAGCCGCCGGTGTTGCCGTTGTTGTCCTGCAAGGCCTGATAAAGCTCGGCCATCGTCACGTTGTTGGCGGCCAGGCGGTTGGGGTCCACGGCTACCTCGTACTGGCGCACGTAGCCACCGAAGCTGCTCACGTCGACCACGCCCGTGGTGCCGGCCAGCCGGCGCTTGACTAGCCAGTCCTGCACGTCGCGCAGTTGGGCTAGCGAGAACCGTTTTTCGTAGCCCGGCTCGACCCGGATGCTGTACTGGTAAATCTCGCCCAGGCCGGTGGTGATGGGCGCCATGCCGGGCATCCCCGAGCCCGCCCCGAGGTCGGCCTCGGCGTCTTTGAGCTTTTCGGCCACCAGCTGCCGGGTGCGGTAGGTGTCCACGTCGTCGGGGAAGACGACCGTAATCACCGACAGCCCGAAGCGCGAGATGGAGCGAATTTCCGTCACGCCCGGGATGGTACGCAGCTGCAATTCGAGCGGGATGGTGAGCATCTGCTCGACCTCCTGCGCGGCCAGGGCGGGGCTTTGGGTGATGACCTGCACCTGGTTGTTGGTAACGTCGGGGATGGCGTCGAGCGGCAGGTTGGCCGCCGAAAACCCGCCCCAGGCAATAAGGCCCAGCAGCAGCAAGCCCACGATGAGCTTGTTGCGCACGCTGGCCGCGATAATTTTTTCGAGCATGAAAAACAAAGGAATGCGGTGGCGGCGCGGCTTGCCAAAGGCACCGCGCCAGCCTAGCCAAGCGCAGCCCGGCCAAAACCACCCGCTAAAAATTCAACTACACCAAGTCAGCCAGATTGGCTCCGCGCCCCGGCGCCGGCCTGCCGCAAGGGGCTAGCCCGGCGGCAGCGAGCCGAAAGCAATAGCTAAAGTTACAGGAGCTAAATAACTCTCTGGCAACAAGCTATAACTTCCCCACCGAATACGCTGCGCCCGGGGGCGCGGCCGGGCTAGGCTCGGGGTGGCTGGAGCAGGGCCGCTGCGGACCCGCCCTGGTAGAGCGACAAATCAGCCGGGCGGTAGGCCGGGCCAGGGCTGGCCAGGGGCCGGCTGCCCGGCATGGGGGCCAGGGTCAGCAGCAAAAACGCCACGTGCTCGCTGCACGAGTGCTGCCCGTGCAGCGGCAGGCCCTGGTGGTCTTGCTGGTGCCGGGGCCCGAGGGTGCAGCCGAAGTGCTGCTTGGTGCCCGCGCCGTAGTGCTCGGCCAGAAACTGAGCCACCGACAAGCCGCCGCCCGCCACCGAGTGGTGGAAGCGGTAGTGCTGCACGAGCTGGGGCAGCTTGCCGAGTTCCGACAGGTCGTTCTGCGGAATGAAGCTGCCCACCAGCATGAGGCAGGCGAGGAAAAGGCTGAGCACCGATTTCATGGTCGGGGGCAAAACGCCGGGCGGGGGCAAAAGTTGGGGCGCCTCGTTTAAGATTGGCTTAAGAGTTGCAAAAATAGGGCGGCGGGCAGCCCCGGGCGCGGGCTGGCCCTAAAACATTTGTCCGGCCGGGTGCTTCTTTGGCTCACTATGCGTTTACTCCCCCTTTTCCCGCTTAACCTGGTCGCTTTTCCAGGTGAGAAGCTGAACCTGCACATCTTTGAGCCGCGCTACCGCGAACTGGTGCGCGACTGCTTCACCGAGGGCCTCACCTTCGGCATCACGCCCTACCTCGACAACCGCGTGCAGGAGCTGGGCACCGAGATGCGCCTGCTCAGCGTGGAAAAAACTCACGCCGGCGGCGAAATGGACATCAAAACCGAGGCCATCGGCATTTTTCGGGTCGAGAAATTTTACCGGCAGGCCCCCGGCAAGCTCTACGCCGCCGGCCAGGTGGAAGCCGTGGGGCAGGACGACGAGCCCGACCTGGACCTGCGCGAAGCCATTGCCGGGCAGGTGCGCCAGCTCTACGAGGCGCTGGGCCTGCGCAAGCTGCTGCTCCAGCTCGACCCCGGGTTTCGCATCTTCGACGTGGCTCACCACATCGGCCTCAGCACCGAGCAGGAGTACCAGCTGCTTGGCACCACGGCCGAGGTCGAGCGCCAGGAAATCGTGCGCGAGCACCTCGAGCGCCTGCTGCCCGCCGTGCTCGAAGCCGAGCGCCTCAAGGAGCGCGTGCGCCTGAATGGGCACTTCAAGCATTTGCAGCCGCCGCAGTTTTAGGAGGGCGGGCGGAGAGGGTAGCCTAACTGTAATAATCAGCTATTTTCTATAATTTTGACTGGCTGCTAACCCAAACGTACGTGAACTACGTACCTTGTCGCGCGCGCTCCTAAAGCTACGCCAAATCAGCTTCCTACCTTCTTACCACTCAATTTCTTATGAAGAACTTTTTCTCTGCGAGCAGAACAGGGCGCCGCCTGGCGCGCCTGAGCCTGGCGCTCGGGCTGCTGGCCGGCCCCACGGCGGCCCTGGCCCAAACTGCCCCTACCCTCATGTACGGCCTGGGCACGGCCACTCAAGCCTTTGGCGGCGTGGCGGCGGGCCAGCAAGTCCTGGTGCCGCTCTTTCCGGCTAATCTTTCCAATACTATGCAGCTCTTCGGCACGGCCCAGACTATTGTCGGCGTCACGGCCGGCCAGCAGTTGGTGGGGATTGACGCCCGGCCCAGCACCGGCCAGCTCTACGGCCTGGGCTACAATGCCAGCACCGGGGCCACCCAGCTCTACCTGCTGAGCATGCCCACCAGCTCGACGACGAACGTCGTAGCCACGCCCATCAACGCCACGCCCATCACCCTGAACCTGCAAGACCCTAACAGTAGCCAGACCGGCACTACTGCCAACACGCGGGGCCTGATTACCAACGTCGGCTTCGACTTCAACCCCCGGGCCGACCGCCTCCGGGTGGTGGCTCCCAACGGCGTCAACTACCGCCTCAACCCTAATACGGGTGGCCTGGCTGGCACTGACACTAACCTGAGCTACGCGAGCGGCAACGCCTTGACGCCCAACCACGCGCCCTACATTGGCACGGCGGCTTACACCAACTCGGCCACGGCCGTGGCCGGCACCACGCTCTACGACATCGACGTAACCAATACCAATGCCCTGCTCTCGACTCAAGGCAAGACTACGCCCAATGATGGAGTTCTCAATCCGGTGGCGCCCGTTACGTTCCAGACTAATACCAACGCTAATTTCTTCCCGCTGACCTCGCCCACCATAGGCCTGGATGTGGACATCTACTACGACCGCAGCAGCAACAGCAACCTGAGCTACCTGGTAGAGGCCCGTTATACAGACCAGGCCAACCAGGACATCAATAACGGGGGCACCGGCAACCAGTTCAGTTCCAACCTATGGGCGCTGGACCTGCAAACCGGCAAGGCCGTGGGGCGCAATATCTTCGGTCGCGTTCCCATCTTCATCTCCAACATCGCCGCCATGAACGCGCTGACGCTGGTGTGGACCGGCGCCGTCAGCTCCGACTGGCAGACAGCGGGCAACTGGTTCCCCAACCAGGTGCCGACTACTGCCGACGACGTTTTCATCGCCGGCACGGGCACGCAGGTGGGCCCCGGCCTCACCGTAGCCAATCAGCCCATCATCACGGCCACTACTTCGGTAGCGCGCAGCCTCACGCTGGACAACGGCGCGGTGCTTACCAACGCCGACGGCAGCGTGCTGACCATAGCGGGCAACTTCATCAACAACGGCGGCTCGGTAACGGGTAGCGGCACCGGTACGCTAGCCCTGGCTGGCAGCACCCAGCAGGACATCGGGGGCAGCACCGCCACCACCTTCTGGAACCTGCAAATTGGGGCCAACGGGGCCGCCACCAGCACGGACGAGTCCATCCGGCGCAGCGTGGCTGTGAACGGCGGCACCCTGGCCATCGGCTCGGGCATGGGCTTTACGCTGCTGAGCGATGCCAGCGGCACGGCCTATGTGGTGAACAACAGCGGCGGCACGGTATCGGGCACGGCTACAGTGCAGCGCTACATCACGCCTACTAACCCGGGGGCGGGCTACCGCCACTACAGCACGCCGGTGAGCGGCAACACGGTGGCTGACTTCGCCACGGCTAGCTACACGCCTACGGTAAATTCAGGTTATAATAGCAGCAATACGCCGCGCCAAGTAAGCCCCTACCCCACAGTATTCTACTACGACCAGTCGCGGCTAGCCACCAGCAACGCCTCCTACGCGGTGGGCGACTTTGACAACGGCTTCCTCTCGCCGGGCGCCCTCACCGATGCGCTGGCTGTGGGCCGGGGCTACACGGTAAATATTGGGAGTAGTGCGTTGGTGGACTTTCAGGGAGCGCTCAACCAGAATGCGAGCTACACCCGCACCGGCCTGACGCGCGGTGCGCAGACGAGCGCCGGCTACCAGCTGCTGGGCAACCCCTACCCGAGTGCCCTCAACTACGATGTGCTGATTACCAATACGGTGGGCATGGAAAGCGCCTTGTACGTGTATAAGAGCAGTGGGCAGTACACGGGCACCTACACCACCTACGTGCCCAGCGGCGCTACCAACGGCGGGCCGGGCGTGAGCGCCAACGGCGGCACCAGCAATATTCCGGTGGCCCAGGGCTTCTTTATGCGCACGGCCGCGGGCCAGACCGGCAGCGTCACGTTTAGCACGGCGGCCCGCACTACCGCGCCCGAAACGGCGCTCTTCCAGCGCACGGCTGCCAGCACGCTCAGCACGCTGGCCCTGACGCTCAGCGGCAACGGCGTGGCCAACCAGACGCGGGTGTACTTCGACCAGCAGGCCACCCCGGCTTTCGATGCCAAGTATGACGCCCACTACCTGCCCGCCACCCACGGCCTCGACCTGGCCAGCGACCTCGGCACCGAGGCCCTGGCCATCAACGGCCTGGCGCCGCTGGCTGGCATTACCACGGTGCCCCTGCGCGTGCACGCCCCGGCCGCCGGCACCTACACCCTGGCCGTGGATGAGCTGGCCAACCTGCCCGCCGGCTACCGCGCCTACCTGCGCGATGCCAGCACCGGCACCTCCACCGACCTCAGCACCACGCCCAGCGTGAGCCTGACCCTGAGCCCCACCGACCCGGCCACCGGCCGCTACGCCGTGGTGTTCAGCGCCACCGCCCCGCTGGCCACGGCCTCGGCCGCGCTCTCGGCCCAGGCGGGCCTCTACCCCAGCCCGGCCCACGGCACCGCCACGCTGCTGCTGCCGCTGGCCCTGCGCGGCAACAGCGCCAGCACGGTGCAGGTACTCAACACCCTCGGCCAAGTGGTGCTGACCAAAACGGTAGCCGCCGGCGCTGCGCCCACCATCGAACTGCCCCTGACGGGCCTGGCGGCCGGCATCTACACGGTGCAGGCCTCTACCGCCGCCGGCCTGATAGCCAAGCGCCTGGTGGTGCAATAGCCACCCGCGCCAGCTGACCGCCGCACCCAGACAAAGGGCCCCGCCGAAATTTTCGGCGGGGCCCTTTGTCTGGGTACCCAGGGTAATTTAGTCCACTTTATTCGCTGAACAATCGCCGCGTACCGGGCCACAGCACCGGCAGCAAAATCATGACCGGCAGCGGCGACACTACGAAGTCGATGATGCGGCGGCTCAGCTTCAGGGCCCAGGGCAGATTGCCCGCCAGGCGCCCGCCCAGCATCAGCGCTACGTACAGCCCCAGCAGCCCCAGGTACACCTGCGCGGCCCAGCGCGTGCGGCGGCCATCGCGCAGCAGCACGTGCAGCAGCAGCAGGCTCAGGCCCACGTAGGCCAGGCTGTAGGTAGCCATGGCGGGCAGGCTACGCGTCGTGACGAGGTTGCTGGTACCCTGCTGCCAGCGAGACAAAAAGGAGCCGAGGCCTAGCAGTTCAAGCAGACTTTGCCACGCGCGGGTAAGCGCCGCGAAAATGGCTTCCGACTCCATGCCGACGACGAAAAGCAGCCCCGCCAGCGCGCCCGCCAGCAGCCAGCGGGCGGGCGTCATGGGCCGGTCGGGGCTCGGTAGCTGCGGGCTCATGCGGTAGCAGCCGTGGCCGGCATTCCATAGCGGCGCACCCACTGCATCCAGAGCAGGCAAATAAACCCGTACACCACGAAGCTGAAGGTGTAGTGGTGGTTGAAATCGACCGACTGGTGGGCGTAGTGATGGTTGAGGGCCAGCGCCCCTACCCGCACGATATTAAGCAGATACAGGACCAGCACTCCGAGGGGAATAAACCACAGCTTGGGCCGGGCCGGGCCGGGAAAGGCCACGATAAACCCCGCAAAAAGGGCGTAGAGCACCAGCCCGTCGCAAGGAGCGCCCACTATCACGGCGGGGCGGTTGTCCATGAGCAGCAGCGTGGTGCCCGCCGCCGCGCTAGCGGCAAAGCCCAGCAGGCGCAGCAGCCCGGCGCTGGCCACGGCGATATTGGTCGAAAGCCAGGCGTCGAGCCGGCCATCGGGCCCGACGATGCCCTCGTAGGTGACTAGCCAGGCCAGGTACAGGCCCGCCGCTACGAGCAAAAACTGCCAGCGCGGCGCCAGCTGCGCCCAGCGCCTGCCGGGGGAAAAAGTAGTTTTAGGGAGCATAGCCACAAATATATTGCGCCAGCCCCACTGCGACCAGCATTGCCGCCCGCACCCTGACAGCCAGCCAGAAATAGAAACTACCGGGCCCCAAACCAATACATAGCTTGGGGCCCGGTAGTTTCTGTTTCTGGCTGGGCTGGCCTGAGCCGCCGCCCGGCCGCTAGGGCCGCAGGCCGCTGGGTACCCCTTGTGGGTAGGCCTGCTGAATGTCGCGCTGCAACTCTTCGATGCGGTTACCGGGGTTGGGGTGGGTAGCCAGAAACTCGGGCTGGCCGCTGCGCCCGCCTTTCTGGTCGAGCATCTGCATCACGTTTATCATGGCCCGGGGGTCGTAGCCGGCCTTGGGCGTGAAATCGACGGCAAACTTATCGGCCTCCAGCTCGTCGTTGCGGCTAAAGCGCAGGTTGATGAGCTTGGCAATCATGGCGGCGGCGGCAGCGCGGGCCACGCTGCTGCCGGGGCTGTTGGGGTCGTAGGAGGCAATGGCGGCGGCCCCGGTCAGGCCCTGCGTGAGCTGGCTCTTGGCCACCTGCTCGGCCGAGTGCCGGCCAATGACGTGGCCCACCTCGTGGGCCAGCACGCCCGCCAGCTGGGCCTCGGAGGTCAGGTTATTGAGCAGGCCCTGGGTGATGAACACCTGCCCGCCGGGCAGGGCAAACGCGTTGATGGTCTGGTCGTCGGCCAGCAGGTGAAAGCGGTACTGGTATTTGGTTTTCTGGTCGAGGCCGTTGGCCTGCACGATGCGCTGGCCCACCTGCTGCACGGCGGCCGTGGCGCGGGAGTCGCGGCTTTCGCCGCCGTACTCCTGCGCCATCTGGGGAGCGGCTTGCAGGCCCAGGGCGATTTCCTGGTCGGCCGTCATGTTCACGTGCTGGCTTTCGCCGGTGACGGGGTTTTTGGAGGTGTTGAAAAAGTAGCCTAGCAGCGTAACCGCTGCAATGACGAGGCCGATGATGACGCGAAAATTCAGGCGCATAGAGTGTGAAAGAAAGAAGAGTGAGGTGGCCGCGCCGCCGAGCGCGGGCGTAACCCCGCCCGGTGCCGCCGGCCGATGGGGCTTGTAACGCGGCGGCGCGGCCTAGGTTATGCCCCGGCCCCACCACCGGGCCGGGCGCCCGCCTCAATTGCTTTTCGGCCCTAGCTTCGTGCTGCCGGGCCAACCAGCGCTGGCTGGACCAGTTCTTTTGCCTATGACGTTCTTCTTTCGCTCGCTGCCCGCCGCTGGCCGGGTGCTGCCGCTGGCCCTGGCGGGCCTGCTGGCCGGCTGCGGCCACGCCCTGCCCGATATCCCCGGCTTTGCCGCCCCCGCCTGGCGCGCCGACCGCTACGCCTGTGCCAACCGCCGGGCGGCGCTGCTGCCGCCGCTGCTGGCCGCCCGCCCCCGCCTCTACGAGGCCCGGGCCAACGACGTAACCGCCCTGCTCGGCCCCCCCGACGAGGAAGAGCTGCTGGCCAACACCGAGAAGGCCTACCACTACTACCTGGTGCCCGGCCCGCAGTGCGGCCCCCGCCGGCCCCACTCGGCCGGGCCGCGCCTGCGCATTCTCTTCGGCCCGCTTGGCACCGTTACGGAGGTGCAGGCCGACCCGCTGCCCTAGCCCGCAGGCCACAAAAAGCCCGGCCAACGTTGCATTGGCCGGGCTTTTTGCGTTTGCTTTCAAGCGGGTGGGCTAGCCGTTGCCGCCCGAGGTAGTGGTCTGGTTTTCGTCTTGCTGCAACTGGCTGAGCTGCGTGGGCGACATGATGCGGCCGCACTCCTGCTCGTACTGCGCTTGCAGCTCGGCCAGCTGGCTGGTGCGGGCGGCAAGGTCGCGTGGGGTGGCCTGCTCAATCTCACGCTGGCGGGTTTGGCGCGTGCGGTTCAGGGTCAGGAGCTTCACGAACTGCCCTTCGTTGAGGTGCAGGCGGGTGCTCATCTCGCGAGTTTGCTCGATGGGCGTTGGGGGCGCGGGCGTCTGGGCCTGGGCGGTAGCCGCCAGCCCAAGGGCTACTACTAAAAATCGAAAAGAAGCGGCGTTCATAAGGAGAGCAGAAGTAATGTCCTGGCAATTCTTGAAATTTTACCAGACTGTGGGCTAAACCTGCGCCCGCCGGCCAATGGTTCCGGCCCAGCTTATCTTTTTTCAGCCGGCTTATGGATGGGCTCGTTTTACCTTCGCGGCCCTTTCTTCGCTCGCCATGCTTACCTGCTACGCCCCCGACCTGCGCCCCGACCAGCCCACCTACACGCTCTCCGAGGAGGAAAGCAAGCACGCCGTGCGCGTGCTGCGGCTGGCCCCCGGCTCCCCCGTGCTGCTCGTGGATGGCCGCGGCACCCTGGCCCGCACCGTGGTCGAAGACGCCAACCCCAAGCGGTGCACCCTGCGCCTCACCGGCCACGAGCTGCTGCCCCCGCGCCCCACCTACACCCACGTGGCCGTGGCCCCCACCAAAAACCTCGACCGCATGGAGTGGCTCGTCGAAAAGGCCGTGGAAGTGGGCATTGAGCGCCTCAGCTTCCTGCGCTGCGCCCGCTCCGAGCGCCGCGACCTCAAGCTCGAGCGCCTCGAAAAAATCGCCGTCAGCGCCCTCAAGCAGAGCGGCCAGGCCTACCTGCCCCAGCTCGACGAGCTCACCGACTTCGACAAGTTCGTGGCTGGCCTCGACCCGGCCACCGCCTTCATCGCCCACCTCGAAGCCGGCGAGCGCACGGCCCTGGCCCAGGTTATCGGGGCCGCGCCGCGCTGCTGCGTGCTCATCGGCCCCGAGGGCGACTTCTCCCCCGCCGAAATTGAGCTGGCGCTGAGCCGGGGCGTGCGGCCCGTCACGCTCGGCAGCTCGCGCCTGCGCACCGAAACGGCCGCGCTGGCCGCCGTGTTCACGGCGCAGGTGGTGCGGGAGCTTTAGCCGAGTTGCCTGCGCGCTTTCAACAAATTGGTCAGCTTCTCTAGTTTTCCCAGTGGCAGCGGGTGCCAGCTTCCTTCATTAAAATCGGCTGGATTGAGTTTTTGTAACGCCCGCCAAAAAGGTAGTAGTACAGCTTCGGGGCTAGCCTCCATACAAAGTAGTTGCCGTTTGGGTAGTGGCCCTACAGAGTGTAAGTCATCTGATTCAAGAATTTTGAATTGAATGCTTTGCGGTTGCATACTGAATTGAAAGCAAATTTCAGCCGGCTCCAACCACCAGCTTACAGACGCATCTGCTCCTTGCTCAACGAGCAGCAAGCAACTCACCAAATCAGCTATTGGGTCGTTCAGCACTCCCGAAGCATCAAATTCCAAGCGGAAATCACCGAACCTGAGCTCCACGAAGAGCCAGTCATGCCGAGGCTTACCAAACTCAATTTTCAGTTTAGCGAGTTGTATTTCCAAGATACCAAAGGTGTAATAGTTACTCAGCTCTCACTGCTAGTCTCCACCAACTTAGCACAGGACATATCTTGCACAGTGACAGAGCGGCCGTATACACGGCGCAGGTAGTGCGGGAGCTTTAGCCGTCTATATGAATGTGCAAAAGCTGGAAGTCGAGCATGGAAACTACTACAATGTGGTTTAGGTCGTGAATTGTCTCAAAAGACATCTCCCATTCTACAGGCTGTTGCGCACAGGTTGGAATATCCAAGTGCACTAGCTTAAACTCTCTTTCAAAATCGACTATTTTAAAATCAGGCTTCCAATTTCGAAATTCGTCCTCGATAGCTGGAATTATTGCGCCTACGATAAGAGAATATTCGTTTTCTACTCGTGTTACAAAGTCTTCCTGCTGCTGAGTCAAAATACCAAGCTCACCTGTGACGCTTATTTCTATCTGTTCGCCGCTAGGCGTGAAATAATACTCAAACTCAAAATAGTCTTCGGCCGGACTTCTTTTCACCGACTTGCCAAACCGAAAGCTCCAAAATCCCATTATCTCTTTGTAAGTAGGTGTGCAATAGCAGCGCACAGCGCAGTAGCACCTTGACTTTAAACCGTCATGCTGAGCTTGCCGAAGCATCTTGCTCGCGCCGCCAGGGCTACGAATTCCAGCGAACCAGACAAGATGCTTCGGTAAGCTCAGCATGACGAATATGTTACTCCTGCTTCTCCTGCCGCTTCTTCACGCGCCAGGGGGCGTTTTTCTCCCAGTCGCCGGCCATGATGCAGCCGTAGGGCCGAATCTCGTCTACGGTGCGGGCTAGCTTGAACTCGGCAATCTGCTGCTGCACCTGGGCGGCGTTTTTATAGGCGCTGGGCAGCTCCGAAATGTCGATTTCGTTGAAGAAGAAGCGGGCGTCGATGCCCTGGGTTTCTTCGGCAAACCATTCTTCCTGGCTTTTGTCGGCCTTGCTGCGCTTGTGGCGGGTGCGGCTGAGGTTGCGGCCCGCGCCGTGCGGGGCAAAGCCCAGGTTGTTAGCGGTAGTTTCGCCCTCTACGATAAGAATCGGCTCGGCCATGTTCAGCGGAATGATGCGCGGGCCGGTGATGTCGGGCATAAACTGCGGGTCGAGCGGCGTGGCGCCTTTGGCGTGGTAATATAGCTCGCCGGCCCGAAACACGAAGTTGTGCTCGTTCCAGAAGCGCTGTTGCACTGGCGCTTGCAGGCGCTGAGCAATGTCATCGTGCAGGCAGAGGTGGTTGAGCTTGGTCCACTGGCGCACGAGCTGGAGCGCCGCCCAGTACGCCTCGCCCTCGGGCGAGGCGGCGGGCAGCCAGGCATTGGCGGGGGCCGTTTCGGGCGAGAGGTGCTGGCGGAAGCGCTCGGCCACCTTCATGCCCTCGGTGTAGAGGCGCGCGCCCACGCCCCGCGAGCCGTGGTGCGTCACGAGTACCGTGTCGCCGGTGGCGGCCGAGGTGCCTACGTACAGGAAGTGGTTGCCGTCGCCCTGCGTACCCAGGTGCTCCTGCGCCAGGCTCAGGGTTTTGGCGGAATTCAGAAACGGGTTGTCGGCAAACTCGGCCCGCAGCGCGGCGGGCAGCGCGTACTGGCGCTCGGGCAGCCGCCCGCCCGGCCCGAAGTGCGTCACCTGCTGGGCCACGTCGAGCACCGCTTTGGGGTCGAGGCGGCCCAGGTTGGTTAGCATCACCGAGCAGCAGATGTCGGCCGAGTGCATGCCGGGGTGAATGGCCTGGCGCGCCACCACCACGCCGCCCACCGGAATGGTGCCCACCGGCCCGGCCGGGCAGGCATCGGGCATCACGGCGCCCGTCACCACGGTGGGCGTGCGCATGAGCTGCTGCATCGAGAGCCGCACGGCGTCGATGTTCTGCTGCTCCACGGCCGTTTCGGCCCGGATGTTCTCGAAGTACGGCAGCGGCACGGGCCGTAGCGGCAGCTCGGCCGGTGGCTTCACCGTGTCGAGGTAGGCTAGCCGGGCCGCGCCCTCCAGCCCGTGTTCGTTAATGTGCGCGAGGGCGTCTTTAAACCATTTGCCCGATTTGAAGCCGAGGTCGAGGAGGTCTTTGCCGGTGGTCATGGGGTGGGGAATGTTAGTCACAGATTCTAATTGGTCGCGCCTTTTTTACAGAATAACTAATCAAGCAATCGATGATAAATCAGGCATTGTTGGTAGATATGGAATAATGTCAGTTGAACTGCAATCAGGCCCAAGCATGATTACGATAATTTCATGCATACCCTTATTACCTACCCAAAACACTTTCTTATTAACCGCTTTAGCACTTTCATAGTAGCTCTGCACTTCCAATCCCATTCCTATGCCATGCAACGATTTACAGTGCTGAAAGTCCAGAATCACCTTCTCAATATCATTGTAAAACCCCTGCTTTTCAAGAAACGCAGTAGTGCTGATAAAATCAGGGAAAAAGTATTCCTCAGGTATGAATACAATTAAGATACCAGCGAGAATCGAGTACTTGTAAACATTCCCTTGCTCTTCACCCTTAAGCTTGCCTAAAAATTTATCAAACAGTTTGAAAGCCATAGGTAAGCGCGGAGAGATAGCAGAGCGCTTGGCTAATGTAGCACCCGTTGACTTCTTACGCCCGCACATGGAGAACTTTCTGCGCTAGCCCTTTCTTTGCAAGGTAGGCCGGCTAGCCCGGCGCCCCGCCATGCTGAAAAACCTCCTCCTCGCCGCTAGCCTCCTGTTCACCACCACGGCCGCCGCGCCGCCCGCCACGCCCAGCTACCAAATCGCCAAGCTGCACTACGGCGGCGGGGGCGACTGGTACGCCAACAAAACGAGCCTGCCCAACCTCATCGGCTTCTGCAACCAGGCGCTGCACACCAATATCGCCCCCGACGAGGCCACCGTGGAGCTCGACGCGCCCGAGCTGCCCAGCTACCCCTTCCTGCACATGACTGGCCACGGCAACGTGAGCTTCACCCAGGCCGAGGCCCAGAACCTGCGCAAGTACCTCATCGGCGGCGGCTTCCTGCACATCGACGACAACTACGGGCTCGATAAATTCATCCGCCCCGAGATGAAGAAGGTCTTCCCCGAGCTGGAGTTCGTGGAGCTGCCCTTCTCCCACCCCATCTACCACCAGAAGTATCAGTTCCCCAAGGGCCTGCCCAAGGTGCACGAGCAC